>Ga0256404_1001239_pt1 | contig 63421 bp, 57 predicted proteins | sample RumenRJG_01DNA_FD_185990 | JGI IMG/M metagenome (GOLD analysis project Ga0256404, IMG submission 185990) | Bovine rumen microbial communities from Lethbridge, Alberta, Canada - RJG_01 | ecosystem: Host-associated > Mammals > Digestive system > Stomach > Rumen | place: Canada: Alberta | collected...
TTTAAGGGTAAGTAAGAGGGACAAAGGCAATTGGGCCCAATAAAAGACCCTGAAATCGGGGTCGCCAGTAATAAGCCTTGTAGGCTGATGAGAAAAACCGCGCCTTGCGAGACGCGGATTGTTATTTATGAAAATTAGTTTTTATGTATTAGTAATTGTAATTTTGTTCGGTATTTTAACCAATTATTTAGTTATGATTGCTCATATAAGAAGACTTAGAAATGATGGTGAAGGTTTTAAAAAAGGAGAAATATTAGCTTCGGCTATATTTTTTGGTGGTCCAATTTTACTTCTTTATTATATATATAGAGATGTAAGAGATGATGATCCTAATCATTATTACATTATTTTTGGAATTATTTACACTGTTTTACAAGTCTTATTAGTATTTATATTAATCTATACTAAAGTAGTGGTATTTTCTTAAAAAATAATTGTATTTAATGAATTCAATATAGAATTTAAATCGTCATAAACTTTTCCAAAAATAATTGGTGAAGAATAACCAAGCAAGATCGTTCCATGCGATCTTGCTTTTTTTGTTAGAGCGTTATCTATTTGAGTTTCAATGCTTCTAGTGAAATAATTAGCTAATTTTATTGAAATTGTATCGTTAATTTTTCTTTCTTTAATTTTTTTGGTAGCATTAAAAGCATTTTCAAAACCTTCTAAAAATCCATTTATATAATCTTGATTTAAAAAAACAAAATCTAAATTTGCATCTAATAAATCTTTTGGTAAAATTTCGCCTTTAAAACTATCATCAGTTTTTAATAATTCAAACATTTTGCTAGTTTGATTTTTACTAAATCCACAAATTTTGTAAGTTTTGTCTTGGTTATTTTTATTTAAATATTCTTTAAATAGAGAAATTGATTCTAAAATATTTGTATTTGAAAAATCTTTTTCACAAGTTTTGTCGAGATTAACCAACATTAAAGGTTTTTTATAATCATAGGTTTTAAATAATGTTCCAGTGACCAAAGTTTTTGCTTCTTTTTTAAAATTTAAAGAATTATTTGCATCTTCTACAAAATTATTTAAATCCGCGTAAGAAAGTATAAGTGAGTTACCTTCTTTAACTAATTGGATAGTTTTTAAGATACTATCTTCTTCGTTTTTTATATCTAATATTTTGACATTTTTTTCGTCTTTAATTGTGTGTAATTGATCTTGTGGGCCAACAAGCAAAAAATTTTATTTTTCATGTTTTTTGGAAAATATTTTGATAGCTTGACATAGTTCTTTGATATTTAAATTACGATTACTAAATTGAATAATTATTTGCATTTTTTCTACCTCAATTTATTTTCTCATAATAAAGTAATTTTAAAAACTTAAATCAAACTTTAGAGAAGTTTTATATTATTTTTTAAGGCTTCTTCTTGTTCTTTTTTGTTCCAAATTGATGATTGAACTTCGCCTATATGAATTTTATTTAACATAACAAGACATAGTCTAGATTGACCAATTCCTCCGCCAATTGAAAGAGGTAGTAAATCATCTAATAAAGCCTTATGGAAAGGAAGGTTGATACGTTCTAAATTATTAGTTTCAACTAATTGTTTCATTAAAGAAGCTTTATCAACTCTTATCCCCATTGAAGATAATTCGACAGCTTTATTTAGTGGTTTATAATAGATCAAAATATCACCATTTAATTTCCAATCATCATAATCTGGGGCTCTTAAATCATGAACAGTGCCATCTTTTAATTTTCCACCAATTTGCATAATAAAAACGCTACCATATTTCTTACAAATTTCATTTTCTCTTTCTTTTGGGCTCAAATTTGGATACATTTTCAAAAGTTTACTTGAAGATATAAAAGTGATTTTATTTTCAAAAACTCTATCTAATATTGGAAAGTTTTTAAGAATAATTTTTTGTGTTTCAAGAATTGCTTTATATATTTTTTTAACGCTCTTTTTTAAAAAAGCGATGTTTCTTTCTTCTATACTAATATGTTTTTCCCAATCCCATTGGTCGACATATATTGAATGTAGTGCATCTTCATTTTCATCTTTTCTAATAGCATTCATGTCAGTATATATACCTTTATCAATTGGAATATCGTAAATTTTTAGGGCATATCTTTTCCATTTTGCAAGAGAGTGAACAATTTCAAGTGAATCATCTACTCCATTGATTTTAAAATTTACTGGTTCTTCCACACCATTTAAATTATCATTTAAGCCACTTTTATGTGTGACAAATAATGGTCCAGAAACACGAAGTAAATTAAGCTCTTTTGAAAGCTTTTTCTCGAATGTGTCTTTAATAAGTTTAATACCTTTTTCGGTATCAATAAGGTCAAGTTTTGATTTGTACATGAAATTAGTATAAACATAGTTTTAAAAAAATAAAAGCGAATTTATTTCATAAATTATTTACTAAGACAAGGAGTCTTTTAGAATTATAAAATTCAACAGGGATAATTTAGTTGTTCAAAAACTTTTTTAAAAGCACTCTCCTTAATCATAATCAGATTAATAATATATTCAAATTGGGGGGGCTTAATATGAAGAAAATCTTTAAAACCATTTTACTTATCTCAATATTTATTTATAAGCTTCATTTAAACAAGCTTATACATTGCAAGATAGTGTAATTTATGGAACATGGAAAGATGAATATTCTAAATATAATTGTTACGCATTTGCAATTGATCGAACAGAAATACCTGCCGAATTTGTAACAGATAGACAATATCAACCGGGGAATTTCAGCGACCAAGGAATTACCTCTTTTTCAGTATCTTCAATTGCAAATATTGTAAAAGATGATTTAGAGAATTTGTCTTATAGGAATGTTTCTATATCTGCAACAAACAATTATTCAAATTATAATCATACTATTGTATTAAGATGTGGCAGATATGATTACCATTGTATGAGTTATCTTCTGATAATCATTGGTACGGTACCACAAACCAGGATTAACAAATGTTTTAAAATATAAATATACACCAACGAATGATAGGATTTGGACAAACGATGCAGCGAATAAATACGGCAACGTAGATTCTCCAACACTAACCAACAATAGTGATATTTATTTCATTTCATATAATGAACCACACAGTCACGATTTTTCTTATAATTACAAGTGGCTTAATTAAAGAGCGCATTATGCATACTGTGAATGCGGTTTCAAATCGAAAATTGGGCACTTTGTAACAGGATTACCAGACTATAGAGGGTTATATAAATGTTTATTATGCGGCGGAGAAGCCGAAGTGGGGTATGTAGTTGATTCACATCTTCTCAGAATAATAAGAAGTTTCTTTGAGTAATGGTGTATTATATTTAGCAAAATTTGATTATAATCAATTTATAAATGGTGAATTTGAAATTCCGGAAGAGTATTTTAATTATTGGAAGAAATTATGATTGTAAAAACTAAATTATTTAGTAATTTGTTAGCTTTTTGTTTTATAGCTTCTTCTTGCTCAACTCCTGCTAAAGTTGATGTCAAGTTTCTTAGAAATATGGATGCACCAAATATATCTAGTATTGGCATTTGTTTTACAGTTGAATCTTCAACTAGTAATAGCGATGTTTATTATAATGTTAAAACTGATATTGGAATTGTTAATCCCGATCCAAAATCTCATTGTGAAATCAAAGTTAAAAGGAATGATGCCATTTATTGGAGCGGGAATACAGACTATATATTAGATGAAAACAAAAACTATCGAAATTCTGGTTTTATTGAGGGAATAATAAATACCGAAGATAAGATTTCTGGATATTTTTTGATTGCAATAAAAAATTATTACCATGAAGAATTTCCAGATGGTTTCGGATATATTTACAAAGCTGAACTAATTTCTTCAATGTATGATGAAAAAATTAGTGAAAGGAAAGTTAATAAAAGTATTGAAAAAGAAAAAGAAAATTATGCCAAACAATTTAATTAATTAATTAATTTCTTTGCAAACTAACATAAGTCTCAATAAATCACTTTATAATCTTTTTTGTTATTAAAAGAAAATTTTCGGATTTTGCGACCATACTTGTTTAGGAATTTAAACATATACAATAAGTTTGATTAAAATTAAAAAAAATATTGGTCGTATTTTTTTGTTATAATAATATCTATAAGAGGTTACTATGGGAAAAATATTAAAAATTACATCACTATTTTCGATTTTCTTTCTATTAGCTTCATTTAAACAACCATATGTTTTGCAAGACAGCGAAACCTATGGTCCATGGAAAGAGGAATATTTGCAATATAATTGTTATGCATTTGCAATTAACAGAACAGAGATTCCACCGGAATTTTCAACTAACTGGCAATATCAGCCAGGTGATTTTAGTAATCAACAAATATCATCTATGTCAGTCGAGTCTATTGCAAATATTGTAAAAGATGATTTATTAAGTCTTACATACAAAGATATTTCAATTTCAACTTCAAGTAATAATTTAGATTATGATCATACTATCGTATTGCGAAGCGGAATTTCAGATTTTCATTTTATGAAACTCTCCAGTAATAATAATTGGTATCATAAACCTGGTAATTCTCACGTATTGAAATATAAATATTTTCCAAATAACAATAGAATATGGACTAATGAGAGAGTTAATAAGAATGGAAACGCCTTGAGTCCAACAACAACATATGATAGTCAAATTTATTTTATTTCGTATAACGAACCACATGAACATGATTTCTCTTACAGGTATGAATGGAATAATTTAAGGGCACACTATGCTTACTGCGAATGTGGATTTAAACAGAAAATAGGTCATTTTGTAAGTGGTTTACCAAATAATCAAGGACTATACACATGCTTATTGTGTGGTGGGAGTGCAGAGATGGGTTTCACGGTCGCTGATATGTCAGCAAGGACAGCTAATGGCAATTACGTCGTTGAGAATGGTGTATTGTATTTAACTAATGCTGAGTTTTTAGAATATTTGAGAGGAAATTATGTTATTCCAAATGATTATTTTGTATATTGGAGGGTATTATGATGATGGAAAAAACAAAATTATTAAGTAATTTATTAGCCGTTTGCTTTCTAACTTTTTCTTGCTCAACTCCTGCTAAAGTTGATGTTGATTTTATTAGAAATTATGATTCCCCTGCTATATCAAGTGTAGGAATTGCTTTTAAAATAAATGTTCCTACAGAATCGGACAGCATCTATTACAATATCAAAACAGATATTGGAATTGTAAATCCCGATCCAAAATTTCATTGTGAAATTAAAGTTAAAAGTGACGATGTCATTTATTGGAGTTCACATATGGGATATATATTAGACGAAGACAAAAATTACCGAAAATATGGTTTTATTGAGGGAATTATTAGCAAAGAAGATCGACTTGCCGGGTATTTTTTGGTTGCAATTAAATACTATTATCCTGAACAAGATCCTGATGGATTTGAATATATCTACAAAGCTGAACTAATTTCTTCAATGTATGATGAAAAAATTAGTGAAAGAAAAGTTAATAAAAGCATCGAAAAAGAAAAAGAAAATTACGCCAAACAATTTAATTAATTAATTTTTATTAAAATAGCAAAAATATTTGACAAGAAAAAAGTGTGTGGTATTATTTAGGACCAAACACTTTTTTGTGTTTGAAACGAAAAGATAAGGAGGTTAATTGTTATGGCTAAAATTATTAAAAAGCTAGCAAAGACAATTGGATTCTCCAAAAAAAGTAAGATGAGCGGAAGTCGTAGTTTTATTGATTTTGTTGATTCCTTTGTTGATAACGTGGATCCAAAAAATTTCAATTTGTAATTTTTTGGAACAAAACATATTAAAGACGCATTATGGGGCGTCTTTTTTAATGCAAGAAGTTTTTAAAGCTAAAGTAAGTGTGTATAATGATAACGTTATGAAATTATTTGTTTTTGATGTCGATGGAACCTTAGTTACAAATACTGGAAGATTAAGAAAAAGAACGATTAAAGAACTTGATAAAGTTTTAGACCGTGGAGATGCGATTGCAATTGCAAGTGGAAGACCTTTTATTGGAATTAAGAAATTTTTAGATTTATTACATGATGGAAAGAAGTTTGCAATCGCCGCAAATGGTGCTGCAACTTATGACTATGATGGCAACGTTCTTGATATAGTTTCTTTAACTTATAAGGATTTTGTTGAATTTAATGAAAAACATGCAAAAGAAATTAAAGAAAAGAAAGGTTCGCTTTATAGTTATACCTTAGATAAAGTTGGATATTTTAATAAAACTTTAAATACCAAAATGGAGTCAATTTGTAATAACAATATTGAGCTGCAAGATTTTAAAAAATATCCACTAAAGAGTGAAGATCCTATATTAAAAATTATGGTTGCTCTTAATAAAACTGAATTTGAAAAATTGAATTTTGATGAAGAAAAAAAGAAATATCATTTTGTAGATAGCAGTAATATTTATCATGAATTTGTAAATAAAAATACTGATAAAGTAAGAGGCGTTGCGACACTTGTTAATTTTTATAACATTAAAAAGGAAGATTGTTATTGTTTTGGCGATCAAATGAATGATTATGAAATGATTAAAAATTACGAAGGAGTAGCGATGGGAAACGCGATAGATGAAGTTAAAGCTGTCGCAAAAATTATTACAAAAGATGTAAAAGATGATGGCGTTTCATTTGCGTTAAGCGAGCTTATAAAATAAATTATGATTGATTTTAAAGAATATGGTTTAGAAGAAATTAAAAACATTTTCCGTGATTATTTTATTAAGGAAAATGTTTATAGTTGTGATTACACGCTTGGTGTGAAGTTTATGTGGCATGAATATTTTAAGAGCAGTTATGCAATTTATGATAATACTTTGACATTTAAAGAAACTTACGATAATTCATATGGATTTTACTATCCAATGGGCGAAAACATTGATAAAATGTTCTCTTTACTTAAAAATGAAATAATCGAAAGTAAAGAAAAAAGACTAGAATTTTGTTGTGTAGATGAAAAACATCTTGATGATTTAAAAGCTAGATTTCCTCATTATGAATGTTATTTTGATCGAAATTGGTCAGACTACCTATATTTAAATAAGAATTTTCAAACTTTCGCAGGTGGTCAATATTCAAATAAAAGACATCATGTAAAACAATTTTTAAATGAATATCCTGAAGCGGTTTTTAAAAAATGTGAAAAGTGTGAGAAAGATAAATTAATTAATTTTATTGATGAATTTAGCAAAACAAAAATAGTAGATTCTAGCGAGGGAATTAATGAATTAAATGAATCAAAAGAACTAATTAGACATTTTGATGAACTAAATTTAGATTGTTTTTATATTGAATATAATGGTAAAGTCATTGCAATTTCGGTATGTGAAGTCATAAACGATTGTATTTATGATCATGTTGAAAAAGCGCTCAGACAATATAATTCAATTTATCCATATTTTGTTCAAAAAATTGCTAATTATTATAAAAATATAAATTATTTTAATCGTGAAGACGATAGTGGAGATGAAGGTTTAAGATATTCAAAAGAAGACTATAAACCTATTAAAATGATTAATAAATATATGTTTATTGTTAAAAATAATTTAGATTTATTAGATGAAATTCCTACCATAAAAGTCAATGATTCAATAGTTTTATCAAAAATTTTAGAAAGCGACAAAACTAATTATTTTAATTTATATATGGATGAAGAATTAAATAAATATTGGGGATATGATTATAAAAAAGATTTAAATGGACGAGAACCTACTCCAGATTATTTTTATAATATGGTTTTAGAAGACTTTAATAAAAAGGAATGGTTTTCTTTTGTACTTAAAAAAGACAATAAATTAGTTGGCGAAATTACACTCGGCGAATTAAATAATAACAACGAATGCGAAATTGGATATCGAATAATAAAGAGCGAACAAGGCAAAGGTTATATGTATGAATCTTTGACTGTTTTAATTCAATATCTATATAGGAAACTCGCTATTTTTAAAATTAAAGCAAAATCATATCGTGAAAATATCGCATCAATTTCCTTACTTAAAAAACTTGATTTTAAAGAAATTTCAAGCGATGAAACATTTTCTTATTTTGAACTAAAAATTTAATTATTTTATTATTCTTGAAATTGTTAAAGCTAAACTTCCAGGACCTATATGAACCGCAATTGAAAGAGATAAAGGATCCATAACTAGTCTAGTGGGATTAAATTCTTTAACAAATTCTTCTTTAAATTGATTAGCGCTTTCTAAGTTATAAGTATAAGCGAGTCCAAATTCTAATTCTTCAAGTGGAACATCTTTAAATTTAGTTTCTAAATCATTTTTTATTAAATCAAACAAGGCCTTTTTTGCGTTTTTTAAACCAATCGCTTTAGTTTTTGCTTCTAATTTTTGACCATTAATAGAAAGAATTGGTTTAAGATGGAGCGTGTTTCCAATTAGGGCACTAGTTGAACTTATTCGTCCGCCTTTTTTAAGATAAGTTAAAGTATCAACCATAATATAAATTGATGTATTTAAATGCTCTTTTTCAAGAATTTCTTTAATTTCAAGAGGTGATTTTTCATCATTTATTAAATTGAGGGCGTTATATATGGATCTTTTGAGAGTAAGTGAAATGCTGTGGTTATCTATAACCACAACTTTTCCACCAAAGTCCTCGGCTAAAGAAATAGCGGTTGCACAACTTGAACTTAATCCACTTGACATAGGAATGTGCAAAATATAATCATATTTTGTAAGAAGTTTTTCCCAAGTTTCAATAATTTCTCCTGGAGAAGGTTGTGAAGTTATAATGTTTTCACATTCTTTTTGTTTTTTATAAAATTCATCTTGGGATAAGTTATTTTCAAAATAACATTCGCCGTTTATTAATATTGGCATCCTAATAATATAGATAGGAAGCCCATTTATATCTTCTTTTTTAATGCCTGAGTTGTCATCTGTAACTATACAAATTTTCATAATTTTTACCTATGTGAATAAATATACAATAAAAATTAAAATTAAAAAATCTAGTATAAATAACTAGATAACGTAATTTATTCATTTTCTTTTCAAAACTAAAAAGAGTAGAATACTACTCATGAGTTTAGGCGAATTTGTCAAAAAAAGATCTGAAATTGATTTAGTAAATGGTTCTACAAAAGAACTTGTTAAAAAAATGATTATCTATACTTTACCGATTATTTTGGTAGGGTTATTACAACTTTTATATAACGCTTTTGATTTAATTGTTGTCCAAGGACACGATGGAAATCTCGCCGCAGCCGCAGCTGGAGCTAACAATAGTTTAATTTCACTTATTACTTCCGGATTTTTAGGTCTTACAAATGGCGTTAATGTAATTATTTCAAGAACATATGGAAAAAATGATCGAGAAAATTGCTCAAAAGCTCTTCACACTTCAATTGTTGTTTCAATAATCGGTGGGTTATTTATAGGAGTCTTTGGATTTATCCTTTCAAGATATTTTTTAGAGTGGATGAAAGTTGATGTTTCATATATTGATCTTGCAACAACTTATCTAAAAATATATTTTGTTGGTCTACCTTTCCTTTCTTTATATAACTTTGGAACCGCTATTTTAAGAGGTATTGGAAATAGTTTTGCCCCTCTTATATTTTTAACAATTGCTGGCATAACAAATGTTGGTTTAAATTATGCTTTTGTTTATGCATTTAATTTGGGGGTAAGTGGTGTAGCTTGGGCTACTGTTATAAGCGAAGGATTGAGTGCTGTTTTAACAATTGGTTATCTTTATTTTAATAAAGGTTTTCTTAGATTTAGATTTTCAGAACTTAAAATTTCCAAAAACGCCTTGATACCTATATTAAAAATTGGAATTCCAAGTGGAATTCAAGGAATCGTTTTCTCAATAAGTAATGTGCTTTTACAAACTTCAGTTAATACTTGGGGACCAGATGTTGTAGCGGCAAATAGTGATGCTTCTTCTATTGAAGGCTTTACTTATATTTCTATGTTTGCGGTTTCTTCAACTTCTAGTGCTTTTGTTAGCGCAAATTATGGAAGAGGATTTAAACAAAACATTAAAAAAATTATTATTACAACAAGTGTGATGGTTATTGCTATTGGAGTTTTGTTTGGAGGCATTGAGTTAATATTTCATAAGGAATTATTAGAGTTTTATATGGGAAATAATGTCGACCAAGCAGTGGAAAGTTATGCTATTGAAAGGCTTTTAGTAATTTTAACTACTTATTGGCTTTGTGGTTTGATGGATGTAGAGTGTGGAACTTTAAGAAGTTTAGGATACGCCGTTTCTCCTTTAATTATCACCTTAAGTTCTTGTTGTTTATTTAGAGTTTTTTGGAATCTATTCGTTTATTCTGGAGATCCAGCAAGTTCAATGCATAGTTTAGGGATTTTGTATTTATGTTATCCAATAAGTTGGGCGTTAGCCTTTGTAGCCGAAATTTTCATGATTTTGCTTCTTAGAAAAAGATATGAAAAAAGAGTTGATGAAAATTTAGAAAACTACAACAAAAATTTTCAAAATGGATAAATTCTTAATGTATATATTCATTGAATAGATTTATTTGTTTTTATTATAATATTGCGTGAGGTAAGAGAAATATGCCATTTTTAGTTCAAAAAGGTGATTTAGTTTCAATGAATGTCGATTGCATTGTTAATGATAGCAATGTCAATTTAAGTATGGTTGAAGGAGTGGGTCGAGCAATTTTCCATAAAGCTGGTGATATAGTGTTATCAAATGCTTGTAAAGAAATCGGACATTGTGATGTTGGAAGTGCAGTTATGACTGAGGCTTTTGGGATTACAAATACTAAGGCAATTATTCATGCGGTTGGTCCAATTTATATAAATGGAAAACATGACGAAGAAGAAAATTTAATAAAAGCTTATAATTCTGCATTAAATCTTGCTCTTGTAAAAGGTTTTAAATCAATTGCTTTTCCATTATTAAGTGGAACATATAATTATCCTTTAAAAGAATGTTATTTAGTGGCTCAAAATGCCTTTAAAAATTTCTTAAAAGATCATAACGATTTTACAATTTACCTCGTCATGTATAAGAATTTTCCAGAAATGATAACTGATGAAACCCAAATTGAATTAACTAAATATATAATTGATAATTCATCATTTAATTTTTCTTCACAAAATGAAAAACATTCTTTTTTATCACTTGTAAGCGAAGGATTTAAAAAGAGTGGATTAGATATAAATGCATTATCTTTAAAAAGTAATTTAACAATTAATTTCCTTAATAAAGTTATATATGAAGGATTTAGTGATTTAACAAAAAATCAAATACTTTGCCTTGCAATTGGTCTAAATTTTGATAAAACAAGAACAAATGGTTTACTCATTTCAAAAGGCTTCGTATTTGAACCAACAATTGTTGGAGACCTTATTGTTTGCTATTATTTAGATAAGAAAATTAATGATATTTATGTCATTAATGATACATTTTTTCAATATAATATTAATCCACTTGGAGCTTAATTTATAAATTATGAAAGAAAGTGAAAGAATAATTCCTAAGAAAAATGATACAAAAAATCTTAGGTTTAATTTTTGTGAAGTTTATCAAAATTTCGAAGATAATGAAGCAATTAATGAAGCGTCTAGATGTTTAAACTGTCATAATTCACCATGTCTTAAGGGTTGCGTTTTAAATAACAACATACCTTTAATAAATTCCTTAATTAAATTAGGAAAATACAAAGAAGCGTATGAAGTTTTGATTGAAACCAATCCTTTTCCGTCGATTTGTGGAAGAGTTTGCCAACAAGAATTACAATGCGAAAAAAATTGCACACTCAATCTATTAAAAAATAGTGAGACTATTTCTATTGGAAGACTTGAGAGATTTTTAGGTGATAAATTTTTAAATGAAGAAATTAAGGTTGATAAATCCAAAATTAATGATCTAAAAGTTGCAATTATTGGCAGTGGTCCGTCTGGACTTTCATGTGCACATTCATTAATTAAAGAAGGTTTTAATGTGACTATTTTTGAAAAAGAAGAACAATTTGGTGGACTTCTTACGTATGGAATTCCTGAATTTTGTCTACCAAGGAGTAACATTCAAAACATTGTAGATAAATTAAGAAACGCTGGGGTTATTTTTAAAAATAATTCTAAAATCGAAACCAAAGAGGATTTTGGAAGACTAAAAGAGGCGGGATTTGATGTGTTTTTTGTAGCTTGTGGAGCAAATGAGCCAAGAAAAATGTCTATTGAGGGTGAAGATCTATTAGGAGTTCTTTCTGGATCTCAATACTTAAAAATTACTAATAGCAAAAAATATTTAGATGATCCTAAATATAAATACATTAGTGAGGCAAAAAGCGTTCTTGTAATTGGTGGAGGTAATTCTGCGATTGATTGTGATAGAATGGCACTTCGTTTAGGTGCAGATAGAGTTATTAATATGTATCGAAGAAGCAAAGAAGAAATGCCTGCAAGAAAAGAAGAATATATAAATGCATTAAATGAAGATGTGAAGTTTATATTTTTAGCTAATCCAACCAAAATTAATGGAAACGAAGAAAGTCGAGTGATTTCTGTTGATTGCATAAAAATGACGTTAGGTGAACTAGATAATAGCAATAGAAGAAAACCAATACCTATTGAAGGCAGTGATTTTAGAATTTATTGTGATCTTGTGATTATGGCGTTAGGATCAACATCAAATAATGAAGAAATTGCAAAAAATAACGCGTTATATATAAATAAATATGGATATTTTGTGGTCGATAAGGAAACCATGGAAACTAGCATGGAAAATTTTTACGCTGGGGGAGATTGCGTTTCTGGTCCAGATAGAGTAGTTTCTGCAATTAAGGATGGCTTAAAAGTTGCAAAAGCAATATCAAAAAAATATAAGAAAAATTCCTAGTGTAATGCTAGGAATTTTTATTAACTTTTTATTACGTCGTCTGATTTTTTAAGATATTCATCCATTTCTTCAATTTCAGCTTTATCTGGAACATAAATATAAGGTACGTTTCTCACTATTTCGTGGTAATCGAAGCCATATCCACATAAGAATTTATTTTCGTTCATGTGCAAACCAACATAATCACAATGGAAATCAACTTTTCGAAGTGGTTTTTTATCAATTAAGCAAACGACCGATATAGATTTTGGTTGATATTTGATTTGAATATATTGTTTAACATAATTTAGCGTTAAACCAGTATCAACCACATCTTCTACAATAACAATATCTCTATTTGCAACATTTTCACATAAATCTTTTTTTAGATGAATGACACCAGTTGAAGATGTTCCATTATAGCTAGTAACTTGAAGAAAATCTAAACTTAGAGGGAAATCGCAATGTTTTAGAAGATCTGTAAAGAAAAATATCGCTCCTTTTAAAACGCATACAAACACAGGAATCGTGTCATTATTTTTAAATCTTTCAGTTAATTCTTCGCCGAGTCTTTTACAAGTTTCTTCAATTTCTTCTTGTGTTAAAATAATTTCTCGCATAATAGGTGCCTTTCAAAAAAGAATATAACGATTATACATATATAAAAATTAATACAAAAGAAAAATACTGTAAAAAATTGTAAAATTTTCAAAAAATAATATTGTTTTAATAAAAAAATAAATAAATCTATATTTAATGATATAATACTTCGGGAGGTAAAGAATATGGATTTTTGTGAATGGTTTGATCAACAATCCCTAGGATTAAAAATTATTTTATTAATTCCTTTTTGGGGGTGGGCTTTTTCTGGCTTATACCGAATATTTAAGTACATAAAAAGTAAAAATGTCGTAACTCTTATAATTGGAATTTTATGTTTCTTCGCTTTTGGAACAATTGTTTCAATTATCGATATTGTTACTGAGGCGATTTCAGGAAAAATTAGTATATTAGCTGATTAATTAAAATTTACGACCTTAAGAAATTAAGGTCTTTTTAAACTCTTAAGCAATAAAATAAAATATTAAATAAGGATGTGATAAAATAATCTCGTGAATAAAGAATCTCAAAACATTTATCAATATTTAGAAAAGCTTGAAGAATTCAAACTTCCAACATATGAAGAATTTCCTTCTATACCTTTATATATGGAACAAGTTGTTACATATATTGGAGATTGTCTAGAAATTTTTTCTGGGAGAAGAGATGATCCTTATAACTCTAATGTAATTACTCCATTTATGGTAAATAATTATGTTAAAGCTAAAATTATCACACCTCCAAGCGAGAAAAAATATTCTAAAGAACATTTGGCCTATCTTCTTGCGATTGCGCTTTTAAAACCTGTCGTTCCAATGAGAGACATTGCAACTCTAATTGATTTAGATAAAGAATTTTTTAAGGATAAGAAAAATGTTTATAATTTCTTTAAAAAGATTCAAGAAGAAACTCTTAAAAAAGAAATTAAAGAAACAAAATTTAGAGTTAAAACCTTATCTAAATTAAGTGAAGAAAAAATGAAAGTCACCAAAGAAGAGGGTTTAGAAACACTAAATTTATCATATGTGGCTTTAAAACTATATATTGAGTCAGAAACAAAAAAACAACTTGCTGACGCAATCATGAAAGAGATTGCCAGTAATCAAAAATCAAAATTAGATATGAAAAAATTGCGAAAAGAAACGATTTTAGAAAATAAAAAATCACACAAAGAGGCAAAAAAGATTGCACAACGTTAAAGGTGGAATTTATGAAAGTACTAGTAACGGGTGGATTAGGATTTATTGGAGCAGAAACAGTTGTAACGCTAATTCGACATGGGATGGAAGTTGTAATTGTTGATAATCTTTACAATTCTAAAATTGAAGTTTTAGATAACATCAAAGAAATTACTGGTGTTAAACCAACATTTTATGAATTTGATGTTGCTGACAAAGAAAAATTAAGTGAAGTTTTTAAAAAGGAAAAACCAGATTCCATTATTCATTTTGCTGGTTATAAAGCAGTTGCCGAATCAGTTTTAAAACCACTTGAATATTATAAAAACAATATTGGAACAACTATTGCTTTACTTGAATGTATGCTCGAATTTAATTGCAAAAGTTTAGTTTTCTCTTCATCAAGTACAGTTTATGGACTTCCAGATAGAGTTCCACTTTATGAAACAGATCCAGTTAAAAGTGCGACCTCTCCATATGGAGAAACTAAAATAATGATTGAAAGAATTATCAACGATTTTTCAAAAGTTCATCCAGATCTTAACTTTGCATTATTAAGATATTTTAATCCAATTGGTGCAGATCCTAGTGGTTTATTAGGTGAAGATCCAAATGGAATTCCTAATAATTTACTTCCATATATTGCAGAAGTTGCAGTTGGAAAACTTCCATATTTAAAGATTACTGGAAATGACTACAATACAATTGATGGAACTGGAGTTAGAGATTATATCCATGTTTGCGATCTCGCATTAGGACATGTATTGGCTCTTAAAAAATTAAGTGAAAATCCAGGACTTGTTATTTATAACTTAGGAACCGGAAAGGGAACAAGTGTTCTTGAAATGGTTAAGGCTTACGAAAAAGCTACAGGTATCAAGATAAAATATGAATTTGCTCCAAGAAGACCAGGCGATATTCCAGAAAATTATGCAAATTGCGATAAAGCCAAAAAAGAACTTGGATTTGAATGTGAATATTCAATCGAAGATGCTTGTAGGGACAGTTACAATTATCAAAAAAGACATAAATAGACTAAATAAGCACTGAAAAGTGCTTATTTTTTGCTTTAACTTGGATAAAGTTTGATTTAGAATATTGTGTCTTGGGGTGTAGACAAGCGGTAAAGTCAAAAGTCTCTGAAACTTTCATACGATGGTCCGAATCCATCCACCCCAGCCATGTTAAAATAAAAGAAGCATATTTCTATTAGTGTCGTAGAAAAAGATGAATAACTTTTCCATTAAGAAAAAAGTTTTATAGTTTTAATAAAAATTCATCACCTGTTATGTTCTTGCAACTTATACAAGCTTTATATAATGTTGTTGATTCGCTATTTTTAGGTCATTTTAATAATAGTGCACTTAACGCTTAAACAACAATTTATCCTTATCAAAACTTAGCGGTTGCTTTATCAAATGGAATTGGAGTTGGAGTTATTCCAAGTTTATGGGTGGCAATAACTGCAATCGCAACTGTTATTTGATAACTCGTTCTTTCCTAATTTCTTTATAAAAAGGATTTAGGAAGCCTCCAAAACTTAAAGAATGGGATATTTTTTAAAAATATTTTGTTTTATGCTATTTTGCTAAAATTCAACAAATTTTATTTAGTTTTTATATTACAGTTTTAAATTTGATTCATACAAAATTTGGAGAAAGTGCGATTGCCACTCTTTGATTATATTACAAATTACAATCATTCTTCTTAATTCAAAAATTGATTAACTACTGCAATAATTCCATTTTTAAGTTATAACTTTTCCAAATACGAACCTATACGATATGAACAAATGATGCATTATACCTGGATTGCTTTCCAATCGCTCAAACTGCAACTGGTTTAGTCGGTGTAATAATGTATATTATTTTATAAGAGATTGGAAAAAAGAAGACAAAATAAGCGGCAACGTATGCTAAAATTAATAGATATACTAAATTTAGTAAAGGGAGTAATTTATGAATATTTTATTAGTAAATGATGATGGCTATCAAGCCCCAGGAATTCAAAAATTAAAAACAGAACTTCAAGATTATGGAGAAGTTTTTATGGTAGCTCCAAAAGGAGCAATGTCTGCCAAAAGTGTTTCAATTACTATTGGAAGAAAACTCGAATATGAAAAAATCGATGATCATAATTATTTTGTAGCTGGAACGCCAGCAGATTGTGTATCTTTTGCCCTTTCAAATATAAATATTGATTTTGATTTAGTAGTTTCAGGATGCAATTGTGGTTTAAATCATTCTATTTGTTCGGTTTGGAGTGGAACAATTGGGGCCTGCATTCAAGCTGGAATTTTAGGAGTTCCAAGCATTGCTTTTAGTGCAACTAAAGATAACATGTTCCATATCAATTTATATACTAAAAAAGCCATGAATTACATTTTAGAAAATCATTTACATGATAAAGACCATATTATTAGCGTTAATTTTCCTTATACTAAAGAAGCAAAAGGTATTAGATTTTGCGATTTATCCTTTAATAATGGGAAACTAGTTTTTGGAGAAGATGGCAATTTATATCAAAATAGTGAACATGATATTAATTTTATAGATAAAAAAAGCGATTTATATTATGTTTCACATGGTTATATTTCAATTACCCCTCTTTCATTAAGTATTTTTAATAAAGATCTTTTTGAATCAATGAAAAATAAATGTAAAAATGTCGATTTTTAAGGTTATTCTAGAAAATTTTTTTAAATTTGAACTATAATAGTTAAAAAGGTGATAAATATGAAAACAACAAATTTTAAAAACAGTTTTGGCGATAGCTTATATGGTAACGCCTGGGAAATTGCTGCCCCAAAAGCCTTAGTTTTAATTGTCACAGGAATGTGTGAACATAGTGCAAGATATAATGATTTTGCGACTTATTTAAATCACAATGGTTATAGCGTTATTTCAATTGATCACTATGGACAAGGTCAAGGGAAAAATGGGCCACTTGGGAAAGCTGATTATGATGCTTTTAGTAAATATATGAAAACCATGGATGAAATAATTTTAGAATATAAAGAAAAACACAAAGATTTGCCTGTTTATATTTTTGCCCATTCAATGGGAAGTTTTGTAACTCAAGGTTTTATTGAAAATTATAGCAGTGCAGATAAAGTTGTACTTTGTGGAAGTAATCACTTAGGAATAACTGGAAAACTTGGTTACGCACTTGCAAAAATCATTGTTCATAAATTTAATCGAGATAAAGATGCAAAACTTTTAAATGACTTAGCAGTTGGCGGTTTTGCAAAAAAAGTTAAAGACGAAGATAGCAAAAACGCTTGGATTTCATATAACAAAGATAATTGTAGGACCTATGATAACGATCCATATTCTGGATATAGTTGTTCAAATGGTTTCTATCTTGAATTTTTCAAAGGTCTATCTAAATTAAATAAAAAATCCAACTTAAATAAGATTTCTAAAGATTTACCAATTTATATTATTGCTGGCGATGCAGATCTTGTTGGAAATAATGGAAAAGGGCCAAGAAAACTTGATGAAATGTACAAAAAGCATGGATTAAATTCAAGAATTACCATATTCCCAAAAATGCGTCATGAAATCTTGAATGAAACCGAACACATGGTAGTTTATAAAAATGTTTTAGAATTTTTTGAAGAGTAAAATTTACGTAAGCAATAAATTTGCTTACGTTTTTATTAGTAAAATAACAAAGCATTTTTTGAAAGCAAAACGATAAGTTTATTTAGGGGAGAAGAAATCGTAATAGGCTTTAATGAATTTTAGCTAAATTGGTTACTAATGATTTTTGCTAGAATTAGTTCAATCCTTTTGATTGATATTATTTATTATCGAAACAAGATTAAAATTAAAAAAATCTTTGAAGTAATCAAGAATTATCTACACGCATGAATCAAATCTAAATAAACTTTATGGCTATACAAAAAACATCGATGCAGTAAAAAAGGTTAAAATAAAAAAGCTATCTTTAATAATCTCAAAAAAACTTACAATTACCTCTGAAAATTATTTTATAAAAAGTTCATAATTGCGATTTTATTTAAATTTTAAGTTTTTTATTAGTTTATATTTATAATTATTGTTGTTATAATTTTTAAAGACTAAGAAGCAGGAGGTCTAAATATGATTAAAGATATTTTAGTTTTCTCATTATCTTCTAACGTCGAACTCACTGACAAAGTTTGTGCTTATCTTGGAATTGATCGTTCCCAAGCTGAGATTCATCATTTTGCAGACGGAGAAGTTCTTGCAACTAGCAAGGCCGATGTTCGCGGTAAAAAGATTTACATTATTCAATCAACAGCAGCACCTGTTAACGATAGAATAATGGAAACATTGATATTTATCGATGGGATAAAAAGAGCAAATTGTAAGGAAATAACCCTTATTTGTCCATATTTTGGATATGCAAGACAGGATAGAATTGCTCATATTAATGAACCAATTTCAGCTCGTATGGTGGCAGATTTATTTGTAAATGCTGGAGTATGTCGAATTGTAACAATAGAATTGCATACTCCACAAATTCAAGGATTTTTCTCTATTCCAAATGACAATTTGTCTCCAGCTGTTATATATGCGAAATATTTAAATGAAAAATTTTCTAAAAGAAGCGATGTAGCTGGAAAAATTGCAATTGTTGCTCCAGATCATGGTGCAATTTATAGAGCAAGAGACCTTGCAAATTTCATTTCTAATACATCTTTAGTTGTTATCGATAAAAGAAGACCAAAACCAAATGTTGCAGAAATTACTTCAATAATTGGTGATATTGAAGACAAAATTTGTATTATGATTGATGATATTATTGATACTGGTGGAACAATTATTGCTGGCGCCCATATATTAAAAGAAAAAGGCGCAAAAGAAGTTTATATTTGTTGTGCTCATGCATTATTCAACAATAATGCTCAAGCAAAATTTGAAAATAATAATGATGTAACCGAAGTTATTACAACTGATACGATTAGACATCCAGAATTTGCTAATTCTAAAAAAATTACAGTATTATCAATTGCTGAAATGGTCTCAGATGTCATAAAATCTCACGAATCTCACGAAGCAATCAAGGATAAATATTCAAGATTTCATTAATTTTAAACAAAAATCATATAACTGTTTAAAAAATTTTTCATAATTAATGACATTTAATTTAAAGCATCCTATAGCATGCTTGGAATAGTGGAGGATTTTATGAAAAAAATTTTGTTGATTGTTCCTTTGCTCCTTGGATTGGTGTCTTTCCAAAATTCAAGCGATAATCTTTATGATAATTATATTTTGACAATTAATGAAAAGTCTAGTTTAAAGAACTTTAACAAATTGTCAAATGTTTTAAGAGATAATGAAATTGATTGTTCTAAATTAGAGCAACTTGGCTCTTCGAAAAGTTGTTTTTATCTATTGCCTATAGATAAGAAACATGAGGAAATATATTTGAAAAAACTCTCTCTAATTAACAACATTCAATTTATTGAAAGAGACAAAAAAATTAAATTAAATTTCGGCGACGATATAAATATCGGCGAAAAGGTTATTAAAAAAGAAAACGACATTGAAGTATATTCTAGAAATTATGAAATAGTAAAAACCAGAGAAGCGGATGCATTGTTCGGCAATTCTACAAAAATTAATGTTGCTGTTATAGATACTGGAATTAATGCGAACAATATTTTTTTAGAAGGCAAGGTTGATCTTAACGCTAGTAAAAGTTTCGACCCTGACAATAGCGCACTTAATGGGTATAGCGATCATGGAACTTCAATTGCTTATATTCTTACTGGGTATCAGAAGAATAATCCATTTCCTAATGGTGTTTACCAAAATATTAATTTAATTTCGATTTCGATACCAGAAGACTGCTCAATTAGTACTTTTGTAAGAGCTATGTCATACATTAGTTCGTTAGATAATGTGCCACTTGTGAACTTTTCTTTTTCATTAGGAGGCGATAATTCACAAAGTTTAAAGCAATCAATAGCTAATTATCAGGGACTTTTTATTTGTGCTGCTGCAAATGACGGTTTCTATCTTGATGAAAATTATTGTTATCCAGCCAAATATAGTCTTGACAATATGATTGTCGTTGGCGATTCTAACAATGATGATTCAAGGGCCTCTATTTCTAATTATAGTAAAAATTTAGTTGATATTTTTGGTCCAGGACAAAGTGTTTGGGGTGCCACTAGAAATGGCGGATTTAAGGTAGTAGAAGGCACTTCTTATTCAACACCTTTAGTAACAGCTGCTTCGGCAATGATTCTTTCAAAAATTGGAGATATGTCTCCAACACAGTTAAAAAATCGCATCATGACTTTTGCAGACAAAATTGATGGCTTAAAAGAATATTGTGTTGATGGGAACAGATTAAATATTTATAAATCTGTTCATACTAATAGGCATTCACACTTATCTTATGAGTATATTGACTCTAAAAAGCATTTTGAAGTTTGTGGTTTATGTCATGACAAAGAAAAATGCGGTCATGTAGTTAGTGGAGGAGCTTTTGAAGGCGGGAGACGATATGCCAATTGTCTTCTATGTGGTGGTTTAGCCGAAATATGTTTTGTGTCATATGGCAGAGATTTAAGTTATGTAAAGGAACATTACACATTCAAAAATGGTTTATATTATCCAAAGAAAACAGAAACAATTGGTGGTATATTAGATTTAAGTTATGAGGATAGTTTAAAATATGAGAAAAAATAGATTTATTAAACATATATGTTGTATTATTGGAACACTTTCGCTTAGTTCATGTGGAAATAAATTGCCTTGGAATGAAAATGCATCTCCAGATTCTTATCCAGCAGAAAATGTTGTACTTAAAGATGACTTTAAGCTCTATAACGCAATAGACTGTGTAAATACTTTTTCTAGAGAATTATTATTTTCCAGCATTGCTTGTGCAGATGTTGACGTTTTATATTATTTTGGAAATTTTAATGGGTATTACTTATGTTATATTGACTTATACTCTTTGACAGCTAAAAAAGCTCAAGGAGTTTACACATTAAAAGAAATCACGAATGTAGACAAAATTGGAAATTATGAATTTAAATGGTGGGATGAAAATGAAGTTAAAACTTCTTGGAGACCAAGACTATATAATAAGACAAATTGTTTAACACTTGGTGAAGCATATAAACAAAATTTATTATCAAATCAAAATATTGATTCTATCTACAAAATGTGGTCGAAAAACAAAGAAAATCAAAAAATTGGCATAAGATTCAACCATAGTTTTTCAAAAATTTCAAAAATCTAAGGAGTTTTTATGAATAAAAAAGTTTTTATAATGTTTTCTATATTTACAAGTGTCATGGTACTTTCGGGGTGTAATAATAATGAACCACAAATTGATAATTCTATAAGATATGATGTAAAAGAAGATCCAAAACCAGAAGATTATCCTGTTTCAAATTTTACATTAATAAAGGATTTTAAAATTTTTGATGCGGTTGATTATGCAAAAACATTCCTTAAAAAAGTAGAAGCAGCAAAAGATGGTTATGGCAAAGATATAAGCATCGCATCCGTTAATTTTCGTTTTAATTATTACTTAGGAACTTATAATGGTTATAAACTTTGTGAAATAGGTTATTTAAATTTTCCAAACTTAACAATGTATACATGTGAACAAGATACTAGCGAAAAAATATTAAATTATTCATTTGAGTGGAAAGAAAATAATGGAGAAGATTGTTTCGTTCCTCGACTTATTAAAGGCGAAGAATGTTATACATTAAGAGAAGCTTTCAATAGAAATATCATAAGTGAAAACGACATCAAAACTGTTTATGATATTTGGGATGATAAAAGAAACGAATTTAAATTAGATTTTACTTTTATGCAAAGCTTTTCGATTGTTGAACAAGGTAAATAATAATTTCATTTAGAAAAATAAGTTCTAATTAATAATGATTAGAACTTATTTTTTATATATTTAGAAAATATTCTGACTTATAATATTTTTAGTCTTTTATTTGGAGGACATAATATGGTTAAGCAAAATAAAGATAGAGTTGGGACCAGAAATTGGTTGATTTTTATCATTATTGGTCTTGCAGGACAACTTGCGTGGTCTTTAGAAAATATGTATTTAAATAATTACATTTTTGCTCAAGGCTATAATGACTATCAAACAATGATCACTTGGACGGTTGCCCTAAGTGCAATAACAGCCTGTCTTACAACAATTTTTATGGGTGGATTAAGTGATTATGTTGGAAGAAGAAAAATTTTTATAATTGGTGGATATCTTCTTTGGGGTTTATCAACACTTGCTTTTGCTTTTGTAGATAAAAAATATCTTATTGAATCTGGAATAGTTAGTGTTCAAAGTGCAGCTTTTGTTGCCTCCATTATGATAATTGTGCTTGATTGCATCATGACTTTTTTTGGAAGTACCTCAAATGATGCTTGTTTTAATTCCTATGTTACAAGGAATGTCTCAAATAGAAATAGAGGAAAAGTTGAAGGAGTTTTATCTATTCTTCCTTTAATTTCCATGCTTTTAATCACTGTTTTATTTACTTTTGTAGTTAAAGATAATGATTGGACAATATTTTTCATCATTGTTGGTGGTTTTGTTTTTGTAGTTGGTTTAATTTCATTTTTTATTTTTCCAAAAGAAAAAGTTCAAAAAAGCGATGAAAAATATTTAAAACTTTTAATTGAAGGATTTAGACCTTCATTTATAAAAGACAATAAAACTTTATACATTATTTTAATTGCTTGTTTTATATATAATGCCGCGACTCAAATTTTCTTTCCATATATGATGATTTATTTTCAATATAGTTTAAAAATTGAAGGTAGTGATTTTATGATTTTAATGGGATCAGTTTTAATTGTTAGTGCGGCTCTTAGCGTAGTCGCTGGAAGAATAATGGATAAAGTATCTAAATTTAAATCATTAATTGTTTGGGTAGTGATTTTTATCTTGGGTTTAGTTTTAATTTCGTCTGCGCAAGTTGGAAATCTAGTTTATCTAATAATTTCTGGAATTATTATGATGTTTGGATATATTGTTTCAGGGAGTGCCATCAATGCTTCTTTAAGAGAATATACTCCAAGTGGAAAAGAAGGAAGTTTCCAAGGGATAAGAATGATTTTCCAAGTAGCACTTCCAATGATTATTGGACCACTTATTGGACAAGCTATTGTTAATAGCTCAACTAGCACTTATATAAATGATTTTAATGAAGTGCAAAAACTTCCACAAAATCTTATTTGGGTAGTAGCTGCTGCCTCGTTAGTTTTAGTATTTATTCCAAATATAATCTTAATAATCAAAGAAAATAAAACTAGCAAAGTTAAAAATAAAGGAATAATTGATGACCAAAATAGAGAAAATTAATGTTGATTTTAATAGCGTTCCATTAAGTGATTATCCTAGGCCCTTACTTAAAAGAGATAGTTATATTTCGCTAAATGGCGATTGGGAGCTTGCAATTACAAAAAATAAAGACGAGATAAATTTTGACACACACTGCCTTGTTCCATATTGTGTCGAATCTCCTTTAAGTGGCGTTAATCATTTACTTGATAGCAACGAGATTTTAATTTATAAAAAACATATTGTTTTACCTCAAGAATTTTTAAAAAAACATTTGATACTTCATTTTGAAGGAGTTGATCAAACTTGCGATGTTTATGTAAACAAAACTAAAGTTGGTTCGCATATTGGAGGCTATACAAAATTTAGTTTCGATATCGAAAATTATCTTCTTTCAAATGAATTTGATCTTTATGTAGTTGTTAAAGATTTGAGTGATACTTCTTATCATTCAATTGGAAAACAACGTTTAAAAAGAGGTGGGATTTTTTATACAACAACAAGTGGTATTTATAAACCTGTTTGGCTTGAAGCTCTTGATGAAAATTATATAAAAGACATTCATTATAGCGTTCTTTTTGATAAACAATGTATTATTTTAAGAGTTAATTCTACCCTTAGTGGAATTGCAAAAATCAAGATTGATAATCAAGAATTATTAATTAATACAAATCAAGAAACATTAATTAAATTAGAAGAATTTCATCCTTGGAGTTTAAAAGATCCTTACTTATATAATGTTGAAATCGCTTTCTTTGATGATAAGGTATCAACTTATTTTGCTTTAAGAAAAGTTGAAATTATAAAAGCAAGTGATGGTCATCAAAGGCTTTATTTAAATGATAAATTGGTTTTTATTAAAGGAGTTTTAGATCAAGGATATTACTTTTTAGGAAATCTTACTCCTCGAAGTTATGATGATTATTTTAGTGAAATTTCTAAATTAAAAGATTTAGGATATAACACGATTAGAAAACATATCAAAACCGAGATAGATCTATTTTATTATTATTGCGATAAATTAGGGATGCTTGTTATTCAAGATTTTATTAATGGTGGAGAAAAAGTTTCGAAAAAAGCAAGCTTTTTACCTGGACTTTTCCCTAACTATAAGGGCAAAAAAGATGATAAACATTATAAAGTTTATGGAAGAGAAAACACAAAAGGCCAAACTGAATGGATTAATGAATCAAAAACCATTCAATACGAGCTTTTAAATCATCCTTCAATTATTGCTTATACGATTTTTAATGAAGGTTGGGGACAATTTGATAGCGAAAAAAATTATAAACGATTTAAAAATTTAGATCCTAGCAGACTTTATGATACAACTTCGGGCTGGGTTGATTTTGGTGCAAGTGATTTCAATTCAATTCATAATTATTTTTATAAAAATAAAATTCACAAAGATCGATTTAATTTAGATAGACCACAATTTTTAAGCGAATATGGTGGATATGGACTTTATTTAAAAGATCATTTTTATGGGACAAAAGCTTTTGGATATCGAAGATATAAATCTTGCGATGAACTTACAAGTCACTTTGAAAAACTTCATAAAGAAGAAATTATTCCTTTAATTAGCGGAGGTTTAATGGGCACAATTTATACTCAAGTAAGTGATGTTGAAGATGAAGTCAATGGATTATTTACTTTCGATAGAAAAGTTTTGAAAGTCCAAGAAGAAGTTATAAAAGAGATAAATAAAAAGATTGATGATATATATAACAAATTAAAATAATTGATGATATTGTTATTTTTGTTTTCTATCTTATTATTTTGCTAAATTTAATAAGGAACGGTGCTATTAAAAATAGACTGATTGAGCTCGAAGTGTTAGATGAAAAATCAATGATTTTATTTACTATATATTCAAGTTTTTAGTAAAATAATAAATGGGATAATTATGAATAAAAATATCAAAAATATAATTTTAGTTTCAGCTATGACGTTTTCTTTATTTTCTTGCAAAAATAAAGAAAACCTTGATTACAATTTAAAAAAAGATGAATGTTATAACAAAATTACATTTAATATGTCTTTTTTAAACGAAATTAAAACAATGAGCATTAATCATTTATATTGGTTTGGTTCTGAAAAAGTAGATTTCCCAAATTATAGTGCAGAAATAAAAAATCAAGCTGACATTAATCAAATAACCTCCTCGTTTAGAGAATGTACGTATTATGCAAAAAAGAATTTGGGTGGCGAAAAAGGCTATAATTCAATGCTTTCTATAAATGCTACATTTTTAGGAAGCGAAGATAAAACTTTTATGTTATACACTTTTGCTCTTCCAGGATTTTCTAGTATAGGTGAAGGAAGAAATATCCCTATTTATGAAAATTCTGAAGTTGTTTATAAAAAAGTGCATACTTTTAGATTTAGTGGAAGCGCTATTAAGTTAGAAAAAGGCTATGAAGAATTTAAAGGTGATGACTTTGAATATTTTGCAGTTTTTAAATCAGATGAATCTTATAGAGCATTTATTAATGCAATTAAAAATAATACATATGAAAAATAGCGGTAAAATCAAATATTTGAAAATTAATCAAAAAATATTTTAAAATTTTTTAAAATTCCTCCCTATATATTAATAAAGGAGGAATTTTTAATTATTTAAGATAGATAAATATTTATCTTAATATATGTTACTTTTAGAATTATTTTCATTTGAAAAGGATACCTATAACGAGTAGAATATTTTTCAAGTGGGGAGTAGCGAGTAGAGCAGATGCGACAGCACGATGAAAAATGTTCATCCGCATGTTCTAGAGTGAATTAGCAAGACCATATTAAATCAAAAGGAGATTTTTTATGAAAAAAGCTGCTTCAAATATTAATAATGAGAAAACTTCAAAAGAAAAAATAGCTTTTGAAACTTTAACATCGAAGCAAATTGAAGAAGGATTAAAAACAGATTTTAAAAAAGGTTTATCAAACGAAGAAGTAAAAAAACGTCTGGAAAAATTTGGTCCAAACAAATTAGAAGAAAATAAGAAAAAATCATGGATCAGAATTTTCTTTGAACAAATGAATAATCCTATGATTTTCGTTCTTTTTGCTGCTATTGTTGTAACAATTGGTGTTTCAATATATGAAACGATAAGTGTTGCAAAAGCTGGTTGGATTTTAAACGGAGTAAAAGTTCATAATGCATTTTTAGAAGTAGGAGATTGGCCAGATGTGGTCATTATTTTGGCTGTTATTATCATGAATTCAATAATTGGTACGGTCCAAGAAGTCAAAGCGCAAACTTCTCTTGAAGCTTTAAAAAAGCTTTCCTCACCAGAATCAACAGTTATTCGTGATTCAAAAAGAATTAAGATTAAATCAAGTGAACTTGTAATTGGTGATGTTGTTATTCTTGAAGAAGGCGACACCGTTGGAGCTGATTTAAGGCTTATTGAGTCCAAAAATTTAAAGGCAAATGAATCAAGTTTAACCGGAGAAAGTGTTCCAATTTTAAAAGATAGCGAAATTACTTTTTCGAAAAAAGTTGGCATCGGCGACCGATTAAATATGGTTTATATGTCAACTCCAATTACTTACGGAAGAGGAAAAGGAGTTGTTGTTAATACCGCAATGGATACCGAAATAGGCCGCATTGCAAAAGCAATTGATGATGAACATGAAGAAGAAACACCTCTTCAAAAAGTATTAGCAAAACTTTCAAAAGTTTTAGGAATCATCACGCTTGCTATTGTTGTTTTAGTTTTGCTCGTCGATATTGTTTGGATATTTGTTGATGGAAATGGATCAAATATTGAAACTTGGATTGAGGCTGTGTTATCTTCAATTGCTCTTGCCGTTGCGGCTATTCCAGAAGGACTTGCAGCAGTTGTTACGATTGTTCTTTCAATTGGTGTTCAAAGAATGGTTAAGGCAAATACAGTTGTAAGAAAACTTCCAAGTGTTGAAACCCTTGGAGCAGTAAGTGTTGTTTGTAGTGATAAAACCGGCACTCTTACTCAAAATAAGATGACGGTTGTTGAAGCTTATTGTGATAATCAATTTTTTAAAGATAACGATTTTAAAAAAGAAAACAAAAATGAAGATTTAAAATTATTAGCAAAAGGCATGTCGCTTTGCTCTAATGCTACAGTTGATGAAGGAAGCTATGGTGATCCTACAGAAATTGCTTTAGTTGTTTTTTCTAATAATTTTGATATGCATAAGAGCTATTTAGAAGAAAAAACTCCAAGAATTGATGAACTTCCTTTTGATTCAGTAAGAAAAATGATGTCAACTCAACATCTTGTTTCAAATAAAGAAAAAATTGTTTATACAAAAGGCGCCCTTGATAGTATTTTAAAGCACACACACGCTATTTTAGAAAATGGAAAAGTAAGAGATATTGCCAAAGAAGATATAGATAATATTTATAGAGCAAATAGTTATTATAGTGATAAAGCACTAAGAGTACTTGCTCTTGCCTATACAAATAAAGACAAAATTTTGGAAGAAGATTTGATTTTTGTTGGCTTAGTTGCCATGATTGATCCACCTCGAGTCGAGGCAAAACCAGCTGTTGAAAAATTTAAAAATGCTGGAATTACTACAGTTATGATAACTGGCGACCATAAAGATACAGCTTTTGCAATTGCGAAAGATTTAGGGATTGCAAAAACTAAAGAACAATGTATGACTGGTGAAGAAATTGATAAGCTTTCTTTTGAAGAATTAAAAGAAAAATGCAGAAATATTAGAGTTTTTGCTCGTGTTTCACCAGAAAACAAGGTTAGTATTGTAAAAGCTTTTGAAGCTAATGGAAATATTTGTGCGATGACTGGAGATGGCGTTAACGATGCCCCAAGTTTAAAAGCGGCCGATATTGGAATTGCAATGGGAATTACTGGAACCGATGTTGCAAAAGGTGCGGCAGATATGGTTTTAACTGATGATAATTTTGCAAGCATTGAAAAAGCTGTTGAAGAAGGAAGAGGAATTTATGCAAACATCAAAAAGACCGTTTTATTCTTATTAAGTAGCAATATTGCTGAAGTTTTAGGAATGTTTTTTATTGTTTGTATTGGACTTCCTGCTCCATTTATTGCAATTCATTTACTTTGGGTTAATTTAATAACTGATAGTTTGCCTGCTATTGCTCTTGGAATGGATCCAAAAGATCCAAATAACATGAAAGACAAACCTCGTAATCCAAAAGAAGGTATATTTGCTCATGGAGGAATGTCTATTACAATTGGTTATGGTGCCTCAATTACCCTTGCTGTTTTACTAGCTTACTTTAGTTGTGCATGGGTTCAACCAAACGGTGGAGTATTTGGTTTTATGAATATTAAAAATTTATATGAATCTAATCCAGATATTTTGCATCAAGCACAAACTATGGCCTTTACAACTCTTGCTTTTGCAGAGTTATTCCATATGCTTGGAATGAGTAATGTTAATAAATCGTTTGTTCATATTTTCAAAAATAAGAATTATATGATGGTAATCGCATTTTTTGTTGGTATAGCTTTACAACTTTTAGTTATAGAAGTTCCGGCTATTAGAGCAGTCTTTGATACTGCAAATCTAGATGTTAAAGAATGGATCATCACAATGGCACTTTCTATTTCTCCTTTGCTTATTCATGAAATCGTTATTTTTGTAAAATTTTTAAAACAACGTATTATTAAGAAAAGGGAGATTAATTAATAATATGGAACCTTATAAAAATTTTAGAAATAACTACATTGAAACAAAAGATATTTTAAGAAAACCAGAAGAAGAATATTTTGTATTTGTTTATTGGACAATTTGTCCACATTGTTTGGCACTTGTAAGCGATATTAATCGTTACTTATCAAAAGAGAGAAAAGTAAAATTATATTTACTAGATTTCACAAAAGAAAAGGATGCAATTTTATTTAAAAATACCGAGCAATATAAAGATGAAGATAAGATGACTTTTATTGAAAGATATTCAAAAGATTCAATCGGTGCAAAAGAAGTGAAAGATATCAATTATTATTATGTACCAATGCTTTTGCATATTAAAAACGGAGCAGTCTATAATTGTATTGTTTTAGAGGATAAGATTAGCAATTATTTAAAGGGATATGAAGAATAAATTTTTTATAGTTTTAAGTATTTTGGGGTTTTTACTTACCGCCTGCGATGATAAAAATTCTAACGAAACAAGAACTTATGATGATTATTTAGATCGATATATAACTCTAAATGATTTTTATCAAAAAGATGGCAAGTATGGAATTTATGTTTTTGGAAAATACTGTCATTGGTGTGACGTTATTAAGACCGACGTTTTTAACTATGCAGATTCTTTAAAAAATGAGAAAAGAAAACTAGATAATTTTTATTTTTTTGAATTTAAAAGTCAAAAAGTTGAAGAAGGGATTAAACAACGAGCAGAATTTAAAGTTAAGCCTTCAAACTGGGAAAAAAATAGAGAAGAATTAGTTGATGAAATGGTATCAAATCACGCTTCATCAGTTAGTGAAACTTATTTTATGGCAACACCTGCTATATATATTATTGAAAACAAAGTACTTGTTGATTATGTTGATGGTTCAAAATCGATTCCTAACTATTTGAAAACTCATTAGCATTTTGCAAATATTTGTTTTTAAAATATTAGAGGCAATAAACATCTGTGTTTAATGTTCGGCTAGTTGAAAAAATGCCAAATGTTGATATAAATAAAAATTTGTGATGGAGATTATTTGGCATTTATGTAAATTTTCTACATTATTGCATTAATGAATTCAATGAATGGTTAAAAATAAAGTAAACTGAAAAGATTTTCTATAATGTGTTTTTTTTCATGAGTAATTATGGCATTTTTTGGGTTTTACTAAGAACTTAATTAGAATGCTTAATGTGGAGCTTTCTTTTGATAAATTGGGTGCAGTTAATAGTTTAGATATATCGCAAAAAATGATGCTTTTTATGTGGAGCATTTCCCTTTTCTTCCACTTTTATCAATCTTCATTGTAAATATTGTTTTATTAACAAAAGAAGTTAGTAAAAAAACAATCGTTTTAGCGTTAATTTTTACATTAATTATATTCGTATTTAACTTGGTTTTGGCTTGTTTAAATCTAAATGATGCAATTGCGCTTTTTAAAAAAATTAGTTAAGATTTCAAAATCATTTCATTTTAAAATCAACATTGTTTGTATCATTAATTCTTTTCGTTATGATTTCAGTTTTGTCATAAAAAATAGTGGCATCTTGAGTTGAAACTTCATTAATATTTAAGATATATTCATTGAAATTTTGTTTATTTTTAGTTGTAAGCATCATCGTTAATGAAATAATTAATGGAATGCTAAAAGTAACAAACGATATTAAAAATTCTAATACATAAAAAACTAAAAATTTTAATAAGAACTCTTTAAGAGATAGGTTATATAAATTTTTATTTACAAAACCTATTTTATTAATCAACATCCCAATTGTTTTTCTTCCTCTTTTAAATATTAAAGGTGGAACCAAAAAAACTAATAAAGAAGAAACAAATATTGATAAAGGAATATTCATATAAAAAGTTAGCGAGCTGATGTATTTATTGCTTTTGAAATACTCTTTTATTTCGGTTGTTAAAAATCCGTTACAGTTTGTATCGACATAAACGGAATAACAATTCTCAACATACATTTTTAATGGAATATCATGTTTTAAGTTTTTAATTATTTGACCATTTTCTTTTATAAAAAGTGGATTGTTTTCATAAGTAAGTGATGAAGAAAGCCTAAAAGTATCATAATCATTCATAACTTTTTCAAAACTAATTTCATCATAATTTTTCATGTAATTGAAAAAAGTATTTAAACCATTTAATAAATAGTTTTCTTTTTGTTTATAAGACATTTTTTTATCTTGAAAAGAAATGGTTGAAATATTCATTAAATGGTTATTTTTATATTGATATAAACCCGAATCAATGCGTATTGTATCTAAAGTTTTAACAGCGTTTTTATAAGGACTGGTGTTTGAATAGATTCCCTTAATTGAAACAAATAAGATTAACGATAATAAAGCAAGCAAAAGCGAATCAAAAATTCTTGAAAAAAGTCTTCTTGATATGGTTGGTCTTTCATAGCTTATTTCGATCTTATTTTTCATAGCCCTTAGCCTCATAAATTTGATTTAGGTTTTCGTCACTAATAATTATTGAATGTGTCGACAATTCTTCTAAAGTTTTGTTTAATGGATTTGCTATTAAAACACAACAATTAACAAAGACATAAATTATAGAAATGATGGATATAATCATTAAAAAGTTATATTTAAAAATCTCTTTTGGACCAATAAGGACAACACCAATGAAAAGTGAAGTAGATAGACTCATAAATAGATTATTTAATGCAACAAAGATATATTCTTTTTTATTTAAATATTCATAGTTATTAACCTTTATACGTTTGAATTTTAAGATTTTTTCACATATGGTTGAGTGATCTTTAAAAATAAATGGAAACACAATATAAATGATTATATAAGAAATACCAAAAGAGATTAATATATTAATCGAATTAAATGAGATAGTAGATTTTTGATTTTTCGTGATTTCATCAGTGATTTTTTTATAGGATGAATTTTTATAAACTAAATCATTTTGATTAATATCATTCACCATATAGTTAAAAAGACTAACAAAAACACCTTTTCTAAATGATGCAAGATAAGATTTCCCAACTTCACTTAATGTGTCATTTTTATCAAAATATGGCGCGAAAAAATCTTGATAATCTTTTTTCAAAACTACTTCATTATTTTCAATTTCAAAGAAAGGTTCTCCATATCGAATATAAGTTTTATTCATTGTTTGATTATCAAGATTTTTTATGTCACAAAAATAACGTTTAATTGGATCAAAACCATCCGTTTTATCTGTTACATAGTATTTTAAAAATTTATCAAATGTTGTATCGAGATTTTGGTCAATATTGTATTTACTTTTTTCATCATAAAAAAGTAAATCATTGCCATATAAAATATCAATTCTTTGATTTATCAAGGTTTTATTTTCATTAAGCTTTGAATTATAGTTTGTAATTTTACTTGCTATTGGAAAAACTAAAGAATGAAGGACAAAAACACTGAAAATATAATGAACTAATAAATCTCCTAAAAATCCTAGAAATCTTTTAAATTTAGAAACTGGATATATATCGATTGTAGTAGTATTTTCCATCTATGGTATTTTATTATAAAAACTTATTTAATTCTATTTTTTTGATGTTTAAAATTAAATACCAATATAAATAAGTATTTATACCATATTGAAGAGAATATAATATTATTAACTTTATACGAAAAAATATATCTTAATACAATAGGCTTCTTTATTGAAAGTCAGTATCTTTTTATTTAAAATGTTGTCATGACAAAAACAAAACACTTTTTTAAGTCACTAATTATGTTGCCTATAATTGGATTTTTATGTGGTGGCTCAGGCAGACCAGTTGATAATAATGAAAATACAATTAAAACCAAGATATATGATAGTGAAACACTAAATCTTAATACGACTAGCGATAATATAAGTGCAGTCACCGAAGAAACAAACAATGACCTTGTTGTTTCAATGCTTTCTTTTACATCAACCAATGTAACACAATCTATCCAATTCAGAGTTGAAATCAATGATGATGTAAGTGATGCAAATTATTATATTGGATATTATGAAGAAGGGAATAGATACCCTGCTTATCTTGAATATGATGTTAAAGATCAAAAAGGAAATACCAAACGTTTACAAACCGAGATCGTTCAAAAAGCCAACCATGGTATAGGAGGCAGCCTAGGTAACCAACTTTTTTCATCTTATTGCGATATTGAAGTCCCTTATGATTATAAAGTTGATACTGATAGCGTTGAGCTAACTCATGTTTATAAGGCAGATTTTAAATATGATGAAAATGGTTATGTTGTAAGTCGTGATCCTGACTTAGATCATCCACAAAGTTTTAAGATTGAAAAATTCAAAACTTTTTCAATTAGAAGACTTCAAGATGTGCTTGATACTACTTTTGTTAAATTCGCTGAATATGATAATTATTTAACTATAACCGCTAAATTTGATAATTTTGGTGCTAAGATTTATGAAAATTTATCTTCGACCACCAAAGCTTTATATAAAAAGAATAAGAAAAACATAGATAATGGAACAATTGCGGTAAGAACGAGACTTTCAATTGGCGGCGATACATTACTTAAAGTAACAAAAAAAGATGGAACGATTGAAAAACTTAAATCAATCGCAGGAGATTTAAAATTTTTTGATGAAGAAAATTATAGAACATTCTTAATTCCAAGCCTTAAAAAAGATGCTATAAAGAATTTTGAAATCTACGCAAGTGATATAAGTATCGAACTTTTCAATAATAGTACAAAAAAAATCGTACCAAGAAGCTCAATTACATCAAGATATGGTTTAATTGATTTCAAAATGGTAGACATTTTAAATGGAGATAAAACGGTTGCTGTTAAGGCTGTTGATATTGATCAAAATATTAATTATTCAACTTTATTTATAGTTTTCATGGTATCTTTTGTTGTTTTGTATGTTGGTTGTGCGATTTTATATTATTTTTATTTAAAAAAGAAAGATAAAAAGAGTGAATTCAAAGTATTGAACAACAAACAATTTATAATAATAAACATATTAGGAATTATTTTCCTTGGAGCCTTACTTTTAGATATTTTATATATAGTTGCAAGAACAACCTTATTTAATAATTCGCTAACTGTATATAATCCTCTTGATTGGGTTATCATAGTTGCAAGCGTAATTTCAATTTGTCTTGGCGGATATTTCATTAAATATTTCTTCAATGTCTACAAAGACTATAAAGAAAAGATTGCAAGAGAGAAATTGAATCTCAATTCTGATAAAGCAGACGATGGAACAAACTAGATAAGAATTATAATGGAGAGTTAATATGGAAATAAGAATTAAAAATTTAACAAAAATATTCCCTGGAGATCCAAAAAAACACAGAAAAGACACTGTCGCAGTTAAGGACTTAGATATAGTCATTCCTGATGGAAAACTTATTGGATTACTTGGTCCTTCTGGTTGTGGTAAATCTACAACTCTTTATATGCTTTCTGGTCTTGAAGCCCCAACTTCTGGAGAAATATGGTTTGGGGATGAAGAAGTAACAAATTTAGCAGCTGAAAAAAGAGGAATTGGTCTTGTTTTCCAAAACTATGCCTTATATCCTCATATGACAGTTTATAAAAATATTGAGTTTCCATTAACTAATCTTAAGGTTGAGGTTCCTTTAACGAACTTTTATGATTTTAAGTTTGTTTTAGAATATAAATTAAAAGAAGATGATGTTGTAAGTGGAATTATCAAATCACTTGAAAGTTTGGCAAAAAGAATCGGTCTTAAAAAAATTGAAATTCATAATCAAGTAGAAAACGGCACCTTAAAAGTCGAAATTATTCTAAATAAAACTAGTGAAGCAAATGGAAATCTTTATCTTGAAAATGTAGATAAGATTGTTGATTTTAAGGTTGTAAATAAAGAATCAACACAAATTCAAGAAGCTCTTTATGATGCTTCATTTAGAAGTGAATTTAATTTACCAGAAGAAGAACAAATTTTTAGAGGATCTTTATCCTTTGAATTTAAAAAAGATTTAAAACCACAAGAAATTGAAGAACATAAAAAAGGTATTAATGAAATTTTTAAAAATTTAAATGTTAAACTTATTTCTTCATTAATTAGTAGTGTAAATGAAAAATTTGTTTTCTACTCCCAATTTAATTTTGTTTCTAGAAAAGTTTATAAAGAACTTGTTGAAACAATTCAATCAAAATACGATATTCAAAATATATCACTCAATATCGCGGAATTTGAAGTTAAGGAAGCCGAAGAATTAGTCAAAAAATCACTTGCAAAAATTGGAATTAAACATAAAGATTTTAAAGTTTTTAATAGTGATGGCATGATTAAATTATTCTTCAAAGTTCAAAAAATTACTGAAAAATCATTAGAAGAGGTTGAACAAGAATTAAAAACTTTACTCGGTGTTAAAAAAGTTGAAGTTAAAAAGACTCCAGCCCTTGCTTATCGTAAATTAACAAAAGAAGAAAGAAGAAAAATTGTTCTCGAAACTGCAAAATTAGTTCAAGTTGATGAATATTTAGAAAGAAAACCATCACAAATGAGTGGTGGTCAACAACAACGTGTTGCAATTGCCCGTGCTCTTGTTAAACGTCCAAAAGTTTTATTACTTGACGAACCTTTAAGTAACCTTGATGCACGTTTAAGACTTAAAACAAGAGAAGAAATTAGAAGAATTCAAAGAGATACAGGTATTACAACTGTATTTGTTACTCACGATCAAGAAGAAGCTATGTCAATAAGCGATAAAATTGTTGTTATGAAACTTGGTGAAGAACAACAAATGGATTCACCACAAGAAGTTTATAACAACCCAACAAATTTATTCGTTGCCCAATTCCTTGGAAACCCTCCAATTAATGTTTTTGATGGCGAAATTAAAAACAATGGTATCTATATTGGTGATGACTTAGTTTACAAGGCAAAAAATAAACTTAAGAACCAAAAAGTGTTTGTAACAATTCGTCCAGAAGGATTTAAAGTTTTACAAAAAGATAAAAAAGAAGAAGTTTTACATGCAAAGTGTGATACTATCCAAGTTTTAGGAAGAGATTTATCCTTAATTTGTCTTAATGATCATTGCACTAAAGAAAACTTTAAAGTTATCGTTCAAGATGAAAAGAAAAATCATCTTGGAGATATAAGTTTCGAATTAAAACCAGGAAAATTCTATGTTTTCGGTTTAGATGAAAAAAGAATTGAGGTTAAATAATGAAAAGCGAAGCTAATATGAGTTCATATTTTGATCCTCGTTTAGGAAATGTTGAAGTTGGATATAACAAAGAACAAAATGTTCTTGTTCGTTTTGTTTCCAACAAGAGACAAAAAAAAGAATACAAAGTAACTGGTGTTAAGGATACAGAGTCAAGAAATAATTGGCGTGCATGGCTTTATCTTGCCCCAGTATTAGTTTTGATGTCGGTATTTTTAATTTATCCTTTAATCGACACCATATTTATTTCTTTTATGTCAAATTTTGATTATATAAAAGGAACGTTTGATGGCTTTACACTTGATAATTATGGCGCAATTTTAGGATTAAGTAGTATAAATGGTGCTTACGAATCACGTATTTTGGAATTTGCATTACCAAACACATTCTTTTTGGTTTTTGCAACGGTTATTCCTTCAATTTTGATTGCATTATTAATTTCGGTTGCCCTTAATTCTATTAAATGGTTCCAAAAAATTTTGCAAACCATATTTTTCTTACCATATGTTACAAACGTCATTGCGGTTGGTATGGTTTTCTCCGTTTTATTTGATTCACAAGGTGTTTTCAATTTCTTATTTGGGATAACTGGAAAACAATGGATCTATGGGGCTACAAGATGGGATGCAATGCTTCCTCTTTGTATTTATATTATTTGGTCTAGTTTGCCATTTAAAATTTTAGTTTTCTTAAGTGGACTTCAAGGAATTGATAAACAATATTACCAAGCAGCGAAAATTGATGCTGCTCCAAGATTTAAGGTTTTATGGAGAGTAACCGTTCCATTACTTGGACCACAAATTCTTTATATTATGGTCACTTCATTTATAGGTGCATTTAAGGAATATTCATCGATTGTTGGCTTATTCAATGGGCCTGGAACAACCACAGGAACTTATGAACTTTACACAATTGTTTATTACATTTATGACAACTTAAATACTCACACTTCATTTGCGGCCGCTGCTGCAGTGTTATTATTCTTAATTATTCTTCTTTTCACATTCTTACAAATGGGAATTTCAAAGAAGAGAGTCTATTATTAATAGGAGGACAAACATGGAAAAATCTTTAGAAAAGAAATATATTGATTTTAGCAAAACCGATATTGATGATTCAGAAATTGTCCTTTGCATTAAAGAAGGAAATAAAACTGTTAAGGCTTTACAAAAAGGTGAAAAAATAGGGCATGTTATCTCAACAATTATTACCTATGCTCTTATTTTATTTTTAGCCTTGATGGTGGTTTTCCCATTTTATTGGATGATTATCACATCCTTAAAAATGAATACCGAAATTTTACAATCAAGACAAACTTTCTTCCCAGAAATTGTTATGTGGACAAATTATGTCTATGTTTTTGGAACTTTTGATTTTGTAACTTATATGAGAAATACCATTGTTGTCGCTGTATTTTCAACAATTGGTACTTTACTTACGACCATATTTGCCGCTTTTGCTTTTGCTAGATTAAATTTTAGAGGTAGAGAAGCTTTATTTATGGTGTTTTTAATGACCATGATGATACCTGGTGAAATGATGGTTATTTCTAACTATATTACTGTTGCTTCGTTTGGTTGGGTTGGCGAAAATTCTACCTTGTTTGATGCTTATGCTGCAATGATTGTTCCATTTTGGATAAGTGTTTTCTATATTTATTTATTAAGACAAAATTTCAAGCAAATTCCAAATGAACTTTATCTTGCTGCCAAAGTTGATGGGAAAAGCGATTGGAGTTATCTTTGGAGAGTTATGGTGCCTCTTGCCGCTCCAACATTAATTTCAATTACGATTTTAAAATTTATGGGAACTTGGAACTCCTATGTTTGGCCAAATCTTGTAACTGCAAATAACGAAAGTTACCGTTTAATTTCAAACGGACTTCGTGGATCTAGCTTCGTTGATGCCGAAGCTGGGAGAACTGAATATGGTTACCAAATGGCTGCTACTGTTTTAGTTACAGTTCCGTTATTTTTGTTGTTTATTTTCTTTCGTAAATATATTTTGAAAGGGGTAGGAAGAGCCGGTATTAAAGGATGATTTTCTCACTTTTGCTAAAAGTGTTAAATAAATTAGATTGATTGGAGGATTTATGAAAAAATCTAAAATTGTAAAATGTGCGGTTACCTTGCTTTCTGTAGCGTTAGTCTCAGCATGCGGACCAAAACAAGAAGTTCCACCTCACACTGGTGATGAACAAATCGACGCACTTATTGACGAAAAAGGCGTTTTATTAAAGAATACTAAAATCACATTATGGTCAATTGTTGGAACAAATAACCAACCATTTTTAAACGCTTATATTGAAGCTTTCAAGCAAGTTCAACCAAATATTGAAGTTGAAAGTACAATTATTAGCGGTAGCTATAATGATCTTAAAGATGCTACTGTTAAAGGATTTACAGGAAATAACTATCCTGATTTAGTCCAATGCTATCCAGACCATGTTGCTGAATACATTAACTACGATAAGGCTGTGGAACTTGAAAAGTATATGTACAACAACAAAGTCGGATGGACCGATGCTGAATATAAAGATTTACTCACCGATTATCTTGATGAAGGAAGAGAATACTTAGTCGAAGGAACTTATAGTGTCCCATGGTGCAAATCTACCGAACAAATGTTCTATAACGAAGACGTTTTAATCGGTATGGATTTATCAAAATATGATAAGACCATTAATGGTGGTAAACCTTTAACTGCTGCTTATCTTAGCAACTTAACTTGGGATGAATTATTTGATAAATTATGCCCAGCTATTCAAGCTCACGATGATTCAGTTAGTGAAGATCAAAAATATGTAAAAACAACTGGTGCTTATCATTCAATTTTTGCTTATGATTCAGATGATAACTTATTTATTACATTAGCTAAACAATATGGATATGGCTACACTTCAGTCAATAAAGATACTGGAAAAGCTAGTATTGATTTTGATAATGAAGGTTTAAAGAAAGTCTTAAAGAGATTTAATGATGCTGCTAAAAAAGGCTATATCATGTCAAAAGGTAGCGCTGGTGGATCTTATACCAATGAATTCTTCAATGTTCAAGGAACATTATTCTCAGTTGGTTCAACTGGTGGCGTTAAATATCAATTCAGCGCAGCTAACCCAATGAATGTTGGTGTTGCAAGAATTCCTCAAGCCAATCCTGATAAGGCCTATACCATCAACCAAGGTCCATCAATTGCTATGTTAAAACATAACGATGCAAATAGAGAACTCGCTTCTTGGTTATTCTATAAATTTATTTCTAACGAAGAAAACGCTCTCGATTGGTCATTAGGAACTGGTTACAGTCCAATTAGAAAATCTTCAATTGAAAGTGAAGCTTATGCAACTGCAGCTGACTATAAAGCTGCTCCAGATAAATCATTAGATAGAGTCATGGCTTATTCAAAAGCTAAAATTAATGATGTTGGAACACTTTTTGTTTCACCAGCCTTTAAAGGTTCTTCAACTGCTAGAACTCAAGTCGGTGGTTTAATGACAAAAGCTTTAACAACCACTTCAAATATTGATGATATTGATCAATGGTTTGCCGATGCCGTTGCTCTTTGCAAAACTGCTTTATAATTAAATAAAAATATGAGACTTACCAAAAAAACAAGACTTTTAAAATTATTATGTTTACCAAGTTTTTTGGTAAGTCTTTTTGCTTGTAATCAAAATGGCGCTGAAAGAAGCAACAAAATTATTTTTTGGCATACTTTTGGTCAAAATCTTACCGAAGAATTAAGCAATAAAGTAAAAGATTTTGAAAAACTCGTTAAAGAAAATGAAGGTGTCGATATAAAAATCGAATTAAGTTACATTGGAAATTATGACGAGATTCAAAATCAAATTGAAAAAGGATTTTCAATTGGAAATACTCCAACTATTGCGGTTGCTTATCCAGATCATGTGGCAAATTATTTATCACATGAAGATTTTGACGAGGAGTTTGTCTATAATTTAGAAAACTTAATGCGTGATCCTATCATTGGATATGGAAAAGATTCCTATTTAGGAGATGATGTAGGAGAAGATGATTTTGTCCCTGCTTTTTATAAAGAATCTAAAGGTTATCTTAAAAAAGGCGTTTATTCACTTCCTTTTATGAAAAGTAGTGAAGTTTTAATGTATAACAAAGACATAATTGATCACAAACTTTTGAAAGCTTACGATTCTAGCATTACAAATTATGATCAATTTATGTCCACACTTACTTGGGATAAATTTATTGATTTATTAAGATTTGTTAAAAAGGATATTGATAATGGCGGGAAAATTAGTGGGAGCAATCTTGAAGTTCCATTGATTTACGATAGTGATGAAAATTTATATATCACAAAATCTTATCAAAATAATATTCCTTTCATATCTATAAAAGATGGCAAAGGATCGCTTGATTTTTTAAATGATGACGCAAAAAATATGGTTAGAAGATTAAAAGGTTATTATGATGAAGGCCTTTTAAAAACTAAAGGCAGTAATAATAACGAGTATGGATCTAATTCTTTTACACAGGGTAAATGTCTATTTACTGTTGGAAGTAGTGGCGGAGCTGGATATAACGATCCAGGAGCAGCTAGTTTTAAAGTTGGAGTTTGTAAAGTTCCTTATGAAAATAGTCCACTTTACATTTCTCAAGGTCCAACTTTAACACTTTTAAAAAGTAAAGGTATTAATGAAGAACTTAACAAATTTAGAAGAGAATTTGGTTGGAAATTTCTTAAATATATTACAAATACCGCCAATAATGCCGATATTTGTTATTTAGGAAGCGAAGGTTATGTTCCAGTTCGTGAATCTTCTTATACTTCTGGTTATTATAAAGATTATCTTGAAGATGGCGATACTTTCCTTGCAAGAACTGCAAAGGTAATCGTTGATGATGTAGCAGGAAATTATCTTTCAACACCTGCATTTAAAGGAAGTAGCGCAGCAAGAGATCAAGTAGGCAGTATTATCGCAAATGTATTTTTAGATAAATATGATATAGATAGGGCGTTTGAAGAAGCAAAAAAACTTGCTTCATTAGGTATGTAATATGAAAACTTTAAAGCAATTATTTTTTACAACATTAGCAGTATTATCAGTCTTTTTGGTTTCTTCTTGCAAAAAAGAAGATGGTTTAATTGACTATGTTTCAAAAGATGAAGCCGGACTTAAATTAGAATATAAAGATAAGTCATTTTTAAAAGATGGAATTGCAAAAGTTTCATTAGAAACTGCAATTGATGGAGATACTGCCCATTTTAAAGAAGAAGGAAATAAAGAAACTATCAAATGTAGATTTTATGGTATTGATACTCCTGAATCGACTGGAACTATTCAACCATGGGGTAAAGCCGCCAGTAATTTTACAAAAGAAAAACTTGAAAACGCAAATAAAAACGGCACAATTGTTATTTCGGTTCCAGGAGATGAATATCAAGTCCCAAACCATGACTCAACTGGTTCAAGATATCTATCTTTAATTTGGTTTAATGAAAGTGTTAAAGATTGCTCTTATAAAAATCTAAAATTATTAAATTTATTATTAGTTCAAGAAGGATATAGCGAAGTTAAAAATGCAACTGAAATGGAACGATTAGAACCTATTTTTAGAAGTGCATGGCAACAAGCAAAAGATAATAAACTTAATATGTTTTCGGGCAAAGAAGATCCATTATTTAATTATGGAGATTATGAATCCGCCTCTCTTTTAGATATGAAAATCGAACTTGAAAAACAAGTAGCTGCTGAAGCAAAAGGCGAAACCTATAAAAATAAATATGACAATACCAAAGTTAAAGTAATTGGAACTGTCGTAGGGTATGCAAATAGAATCATTTATTTACAAAATTTCTACTCTAAAGAAAATGGTGGAAGATATGAATATGGCGAATACGCTGGAATTAATATTTTCACAGGAATGGGCAGCATATCTAGCAAATTTTATGCAAATAATACATATTTACAAGTTTGTGGAACAGCTATTGATAGTGAAAATTTTGGTTTCCAAATTAGTGGAGTTAGTTTTAAACTCTATAATCCAAAAGAAAACGATGCTCAAATTTTAATCTCTCCAGAAAATAATACGGACGAATTTAAAATGTACACTTTTAACAAGAGTGTAAAAGATGTTAAACAAGAGAATTATGAATTTATTAATTCTCCAGTTATTTTTGATGAAAAAGTTAAAGTAAATGGAGGATATGATAGCACAAGCAACTCTAACCAAGTTACTCTCTATATTGAAACATTAGACGGCGAAAAAATTAATTTTAATATCTTTATTTCATTTATTTATAAACCTTATGAAAAAGAAGATCCATCAATTCAATGGACAAGTTATGAAATGTTTATGGGGAAAGAATTTAACTTAAAAGGTGTTGTTTCCTTACATAAAACTAAAAAAGGGAACTATAACATTCAAGTTTTACCAACTTCGAGTTTAGATTTTACATTAGTTAAATAGTTATGAAAAAGAAAATACTCTTAATCACATCACTACTAATAATTAATTCGCTTATTAGTTGTAATAATGACAGTCTCAAAAGTGATGAGATCCCTTTTATTAGCGAAATTATTGTGAAAGAGAATTTTCTGGAAAGTGCTTTAGAAATTTCTAATAAAAAAGAGATTAAACAAGATATTTTTCTAAATATTTATAAAGACAAAAATATATTGGTTACTAGAAACTTAAAAGAAGACTTTAATGGCAAAACAAACACCTCTATTGTTTATCAAAATAAGAGATTTGATGAAACTTTAGATTTTTCAATTAATGTTATTAAATTTGACGACAATTATGTTTATGGGACAAATTATATCGAGATTACCGATAAAAATGGTGAAGTTTTAGATTCTGTGGGTATCAAAAACTTTAGCATGGACATTGTTAAAGATGGCAGTTTAATTAAAAATGAACTTAATTTATTTGCTACAAAAAAATTTGATTTAAAAATGTGGTATAAAGTTAGATCTGATAACTTTAAATATCTAGGAAATATCAATACTCCAATTACTTATAGAGAATTTATTAAAGGTCCAAAAATAATGGAACAATATAAAAAAGCTTTATTTGTTAAAGATGGTGCTCCAATGGGTGGATTTATTGAAACTAAAGTCAGCTCCTATGGAGATGGAGATACTACAAATTTCGTTTATAAAAATGTCGAAAAACTAAATGAAGTTGAGCGAACAAGATATTATTTTGTAAATACTCCTGAAATTGATCACACCAGCCAAGGTAGCAAAATAAAAGAAGAACCTTGGGGTGTTGCGGCGATGAATTTTACAAACAACATCTTAAAAAACGCCAAACATATCTTAATTCAAAGTGCATTAGGCGGAAGTATTAGAGAAACTTATGGCCGTTTACTTGGATTTGTTTGGTATACAAATAAAGAAAATCCAAGCGATAATGACTATTCCTTGCTTAATTATGAGTTAGTGTTAAATGGTTATGGAAAATTTATGATGGGATCTAGCCTAAATGAAATGATTTCAAATGAAATTTTGTATTATCATTATTTCGATGTCGCAAGCGAAACTGCAAAACAAAAAGGTCTAAAAATTCATGGCGAAAAAGATCCAAATTATAAATATTAAAGGGAGGTAAAATTATGTTTTGTCAACATTGTGGAAAAGAATTTAAAATAAATGAAGCAAAAATTAAGAAATTAAATGCGAATATTGACGATGCTTACGTTGTAAACGATAAGGTTGATAAAGCTTATGTTTGTTCAAGATGTAATCATATTGTTAAAACACATTTAGATAAAAATGATTTAAAAGAACTCTCACAGGCAAGCCACGCAGAAATTCATCGTGCGAAAAATAAATTTTCAACTGGAATGGTCGCTTTAATGGTTGGATTTATTTTGAGTTGTATTTCATTTTTGTTTTTATCAATGGCGTTTAAGGCAACAAATAATTATAAATTAGTCATTGGTATTGAGTTTTATGTTTTCGTAGCCCTTATTACTATTGGTTGTTGTTTATTAGTATTTGGAACAATATATGTTGTTTTAGGAGTTAAAAGAACAAAAAAATATCAAAATTTAATTAAAGATATTCAAAATGATACTTTTGTTCAATAAAATTGGTTTAAAGACGTATTGTCTTAAATATAAATTTGGAGGAAATTATGAAGAAAAAATTTATTCAAGCTTTAGTGCTTAGTGGAGTAACAGTTTTAGGTCTTGTCGCTTGTGGCGAAAAACCAAAACCAAAACCAGTTACTGGTATGTCCATTACAAATAAAGAAGCTTTAATGACTGAATGGAAAGAAGGCGAAGCTGATAGAACCATCGAATTTACTTTTGAGGGAGCCGATGTTAATGTCGCAAGTGCAATTTCAAAAGGAATGTTAACTATTAAAAGTAGCGATACAGCAGTCGTTGTTGTTAATGGTTTTGTTATTTCAGCTACTGGAATCGGAAATGCTACAATTTCTGCTACATATACAAATAGCGAAGAATTAGGTGGCGCTTCATTTAGTGAGGAAGTAAAAGTTGAAGTTAAAGAAAGTGATAAAGAAAAAGCAGCAATTGTTTCAACAGTCACTGAATTCTATAATGCAGAATATGATGCCAATGTTGGAAATAAAAATGTTTATCTTGTAACTGGTACAATTTCAAAATTCCAAAAAGGTGATAACGGTGGAGATTATGGAAATATTTACGTTAGCGATGGTACCACCGAAATCTTATATTATGGAACTACTTTTACCAACACTGCTTTAACATATACTGATGGCGTTTGGAAATTCAAAAATCCAAAAAACTATATGAAAGATGATTGGTCAAAAAATCTTAAAGTTGGAGATGAAATTACTTTATTATCTATTAGAAACGATTACCAAGGAACTCCACAAGGTGTTGGCGTCTTTGTTAAAAAAGGCGATGGAAAAACTGAAGGAAATAGAGTTTTACCAACAATTGTTACGACTGAAGAATTATTTGCACAATCCGCAATCAATTCACAATATAAATTATTTGAATCTGAAGCTGTTATCGATGGATTTGGCACTGATGCAAAATCATTATCAGATACTGCTGATGGTGCTACAAACTATGGAAATATGTTCGTCAGTGATGGAAAAGGCGGAGAGTCAGTAAAAGTTTATGGTGCTTGCACTGAAACAAATAGAATTACTTGGTATAATGGTAAATATAGTCTTAACAATCCAAAATCCTTCTTAAATAATGATGTAACAAAAGGATTAAAGAAAGGTGACAAAATTAGATTTGTTTGCGTTAAATATTTATATAGTGGCGAAGTTCAATTATCATTAGATAGTGTAACTTTAGCTAAATAAATTAAATGGGCCCTTCCTTGAAGGGCCCTTGTCTTGAAATTAATTTACAATACATTTTGATTTCGCTATAATAATTAAGCGATTTGGTCCTCTAGCTCAGTTGGTAGAGCAACTGACTCTTAATCAGTGGGTCCGGAGTTCGAGTCTCCGGAGGATCACCAAAGATGCAAAAATGCTCCTAAATCTAGGGGCTTTTTTGTTAGAGAAAAGTAGTTTTTATATTTAAAAAAATCTATATAATGTAAGTATGATTACGATTTATACGTCACCTAACTGCGCATCTTGCAAAAAAGTCAAACAATGGTTTGAAGAAAACAAAATTCCTTATAAGGAAAAAAATATTTTTACTTCAGTTTTAGATCCAGAAGAACTTAAAGATATTTTAAGAAAAACTGAAAATGGAACAGATGATATTATTTCTACAAGAAGCAACATCATTAAAGAAGGAAAAGTAAATATTGATGATATGAAAATAAGTGAATTAATCCAATTTATCATCAAAAACCCATCAATATTAAAAAGACCTATTATGGTCGATGATACAAAGATTCAAGTTGGTTACAATAAATATGAAATATCTTCTTTTGTGCCAGCTGCTAGAAGAATCGCTTTAAATAATTGTCCACATGCACAAAATTGTAGTGAATGTGCAAATAGCGACAAAATAAAAAATTAAGCTACAATGTAGCTTAGTTTTTTATTGTTTCAAGAGCACGAAGTTGCTTATTTTTTAAATTATCAACGTAAGGAATTCCAACTTCTTCACAAATTTCTTTTAAGGCATCTTTTGCTTTCTTTAAGGAATTTCCTTCAAGTTCAAGCTCATAATCAATAATTCCATTATAGGTATTTTTATCGATTGAAAAATCACCTTCATTTTTAAAATTATCCATCTTTATTCTTTCGGTTTCTAAAGAAACTTGAATTTTCAATTCTTGAGGATTGATATTTAACATCATAATTACATCTTTAATAGAGCATTGTGGGAAGATATATTTATCTCTAAAATCTTCATATTGCCTCCAAGAAATTTTTTCGTTTTTTTCAAGCAAACCCTCAGCCATTGGAGCTTTTAAAGTCATTATAAATATATCTTTTTCTCTAATTCTTAAACTGATACCAGCATTTTTGAGTTTTAAATCATCTGTATCAATATAGTGATTTATTTGTTTTACACGGTCATATTTATCTGCGTTATAAAAATCAATAATTTTATTATAGTCTTCTTTTGAGATTAGACACTTCGCTTCAATTTCAATATTAGTCGCCATTTTTTTCTCCTCTTTTTTTAAATATGATACAATAATTCAGGTATATATAAAAGAAAAAGGGCTTAATTTATGTTGAATATTTTATTTGATTTTAATGAATTTAATACTAATTATTGGTGGATATATCTAGTGATTGTAGGAATTATTTCTCTTAGTTTTCTTTTCTTTTTAATTTTTAAAAACAAAAATAGAAAAGAAAACATAACTAAAAATTATAGTGAAACATTAAACTATCTTGGTGGAGAAGAAAACCTTATTAGTCATGAATTAAAAGGCACTAGATTAATTCTAGTTTTAAAAGATTATAAACAAGTTGATCGAGAAAAATTAAAAGATTTAGGCGTTGAAAAAGTTTTATCAATGTCTAACAAATATATTCTTGTTGGAAAAGTAGAAAACATTAAAAAAATTGAAGAAAGTTTAAAGTAAATTAAATTTTTCTAAATCATTTTTAATTTCTTCAAGAGGGAAGCCCATCACATTTGAAAAACTTCCTTCTATTTTTTTAATTAAATGAAAATTTTTATCGTCTTGAATTGAATAAGCTCCAGCTTTATCTAAAATATTTATTGAATTTATATAATTTGTAATTTCTTCTTCACTAAATTTATTGAATTCTACATAGGTAGTGACCTCTTTTTTAATAATTTCATTTTTATAAAAGATAGTGTAGCCAGAAATTACTTCATGTGTTTTATTGCTTAACTTTTCTAAAAACAATCTTGCTTCATTTAAATCTTTTGGTTTTCCATAGATTTTATTTTCAAAATAAACAATGGTATCGACACAGATTAAACAATCATTTTGATTTACTTTATCTTTTAAAGAAAGAGCTTTGTTATAACTTTCTTCTAAGGCATAATTTCTTGAAAGTTTAGCAGATAAATTATGTTCATCAAAAAGCGGAGCAATTACTCTAAAATCGCTCGTCAATTTTGTTAACAATTCTTTCCTTCGAGGAGAAGTAGAACCTAAAATAATCATATAAATTAAGATTGTTTATTCATGATTAAAGGAATAATCATAGGATTTCTTTGAGTTTTTCTAAAATAATATTTAGAAACAACTGATCTAACAATATTTTTAATATCATTAAAGGTAACTTTGTTTGTTAAAAATAAATCATTTAGCGCTTCTTCAACTTGCGTTTGAGCATGTCTTACTAAATGGTCTTCATTTTTTCCATAAGAGACAAAACCTACCGTTTGGACTCTTGGGGAACACAATAATTTATTAGTTTTACTATCAAGTAAAATAAATACACTGACCATTCCATCATCTTGTAAGATTTTTCGATCTCTAATAACAGCGGTTGAAACGCCACTTGTATCACTTCCATCAATATAGACATCTTCTGCAAGAATTCTTTCGCCATCTTCAATTTTATGATTTTGTAAAATCAAGGTATCACCATTTGCTAAAACAAAAATATTATCTTTTTTCATGCCAAGAGTTTCTGCTAAATCAGCATGAAGTTTAAGCATGTGATATTCACCATGAGCAGGCATAAAATATTTTGGTTTAAAAAGTTTTAAATTTAGTCTTAATTCTTGTCTTGATGGGTGACCAGAAGAGTGAATATCACTAAAAATCGAATTTGTAATGACATTTGCTCCATATCTTGTTAAATTGTTAACCACTTTTTGAATAGAAACGCCATTTCCAGGAATTGGAGAAGATGAAAATACTACTGTATCTCCAGGTTGAATTCTTAAATCTTTGAATTGACCATTGGCAATTCTACTTAAAGCTGCCATTGGCTCGCCTTGTGAACCAGTACATAAAACTACAAGTTCATTATCTGGGATAGATTTTGCATCACTTACTTCTTTAATAACATTATCTGGAATTTTGATGTAACCAAATTTTCGAGCACAATCTACAGCATTTTCCATAGACCTACCAAGAATTATTATTTTTCTTTTATGAGTTAAAGTCGTATCAACGATTTGTTGAATACGAGAAATATTGCTGGAGAAAGTTGAAATAATAAGTCTTCCAGGAGCCTTATCAAAAATTTCGTTGATAGAATTGATTACATTTTTTTCGCTTGGTGTCCAACCTTCTTTTTCGGCGTTAGTGGAGTCAGCAAGCAATAAATCAACGCCTTCTTCACCAAGTTTTGTCATCTTTGCAAGCTCAATATCTGGGCCAACTGGTGTCAAATCAATTTTAAAATCTCCGGTAGTAACGATTCTTCCTTCGGATGAATCAATACAAATTCCAAAAGAATCCGGAATCGAGTGAGTAACTCTAAAAAAGCTTATTTTAAAATCACCAAGAGTTAATTTAGTATCTTGGTCATATTCAATAATTTTTATATTAGTTTTTATTTTTTTATCTTCAATTTTTTGCCTTATTAAACTTGCGGCAAGTTTAGGAGCATAAATTACAGGAATATTAATTGATTTGATTAAAAATGGAATTGCCCCAATATGATCTTCGTGACCATGAGTAATTAATAATCCTCTTATCTTGTTATTATTTTCTTTTAAATGTGAATAATTTGGGATAACATAGTCAACACCAACTAAATCATCTTCTGGGAATTTTACTCCAGCATCTATAATAATTAAGTCGTTTTGACTTTCTACACAATAAGTATTTTTTCCAACCTCACCTAAACCACCAAGTGCATAAACTTTTATGGAATTTTGCATATAATTTGTCATAAATAAAGTTTCCTTATTTTCTCTATTTGTTTTCGTTAGTCATATTATATGCAAATTGCATTGATATGACAAATGCTAAATAGAAAAACTAGAGACTACTGTTCAAAAATAAAGTTTGTTTAAAATTTATTGAGTGAACGTATACCTAATTTTTTCTTTATATAGGAGGAAACATATTAATATGAAGAAAATTTCAAAGTTGATGTTTGCTGTAGCTGCAACTGTTTTAGCTGGCGGTCTTGCAAGTTGTGGAGAACAACCAGATACTCCACAAAACACAACTAAAGTTGCAATGATTACCGATTATGGTGATATTACCGATGAATCATTCAACCAAGCTGCTTATGAAGGTTGCAAAGAATATTGTGATGCAAACAAAGTTGAATTCAAATACTTCAAACCAGCAGATAATAGTGATGCTTTACGTATTGAATCAACAGAAAAAGCTATCGACGAAGGATATAATGTCATCGTTATGCCAGGTTATGCTTTTGCGCCAACCATTGATAAAGTTGCTGAAAAATATGCTGATGTTAAATTTATCGCTCTTGACGTTGCAAAAGGCGATTTATTAGGTGCTCACTATGGCGCTGATTATAACTACGATCCAGAAGATTCAAAATGGGCCGGTTATAAATTACCATCAAATGTCTATTGTGCAGTTTATCAAGAAGAATTATGTGGTTATATGGCAGGTTATGCTGCTGTTAAAGAAGGATATACCAACCTTGCTTTCTTAGGTGGTATGTCCGTTCCAGCCGTTGTTAGATATGGTTATGGATTCGTCCAAGGTTGTGATGCCGCTGCTGAAGGAAAAGCAATTTCCATTAAATATGCTTATGGTAACCAATTCTTTGGCGATGCTGATATTAAAGCTCGTACCGATACCTGGTATAAGAACGACAAAGTTCAAGTAGTCTTCGCTTGTGGTGGTGGTATTTATACTTCTGCTTGTGAATCTGCTCAAGAAGCTAATGGAAAAGTCATTGGTGTTGACGTTGATCAATCATTCATCATCAACAAGAAATATGGTGCTGGAATGTGCGTTACTTCAGCTATGAAGGGTTTATCAGTCACTGTTAAGAATAAATTAACTGATGTTATCACCAACAATAAGTGGACATCAACAATTGAAACTTTAGGTTTAGTTTCTGGAACAAACCCAGCCGAAAACTATGTTCAATTACCAATGGATACTTGGTCAATGAAGAACTACACCGTTGAAGACTATAAAGCTCTTGTCAAGAAAATGTATGATGGAAGCATTAAAGTTAGCAACAATACCAATAAAGAACCAACAGTAGCTGCAACTACTAGTGTTGACTATCAAGGTAATATTAAATAGTTTTTTAAAATGAAAAAGGGAGGTTTATGGCCTCCCTTTTTATAAAATCATAATTTGGGGAGAAATCTATGGAAAATAATTATGTAATCGAGATGTTGCACATCACGAAAAGATTCCCTGGAATTGTTGCAAATGACGATATAACATTGCGATTAAAAAAAGGCGAAATTCATGCTTTACTTGGCGAAAATGGCGCCGGTAAATCAACTCTTATGAGTGTACTTTTTGGTCTTTATACTCCAGAAGAGGGTGAAATTAAAAAAGATGGTGAAGTTGTAGAAATTAAAAGTCCAAATGACGCTACTGATTTACATATTGGTATGGTCCACCAGCATTTTAAATTAGTTGAAATTTTTAGTGTTTTAGACAACATCATTTTAGGAGCTGAGACCACAAAATACGGATATTTAGATAGGAAAACAACTAGAGATAAAATTGAACAATTATCTAAAAAATACGGGTTATATGTTGATTTAGATGCAAAAATCGAAGATATAACTGTTGGTATGCAACAACGTGTTGAAATTTTAAAAATGTTATATCGTGATAATGATATTTTAATTTTTGATGAGCCAACAGCAGTTTTAACTCCTCAAGAAATTGATGAACTTATGCAAATTATGAGAAATCTTGCAAAAGAAGGCAAATCAATCTTATTTATTACACATAAATTAGATGAAATTATGGCTGTTGCAGATTATTGTACAATTTTAAGAAAAGGAAAGGTTGCTGGAGAAGTCAAAGTCAGCGAAACAACAAAAGAAGAATTATCAGAAATGATGGTTGGAAGAAAAGTCCAACTTGTTGTTGATAAAAAAGACAAAGTTCCTGGAGAGCCAATTTTACAAGTTAAAAATTTATGTATGTTTGATAAAATACATAAAATTTTATCAGTTAAGCACGTTTCATTTGAAGTAAAAAGAGGCGAAATTCTTTGTATTGCTGGTATTGATGGCAATGGACAAAGTGATCTTATCTTTGGAATCACTGGAATTGAAAAAGCTGTTGATGGCGAAATTTATTTAAATGGGAAAGACATCACTAATGCTAATATTAGAAAAAGAAATCTCGGTGGTATCGCTCATATTCCAGAAGATAGACATAAATATGGATTAGTCCTTGACTATCCTCTTGATTATAATCTGGTTTTAGAAAAATATTTTGAAAAACCATATTCAAAAGGCGGATTCTTAAATGAAAAAGCAATCAGAGAATATTCTGATGAATTAATTGAGAAAAATGATATTAGATCTGGTCAAGGGTCTATTACAAAAGTTAGAAGTATGTCTGGTGGAAATCAACAAAAAGCAATTGTAGCTCGTGAACTTGATAGAGGTTGCGATTTAGTTGTTGCAGTCCAACCAACTCGTGGACTTGATGTTGGTGCAATCGAAAACGTTCATAGACAATTACTCAAAGAAAGAGACGAAAACAAAGCTATTTTACTTGTTTCTTTAGAATTAGATGAAGTTTTAAGTTTATCAGATAGAATTCTTGTTATTCATAAAGGCGAATTAGTTGGTGAATTTGATCCACGAAAAGTAACAAGACAAGAATTAGGTTTATATATGGCTGGGGCAAAGCGTGATTTAGAAAAATTCCCAGTAATGGAGGAGACCGAACATGAAAAAAAATAAAGAAATGACTAATAGATCAAATGAATCTATCTTGAAAATAGTTTTTTCAAATGATGGTATACAATCGGTAATTACTTCTCTTTTGTGTATTGTTGTTGGACTTTTAATTGGCTATATTGTCTTACTTTGTATTAATCCTGCTGGAGCAAATGAAGGTATTTTAACTTTAATTAAAAACTTCTTTACATATTCAAAGCGAGATACGCAAATTAAATATTTTGGTTTAACTCTAGCAAATACTGCACCATTAATTATGACTGGTCTTGCAATTTTATTTGCATATAAGGCTGGTTTATTCAACATTGGCGCTGCTGGCCAATATACAGTTGGAGCTTGTGCTTGTTTATATGGAGCACTTGTATGGAAGCTTCCTTGGTTTGTTTGTATTCTCCTTGCAATATTAGTGGGAGCTTTATGGGGAAGTTTGGTTGGTATTTTAAAAGCATATTTAAATGTTAATGAAGTCATTTCAGCAATTATGCTTAACTGGATAGGACTTTATTTAACAAATATTATTATTACAAATTCAGCTGCGTGGGACGAAAGACTTCATGAAACTTATTCAGTTGAAAAATATAATGCAAAAGCTCTTCTTCCATCGTTAGGTTTAGATAAGTTATTTAAAAATGATTATGTAACAATTGCAATTTTAATATCAGTTGTCATGACAATTATTGTATTTATTGTTTTAAACTTCACAACTTTTGGTTATGAATTAAAAGCCACTGGCTTTAATAAAAACGCTGCTAAATATTGTGGTATGAAAGAAAAAAGAAATATCATTCTTACGATGGCAATTTCTGGAGGACTTGCTGGACTTGGTGCCTCGCTTTTCTATCAATCAAATCTCCAACCATGGTATGCAAGTTCTACTGTTCCAGCGATGGGATTTAATGGAATCAGTGCAGCCTTCCTTGGTGGATTAAATCCAATTGGTGCAATATTCTCATCATATTTTATTACTCATATTACAAATGCTGGCGCAAAATTAAATACCAATTATTATAGTGCACAAGTTTCAGATCTGATTTCTGCAATGATAATTTATCTTTGTGCCTTTGTTGGTTTCTTTAAAACATTTATTAACAAAAATTTAAATAAAAATATGTTAAATCCTTCTTTAGCCTCGAGAGACAAAGAAGAAAAATCGAAAAAGAAAGGAGCTAAATAAATTATGGATATTTTAGGAATTATTATTCAATATACCTTAGTATTTGCTTCCGTTTTAGCTCTTGTAGCATTAGGTGGTATGTTTGCTGAACGAAGTGGAGTTATCAATCTTGGCCTTGAGGGAACCATGGTTATTGGTGCTTTAGGTGGAGCTTTAACGATGAGATTTCTTCCAGAAACCTCATCTGCTTGGATAGTTGTTTTGCTTGTTTTATTAGTGAGTATTATTTCAGGAATGTTATATTCCTTACTTCTTGCGGTAGCCTCGATTACATTTAAAGCAGATCAAACAATTACTGGTACGGCGTTAAATATTTTAGCTCCTGCCCTTGCAACAGTTATTGTTAAAGCTATAACTTTAAATCAAGATGGTAAAGCAACCCCAAAATTGGACTATATAACTTTACAAAAAAGTTTCGTATTTAATGCAAATGAAGTTGATGTTGCTTGGATTATACCAACTATACTTTTACTTGCCGCAGCAATTTTAGTTTTGTTACTTATAAAAAATAAGAAATCTGGAAATTTAAAAAGTTTTAAATTACAACTAATTTTAGCTATTGTTTTAGGTGCAATTGGCATAGGACTTGCTATTGTTTGTGGATTTAATTTAATTAATTTCCCATTTAGCTGGGCGTTGTTTGCCGGTTTGCTTATTGCTTTTGTTGGCTTATTAACAAGATTAATTTTAAATATTAAAGCAAAAAAGATTACGAATTTTGCAAAACCAATTATCAATGTATCTGTGGTTGGAGTTTTATTATTGGTTGTATTCTTACTGAATGTAACTAATGTCTTCAGCAAAATTACCTTCAACTGGTTTACTCCGTTGATGTTTGTATTGGTTGGAATCGCATATTACATTATTTATCACACAAAATTTGGTTTAAGACTTATGTCTTGTGGCGAAAATCCACAAGCTGCCGCTTCAGTTGGTATTAATGTCATTAAAATGCGATATATTGGAGTTTTAATTTCTGGATTACTTGCAGGAATTGGTGGAATTGCTTTTATTGCAAGTGTCAACTCATCATGGTCTTTCGATGTTGGTGTCGCAGGATTTGGTTTCTTAGCATTAGCCGTTATGATCTTTGGTCAATGGAAACCATTATTAATTCTTGGGGGAGCAGTCATATTTGGATTCTTCCGTGCAATCGGATTAACTTATATCAGTATTGATTTCCTTGCAAAATTAAATATCGACTCAACATGGTATTCAATGCTTCCATACATTGTTTGCTTAATTGTTCTTGCCTTTTCATCGAAGAAATCTCGTGCTCCGAAAGCCGAAGGTATTCCTTACGATAAAGGCCAAAGATAAAATCTTTAAAATAAAAAGAATTAAAGAAGAAATAACTGAAACGAAGGATATTACTGAAGGTGGCAAAAAGGGCGAACAGAAAAGAAAGGTAAACCGAGTCAAGAAGATGGTAGGACCAACTATAAGACAGTCGTTTACTTATTGACTAAACACTTCGACAAGGAATATAGCGATAAGCATGAGGACTTGAGATTGATTTTGTAGCAAATCTAGGTTTTCAATGATATTACATCCAATCATGTAATTTTTTCGAAGACGAAGAGAAATTTTGCAAAGAAACTGACTTCTTAAAAAGGTTGATGACTCATTTTAAAAAATAATTATAACTTTTGATAATATTCCACTTCATTATAGTGAAGATAGGATATTAATGATGAATATTTATGATTTCTGGCTTGATAAAGAAAGTATAGATAAATAAAATTTTTAAAGAACAATTTTCTTTCCTTCGATTTGAGTTTTATAAGTTTCAATTTGTGAATCAACATCAAGTTCTTTAAATTGGTTCATATATAATTCGTGATAATAACCTTGCTTTTTGTTCATAAGAGAAATGTGATCTCCATCTTCTACAATTCTTCCATCTTTCATTACAAGAATTCTATCGCAATCGACGATGGTTGAAAGTCTATGAGCAATAATAATTGAAGTTCTACCTTTTAACATTTTATTAACTGACTTTTGAATAACTGCTTCAGTTTCGGTATCAATTGAAGAAGTCGCTTCATCAAGAATTAAAATCGATGGATTTCTAATTAAAGCTCTTGCAAAGGAAATTAATTGTTTTTGACCTTGAGAAAGTTCATCTCCTCCATCTTTTAAGAAAGTATTGTAGCCATCTTTTAAAGATAAAATAAAGTCATGGATGTCAAGTTTTTTACAAACATCGATAATTTCTTCATCAGTCGCATCATGTTTTCCATATTTAATATTATCTTTAATAGTTCCTTTAAAGATAAATGGCGATTGTTGAACGTATCCAATATTACTTCTAAGCCAACCAACCGATCTTGATTTATAATTGACACCATCAACTAAAATTTCGCCATTTGTTGGTTCGTAGAACCTACAAAGAAGATTGACAGTAGTGGATTTTCCAGAACCAGTTTCTCCAACGATTGCACAACTTGTACCTTTTTTAATATTAATATTTAAATCATGAATTACTTCAACATCTTTGTTATAAGAAAATGAAACATGTGAGAAATTAATATCACCTTCTAATTTTTCAAAGTTTTCAATTTTGTTATGGAATAAATCGCCATATTTTTCAACAACTTCTTTTGAATCAACAAGCGTTGGTTTGGTGTTTATCAAACTAAAGATTTTTTCAACACTTGCTTGAGTTGCCATTAAATCACTAATAATTTCACTAAAATCTCCAATTGGATTATAAATACTTCCAACAAATCCTAAAAAGATAATAAAAGTTCCAATTCCATAAGTTATTGAATCTTTTACACCTAAAAGTGGAAAAACAATAATGATAATTGAAGTAGTGATAGTTTTTAATAAAGTGATTACAGGATAGTAAGGAGCACTTACTTTACCAGCTTTAAATCTCTTTTTAAAAACATCATAGGTTGTATCATCACATTCTTTATAAATATTTTCTTCAATTGCCATCGCTTTAATTGTTTTATTTCCGTTAATGCATTCGGCTAACCATTTAACAAAATTACTATAAGCGTTACGTGCAATACGATGAAATTTTAAAATTTGTTTTTCAAAAAAGAGCGTTAAAACTCCAACAATTGGAGTGGTAGCCAAAATAATTAAAGATAATTTCCAATCAGTTGTAAGCATAGTAACAAGAGTAAAAATAAGATCCATTAAAATCCAAAACATTCTTAAAACGCTATACGACATAACATCTCCAATACTAGCCGCATCATTTTGCAAACGAGCAATTAACCAACCAGATGGGGTTTTATCATAATAACTATAAGATAATTCTTGAATTCTTTTAAAAGCATCTCTTCTTAAACTTGTCATAATAGTCATTTCAAAATAATTCATCGTAAAGAAAGTAATAAAAATACAAATACTTCTAAATAAAATTAAAGCAATGTAAATAATCATTACGACATAAAATGGAATTGAAAGTTTAAATCCTAAAAGGTTTAAATCAAGCAGAACTTCAAAAATGGAAGAAATTCCAACAAAATTACTTGCAGCATTAGTTAATGCAAGATTGATTGATGGAGAAAAAGAACTATCAAAGAAAGCAGTTCCAGCCATTGCAAAAACAATTAGCACAATAAGTGGCCAATGAGGTAATAGATATTTAAAAGCATTCTTCCAAATACCTAGATTAACTTTTTCTATTTTGTCTTCTTCTTGAAATACTTCTGCCATAACCTATACCATTTTTGTTTGAATCTCGTAGATTCTCTTATATAAACCTTCTTTATTTATAAGGTCTTCATGTTTTCCAATTTCTGAAATCTTTCCATCTTCTAGAACAATAATTAAATCGGCATCTTTAGCGGTTGATATACGATGAGTAATAATAAAGGTGGTTGATTTATGTTTTGCTTCTTTAAGTGATTTTCTAATTTCAAAATCAGTTTCAGTATCAACCGCACTTAAACTATCGTCAAAAACAACGACAGGTGCTTCAGTAATTAAACTTCTTGCGATGGCAACACGTTGTTTTTGACCACCCGACAATGTCATACCTCTTTCGCCAACAGCAGTTTTATAACCATCTTTAAATTGAAGAATATTGTCGTGAATATGAGATATTCTTGTGGCGTATTCGATATCTTTTTGATTAGCATCTGGTTTTGCAATTTTAATATTGTCTTCAATTGTCTTACTAAATAAGAAAGGATCTTGAAGAACAGTTGATATTTCTCTTCTTAAATAATGTTTTTGAATTTCTTTAATATTATGACCATCAAGTAAAATCTCGCCGCTTGAGCAATCATAAAGTCTGGTTAATAAATATATTAAAGTAGTTTTTCCACAACCAGTTTTACCCATGATAGCAACCGTTTGACCAGGTTTTACCTTAAATGAAATATTTTGTAAAACCGGTTCTTTTGAATCACAAAACATGTAAGAAACATTTTTAAATTCAACTTCACCTTTGATCTTTGGAGTAGTTCCAGAATATAAATCTTCGATTGGTTCTTCTAAAATCATTGAAATTCTTTCAAGCGAAGCTGAAGCTCTTGCAAGATTTGAAAGAATGGTTGCAAGGTCTCTAATTGGCCAAACCATCATGTTCGTAAAAGTAAATGAAACATAAAATGTTCCTAAACTTATCCCATTTGGATCGCCTTTTGTTCCAATAAAATATAGATAGAAACCAAACATAGTGGTTAAAGCAATTTGACTAAAAACAAAAATATCACTACTTGAAAAGAAAAACGCACTTAATTTACGCCATCTCATATATTTTGTTTTATAGTCTTGAATATAATTTTCAAAACTATCTATTTCAAATTTTTCATTATTAAAAGCTTTCACAATTCTAACTGATGATAAATTTTCTTCAATTTTCCCAGACATATCTGATTCAGAATCATCAGTTACTTTATATCTTCTTCTTACTTCTTTAATAAGAAAGAAAGAATAAATAAACATTAAAGGCATTAATGTAAGAGAAATTAAAGCGATTTTAATATTTGTAATTGCAAGCAAAATAAATGAAAAAGTAACGATGTAGACGGTATACATAATTGAATGCATATCGTTAGAAATAAATCTTTTAAAAACTTCTTCATCACGGGTTGCAGCTTGTAAAATATCCCCAGTTGGCATTGATTTAATTACTGAATATGGAAGTCTTTCAATATGATAGAAAAGTTTGGATTGCATATTTCTAGAAAATTTTGATCCAAAATAACTACGCATGATTAATCTTATAAGTAAAATTCCCATATTAATAAGGGTGAAAATAAATAGAATTACTGCAAAAAACCAAATATTTGTAGAAAGATATTCAATTCCTCCAAAAACTGAAACGAAAATATTTTCAAGAACATCATTTGAACCATTTGAAAGAATAAGTTGATCCATGGTTATCTTTGAATTATATGTTAACCCATTGGCTTTTTGGCAAGTTAAAATATCAATTAGAACTTTATTTCCATAAGTTGAAAGTAAAGTGATAAAAATTGTAAAGAAAAGCAAAACAAAATATGTAAAATAAACCGCCTTACAACCCTTTAAATATACTTTCATCGCTTTAGAAAATTTAGACATAAAAAATATTTTATCAAACCATGCAATAAAGTAAATATGATGTAAAGGAAATTTATGGTATTATAGTGGCATGAAATTTGATGAAAACAATACTAAAGACAAAGATAAATATGAATTAGAAGATAAACTTGAAAAAGAAGAAAATATTAATCAAAAAGAAAAAAAGAAAAAAACTTTACATTATATTTTTTATCTTGTTTTTATTCTTTTGGTTACTGGAGTTGTTTTAGCGGTTTCTTTGCTTCAAGAAAATACTGCTGAAAAAGTCTATGAACTATTTAAAAACATGAACAGAAATTATTTTGTTCTTCTTTGCCTTGTAATTCTTTTTAATTTTTTTCTAGGAGCTTTTATTTTATGGCTTTTTGTTAAACTTTATAGCAAAAGATATAAATACCACCAAGCTCTTGCAAATCAAGCAATTGGAAATTTTTATAATGGAGTTACTCCTGGTTCAAGTGGAGGACAAGTTGCACAAATTTATACATTTAAAAAACAAGGCGTTTCAGTAAGTAATGCGGCAAGCGTCATGGTTATGATGTATATTGTTTATCAGTCTTGTCTTATAGTGATGGGAATAATTAGTGTTTCAACACATGCTAAAGACTTTTTAAATTTACAAACATTAAATATTACGATAAATGGACAAGTTATTCCTGTTCCGACAATTATCTTTATTATTCTTGGTTTTGGATTAAATCTTTTAGTTATTGTCCTTTTAATTTTTATGTCATCGTCTGCAAGGTTTCAAAGTTTTGTTACCATTAAATTAATTAATTTTCTTGCAAAAATTCATATTATTAAAAAACCAGAAGAAACAAGACTTAATGTTAGAACCCAAGTTGAAAATTTTAGAATTGAGTTTAGACGTCTTCAATCTAACATTCCTTTTACAATTTTGGTTTCACTTTTAACTTTTATTTCGCTTACAATTACTGACTCGTATCCATTTTTATGTGGTCTTGCTTTAAATGGTTTTAATGAATTTAGCTCATTTAAAGAAGTTTTGGAAAAAATATTTTTGTCGGTAGTTTATATAAATTTCCACCAGATGATGACTGGTCTTATTCCACTTCCTGGATCAAGTGGCGTTAGTGAATATGTATTTTTCTTACTTTTCCAATCATATTTTAATGCACCAACTTTTGAAGATGGTGGAGGAGTTAATGCGGTTATGCTTCTTTGGAGATTTATGACTTTCCACATTCCATTTTTAATTACAGGAATTATAAGCGCCACTTATAAAACTCGTGGACAACCAAAAGAAGGTTTCATGGCAAGCGACAAGAAGACTTATTATACCATCCAAATGGAAACTTATGATGAACGTAAAGCCAGTAGTGATAGAGTATATCAAACAAAAGTTGTTGAAAGACAAGAAAAAGTTCTTAGTTATTTAAAAAAGAAAAAGAAAACTGGTGAAATTAAAGATGAAGACTTTAACGAGAAGGAAAAATAAAATGAATATAGCTTTATTTTCAGATACATATGTCCCAGAAGTGAATGGTGTTGCAACCAGTGTAGCATCGCTTTTCAAATCTTTAAGTAAAAGAGGTCATCAAGTTTATGTTGTAACAACTGGTAATGGCGCAGAAAATGTTGAATTTAAAGATAACATTATAAAAATTAAAGGTTTTGAGTTAAAAAAACTTTATGGATATCGTTTGTCGCCACTTTTTTCAAATGAGGCTTTTAAGATTCTTGAAACTTTAAAACTCGATATTATTCATATAAATACACCTTTTACAATTGGTCAATTTGGTTTTCAAGTTGCAAGTAGGCTTGACATACCAGTGGTTTACACTTATCACACGATGCTTGAAGATTATACATATTATGCAACAAAAGGTTATTTTGATCGTTTTTCAAAATGGACAATTAGAGAATTTTCAAAAAGCGATATGGAAAGGTCGACGGAAATTATTGCTCCAAGTGATAAAACACTTAATTATTTAAGGAGTATTGGAGTTAAAAAATATATTAATGTTGTCCCAACTGGTTTTGATTTTTCACGATTTACAGATTTAAAAAAGGACGATCTAAAAGTTTTCAAAATTAAAAAAAGTTTAAATATTAAAGAAGATAGCAAAGTTTTGCTTTGTCTAGGTCGAGTTGCTAAAGAAAAAAGTTTTGATGTTATTTTAAGAGGGTATGCTGAATATTTATCGAGATATAAAGATGATATAAATTCACTCATTTTATTTGTTGGAGATGGCCCTCAACTTGAAAGTCTGAAAGAACTTGCAAAATTATTAAATATTGATGAAAGAATTCGTTTTATTGGCAAAGTTCCAGTAAATGAAACACAATATTATTATCGATGTAGTGATTTATTTTTAAGTGCATCAACTAGTGAAACACAGGGTTTAACATTCATGGAAGCAATAGCATCTTATGTTCTAATTTTTTGTGCATTTGATAATAATTTAGTAGGAATTATCGAAAATGGGCAAACCGGATTTTTCTTTTCGGACGAAAGCGAATTTCCTACAAAGCTTCATGAAATCTTATCTTTAGATGATTCGAAATTGGCTTTAATTAAAGAACAAGCATTCAAATCTATTGATAAATTTAGTGAAAAGAATTTTTATGACAATATAATAAAGGTATATGAACGAGCAATTAGAAGAAGTTGGTAACAACAACGTTTTAAAAAGCCTAAAAATCAAAGGCAATTATATTATTTTAGATTTTGGAAGTTTTAAATTAAAAATTATCCCTGAAACAAAAGAAGAATTTAAGTTTTTTGTTGGGCAAAGTTATTCAAAAGAGACAATTGAAAATTGTTTGTTTTTAGATAAGAAAAATGTTGTTAAAAAATACGCTACCAACAAATTTAGGAATAATTACTATTGTAGTTATGACATTAAAAATAAATTAAATAAAAAATTTAATGACTATCCAAAAGATGCTATAAAATTTGCAATAAGAGAGTTAAATGAAGAAGGCATTATTAGCGATGCACTTTATGTAAAACAATATGTCGACTATTTTAATAGTGCATGTTATGGGAAATATTACGTTCTTAATTATTTCAAATTAAGACACATTTCTACCTCAATTGTTAAAAAGATTGCTTTTAATGAAGAACTTGAAACCAAAAAAGCTGCAAATTATTTCGATTCAATTAAAAACAAATTTGTTTCAAATAATTTTGTAAAACAAAAAAAGAAAATATACGAAAATCTTTTAAGGAGAGGCTTTGATATTAATATTATTAATGCTCTTATTTCTACTTTAGAATTTGATGAAGAAAAAGAAGAAAAAGTTTTAAGAAAGAATTATTTAAAAATTAAAAATAAAATTAGTGGAGAAAAAATTAACGAAAGTGATAAAAATAATAAAATTATCAGCAAATTAGTTTCGATGGGTTTTGACTACGATAAAATTAAAGAATTAATTAAAAAAGAAGGGGAAAACAAAAATGATTAAAGATTTAAAAGATGGTTTTAGTGCAAGTGGAATTTATCTTATTAAAAGTTGCGTTAAAGGAGTTTCAAATTCTGCTTCCTCAAATTCATATTTAAATGTTGTTTTGCAAGATAATAGCGGGGTAATTGATGCTAAAAAATGGGATGCAAGTACAGAAGACTTAGAAAAATTCCAAACAGGCAAGATCTTAAGAATTGATGGACAATGTTATTCTTATAAAGATAAACTTCAAGTTAAAATTCTTGGAGCATATGAAATCGATGAACATGAAGTAAATCTTGATTCATTAATTATTGGCTCACCAATTCCGCTTG
>Ga0256404_1001240_pt1 | contig 63379 bp, 48 predicted proteins | sample RumenRJG_01DNA_FD_185990 | JGI IMG/M metagenome (GOLD analysis project Ga0256404, IMG submission 185990) | Bovine rumen microbial communities from Lethbridge, Alberta, Canada - RJG_01 | ecosystem: Host-associated > Mammals > Digestive system > Stomach > Rumen | place: Canada: Alberta | collected...
GAACAAATCGTGAATCAGCAGGCATTTTTCGACATTTCTCTCTGTTGCACGATTGATTGAAAGATAAGTGAACAACAGGAAAGAATCTTTTTTGTAATTTTGTGGAAGACAATCCTAATAACAATTCTTCTATGAGATTACAACAAAAGATTCTTTTTTTCATGTTCGCATTGACCATGATGCTGAGCCCAAGCTCCAGTCTGGCAGCGAACCGCAGTGGTGATTTCACGGTGGGAAAAGGCACCTTTCTCCTCAACGGCAAGCCCTTTGTCGTCAAAGCTGCCGAGGTGCACTATCCGCGCATACCCCGACCCTATTGGGAGCAGCGCATCAAAATGTGCAAAGCCCTCGGCATGAACACACTCTGCCTCTACGTGTTTTGGAACATCCATGAGCCACAGCAGGATCATTTCAACTTCACGGGCAACAACGACGTGGCCGCCTTCTGCCGACTGGCACAGAAAAATGGTATGTACGTCATCGTGCGACCGGGACCATACGTCTGCGCCGAGTGGGAAATGGGTGGACTGCCCTGGTGGCTGTTGAAGAAGAAGGAAATCCGTCTGCGTGAGCAGGATCCGTTTTTCATGCAGCGTGTGAAGGTCTTCGAGGAGAAAGTCGCTGAGCAGCTCGCCCCGCTGACCATACAGCATGGTGGACCGATCATCATGGTGCAAGTGGAGAACGAGTATGGTAGCTATGGCGAGGACAAGCCTTACATCCGTGCCATCCGCGATCTGCTCAAGGCTAATTGGTACTCCAAGGACAAGCAGGGCAACAAGGTTGGTCCGGTTCTCTTCCAGTGCGACTGGTCGAGTAACTTCACCAAGAACGGCCTCGATGACTTGGTGTGGACGATGAACTTTGGTACCGGTGCCAACATCGACCAACAGTTCAAACGCCTCGGCGAACTGCGTCCCGACGCTCCGAAGATGTGCTCGGAGTTCTGGAGCGGGTGGTTTGACAAGTGGGGAGCACGCCACGAGACACGTCCGGCCAAAGACATGGTGGCCGGTATCGACGAGATGCTCTCCAAAGGCATCTCCTTCTCACTCTACATGACGCACGGAGGAACGAGCTTCGGACATTGGGCAGGAGCCAACAGCCCGGGATTCGCACCCGACGTGACCTCCTACGACTACGATGCGCCGATCAATGAATATGGACGCACGACGCCAAAGTTCTTTGAGTTGCGCCACACCATGGAGAAATACAATGGTGGCAAAGCTCTGCCCGCTGTTCCCCAGCCTGCGGCTCCGCTGGTCAGCTTCCCCAAGGTGAAGCTCTCCGCCCGCATCCCTCTCTGTCAGTTCATCACACGCACAGTGAAGAGCCACGATACAAAGACATTTGAAGAGATGGACATGGGATGGGGCTCGGCCTTCTACTCCACTACCCTGCCCGACATCAGTCAACCCAGCCGCCTCACCATCAGCGATGCCCACGACTATGCGCAGGTGTTCATCAACGGGGAGTTTGTTGGGAAGATCGACCGCGTGAAAAACGAGAAGAGCATCATGTTGCCTCCCGTGAAGAGAGGTTCTAAACTCGACATCCTCGTAGAGGCAATGGGACGTATCAACTTCGGGCGCGCCATCAAGGACTACAAGGGTATCACGGGCGACGTGACCATCGCCACCACCGACGGACAGCACGATGTCACCTACAACCTCAAGGACTGGACCATCGGCCTCGTTCCCGACGATGTGGACACACTGGCCACACAGTCGCGTAAACCGTATGTAGAACTGCTCACCCATCTCAACCTGCGCAACGGCGACAAGGAGCCAAGTGTCTTCCTCGGCTCATTCAACCTCAATAAGGTGGGCGACACCTTTATTAATATGGAGAACTTCGGCAAAGGCCAGGTCTATGTCAACGGCCATGCTTTGGGCCGCTTCTGGCGCATTGGCCCTCAGCAGACGCTCTACTGCCCGGGTTGCTGGTTGCGGAAAGGCAAGAACGACATCATGGTGCTCGACGTGGTAGGCACCGCAAACCTCGTTCTCTGGGGACAGGACAAGCCGGAACTCGACAAGCTGCAACTGGAGAAGACCAACCTGCACAATAACATCGGTGACAAGCCTGACCTGAACAGTCGCACGCCGGCCTTCAGTGGCGTACTACAGTCTGGCAACGGTTGGCAGACCATTCGCCTCGACAAGCCACAGCAGGGCCGCTACCTGGCTATTCTCATCAACAGCAACCAGAGTGGCAAAGACCTCTCCGCCATCGCTGAGCTCTATCTTCAGGATGCTCAAGGCCATCGCATCAGCCGTGAGTCTTGGACGACGAAATACGCTGACTCGGAAGATGCCGCCAACGGCAACCACACGGGCGACAAGGCTTTCGACCTGCAAGAGTCTACCTATTGGCAGACCGTTCCAGGCGCAGATCTCCCCCATCTGCTCGTCATCGACCTCGGTTCCGTACAGACTGTCACAGCCTTGGAATATCTGCCACGCGCTGAGCAAGGCGCACCGGGCAGCGTCAAGGACTGCAAAATATACGTTTACTAATGGTTATCGCCTACTATCTTTGAAACAATAACAGCAAACAAGTAAGAAGCAAAAAAAGGCGGAGAGCACAAAGTAGTAAGAAGACAAAAAAAGGCCGTGAACCCATAACGGGTCCACGGCCTTTATTATTGATAGACTGTGTAAATGATTAATTCTCCGGAGTCACCTTGTCAGCATAGTCGAGCACATTCTTGCGGTTGGCTTCCATGCGCTCATACTCTTCCTTAGAGCCAACGATGATCTTATCCCACTGACGCATACCGGTACCGGCAGGGATCAGGTGACCGCAGATCACGTTCTCCTTCATGCCCTCGAGGTAGTCGACCTTTCCACGGATAGCAGCCTCGTTGAGCACCTTGGTGGTCTCCTGGAATGAGGCAGCACTCATGAAGCTCTTCGTACCCAAAGCGGCGCGGGTGATACCCTGCAGCACCTGAGTAGACGTAGCGGGCACAGCGTCACGGACGGTGACGGTCTTCAGGTCACGACGCTTCAGGCTGGAGTTCTCGTCACGCAGCTTGCGCACAGTGACAATCTGACCCTTGTGAAGGTTCTCAGAGTCACCCTCGTCGATGACCACCTTCTTACCCCAGATGCGGTCGTTCTCATCAGCGAAGTCGAGCTTGTCGACGAGATCCTGCTCAAGGAACGTGGTGTCGCCCGGGTCGTCGATGCGTACCTTGCGCATCATCTGACGGACGATAATCTCGAAGTGCTTGTCGTTGATCTTCACACCCTGGAGACGGTAGACGTTCTGCACCTCGTTGACGATGTATTCCTGCACAGCGGTGGGACCCTTGATGGCAAGGATGTCACCCGGAGTGATCTCACCGTCGGAGAGAGCCGTACCGGCACGCACGGCATCGTGCTCCTGTACCAGAATCTGACGAGACAGTGGTACGAGGTACTTACGCTGATCACCCGTCTTGGAAGTGATGATGATCTCCTGGTTACCACGCTTCAGCTTACCCATAGTCACCTCACCGTCGATCTCAGAGACCACAGCAGGGTTCGTCGGGTTACGGGCCTCGAAGAGCTCGGTGACACGCGGCAGACCACCGGTGATACCACCGGCGTTGAACACGGCACGAGGAATACGTACCAGTGTGGTACCGGTCTCAATGACCTGACCGTCCTCGATGTTGGCGATATGGCCGCCCACAGGGAAGTTATAGGTACCGAGCACCTGACCGTTCTCGTCAACGACATGAACCGTCGGGATGACGTTGTGGTCCTTGGACTCTGTGATGATACGCTCGGTCATACCAGATGTCTCGTCGGTCTCAGTCTTGAAGGTAGCACCCTCAATGACATTGTCGAACTGCAACTTACCTGCATACTCACTGACGATCACGGCATTGAACGGATCCCACTTGCAAACTACGTCGCCCTTCTTCACCAAGTCACCGTCCTTGAAGAACAGTGAGCTACCGTAAGGAACGGTCAGCGTAGCCATGTTGATATCTGTATTCGGGTCAACGAACTGAACCTCAGCCAAACGGCTCACTACCATCTGGCACTCGACAGGATTGGTTTCGTCGCTCTTGTCAACGAATGGTACAGTACGCAAGCCCTCGAACTTCAGCTTAGCGTCATACTTAGAGGTGATGGATGCGTTGGCAGCTGCATTCTCAGCGATACCACCGGAGTGGAAGGTACGAAGTGTCAGCTGTGTACCCGGCTCACCGATAGCCTGTGCGGCAATGACACCGACAGCTTCACCGAGCTGCACCATCTTGGAGGTAGCCAAGTTGCGGCCGTAGCACTTGCGGCAGACACCCTTCTTGCTCTCGCAGGTCAACACCGAACGGATCTCAACCATCTCGATACCGGCATCCTCGACAGCCTGCGCCTTAGCCTCTGTGATCTCCTCACCGGCCTTGACAATGATCTCACTGGTATGAGGATTGATGACATCGTGAACGGAGACACGACCCAGAATACGCTCAGCAAGCGTGGAGACGACCTCGTCGCCCTCTTTCAGAGCACGGCACTCCAAGCCGCGCAGTGTACCGCAGTCGTCCTCGGTGATGATGACATCATGCGACACGTCGACGAGTCGACGGGTCAGATATCCGGCATCAGCCGTCTTCATAGCCGTATCGGCAAGACCCTTACGGGCACCGTGTGAGGCAATGAAGTACTCCTGCACGGACATACCCTCCTTCAGGTTGTTCAGAATAGGGTTCTCAATGATGGAGTTGCCCTCAGCACCGGCTTTCTGCGGCTTAGCCATCAGACCACGCATACCAGCGAGCTGGGCAATCTGGTCAGCAGAACCACGGGCGCCAGAGTCAAGCATCATGAACACAGCGTTGAAGCCTTGGTCAGCCTCGGTCATGTGCTTCATTACAGCCTTCTTCAGGTCGTTGTTGACGTGCGTCCAAGCATTGATGACCTCGTTGTAGCGCTCCTTATCGGTGATAAGACCCATATCGAAGTTGGCCTTGACCTCATCGACCTCGTCCTGACCACGCTTGACGATCTCTGCTTTCTCCTTCGGCACGATGATGTCGTCGAGGTTGAAGGAAAGACCGGCGAGGTAAGACATGCGGTAACCAAGGTTCTTCACACCGTCGAGGAACGAGCAGGCACGGTCCATACCTACATGCTTGATCACGTCGGCGATGAGCTTACGCAAAGTTTTCTTAGAGATGACACCGTTGAAGAAGCCAATCTCCTTCGGGATGATCTCGTTGACGATGATACGTCCCACGGTGGTCTCTACGATATGGCGGATAGGATTACCCTTCTCGTCAATGTCGTCAACGAGACACTTCACCTGAGCGTGCTCGTCGACGCGCTTCTCGTTGAGTGCGATGATAGCCTCTTCAGGACCATAGAAGGTCTGACCCTCACCCTTTGCACCCGGACGAATCTTGGTGATATAGTAAAGACCGAGCACCATATCCTGCGACGGCACGGTGACAGGAGCACCATTGGCCGGGTTGAGGATGTTGTGACTCTGGAGCATCAGAATCTGAGCTTCCAGCACGGCCTCATTGCTCAACGGCAAGTGAACAGCCATCTGGTCACCATCGAAGTCGGCGTTGAACGGTGTACAAGCCAACGGGTGGAGCTGGATAGCCTTGCCCTCGATCATCTTTGGCTGGAATGCCATCACAGACAGACGGTGAAGCGTAGGAGCACGGTTCAGGAGCACTGGGTGACCCTTCATCACGTTCTCAAGAATATCCCAGATCACCGGCTCGCGGCGATCCACGATCTTCTTAGCGCTCTTGACCGTCTTCACAATGCCGCGCTCGATGAGCTTACGGATGATAAACGGCTTGTAGAGCTCGGCAGCCATCAACTTAGGCAGACCGCACTCGCCCATCTTCAACTCAGGACCGACGACGATCACTGAACGGGCAGAGTAGTCGACACGCTTACCGAGCAAGTTCTGACGGAAGCGGCCCTGCTTACCTTTCAGTGAGTCAGAGAGAGACTTCAATGGACGGTTGCTCTCGCTCTTCACGGCACTGGCCTTGCGGCTGTTGTCGAAGAGAGAGTCGACAGCTTCCTGGAGCATACGCTTCTCGTTACGGAGAATCACCTCAGGAGCCTTGATCTCGATAAGTCGCTTCAGACGGTTGTTACGAATGATGACACGACGGTAGAGGTCGTTGAGGTCAGAAGTGGCGAATCGGCCACCATCCAACGGTACCAACGGACGCAGCTCTGGCGGGATGACCGGAATGATCTTCATGATCATCCACTCCGGCTTGTTAACATCTTTGGAGCCACGGAAAGCCTCCACGACCTGCAGACGCTTCAAGGCCTCGGTCTTGCGCATCTGGCTGGAGTCGCTGTTGGCACGGTCACGCAGCTCATAGCTGAGCTTGTCGAGGTCGATCTGCTTAAGTAAGTCGAGGATAGCCTCTGCACCCATCTTAGCGATGAACTTCGAAGGATCAGCATCGTCGAGCATATCATTGTTCTCAGGGATCTTGTTGTCGATGATATCGAGGTACTCATCCTCTGACAGCAAATCGAGCTTATGAGAACCATTGAGATCCTCCACGCCCTCAGCGTCCTTCTGTCCTTCGAGGATACCAGGCTGGATGACGATATACTTCTCATAGTAGATCACCTGGTCGAGCTTCTTAGTAGGCAGTCCAAGCAAGTAACCGATCTTGTTTGGCAGAGAGCGGAAGTACCAGATATGAGCTACAGGAACGACGAGCTCGATATGTCCGGCACGCTCACGACGTACCTTCTTCTCAGTGACCTCAACACCGCAACGGTCGCAGACGATGCCTTTGTAGCGGATGCGCTTGTACTTACCGCAGGCGCACTCATAGTCTTTCGTCGGACCGAAGATTCTCTCGCAGAACAAGCCGTCGCGCTCAGGCTTGTAGGTGCGGTAGTTGATGGTCTCGGGCTTGGTCACCTCACCATAGGAGTTCTCCTTGATTGTCTCAGGAGAGGCCAGGCTAATGGTAATCTTGGTAAAATTGTTCTTTACCTTTGTATCTTTTTTGAAAGCCATACTTCTAACTTTTCAATAATCCAAACTTAATCCAACTTAATGTTCAGTCCCAGACCGCGAAGCTCATGCAGCAACACATTGAGCGACTCGGGGATTCCAGGTGTCGGCATTGGGTCGCCCTTGACAATAGCCTCGTAAGCCTTGGAACGACCGGTGACATCGTCACTCTTGATAGTCAGCATCTCCTGCAGGACATGACTGGCACCGAAGCCCTCAAGAGCCCAAACCTCCATCTCTCCGAAACGCTGTCCACCGAACTGTGCCTTACCACCAAGTGGCTGCTGAGTGATGAGTGAGTACGGACCGATAGAACGGGCGTGCATCTTATCCTCAACCATGTGACCGAGCTTCAAGAAGTAAGTGATACCCACGGTAGCCTTCTGGTCGAAGGGCTCACCGGTCTCACCATCGTAAACTGTCGTTGAGCAGAGGTTAGGCAGACCGGCCTTCTCTGTCCACTCACGCAGGTCGTCAAGCTTGGCACCGTCGAAAATAGGAGTAGCGAACTTCACACCAAGCTTCTTACCGGCTGCACCGAGGATGGCCTCGAAGATCTGTCCCAGGTTCATACGAGAAGGCACACCCATCGGGTTCAGTACCAAGTCGACTGGACGACCATCAGCCAAGAACGGCATATCCTCCTGACGCACGATCTTAGAGACAATACCCTTGTTACCGTGGCGACCGGCAAGCTTATCACCGACCTGGATCTTACGCTTCTTAGCGATATAAACCTTAGCCATCTTCAAGATACCTGAAGGCAGCTCATCACCAATGGTAATGGCGAACTTGCGGCGGTTCTGCTCAGCAGCGAGCTGCTTGTCCTTGCGGATATAGTTCATGATCAGCTTCTGGATGAGTCCGTTGATGTGCTCATCATCGGTCCAGCCATTGCTCTGAATGCCATCATACTCGAGGTTCTTCAATGCAGGCACCGTGAACTTGCTGCCCTTGGTGAGCACCTCAGCCTCGGTATAGTCTTTCACGCCCTGGCAGACCTTGCCGTCAGTGAGCGTCATCAGCTTGTCAACGAGCATGTTCTTCAGCTCGTCGCTCTTTGCCTCATACTCCTCATCGATCTTCTGAAGCTTGACCTTATCTTGTTTCTTCGACTCACGTGTTTTCTCAGCACGCTGGAAGAGTTTCTTGTCGATCACAACACCGCTCAAAGAAGGATTGGCCTTGAGTGAAGAATCCTTTACGTCACCAGCCTTGTCACCGAAGATAGCACGGAGCAACTTCTCCTCAGGCGAAGGATCGCTCTCACCCTTAGGCGAGATCTTACCGATCATGATGTCACCCGGCTCTACACGTGCACCGACACGGATGATACCGTTGTCGTCGAGATCCTTCGTAGCTTCCTCACTGACATTAGGAATATCGCTGGTGAACACCTCCATGCCGCGCTTGGTCTCACGCACGTCGAGAGAATACTCGTCGACATGAACGGATGTCAGCACATCATCGCGAACCATACGCTCTGAGATGACGACCGCATCCTCATAGTTGTAACCCTTCCAAGGCATATAAGCAACCAAAAGGTTACGACCCAGAGCCAGCTCACCATTCTCTGTGGCATAGCCCTCTGTCAGGATGTCGCCCTTCTTCACGCGCTGTCCCTTGTTGCAGATAGGACGCAGGTCGATGGTCATATTCTGGTTGGTACGGCGGAACTTTGGAATGCGATATTCCTTGAGCGCCGGCTCGAAGCTGACAAACTCCTCGTCTTCCGTACGGTCATAGAGAATACGGATGGTAGTTGCGTCAACATACTCGATGACACCTTCGCCTTCGGCTGTGATCATCGTACGGCTGTCCTCGCAGACCTGCTTCTCCAAACCAGTACCTACGATAGGTGCATCGTTGTGAAGCAAAGGCACTGCCTGACGCATCATGTTACATCCCATCAGGGCGCGGTGACCGTCATCATGCTCCAAGAACGGAATCAAGCAGGCACTCACAGAAGCAATCTGCTGCGGTGACACATCCATCAGGCTCACCTCACCCGGCTCCACAACAGGGAAGTCGGCAGCAAGACGGCAGTGAACGAAGTCACGCTTGAAAGAACCATCCTCATTCAGAGGAGCATTACCCTGAGCGATCAGCTGTCCGTCCTCTTCCTCAGCAGTAAGATACTCTACATCTTTATTGTCCAAGTCTACCTTTCCGTCTTTCACTACACGATACGGTGTCTCAATGAAACCAAGCTCGTTGATGGTAGCATAGACGCAAAGAGAAGAGATCAGACCGATGTTAGGACCTTCAGGAGACTCGATAGGACAGAGACGGCCATAGTGAGTATAGTGTACGTCACGGACCTCGAAGCCTGCACGCTCACGTGACAGACCGCCAGGACCCAGAGCGGAGAGACGACGCTTATGAGTAACCTCAGCCAACGGGTTGGTCTGATCCATGAACTGGCTCAACGGGTTGGTACCGAAGAACGAGTTGATGACGCTGGAAATAGTCTTTGCGTTGATCAAGTCAGTCGGCGTGAATACCTCGTTGTCACGTACGTTCATGCGCTCGCGGATGGTACGGCTCATACGAGCCAAGCCGATAGAGAACTGGTTGGCCAGCTGCTCACCGACTGTACGCACACGACGGTTGCTCAAGTGGTCGATATCGTCAACCGTAGCATTGGAGTTGACGAGCTTGATCAGATATTTGATGATCTCGATGATGTCTTCCTTGGTGAGCACACGCACATCAGGATCGATGTCGAGATTCAGTTTCTTGTTGATACGATAGCGACCGACATCGCCCAAGTCGTAACGCTTGTCAGAGAAGAACAGGTTCTGGAATACCTCGCGTGCACTTGCATCATCAGCAGGATCTGCATTACGCAGCTGCTTGTAGATGTAGCGGACGGCCTCGATCTCAGAGTTGCTCTGGTCTTTCTCCAAAGTCTTGAAGATGATATCGTATTTAGTAGCTGCCTCATTATTCTTATGTACAAGAACCGTAGAGACACCGCTGTCGATGATCGTTTGGAAGTTATCATCTGTGATCTCGGTCTCACGCTCGAGCACCATCTCGTTACGCTCAGCGGTAACGACCTCACCGGTGTCCTCATCGACGAAGTCCTCTGTCCATGTTCTCAGCACACGGGCAGCGAGCTTGCGGCCAATCAGCTCAGACTTGTTCTTTTCAGAAACCTTCACCTCTTCAGCGAGGTCGAAGATCTGAAGGATGTCTTTATCGCTTTCGTAACCGATGGCACGAAGAAGAGTAGTAACAGGCAACTTCTTCTTACGGTCGATGTATGCGTACATGACATTGTTGATATCCGTAGCGAACTCAATCCAAGAGCCCTTGAAAGGAATGACACGTGCGCTGTAGAGCACAGTACCATTGGCATGAACGCCCTGACCGAAGAACACACCAGGTGAACGATGAAGCTGTGCCACGACAACACGCTCAGCACCATTGATCACAAAGGTGCCGTTATCTGTCATATAGGGAATGGTACCCAAGAAGACATCCTGAATGAACGTACCGAAGTCCTCATGATCAGGATCGGTACAATAAAGTTTCATCTTAGCCTTCAAAGGCACACTATAGGTCAGACCGCGCTCCAAGCATTCGTCAATGGTATAGCGGGGCGGGTCGATATAATAATCGAGGAACTCAAGCACGAAGTTGTTGCGCGTATCGGTGATCGGGAAGTTCTCAGCGAACACCTTATACAAGCCATCGTTCTTGCGCTCCTCTGGTGGAGTGTCAAGTTGGAGGAAATCACGGAAGGATTTCAGTTGCACGTCGAGGAAATCCGGAAAAGGATAAGGATTCTGGACGCTGGCAAAATTTACTCTGTTATCAATAACGTTTGACATAAGAAATCAATTGTAGTCTAATACCAGTCTTAGCCGAAGCTGAAAGAAGAGGAAAACAAAGAGATGATCGAAAGCTATGATCAAGCAGCTCTAAAGCAACGATTGAAGCAATGATCAACGGTGATAAAGACACAAAAAGGTTAGGACTCACCGACTGGGCAAATCCTAACCCTTAAGTATGTAACTGTCGTCATGTCACTTTTGAAGTGACCTAACGGCTAAAAGAGACAAAATTACTTCAGCTCAACTTTAGCGCCAGCTTCCTCGATAGCCTTCTTCAGGTTCTCAGCCTCGTCCTTAGACAGGCCTTCCTTCAGAGTAGCAGGAACAGACTCAACGAGAGTCTTAGCGTCCTTCAGACCGAGACCACAAGCCTCCTTAACGGCCTTAACGACCTGGAGCTTTGTAGCACCGACATCAGTCAGCACAACATCGAAAGAGCTCTTCTCCTCAGCTGCAGGAGCTGCGCCAGCAGCAGGACCAGCAACTGCAACAGCTGCAGCAGCGGGCTCGATACCATACTCGTCCTTCAGGACTGTTGCCAATTCATTTACCTCTTTAACAGTAAGATTTACTAATTCTTCTGCAATAGCTTTAACGTCTGCCATTTTAGTATTTATTTAAATTTTATTCTTTATAAATGTAGTGACTTAATTGATTACTCAGGACGCTCGCCTAAAGTCTTCAGCACACCATGGATAGTGTTTGCGCCTGACTGAAGAGCAGAAACCACGTTCTTTGCGGGGCTCTGCAACAGAGCAACGATGTCGGCAATAACCTCGTTCTTGCTCTTGATGGAAGCCAGCTCATCGAGCTTGTCGGCACCAACATAGAAACCTTCCTCAGCATAGGCAGCCTTCAAAGAAGGTACGCCAGCTTTTGCGATTTCCTTATCTTTGAGCAGTTTGGCAGGTACATTGGCAGTGTTGGTGAACAGCACAGCGGTGTTACCCTTCAGTGTACCATAAAGCTCAGAATAGTCGATGTCAGCAGCCTCGAAAGCCTTGTGAAGAAGCTTGTTCTTCACCACGACCATCTTGATCTCCTGCTTGAAACACTTGCGACGAAGAGAAGATGTTGCCTCTGCATTCATTCCGGTGACATCCACCAGATAGAAATGAGGATATTCCTTCAGCTTCTCGCCAAGGTCAACAATGATAGTATCTTTTACTTCTTTCTTCATTTTTCCAAACTTTTAGAGTGATTCAACTGATTTAGGATCAATCTTGATACCCTTACTCATTGTACTTGAAATAAAGATACTCTTGAGGTATGTACCTTTAGCAGCAGCAGGCTTCAAACGGACCACAGTGTTGATAAACTCTTTGGCATTGCCATAGATCTGATCAGCAGTCATAGAGATCTTGCCGATAGAAGTATGAATAATACCAGCCTTGTCAACCTTGAAGTCGATCTTACCTTGCTTAACTTCCTTGACAGCCTTAGCGACATCCATTGTCACCGTACCAGACTTCGGGTTAGGCATCAAACCACGGGGACCGAGGAAACGGCCCAGAGGACCTACCTTACCCATGCAGGAAGGCATGGTGATGATGACATCGACATCTGTCCAGCCACCTTTGATCTTCTCAATATACTCATCGAGACCAGCGTAGTCAGCACCAGCTGCCTTAGCAGCCTCTTCCTGATCAGGTGTACACAGAGCAAGCACGCGAACTGTCTTACCAGTTCCGTTAGGCAGAGACACCACGCCGCGAACCATCTGGTTAGCCTTGCGAGGATCAACGCCCAAGCGAACATCCACATCTACAGAAGCATCAAACTTTGTTGTTGTGATCTCTTTTACGAGCTCTGCAGCCTCTTTCAATGTGTATGCCTTCCCTGCTTCAACCTTCTCAGCTACTGATTTCTGATTTTTTGTCAGTTTACTCATTTTACTTGCTTAAATTGAAGTTTAATTATTTACCAGGGAAGTCACCTTTAACAGTGATGCCCATGCTGCGTGCAGTACCTGCAATCAGTCTCATGGCACTCTCGACAGTGAAGCAGTTCAAGTCAGCCATCTTGTCCTCAGCGATCGCTTTAACCTGATCCCAAGTCACGCTAGCCACTTTCTTACGGTTAGGCTGGCCGGAACCAGACTTCACCTTGGCAGCTTCCTTGAGCTGGACAGCAGCAGGAGGAGTCTTGATGACGAAGCTGAACGACTTATCTGTGTAGTAAGTGATGACGACAGGCAGAACCTTACCAGCCTTATCCTGGGTACGAGCATTGAACTCTTTGCAGAAGCCCATGATGTTAATACCCTTGGAACCCAAAGCCGGTCCTACTGGAGGGGAGGGGTTTGCAGCGCCACCTTTAATCTGTAACTTGATTAATCCAGCAACTTCTTTAGCCATTTCTAATTGAAATTAAAATAAATGTAACGTATAAGGCGCGCGTAGCCCGTAACAACTACTCAGCGACCTTCTCAACTTGCATAAAACCAAGCTCCAAGGGTGTCTTGCGCCCAAAGATCTTGACCATCACCTTCAGCTTGCGTTTCTCAGTGTTGATCTCTTCGATCACACCCTCAAAACCAGCGAAAGGACCGTCGGTGACTTTCACAGTCTCATCCAGCAGATAAGGAACCTCCACATCGTTGTCGATCTGTGTTTCCTCAGCCTGTCCAATCATACGATTGATCTGAGACTCTGGTACCGGAGCCGGATGATCCAGACCGCCGAGAATGCCTAAACAGTTAGGCATGTTTCTTAAGTCAACAGGAACATCACCGATCATGTCGGCCTGTACAAACACGTAACCGGGGAGAGCGATCTTCTCTTTCTCCACTCGCTTACCATCTTTAATGCTTGCATGTTTCTCCATCGGGATGAGCACCTGATAGACATGGTCAGCCAGACGCTGGTTATGACGCAGCTCAGCTTCGATGTACTCTTTCAGTTTTGCCTCTTTGCCGCTGGACGCACGCAAAACATACCAATTCTTAGTATTTGCCATTGCCTTAATGATTAGCCTGGGTATACAATACCCATCAGGTTCTTGAACACCAAGTCCATAGCGAAGACGATCAGTGCAATGATAAGGGAAGCAGATAATACAATCACTGCACTGTGAGTCAACTCTTTCTGTGTTGGCCAAGTGGTTTTATGTGCAAGCTCGTCATAACAAGCCTTGCAATAATTCACTATCTTATTAAACATATTATCTTCTATTTAGCACGGGTTGAAAGACTCGAACTCTCGACACCTGGTTTTGGAGACCAGTGCTCTACCAACTGAGCTAAACCCGTAAGAAAGTCTCCGCATCCGCAGACGCGGAGACTTGCGTATCTTGGAAATAGATAATCTAAATTATCCCTCCTCTGCTACGTCAGGCAGAATCTTTGTGATCTGGCCAGAACCAACCGTACGACCACCCTCGCGGATAGCGAAACGGAGACCCTCATTCAGAGCAACCTTGTAGATCAGGCGAACCTCGATCTCAACGTTGTCACCAGGCATCACCATGTCTACACCTTCAGGAAGAGTGATCTCACCGGTGCAGTCCATTGTGCGGAGGTAGAACTGAGGACGATAACGGTTGCCGAACGGAGTGTGACGGCCACCCTCTTCCTTCTTCAGCACATAGATAGAAGCCTTGAAGTGATCGTGCGGAGTGATAGCACCCGGGTGCACGACAACCATACCACGCTTCACCTCGTCCTTGTCGATACCACGGAGGAGCAGACCGACGTTGTCACCAGCCTCACCCTCTTCCAAGGTCTTACGGAACATCTCGACACCAGTGATGACAGACTTCTTGTCCTCACCAAGACCGAGCAGCTGAACCTCATCACCAACCTTGCACTTACCAGTCTCGATACGACCAGTAGCAACAGTACCACGACCAGTAATAGAGAAGACATCCTCAACAGGCATCAAGAAAGGCTTATCAACCTCACGAACAGGCTCCTGGATCCAGTTGTCAACAGTGTCCATCAGCTCCATGATCTTGTCTTCCCACTTAGCAACACCATTCAGTGCACCCAGAGCAGAACCACAGACGATAGGAGTATCCTCTTCATAACCGTAAGAAGTCAGAAGATCCTGGACATCCATCTTCACGAGGTCGATCATCTCATCGTCGACTTCAGGATCATCGCACTTGTTGAGGAAAACAACCAAACGAGGCACGTTTACCTGACGGGCGAGCAGCACATGCTCACGAGTCTGAGGCATAGGACCATCGGTAGCAGCAACCACGAGGATAGCGCCATCCATCTGAGCAGCACCAGTTACCATGTTCTTCACATAGTCGGCGTGTCCCGGGCAGTCCACGTGAGCGTAGTGACGCTTTGCAGTCTCATACTCGATGTGGGCGGTGTTGATGGTGATACCACGCTCTTTCTCCTCAGGAGCGTTGTCGATCTGATCGAAGGACTTCACATCCTCACCTGTACCCAGACGCTCGTGCAGCACCTTAGAGATAGCTGCGGTCAGAGTAGTCTTACCGTGGTCGACGTGACCAATTGTACCAATGTTAACATGCGGTTTGGTACGCACATAAACCTCTTTAGCCATAGCTTTACTTTTTTATTGTATTAATTAAATAATCAAATAGATGATTCTCTTGACAACCTTGACTTGTCACACTGATATTTAGTTAGACTTCGTTTAGGCATCAAAGTGGAGCTGTAACTGAGAGTTGAACTCAGGACCTCTTCCTTACCAAGGAAGTGCTCTACCACTGAGCTATTACAGCAAAATAAGAGAGCGGAAAACGGGGCTCAAACCCGCGACCCCCAGCTTGGAAGGCTAGTGCTCTATCAACTGAGCTATTTCCGCATTACGCTCCAAAGAGGAGTCGTCTCATGCTTACGCATTGTGGGTGGTGATGGATTCGAACCACCGAAGGCAAGAGCCAGCAGATTTACAGTCTGCCCCATTTGGCCACTCTGGTAACCACCCAGTCAATGTTTAAAAGATCTCTGTCCTCATAAAGAGGAGCCTCTTGTCGGATTCGAACCAACGACCCCGAGATTACAAATCACGTGCTCTGGCCAACTGAGCTAAAGAGGCATATCCTGCAGCCGCCTTGCACGACTTTCAAAGGACTCGTTGTAAAACGGCTGCAAAGATACTACTTATTTTTCAATCTCCAAAACTTTTCGGGGAAATTTTTCAATGCTTGCGTATTTTTTCTTTGAATTTCTCCAGTTGCACCCGCAAAGAGTCTACGCACTGGTCGACTCCCTCCTCAAAAGTGTCGCAGGTCTTGGCTACGTAAAGTGGACTTCCACCGGGCACGGTCACCGTAATACTGGTTTCCTTATTGAGTGCGGTAGCGGGCTTGACAACTTTTAATTGCACCTCTACTTTCTGAATGTCTTCGAATGATTTTTCCAACTTGGCGGTCTTCTTCTCGATGAACGCCTGCAGCTTCTCGGTAGCGTCGAAGTGAATCGACTGAATCTTTACTTCCATAGTTACCTCCGTTTTTTGTTAAAGGTTAAACTCACGCCCGTGGATGGGCATCTTGATACACTCGCTTGAGTTGCTCGAACGTCGTATGCGTATAGATCTCCGTGGTGGAGGCCGACGCATGTCCCAACAACCGTCTCACACTTTCTATACCGGCACCATGGTTGAGCATGGCAGTGGCAAACGTGTGGCGCAAGACGTGCGGCGAAAGCTTTTTCATGGAGCTCACCAGTCGCAGATGGCTCTTCACCATCGTTTCCACCTGGGCTTCACCCAACCGACATCCTTTCCCTGACAAGAAGAAAGCATCCTCTTGCTTTGGAACCACTTCATCTCTCATCGACATATAATGTCGCAAGGTCTCCGCGAGTTCTTCACCGAAAGGTATGATACGTTGCTTATTGCCTTTACCGGTCACCTTGAGTTGCCGGTTGACAAAGTCCACATCCGCATCACGCAGTCCTATCAGCTCTGCACGCCGTATCCCTGTTTCATAGAAAGTCATAATAACAGTACGCGCGCACGTACTCTTATAATCGTCACCCCAAAGATCGCTGTCCAGAAGTCTGTCCATCTGCTCTTCCTGTAGGAAGCTGGGCAAAGGCTTCTTCAGCTTCGGCGCACGGATTCTGACCGTCGGGTCTTTCTCGACCAGATGATGCGACAAGGCAAACCTATACAATGACTTGAGTGCGGACAATCGCCGGGCAACGGTTGTTGTGCTATTGCCCTCATCGACCATCTGCTCCATCCAGTTACGGATGATGTCACCGTCAATGGTTTCCCATGTCGGCTGGCCATCCAATGCCTGAAAGTATTCCTCGAACTTTTTGAAGTCCTCGGAATAGCTTGCTACCGTCAACGGCGAGCGGTTGAGCTCGTACTTGAGATAGTCCAGGAATCGGTCTTTTATCTCCATCATTATAGCCTCCAAACGCTACTCTTGCGTTTTCAGCAACGAATGTACGAAGAAAAATTCAAACTACCAAACTTTTTGAGTATTTTTTACTCTTGGAGTCGTTTTTTACTCCTCTTCCTGACGAAGCTTCTGTACGTAGATAGCGTGCTCCATCTTGAGACGTTTCTTAACAGAGGGCTTGTCAAACTGCTGACGAGCGCGAAGCTCCTTCACCACACCTGTCTTTTCAAACTTTCTCTTGAACTTCTTGAGAGCTCTTTCGATGTTCTCGCCATCCTTTACTGGTACAATAATCATTTTGTTTTGGTTTTATAATTTTAAATGTGAAACATACGCAACTGGGCGCCATCAATACATGGTACCACAATTTGCGGATGCAAAATTACATCTAATTTTCCAAATACGCAAATAATTAACTAATTTTCTGCAAGTTGTGTTGTTTGACAGAAGAGACAGAGACCTTTTATATAAGACAGAAAGACATAAAAGACATATTTATTTTTAGACAGAAAGACATAAAAGACATATTTGCTCTCCCTCAACAGCCCCATATATATAATAGGTGTGCGTCAGTTGATCATAACAAAACAAAATCTTTTTCCTTTCAAGCACCACACATTCTCTAATTCTTTAGAACAAAAGCCCACCCTAAGCACATCGTCTGATCATCACATGACCTTGTGCTCAGGGTGGGCTCATTCTCTCCCTTTAGGGAGAGTTAGAGAGGGCCTTTTCGGGTAAGCTCATCCCCTCCCCTTGGGGAGGGTTAGGGAAGGGCTGGAGGGCTAGGGAAGGGCCGGCCTTTTATATTTCCTTCGTCTTTTCCTTCAGCCACTCTTTCTCCTCCTCGTTGAGATGCGGAGCGAGTTTCTCGTAGACATATTTGTGGTAGCTGTTGAGCCAGGCAATCTCTTCGGGCGCGAGTTCATCGAGGATGATGGGCTCCGTGTCAATGGGGCACAGGGTGAGCGGTTCAAACTGCAGGAAGGTACCGAAGTCCGTGGTCTTGTAAGGACGGATGAGCAGCGTGTTCTCGATGCGCACACCGAACTTACCGGCAAGGTAGAGGCCAGGCTCGTCGGTGACTGTCATACCGTCGACAAGCGGAGAAGGCATATACTCCATGCGTATCTGGTGAGGGCCCTCATGCACGTTGAGATAAGAGCCCACGCCGTGACCCGTGCCATGCAGATAGTTGAGTCCCTCGCGCCACATGGCCTCGCGTGCAAGGATGTCGAGTTGCGTACCACTGGCCCCTTCAGGGAACTTACAGAGTTCGAGTTGGATGTGTCCCTTGAGCACGAGGGTATAGATATGCCGTTCCTCGTCGGTAAGAGGTCCGAGTGGGATGGTGCGCGTGATGTCGGTAGTTCCGTCCTGATACTGTGCACCACTGTCGAGGAGCAGGAAGCCACGGGGCTCAAGCGGAATGTCGGTCTCCGGCGTTGCTTCATAGTGGACGATGGCACCATGGGCAGCATAGCCTGCGATGGTATCAAAACTGATGTCGCGGAAGAGCGGCTGCTCGGCACGCAGGGTGGTGAGCTTGCGGTCGATGCTCATCTCGGTCTGACCACCGGCCGCCACGGCAGGCTTCAACCATCGGAGAAACTTCACCAGGGCGATGCCGTCACGCAGCATGGCGTGGTGGTAGCCGTCTATCTCTACCGCGTTCTTAATTGCTTTCATGGCGGGCACCGGCGAGACATGGCTGACCACAGGCCGACAGCTGGCCACACGATAGAGCGAATAGCAGGTCTCGTTGGGGTCGAGCAGTATGTTGTACTCAGGATATTGCTTCAAGCCCTTTGCCACATCAGCGTAAGGAGCCACGTCGACGCCTTCCCCAGCAAGATAGTCACGCACGTCGTCGGTAATCTTCTCCTTATTTATATATAAGGTGGCATGTGTGGTGTCGATGAGCAGATAAGCCACAAAGACTGGATTGCAGTGCACATCAGTGCCACGGAGGTTGAGCGTCCACGCCACATCGTCGAGGGCTGAGACGAGCATACCGTCGGCATGAAGTGCGCGCAAGGCCTTGCGGATGCGTGCGAGCTTGTCGGCAGCGCGCTCACCGGCATATTCCAGCGGCTGTATCTCCACGCGATGGTCGGGAATTGCAGGACGGTCGCGCCATACGACGGACAATGGGTCGAAGTTGTGGCGCACGGTGATGCCACCTTCCTGGCGCAGGTCTGCAATCATCGCCTCCACACTGCTACAGCTGTTCACCATGCCGTCCATGCCAACGACAGCGCCGTCGACATCATGGAGCTCCTGGCCGAGCCATTGCGCAATGGTCGGCGTACCCTTCACCTTGAGTTTCATCAGCTGATACTCTGTACCGCTCAGCTGGTCAGCCGCTGCAAGGAAATAGCGGCTGTCGGTCCACAGCGCGGCACTGTGCATCGTGACCACAGCCGTACCCGCCGAGCCGTTGAAGCCACTCACCCACTCGCGGCCCTTCCACCGGTCAGGGACATACTCACTGTTGTGGGGATCGGTACTGGGAAAGATAAACGCATCGAGATGCTCACGGCGCATCACCTCGCGCAAGTCGCGCAACCGTTGATTGATTTCTTCCTTCATAGCATATAACGATTATTGGTTTGGTCTAATCCCTGAAATGCCAAACAGACATAACAAAAGACGTAACAAAGATAATACTTTTAAGAATAAACAACAAATAAAAGCGAAAAGAAATCACTCAATGAATAGATTTTTTAGTAACTTTGCATGGCTGCAAGGAAGAAAGCCCTCGGGCACACTTCTTGCAGTCGGAAAACACAGAAAAGTATTTCTGAACTAAATAATTAGTGTTATGAACTATTTAACAAATGACAAGCTGGTCATCGTCGGTGCAGGCGGTATGATCGGTTCCAACATGGTGCAGAGCGTTCTGATGCTCGGCCTTACTCCTAACGTATGTCTCTATGATATCTATGAGCCGGGTGTTCATGGTGTCTTCGATGAGATTCAGCAGTGCGCATTCCCAGGTGCCAACGTCACCTACTATGCTCCTGCCGTTGAGGATATGGGCAATCCTGAGAAGGTTGCCGAGGCTGCCAAGAAGGCTTTCACCGGCGCTAAATACATCATCTCCTCTGGTGGTGCTCCCCGTAAGGCTGGCATGACACGTGAGGATCTGCTGAAGGGCAACTGCAAGATCGCTGCTGACTTCGGTGACAACATCAAGAAGTACTGCCCGGACGTTGAGCACGTGGTTGTCATCTTCAACCCCGCTGACGTGACCGCTCTGACCACTCTGATCCACTCTGGTCTGAAGCCCAACCAGCTGACCTCTTTAGCTGCTCTCGACTCTACTCGTCTGCAGCAGGCCCTGGCACTGGAGTTCGGTGTTCAGCAGGACAAGGTGACAGGCGCTCACACATACGGTGGCCACGGCGAGCAGATGGCTGTCTTCGCTTCTCAGGTGAAGGTCGACGGCAAGCCGCTGGCTGAGATGGGTCTCAGCGACGAGCGTTGGCAGGAGATCAAGCACATCACCGTACAGGGTGGTTCCAACATCATCAAGTTGCGTGGCCGTAGCTCTTTCCAGAGCCCTGCTTACAACGCTGTGAAGATGATCGAGGCTGCTATGGGCGGCGAGAAGTTCACTCTGCCTGCTGGCTGCTATGCCGACATTCCTGAGCTGGGCTTCAAGGACGTGATGATGGCTCTGCCTACTACCATCGACAAGAGCGGTGTGCACTACACTGTTCCTACAGGTACGAAGGAAGAGATGGCTGACCTGCAGAAGAGCTACGAGCACCTCTGCAACATGCGTCAGGAGGTCATCGACCTCGGCATCATTCCTCCTATCAATGAGTGGAACAAGATGAACCCGAACCTGAAGTAAAGCCCACCCTAACGGCCCACCTAACAGCCCTCCCCTAGCCCCTCCCAAGGGAGGGGAATAGCGAGTACGGCCCTCCCCTAGCCCCTCCCAAGGGAGGGGAATAGCGAGTCCTCCTCCAACCCCGTTCCGAGATCGGAAACTGCAAATCCAAGGTATGGGTTTTGCGGTTCTCCCCCCTCGGGGGGAGTTAGAGGAGGGCTCTTCTTTTCCCCTCAAGGGAGTTAGAGGAGGGCTCTTCTTTTTCCACATATTATATGCTTTCCATCGAAACCGCTTTTCAGAAATACTACCGCCCGCTCTGTCTCTATGCCATGCACTTTCTCAGCGGTGATGTCGACGCTGCCGAAGACGTGGTGCAGGACTGCTTCGTCAGGCTGTGGCAACGCGAGGCCAATAACGACAAGGCGTTTCTCTATACTGCTGTGCGCAATGCGTGCATTGACCGGCTGCGCCGCAACAATCCGCTCTGTCACGAAGTCGAGCCACAAGACTTGGAAGGCGCCATCACCGACGAAGAGGCGCAGGACCGCTCTTTTCTCGAAGCACGCCTATGGAAAGCGATTGACGCCCTCCCCCGCCGCCAGCGCGAGGCTCTGCTGATCTGCAAGCGCGACGGACTATCTTACCGCGAGACTGCCGAGAAGATGGGGATCAGCGAGAAGACCGTCGAGCATCTTCTCTCCAATGCCATGAAAGCACTGCGCGACCATCGCGCCGACATCTACCGTATCGTACTCATCGCTTATTAATCTACATCACCCTTCGACGTTTTATCTCACACAGAGACACGGAGAAGGCTTCGCCTAATAGAAAGCAAAGAGTTCCAAGAGTCGTCTTTATAATATTCCACTCTGATATATAGGACATTGAATCATCATAAATTAACCACGAGCCAAAGGTCACTGATCAAAGGGAGGTTATTATGCTTAAAATTTATGAGAAATACGGGCTCAGTTACAGAAATCCGTGGATAAAGAGCGTTTTATTATTGCGCATAGAATGCTCGTGTGCCCTTTCGGGGCACCTCTTTGTCAAAGATGCACGAGATAAAAACCTCGCACTGCGCTCGTTCCTCGCTTGTGCGGGGCTACCCATGCGTGTGCCCCTTTGGGGGCACTGAGCCATTCTAGGTCGTATATGATTCTGCTCGTAGTGTTTCAGAGTTTTTTCCTTGTGCTAAGACTCTCCTCGTAGGCTTCCAGAGTTCTCTTTGTGTCATTAACAGCCCCAACGGGGCTGAAGCATGGGTATCCCCGGTCAAGCGACGATAGGAGCGCAGACCGGGGGATGAGAGTACACTTCTGTCTACTACCAAGGTGACCCGAGGGGTCACACGAGCATATGATGCGCATTGATATAGATGAAGCAGACACGAATAATCGCAACTGATCCGAAGTTCGTGGCTTATTCATGGACATTCATGTGAAGAATAGATACTTTCGTTGGAATATTACCAATTAGTGTGATGAGTAGTAATACGCAGAGCATCTATGTTGTTCTCTGCTTTTGTTGAGTATACTGACAAAAAGCGGCCCTTATTTTGCGCTTCTTTGTCAACGAGAGGCCTTTTGCCTGAAAAGAAGCGAATTTCGCACGTTTTTATAAATCCCTAATAAACAACGACTTACCCAAATGAGTATTTTTACGCCATTGTCAGAAAGCCTTTCTGACCAAAAATTCTCTAGAGAATTTTTCATCAGAAAGGCTTTCTGATGCGGTCAAACCGCCTTTCTGACCATATCAAACTACCTTTTTCATCACAAGAAGCCACTGTTTTGTGAGTGAAGGAGCAGGATTTTCATGTCATCAGCCTTCTTTCCTTGAAAAAAGCCCTCGCCATCCGCTCTAGATTGGAAGCGCAGACGAACATACTTTTGTCAATACGTTTCTACATTCATCTCACAATTATACAAGTAGCACTACGTAAGTAGGATCGGCACGCCCCCCCCTCCTTTCCCTAAGAAAAGTGTGGCAACATGCTAAATATTCGCTAAGAAAAGTGTGAATATCCTTATTTTATCTTTTAACGATCCATCTTCGATGGAATAAAGAATAAAGCCGAATATAAAGAATATAACCGTATAGACATCGGCCACGGTGAAAGTGGAATATTCTCAATATTCGGCTATATTCTTTATTCCGCAAAGCGGAGCGTTTAAACTTCAAGACGTACGATTTTTCATGTTTTCCATGGGGGGATTCCCGACTTTCTGCGTCATAGCAACAGAAAACAATAATTGAGAGAATATGAATGCAAAGAAAAGCAAGGGCTTGGTCCTTGCATTGCTTTTGATGGGAGACTGTCTGGCAATGACAGCAAGAACGGCAGACTCCACCTTCGCCATGCCACAACACAGTATCTATGGTGAAGTGGGCGGACCCTGTTGGGGCGTCAGCGCCAACTGGGACGCACGATTGAAGAAGAGCTCACACTGGGGCTATCAGCTTGGCCTGGGATGGGCAGGGCGATGGGACAACGCAGCGGACATACACACCCACACGATGTATTACGGTCTGACCACGGGCGTGAACTACCTCATAGGCAAGCACAAGTCGAAGCTGGAGTTGGGAGCGGGCAACCAGCTGCGCCTCATCAGCAGCAAACTTGCCTACGCGTCGTACATCGACCTCACCGGCGACATCAACATCCAGACGAAGAACAAGACGCAGGTGCGCGACTTCCTCTATATGAATGTTGGCTACCGCTACACCAGTACACATGGCTTCCAGTTCCGCTGCGGCCTCACGCCAATGGTGAACATCACCAACGGCTGGACGGACTCCAACGACAGCTATAGCAAGGGGGCGCTGTTCCTTGCTCCTTACGTGAGCTTCGGAAAAGCGTTCTAAAAGCAAGACCCTCCCGCCCCCCTAAGAGGGGGGAGACAAGACACCACTAAGACTAGTAAAAGTAAGTATGAAAAGTAAGTTAAGGATCATCGCTCTATTTGTCTTCAGCCTGACCGCATGCAGCAAAAACGATGGCGACTGGGATGGCATTAAATGGTCAGACAGTCAAGTGACGTTCAGCGCACAAGGTGGGACCAGAAAAGTCCACGCAAAAAACTACTCTTCAGTATGGATCAACGGCATGAGTGAAGAAGGCAGCCAGTCCTATATACATGCCCAAACCGACACGCTCGGCTACGATACCTATTGTGAAGGTCACTGGGCGGAAGCAGGCGCAAAAGGCAACGTTATTACCGTGACTGTCGCACCCAACAATACAACAGCGACGCGCACGATGATCATCGACGGAGAAAGCGGCGATGCCTTCGGACAAATAAAAATCACACAGCTGCCCAACAACAAATAGTCAAAAGAATAAAAACAGTAAACTATATATATTGTAACGTGAAAACCGCAAGAATGATCATTGCGGCGACCATTCTCTTCATCTTGTTGCCGATGGCCGTCTGGGGCAAAGGCCACACGACGACCATCCGGCAGCAGATGGAATGGTTGCACCGTACTCAGAAAGTCAACTTCACCTACGACGCTTCACTGCCCGTAAGCAACACCTATCAGGGACCGTCGCTCAAGGGCATGACGCTCACCAAAGCCTTGAGCACGCTCTTCAAAGACAGTGGCATCAGCTACTCGGTCAATGGAAAGTATATCATCCTGAAAGCAGCAAGACAAGAAAAGGCCGTGCCACACAGCCTACCACAACCGCGCAAAGCCACACCGGCACCATCACGACGGCACACGCTCAGCGGATATGTGCGTGACACCAGCGGCGAGACACTCATCAACGCCACCGTATGGGACGAGACCACCGGCACGGGAACCACCACCAACGCCTACGGCTTCTACTCGCTTACGCTGCCCGAGGGCGAGCACCATATCAAGTTCAGCTACCTCGGCTTTGCAGATCAAATGATCAAGGCCAAGCTCGAAAGTAATCTCCGGCAAGACATCGCCCTCAAGGAAGACAACCGCCTGCCAGAAGTCGTCGTAGAAGGCGATCTCAACTCACCGCTGCTCAACACACAGACCGGCAAGCGTTCATTCTCGCAGTCCGACATCAAGACGGGCTACGCCCTGCTCTCCTCGCCCGACGTGGTGAAAGCCCTGCAGCGCACCAGCGGCGTGGCAGAGGGCGTGGAGCTCGCCAGCGGCCTGTATGTCCACGGCGGCAACAACGATGAGAACCTCTTCCTGCTCGACGGCACGCCGCTCTACCAGATCAACCACACGCTCGGACTCTTCTCGTCGTTCAACGCCGACATCGTGAAGAATGTCGACTTCTACAAGAGCGGCTTCCCGGCCCGCTACGGCGGCCGTCTCTCCAGTGTCATCGACGTGCGTACCACCGACGGCGACATGCAGCACTACCATGGCTCGGTGCGCCTTGGCCTGCTCGACGGCGGCCTGCAGTTCGAAGGACCGATACAGAAGGACAAGACGAGCTTCAACATCGCCCTCAGACGTTCCTGGCTCGACCTCGTCTCACGACCCGTCTTCGCCATCATCAACCACAACGCCGGCCCCGACGACGACAAGGTAAACATCGCCTACTTCTTCCACGACTTCAACACCAAGGTGACACACCTCTTCAGCGACCGCTCGCGACTGGCCCTAAGCACCTACTGGGGACAGGACAGACTCTCGACACGCGACGAATATGACTACGATTACGGCAGAACCTATTACATCGATACAGGAGAGCCCGTGGAAGACAGCAACCAAGGATCGAACAAGGATGTGAGCAGGACGCGCTTCAACTGGGGCAACCTCAACGTGGCCCTCGACTGGACATACATCCTCTCGCCGAAGTTCTTCGCCAACATCACGGGGGTGTATACCTACAGCCTCTCGAAGCTGAAGTCGTGGGAGGACGACCGCGCGATAGAAAGCAACGGCAAGACCACACAGCGCGAATACACCGAGCACGGCTACCACTCCACCATCAACGACGTGGGCTACCGCATGGCCTTCGACTACCGCCCCACCCCGCATCACCACATCCGCTTCGGCCACGACTTCACCCTGCACCACTTCCGCCCACAGAGCAACGACCAGGTCACCCTCTCACTCAACGCCGAGGGCGGCGACACCATGAAGATCAGCTCGAAGAGCCACCTCGAAGCCACAGAATGGAACGTCTATGCCGAGGATGAGATGACCATCAATGACCACTGGAGCCTGGACTACGGCATGAACACCGCACTGTTCAACGTCCAGGGCAAGTCGTTCCTCACCTTCGACCCACGCGCCGCCGTGAAATACAGCATCAACCCGCACCTGTCGCTGAAGGCGAGCTACACCACGATGACGCAGTTCGTACACAAAATCTCGAACGCCTACATCGACCTGCCGAGCGACTACTGGGTGCCCACGACGGCCCGTCTCCACCCCATGCACAGCCACCAATGGGCCGCCGGCGTGTACGTGCAGCCCAACCGCCACTGGCTCCTCTCCATTGAGGGCTACTACAAATGGTCGTCACATCTGCTGCAATACACCAACTGGCAGGGGCTGGAGCCGCCCGCCAACAACTGGGACACGAAGGTGATGGAAGGCCACGGACGCTTCTACGGAATGGAGTTCGACGCGCACTATGCCACGCACCGCCTGCAACTCGACGCCTCCTATACGCTGTCGTGGAACAAGCGTAAGTTCGAGGAGTACTACCCCGACTGGTACTACGACAAGTTCGACAACCGACATAAGATCAACGCCTCGGTGCGCTATCGCTTCGGCAAGGGCACGCACCTCTACGCCGAATGGCTCTACCACAGCGGCAACCACCTCACCGTGCCTACGCAGTATGTCAACTACCCCGACCTGGGCGACGGCGGTGAGGAGGACTTCCTCTTCGAGAAGCCGAACAACGTCAGCGCACCTGCCTACCACCGTCTCGACATCGGCGTAGACATCCACCACCGCACCAAGCACGGCCACGAGCGCATCTGGAACTGGAGCATCTACAACGCCTACTGCCACCTGAACACGATGTGGGTAGACGTCGACTACGATGACTACAAGGGTACGTTCAAGGCAAAGGCGAAAGGCTACATCCCCATCATCCCCTCGTTTAGTTACACTTATAAGTTCTGACACCATGAGACAGATCACCACCTTATTTATATATATGGCTCTTGCCATTCTTTCGCTGAGCTCCTGCAAGGACGACTTCGACATCGACAAGATACAGAGCACCCCGAAGCTCATCCTCTACTGCATGCCCACCGTCGGCGACACAACGCTCATCCACCTCACCCGCAGCCTGCCCGTGAACCACAAGGGCAGCATCATGCCCGTCACCACGGCCCACATCGACTACACCGTCAACGGCAAGGCGGCAGAAGTCATCAACATGGGCGACGGATCGTACAAGGCCGTGGCGCACCAGAAGGTAGGCGACCGGGTCGGCATCGCCGCCGAAACGGACAGCCTGCCCGCCGTCTCGGCCTCAACGACCATCCTCGACGCCATAGAGATAGACACCCCGACAATCAGACGGATACATCTCTACTCCAACTACGACGAGCAGGCCGAGGACTTCTACCAGATTGCTGCCACCTTCACCGACCCCAAAGCCACGAAGGACTACTACGCCGTGCAGGTGGTGAGCGCAACCATCACGCACCGGGGGGACATCTATACGGGGAACGGTGATGAGGACTATCCGCGCCACACCGATGAGACAGACACAACGGAAATGGTGCGGCGCATCTACCTCGACAGCGAGCCCCTGCTCAGTGGGCTCGGACAGGTGGACTACGACTTCGGCTACGACGACAACGACTACGAGCATTTCTATATCTTCACCGACGACGGCATCAACGGCAAGACCTACACGCTGCACTTGAACGTGTGGTATGAACCTGGCCAAGAAACGGTCAAGCTGCCAGATGGTAGTATGAGCTCACAGCTGGTCAGCCCTTACTATCGTGTCATCCTCTACCACATCACTCCCGAGTTCTACCATTTCATTCACTCCATCGGCAGCCTCGACAACAACGACCTGGCCAAAGCCGGACTGTCTAACATCGCTCCTTCCTACGGCAATGTCAAGGGTGGCATCGGCATGACAGCAGGCTACCATAAGACAAAAACGAAGTGGACAAGATACGAAGAGATCATACAAACCTGGAAATAACTCACCATTCGCGTATGCGCTACGTTCTTCACTATTATAAGGAGGGCAAGCTTGACACACAAAGAGCCCTCGATAAGATTCAGGCCCGCGCGGGCATCCGCCACAAAACCGCCAAGCACCTATTCCTGCGCTGGACATCCATCGCCGCCTCTGTGCTCGTGGCCGCAAGCCTCGGCACTTATCTGTATCTGAAGCCCTCAACGACAACGCTCACCGCCGAGGCCACACAACAAGTCTATCGTCTGCCCGACGGCACGATGGTGACGCTGGCTCCCCACGCTACACTGTCCTACAAGGGCGACTGCCGCAAAGTGGAGATGACGGGCAAGGCCTACTTCGCCATCCATCACGATGCCAGTCATCCTTTCACTATTGCTGACAACGACTACATCGTCCGCGACATCGGCACGCATCTGCAAGTGGAGGAGTCGGCAGCGGGTACACGCCTGACAGTCCTTGAAGGTGCTGCCAGTTTCGGCTCCACACTTTCTGGCAGCGCAGCCATTGCCTTACGGGCAGGCATGTCCGCCACGCTGTCACAAGGAGAAAGTGCGCCACGTCTGGACGAGAAGACCGACATGAACCAGGCGGCTTGGGCTACTCATGAGTTCCACTTCGCCGATGCGCCCCTCGCCGACGTGCTCCACACGCTCAGCACCTACTATCATGTGCACCTCACTGCTGACAACATGTCCAAGCGCCTCACCGCTGACTTTGACACTGCCAATCTCAACAGCATCATCACCGTTATTGAGCAGACGTTAGATGTGAAGATAGAAGAAAGAAAAGAGTAGCCGAAAGAGAGCATGGCAATTTACGTATGGCAAATTTGGTATCTATTAATTAATTTACTACCTTTGCTCACGTATATATTCTCATGAGATACGTAGACGTGATATTGCCGCTGCCCTTGGAGGGCACATTCAGTTATGCCGTTGACGACAAGAAAGCCAACGGCATCGTGGCCGGTATGCGCCTGCTCGTGCCCTGGGGCAAGAGCAAGACGGTGGCAGCACTGTGTGTGCGCATCCACGACGACAAGCCTGATCTCGACGAGAGCAAGATCAAAGAAGTGCTCGACGTGCTCGACGCCTCACCCGTGATCCTGCCCACGCAGTACCGGCTGTGGCAGTGGATCGCATCGTACTATATGTGCACCATGGGCGAGGTGATGAACGCCGCACTGCCCGCCGGACTGAAAGCAGAGACCGGCTACCGACCCAAGACAGAGCCCTGCGTGAGGCTGGCCGCCAAATACCACAACGAACAGGCACTGCATATCGCCATCGAACTTTTAAGGCGTATGCCCAAACAGCAAAAGGTGTTTCTCACTTTCCTGCAACTCTCCCACTGGGACCTTTACTTCGAGAATCCCTGCGAGATCAAGGAACTGACGCGCGAGGAACTCATGAACGCCACCAGCTGCTCAACGGCTATCGTGCGGCAGCTCGTCGTGCACGGATTTCTTGAAACCTATGACCGCGAGGTGGGAAGGCTCAACCGTGCCGGTCAGCCCCATCCGGAGAATATGAAGACACTCAACGACGCCCAGACCAAGGCCATGGACGACATTGAGGCGCAGTGGAAGGAAAAGAACGTGGTGCTGCTCCATGGCGTGACTTCCAGTGGCAAGACCGAAATCTACATCCATCTTATTGAGAAGGCCATCGCCGAAGGCAAACAAGTGCTCTATCTCTTGCCCGAGATAGCCCTCACCGTGCAGATGACCGAGAGACTGCAACGAGTCTTCGGCAGCGGGCTCGGCATATACCATAGCAAATACAGCGATGCCGAGCGCGTGGAGATCTGGCAGAAGCAGCTCTCCGACAAGCCTTACAGCGTCATCCTCGGTGCACGCAGCGCGGTGTTTCTGCCGTTTCAGCGACTGGGACTGGTGATCATCGACGAGGAGCATGAGACCAGCTACAAACAGCAAGACCCGGCGCCACGCTACCATGCACGCAGCGCGGCCATCGTCATGGCACAGATGCTCGGTGCCAAGACCCTATTGGGCAGTGCCACGCCATGCATGGAGAGCTACTACAATGCCAAGACAGGAAAATACGGATATGTGCCACTCATGCAGCGCTACCAAGGCATCGAGTTGCCCGACATCCATATTGTCGACATCAAGGACCTGCGCCACCGCAAGATGATGAGCGGTCCTTTCTCGCCCCAGTTGCTCAGTGCCATACGCGAGGCGCTGAGCCAGGGCAAGCAAGCCATTCTCTTTCAAAACCGCCGTGGCTTTGCGCCGATGATCGAGTGTAAGGTCTGCGGCTGGGTGCCCCACTGCAAGAACTGCGATGTGAGCCTCACCTACCACAAGCGTCTCAACATGCTGACGTGTCATTACTGTGGCTACACCCAGCCGGTGCCGCTGGTCTGCCCCTGTTGCGGCAATCCTCATCTCAGCGGCCGCGGCTATGGTACGGAGAAGATTGAGGACCAGATCAAAGAAGTGTTTCCCGAAGCGCGCGTAGCACGCATGGACCTCGACACCACCCGCACGAAGGGAGCCTACGAGCGAATCATCCACGACTTCGGCGCAGGCAAGACCAATCTGCTCATCGGCACACAGATGATCAGCAAAGGACTCGACTTCGACCGCGTGGCCGTGGTGGGCATCCTCGACGCTGACTCCATGCTCAACTATCCCGACTTCCGTGCTTACGAGTATGCGTTCATGATGATGAGTCAGGTCAGTGGCCGGGCCGGACGCAAGGGCAAACGAGGACTCGTCGTCCTGCAGACCCGCACCCCACAGCTGCCCGTGGTGCAGCAGGTGGTGAGCAACGACTACCAGACCTTCTACCACGACCTGCTCGCCGAGCGTCATCTGTTCCACTACCCGCCGTTCTACCACCTTATATATATATACCTCAAGCACAAGCAGGAGGGTATTGCCGAGGCTGCCTCACAGCAATTAGGTGCCCAACTGCGCCAACGCTTCGGCGACCGCGTGCTCGGTCCCGACAAGCCGGGCGTGGCACGCATCCAAAGCCTCAGTATCCGCAAGATCGTGCTAAAACTGGAAAACGGCATTGCCAGGGCACAAACGCAACAAAGCCTTATAGCCCTCCGACAGCAACTGCTGAACCAGAAAGGTTATAAGGCTTTGCAAATCTATTTCGACGTGGACCCAATGTAAGTCCACTCGATGTAGTATCAAATATAAAATTCTCTTTTAGAAGTTGAAGTCCACACCAACGCCAAACACGTTGTTGTCTCGGGTGTAGTCGCTCTTGTAGGTGACTGTCTGCGTAGACGACAGCGCCACATCGTCAGTGTTTTTTTTATGCTGATAGAACGTGTGGAAATAAGCTACGTTGATATCCATGCGCTTGGTGACATGGTAACGGGCACCACAAGCCACACTGTTGGAGCTGACCACGAAACTCTTGTCGTTCATATAAGCCTCGCTCAGACCATAGTTGGTGTTCTGCCAACCGGCCGACACAGTGATGCGCTTGCTGGCATCGAACTCGGCACCGGCCGTCCACTCCATCGTTCCACGCTTGAGTTTCTCCTCACGATGGTTGTAAGCCGAAGCCTGCTTGTCATAGAAGTAATGGAAGCCGACATTCACGCGCAAGGGATCCACAGGGTTGTAGCCCACGCCCACAGAGAGCAGGGCAGGAATATCTGCCGGTACCTTTACGCCATCGGCATACTCACCGGTAGCCTCCGCCATCTTGCTGTCGAACTGCTGCTTGATCATGCCCATGGCACCAACAACGCGCGGATCGCTGAGCTTGGTCTTGGCATACTCCAGTCCGTAGGCCATGGCCTCAGTCTGCGTCATGTCCTGGTCCTGCTTCACAGCCTGCGCGGCAACAGTCTGCGCCACGTCCATGCCGAGGTTATCCTGAAGGTTACCAATAGACGGTGCCTGGTTGACGCTCTCGTTCTTCAGACGCATACGTGTCTTGAACTCATACTTGGCCGCGAAGTTCCAGCGGCCGAGACGATAGTCGATGCTGATGATCGGAGTGAAGCCAAGACCCTTCTGGTCGCAGTTCAACTCGATGTCACCGGAATTGGTCTTCGACGGGTCGAGGACCTTATAGAGCGGCATATTCCCCACCTTGATGTTGCGCACATAGCCATAGTAGCTGCCCGTGGCATACACAGCACGCACACCGGCAAAGACACTCATATTGGGATTCAGCTTGTAGGCAGCACCCACGGAGAAACCATAATAATAGGAATTGCCACGCATGTAGCTGTTGAAGCTGTACTTGCCGTCAGAGCCAAACATCTGAGGAGACGTGAACATCTGCTGTCCCAAAGCCTGATCCACGGCACCGGCCAGACCGACAGCACCCAAAGCCGTCTCGCTGACAATCTTCTCAAACGAGCCAAGACCATCGTCGAAGGTGCACTTGCCGCCACCGCCGATCAATCCTCCATTGAACTGGAAAGAGAAGTCGTGCCAGTTGTAAGCATACTGTATGGAAGGAAGAACCGGCGCAAAGGCCTTGCCCCGAAACTTGCGATGCGTGCTGTTGTCAGCAGTGTTGTTGCCAAACAACGGATAATCGTTCTCTATGGTACGGCTTTGAATAGCCGTCTGCCAGTTGAACGAGAAATGGTGTCCCGGTGAAAGAAAAGCCACACCGGCTGGGTTGTAATACGCACCATCAATACCTATGGCGGCCTCACGGCTCATCATTCGGTTATAAGCAATGTTTTGATTGGTGTTGGTCAAGATGCCACCGGCGAAAGCCAACTGGGAGATTGCGGCAAAAGCGGCCGCAAGAATCATTTTAGACTTCATTATCCTAAAAGTTGTTTTGAATTGCGGTGCAAAGGTAGTAATATTGTTCGATAGTTCTACAAATGTTGTTGATATTTCAGCTTGTATTGCGTTTCTTTAACAATACGCACCATATCACGACAACAATACCATATTATATAAAGGACTAACAGATGGCAATAAAGATCCCCCCAGCGGTCATCTATGATCGTTGGAAAAAGATTTTAACAAGAGCAAGTTAATCGAATATTTTACTTCTCTTCCTTGAGTTTGGGATATTGGATGCGTGTGTGATAAATAGCCTTCAGACGGTCGATGAGCACTTGCTTGGCAATGGCGATATCGTAGAACGTGATACGGCACTCCTTGAAGAATCCGGCGGCCACCTGTCCATCCACCATCTTGTTGACGAGTTCACTGATGTTCTCTTCCGTATACTCCTTGAGCGAGTGCGAGGCCGCCTCGCAGGCGTCTGCCATCATCAGAATAGCCTGCTCGCGGGTATAGGGATTCGGTCCGGGATAGGTGAAAGCCTCCTTGTCGACAATCTCGTCGGGATGCTCGTTTTGGTACTTAATATAGAAATACTTCGTCAGTCCACGGCCGTGGTGCGTCAGGATGAAGTCACGTATAAACACCGGCAGGTTAGCTTCCTCGGCAAGCTTCACGCCATTGGTGACATGCCCGATGATGATCTTGGCACTCTCTTTCTCCGTGAGGTTGTCGTGTGGGTTGATACCTCCTTGCTGATTTTCAGTGAAGAATGCGGGATTGGCCATCTTGCCAATATCGTGATAGAGCGCACCGGTACGTACGAGCGTGCTGTTGGCTCCGATCTTATTGGCAATCTCGGAAGCGAGATTACCGACGATGATGGAATGCTGGAAAGTGCCGGGGGCCACCTCACTGAGCATACGCAGCAGTCCGCGGTTGGTGTTGCTGAGCTCGATGAGCGTGATGGTAGAGGTGAAGCCGAAGAGCTTTTCCACGAGATACATCAGCGGGTATGCCAACAAGAGCAGAACGCCATTGATGAAGAAGTGGTAATACATGCGTGTGTCGGGCTCAAAGACAGCACCGCTCTGCATCAGCTGCAAGGCAAAATGGATGAGACAGGTCGAGCCGAAGACCAGCACGGCAGTCTTGAACACCTGGGCGCGTGAGGTCATCTCGCGCAGCGAATAGATGGCCACCAGGCCTGCCACTGTCTGGATGACGATGAACTCGTATTGCATTCTCAGCACCGCGGCACAGATAAGTACCATCGTCACATGGGTGATGAACGCCGTACGCGAGTCCATGAACACACGTGCGAAGATCGGCACAAAGGCAAACGGAAGCACATAGACACTGAAACTGAAATAGCTGTGTACCATCATCAACGACACAAATATGGGGAAGATGGTGATCAGCAGATAGAGCATGGCAATGCTGCGCGGCTTGTCGAAATAGTCCTTGCGGAACATTGCCAGATAGATGGTGAAGAGCAGTACAAGGGTGAAGACATAGATCGTGCCCCCGGCCAAGTGCTGCGCGAGCTGGCTCTTCGAGGCATTCCGACGCTGTAGCTCTCGCTGGAACGAATTGAGTACCCGATAGTTGTACTCATTGACCATATCTCCCACGCCGATGACTTTCTGTCCGGCCATCATCATGCCACTGGCCGGTGAGATGCTGCTCAGCAGATCGTTGCGCGCCGTCTGGGAATGGGCACGGTCATAGATGAGGTTGGGCTCGATATAGTTGTTGAGATTCAGCCGTTGCAAAGCCGGGCGTTCCTTGCTCAGTTCCTCATCACTGAGCAACTGCTCGTAGGCTGACTTCGTGGAATAGATGCACCCCGTCTGCACGCTCTCGGCATTCTTGCCGAAGATGACACGGATGAGCCGCGTCGTGTCGCCATGCAAGGCATTGTAGTCGGGTGTGCTCATGATACCGGCCTGATAGAGACGGTGAAGGCGGTCGATGATGATATTCTCGAATGTACCCGGCAGATCAGGCAAGCCTTTGGCAAAGTCGGAACGGAACTTGCCGATGGCCTGACTCTCAACCTTGTCGTCGTAATTGTAATAAGGCTGGAACATGCTCAGCAAGGAGTCTCGCTCCTGCTGCAAGGCCTCATCCGTCTTATAGATAGGAAAATCGTATTTTGCGATGATCGTGCCATAATGCCATGGCTCCCCAATCTCATATTGGAACTGCTGGGCTTCATTGCGGGGCATGAACCACACGATCAGCACGGTGGTTGCCAACACCAGCAACAACCTCAGACCGACGTTGCGCCAACGATGCTCATCGTTGCGGTGAAACTGTTCTATGATGCTCATAAGCTCGTAATAATCTGATGTGCAAACGTGATATTTCTATTCACACTGCGAAAATACTAAAAAAATACGTCAAACCCGAAAAAAAGTATTACTTTTGCAAAAAATAATATTTCATAGGCATGTCTGAAAGAAAAGTAAGGGTGCGTTTCGCACCCAGTCCAACCGGACCTTTACACATCGGCGGCGTGCGCACCGCTCTTTATAACTATCTTTTTGCCCGTCAGCATGGCGGTGAACTGGTGTTCCGTATCGAGGACACGGACTCACACCGTTTTGTCCCCGGCGCCGAGGAATACATTCTGAAAGCATTCAAATGGCTCGGAATCAAGTTCGACGAAGGTGTGAGCTTCGGAGGAAAGCACGGTCCTTACCGCCAGAGCGAGCGCCGCGACATCTACAAGAAGTATGTCGACCAACTGCTGGAGGCCGGCAAGGCTTACTATGCCTTCGACACGCCTGAGGAGCTGGAGGCCAAGCGTGCCGAAGTGAAGAACTTCCAATACGACGCTACCACACGCTTGCAAATGCGCAACTCGCTGACCATGCCCGAGGAGCAATGGCGAAAGCTCATCGACGACGGCGTGCAATATACCGTTCGCTTCAAGGTGGAGCCGGGTCAGGAGATCCATGTCAATGACATGATCCGCGGCGACGTGTGCGTCAAGAGCGACATCCTCGACGACAAGGTGCTCTACAAGAGTGCCGACGAGCTGCCTACCTATCACCTGGCCAACATCGTCGACGACCATCTGATGGAGATCACCCACGTCATCCGCGGCGAGGAGTGGCTGCCGAGTGCTCCGCTCCACGTACTGCTCTACAAGGCTTTTGGCTGGGAGGACACGATGCCCCGCTTCGCCCATCTGCCGCTGTTGCTGAAGCCGGAAGGCAAAGGCAAGCTCAGCAAGCGCGACGGCGATCGTCTCGGCTTCCCCGTATTCCCACTGGAGTGGCACGACCCCAAGACTGGAGAGGTCAGCTCGGGCTATCGCGAGAGCGGCTACTTCCCCGAGGCCGTGGTCAACTTCCTGGCTCTGTTGGGATGGAACCCAGGCACAGATCAGGAGATCTTCTCACTCGACGAGCTCGTCAAGGCTTTCGACATCACGAAGTGCTCGAAGAGCGGCGCCAAGTTCGACTATCAAAAGGGCATATGGTTCAATCACGAATATATCCTGCGAAAGAGCGACGACGAGATAGCCCGTCTCTTTGCGCCTATCGTTGCCAACAACGGCGTGGACGAGAGCTTCGACCGCGTGAAGCTCGTTGTGCACATGATGAAGGACCGCGTGAGCTTCGTCAAGGAGCTGTGGCCTCTGTGCTCGTTCTTCTTCATCGCTCCGACAGAATACGACGAGAAGACGGTGCGCAAGCGCTGGAAAGAGTTCTCTGCCCAGCAGATGAGCGAGCTCATCGACGTGCTGGAAGGCATCGACGACTTCTCGGTAGAAGGCCAGGAACCCATCGTGGAGAAGTGGATTGCGGACAAGGGCTACAAGATGGGCGACGTGATGAACGCCTTCCGCCTCGCTCTCGTCGGCATCGGCAAAGGCCCGGGCATGTTCGACATCTCGGCTTTCCTCGGCAAGGAGGAGACCATCAAGCGGTTGCGCAAGGCCATTGCCACGCTTTCACCCGACTTCCAGAAATAAGTTAGCGTCCCAGGCGAACGCATCAAACCACCGTTTATGTATCAGTTTGCAATTTATGTCTACCTCTTGGGAGTGGTCATCGCCAGTCTCTTCAGCAAAAAGGTGAGGAAGATGTGGCGGGGGGAGAACCATGCCCTCGACATTCTCCGCAAGCAGGTAGATCCCAATGCCAAATACATTTGGGTTCATGCCGCCTCTCTTGGTGAATTCGAACAGGGACGCCCGCTGATGGAGCGCATCCGCAAGGAGCATCCCGAGTACAAGATCCTGCTCACCTTCTTCTCACCTTCGGGCTACGAGGTGCGCAAAAACTATCAGGGAGCCGACATCATCTGCTATCTCCCGCTCGACACGATCCGCAACGCACGGCGCTTCCTGCGCACGGTGCGACCAGTGATGGCGTTCTTCATCAAGTATGAGTTCTGGTATAACTATCTCCACATACTCCGTCATCGTGGCGTGCCGACCTACAGCGTGTCGAGCATCTTCCGGCCCGACCAGATCTTCTTCCGCTGGTATGGCCGCAGCTATGCCAACGTGCTGAAGTGCTTCACCCGCTTCTTTGTACAGAACGAGGAGAGCCAGCGTCTGCTTGCCAACATCGGCATCACCGACGTGGAGGTGGTGGGCGACACGCGCTTCGACCGCGTGGTGGAGATCAAGGAGGCTGCCAAGCAACTGCCGATTGTGGAGTCGTTTGTCCACGGCGTGCCTTCGCTGGAGTTGCAGAAGGAGGGTGACGAGCCCAGGCAGCTGCCGATGGTCTTCGTCGCCGGTTCGTCATGGCCACCCGACGAGGACATCTTCATCCCATACTTCAATCAGCACAAAGAGTGGAAGATGATCATTGCGCCGCACGTCATCGGCGAGGACCACCTCAAGCAGATCATCTCCAAGATCGAAGGCAAGGTCGTGCGCTACACCGAGGCGACGCCGGAGAACGTAGCCGACGCCAACGTGCTCATCATCGACTGTTTCGGACTGCTCAGCAGCATCTACCACTATGGCTCCGTCGCCTATGTGGGCGGTGGCTTCGGCGTCGGCATCCACAACACGCTGGAAGCCGGCGTGTGGGGAGTTCCCGTCATCTTCGGTCCCAACAACAAGCATTTCGCCGAGGCCCAGGGCTTGCTGCAATGCGGCGCCGGACTGGAGATCCACAACGACGGAGACTTCAACCGCATCATGCAAGTGTTTACCGAGCATCCCGAGGACATCGCCCGAGCCGGCAACAGTTCTTCTGAATATGTTTCCAACCTATGCGGAGCAACAGACAAGATTCTTAGCTACATAAAAAAAGCCCACTCGTAAGTGGGCTTTTTTTTATAATCTAAAATCTCTAATTTAATAATGAGAAGACTTATGAAACGTATGATCTTTCTTCTGTGACTTCTCTCATTAACGGCAGTAGCGCAAAACGCGGACTTGACAAGCCACAAGTTTCAGGACAACTACACATTAGCAATCAGCGGACAGGCTACCACCAAATACAAAGGATGGGGAAACGCCAGTCTCTCCGTCGATGCCGGCTACCATGTACTGCCACGTCTGACACTCTTCGCACGCTGTGAAGGTAACTTGCACCTCTTCGACAAAAATGACACACGCACGTTTGACCGCAGCCTGAACTTAGGCGGTGGACTGTCATTCAGCCTGACCAACCCCGTCCAGTCGCTCGAGGCCCTTGACTTACAGCTGTCGGTAACGAACAGTGTCGGCGATGCTGACTGGAAGAATACCTCCTATGGTGCATCTGTCCTCTTTTACCATAACTACTCCGGCCATCGTGTGGCTCCTTATATAGGTTTAGGATACCGCTATTCTGCTTCCCATACAACCGGAATCAAAGACTTCTGTGGACTGACTGGTACTATAGGCATTCGATTCTAATAGCATAAAAATTATAGAAACCTCCTGCGCGTGAAGCGTAGGAGGCTTTTTCTATGCAGAAATGCAAAATTTATAATAGGTAGCAAAAAAGCTATACTAATGTTTGGCTCTTTATAACTTTTTAGCTACCTTTGCAGTGTCAATACGACAAAGAGTTCATTGAAATCATGAAAAGAAGCGAATTAGAGAAGAGACTGAGAGACGCGGGATGCGTCCTGTCTCGAAACGGTTCAAGGCATGACAGATGGGTTAATCCCCAAACAGGCAAGTTTGAATGGGTACCGCGACACAGCAAAGAGATTGCTACGGGAACGGCAAACAAGATACTTAGAAAGCTGAATGCCTAAAGAAAACTGTCAGGGGGCTTGTTCCCCTGACAGATTTCTCTTCTTTTCTGATGGATATGAACTCTTTTTCAAGAACACATAAAACAGAAAGATATGGAAAGAGCAATCGTAACAGTGGAAAAAGGTGCTGATGGCAACTACTGGTGCAGCACTGAGATTGGCGATGGCGGCTTCAACGGCAGCGGGGCTACCGTAGAGGAAGCAAAGAATGATTTAAGAACTTGTCTGGAAGAGGCAAGAGAGGCAGGCGATATCAAAGGGGAATGGACGCTTGAGTTTAAGTATGACTTGCAGTCTTTCTTCAACTACTTCGACTACTTCAACGTAAACGAGGTGGCGCGCCGTGCCGGCATCAATCCATCATTGCTCCGCCAGTACAGCAGTGGATGCAAGAAAGCCGGTGAGAAAACTTATGAAAAGCTCTCGAAATGCTTTAGTACTATCAAGAAAGATTTAATAGCCGCTTCTTTCTGATTCGGCTATTTCATGAAGTAAATGAACTCTTGAAGCCTCCTGCGCGTGATGCGCAGGAGGCTTTTTCTATGCAGAAATGCAAAATAGGCGTATCATGTTCCCTAAGGGGGACTTGATACGCCTTACATACTATTTATTTAGCAATTTCCGCTGCAGAACAGGTCCTAAACTGCAAAGGGAAATTAGAGCCAGGTCACTACTTGACGACTCTGCTATATCCTTCCTTGCGTGGCTTGGGCACGTGAGGCTCTGCAGCGGGATAGCCAAGAGCTAAAGAGCCGATACCAACCAGTCCGTCGGGCAGTCCCCACTCCTTCATCAAGGCCTTCACGTCATCACGCTCTGACATCTTGTCCACACGATTGATCCAGCACGAGCCCAAGCCGATGGAATGGGCGGCGAGCATCATCGTGCCCAGCACGAGACTGCCGTCCTTGACATTGTTCTCATTGTCCTTGGACGCAAAGACATAGACCTGCGTGGGCGCACCGTAGAAGGGATCACTCGTCGTGCCCATGATCTCAGCATTGGCCTTTGACAGCGTGGCACGCTGCCCGGGATTCTGCACGGCCACAATCCAAGGATCCTGACTGCCATGACCCGTCGGTGCCCAAGTGCCGGCCTCCAACACCGTGTTCAACTCCTCATCCTTAACCTGCTCAGCCTTGAACCGGCGGATACTCCTTCTCTCCTTAATCGCTTGCAATACTTCGTTCATATCTATATTATGTGTTTACATTGGACATCCATACTCATGGTCATCGCTGGCATACTGGCCCAGCACACGGCCCAGTCGCACGAGCCCTTGCTTGAGTGTCTCGCGCGGACAAGCCAAGTTAAGCCGCAGATAGCCCTCACCTGCCTTCTTGCCGTAGAGCGTACCACTGCTGACAAAGACGCGGCCGTCGTGCAACAACTGCTGGGTAGCCTCATCAGACGAGAGCTCATAGCACATGATGTCGAGCCAAGCCAGATAGGTGCCTTCCATGCGGATGACCTGTATCTGCGGCAGCTCATCCAGCACGAAGCGCTTGAGATACTGATAGTTGTCCCACACATACTGATTCATCTCGTCGATCCAGTCACCGCACTCGTTATACGCGGCCTGCAAGGCAATGACGCCAAAGGGATTGACGTCGCACACCTCATATATATTAATGACGCGGTCGATGCGGCGGCGCCATTCGTCATTCTTGCAGATGATATTGGCAATCTGCAAGCCCGCGATGTTGAAGTTCTTCGACGGTGAGTTGAGCGTCACGCTGTTGTCCTCGTCAACGAGTGCGAAAGGCGTGAAGTGATAGCCCGGCATGATGATCTCGCAATGGATCTCGTCGCTGATGACCTTGACATGATGCTTGCGGCAGATGTCTGCCATGCGTTGCAGCTCCTCTTTGGTCCACACGCGGCCACAAGGATTATGAGGGTTGCAGAGCAGGAACACCGTCGTCTTCTCGTCGGCGCACTTACGCTCGAAGTCGTCGAAGTCGATGCGGTAGGTATCTCCCTCGCGCACGAGCTCGTTCTCAAGCACCTCGCAGCCCTGGTTACGGATGGAAGAGAAGAAGCAGTTATAGGCCGGTGTCTGCAACAGCACCTTCTCGCCAGGCAACGTAAACGCCTTGATGGCACAGCTCACGGCCGGCACCACACCGGAGGTGTAGAGGATCCAGTCTTTCTCGATATGCCAGTTGTGGCGACGGTCGAACCAGTTGATGACTGCCTCGTAATAGCTTTCCGGCACGAGCGTATAGCCAAACACGGGATGCTCCATGCGTTTGCGCAGTGCCTCTTGTATCGGTGGCGCCACGGCAAAGTCCATGTCTGCCACCCACAGCGGGATGACATCGTCCTGCTTCACCAAGTCCCACTTATAGCTGTTGGTGCCACGGCGCGGCACCACCTTGTCGAAATCGTACTTCATACGGCTCTACTTGTCTCCTCTTTTTATGATTTCACACTCGTGTCCCTTCGCAAACTCTGTGTAGGTCACACTGCCAATCTCGTCAGCGACGATGCGTCCTGAGATAGGATTCTTCACATTGGTGATCGCGCCCTTGATGTCGGCATCGATATTGGAGCAGTCCTCAAAGGCACGGTCGCAGGCCGGGTCGAAGGTGCAGTCCACCAGGGTGACATGATCCATATAGCACAGCGGCTGCTCGCCGCTGATATGGCAGCGAACCAACTTGATGTTCTTGCTGTGCCAGGCCAGGTACTCGCCGTCGAGCTCCGAGTCGTAGACGGTGACATTGTTGCACTCCCAGAAGCTGTCCTTCGTGGTGATCTTGACGTTGTGCACCTCCACATTCTCGCAATACTGGAAGACATACTTAGCGTCGGAGGTCAGCCCGTCGACATATACATTCTTGCAGAACATGAAAGGATAGGTGCCTTGATGCAGGGTGACGTTCTTGACTTTCAGACCGTCCACGCGCCAGAATGTCTCGTCGGCATCGTTGATGGTGACGTTCTCCAGTTCCAGGTTGTGCATCTCGCGGAAGAACTTCGGGCCGTCGATGACACAGTCCTTCATCTTCATGTCGTTGCTGTACCAGATGGCCGAACGGCTCTCGGGGGCAAAATAGCAGCTCGTGATAAGACTGCGGTCTACGTGCCACCAAGGATACTTGCCATAGAACTTGCTGTCGTGGCACTCCAGATCGTGACAGCACTTAATGCCCGACTCTCCGTCGGTGATCGTTATATTCTCCAGTACGGTGTCGTGGGCACCGAACAACGGACGCTCACCACCGAAACTCAAATCGTGTATTCTATCCATAATCTTCTAAAACTCAGGGTTTGTTTGTGTATATGTGTTATCGCTTACAAAGTTACAAAGATTATGCCAAATAGAAAAAGGGTACACTAAAGAACCGCGAGCGAAAAGGCAAATAAGGTTAGGAAAAAAGGAATAAGGGGCAGAAACACGCACTAACTCTTGACTTTCAATAGAAATTTCTATCCACGAATCTACACAAATCTGCACGAATCACAATCGACACGCATTCGTGGTGATTCGTGGAAATTCGTGGAAGAACAATACCTCTCGGCAAGAATAGCAACCTACCACATTCGTACAAATCCATGTAAGATCTTGAAAAACATAGGGTTAAAGCGTATACTCCTTGCAAAAAGCGTTGTTTATTAATGGTCAAACAAATGTCAGCCGAAAGTCAAACGAACGTTTGACTATATATCTAACATTCGTTTGACCAAAAGTACAACGAACGTTTGACCATCAATAAACAAGCCTTTTTGCAGGAAGAAGCATATTTGCTGAAGTGTAGTGAACCGTGGGGAAAAGGAGAATGATCAGATAAGGCAAGTAAGGGACAAGAGACAGAGAGAACATGGCAAAGTAGCCGGTTTTGTACGTAATTACCAAAAGACGGACAAACGCTTGGCGCATAATCGGGAAAAAAAACTATCTTTGCAAAACAACAAACCATTGGTGACAATGAGCACCGTACTAATATGAAATCACCACTCCATCGGGTTCTTTCACAAAAAACACCGGTGGAAAAACCCGTAAAAACTAAACTATTATGAAAAGATTCGCTTTTAAAATGTACCTGAAACCAGGTTGTGAGAAAGAGTATGCCAAGCGCCATGCCGCCATCTGGCCGGAACTGAAACAGATGATCAAGGAGGCCGGTGTAAGCAACTACAGCATCTTCTGGGACAAGGAGACCAATATCCTCTTCGCTTATCAGGAGTGCAGCAAGGACACCAACAGCCAGGACACTACCGATGTGGACCCCATCACACAGAAATGGTGGGACATGATGGCCGACATCATGGAGGTCAACCCCGACAACTCACCCGTCACCATTCCCATCGAAGAGCTGTTTCACATGGACTGAGCAGCTCCGTGATCTGTAGAAATCCTAAATCACTGATCGAGGAAACCAAGAAGATTTTCTTTATACATTAAACGAGAAAATCTCATCAAGACTACAATAAGAAAATACAAGAAACGCCCTCATACACACAAAAAAAGGCGATAGCAAAACTGCTATCGCCTTTTTTGTTTATCGTACGATCAATGATCTAAGATCCGTAGTCTCTGTTAGAAATAATAAGCCAGACCGATCTGCCAGCTGTTGTTGCGGCTCTTGGACTTGCTCGTAACCTGATCTGCCACAGTTGACGTAGCGTTTGACCATGTCACGTCGGCAGTCTTGCCACAGGCAATATTGTAGTTGGCTGACAACTGCAAGTGGGAGGCAAGCATGAGGCCTGCACCGAGGTTGACGCTGAAATTGGACTTACGGAACTCATAGTTCGAAGCCTTGGACCAGTTGAAGTTCTTATCGCCTACATTGATTCCCCATTGCGGACCGCCAAAGAAGTAAAGACTGGCCAAATCGCCCAAGCCAAAACCATAGCGGAGGTTGACGGGAATGGCGATCTGCTGCTGCTTGATGGTCTTGTCCTCTTCGCCTGCATTCTCCACCTTGGCAGAGCGCTGGTCATAGAGCGCACTGGCATCTACGCCCAAGCCAACAATGGGCAACGTAAACTTCACGGTAGGACCGAAGAAGAAACCGGTGCGGTTGGAAGCATCCAAAACATCGTTTGACAAGGACATGTTGGTGACATTCAAGCCACCCTTCACACCGAAGTCGATTTTTGCCTGAGCTGTTGTTGCTGTCAGCAACATGCCGGCTGCAAGCACGAACATTGCAATTACTTTTCTCATCTTTATTGTTCTCTTATGTTATCCTATGATTAATGACGCTGACGACGCACGGTGACTCGGGCCTGGCCACCGGGTGTGACAGAGCCGGAGGAGAGAGGCTTCGTGCGCACGGAAGAGCGGCGGCTACGAGGCTTGGCACTCTTGAGTTTGATCTTGCCCTTCTTGTCGAGCTTCGCAATGCTGTCAAGCGAGTCGCGCTTGGCTGGGTCTCCCCAAATATGGGTTTCAAAAGCCTCTATCTCCTTGTCAATGCGCAACTGCTCCTTGCTGAGCTTCACCGAGTCGCCACCTGCTATCTGTGCCAGCGTCTTGCCGAGCATGTTGGTGGTCTTGTAGATCTTGCCACGGTAGCTGTTGGTGGCGAAATAGTCCTCAAGGCTCATCGTAGCCGCATTGTTGAGGTTGCTCGTCATGATTGTCTGCTTGGCCAAGTAAGGCGCAAGGTCGTCATAACGGATCCAAAACAGCGGATACTTGGTGGCACCGTCGCCAAAGTCGTCTTCACGATACATCACCGGACAGAGTGCCAGGACTTTGGTATGGAATGTAGCCGTGTTCTGATCGTAATAAGCGCTCTCCTTGATATAATAGCTCTTGACTTGTGCCGATGGAATGTCGCTGTCGTCGATATGGACACCACGGTCGGTACGTTCGTAGAAGATGTGGTAGTCGTCGAGGAACTTCAACGGCTGGATGCGCACACTCTCGTCGAAGCGCTCATTGCCCGTGTTGACATCGTAAGCATAAGCGGCGATACCACCATGACGCGGACCGGCCATAACAAGTTTAAAGATATAGGTGAAGAGATTCATCTGCGTGCCTAAGGGCTCTGTGGGATAGTAGAGGCCCGAGTTAGCCTCGTCCTCCAACTTGATCTCGCGATAGACATCACGGCGCCACACCACGTCCTCGTTCATCTTCTGCTCCGTGGGGAACGAGATCTGCGCCCGCAACGTCATGTTGTTGGCATTGGACTTCTGGGCCGCGGCAGCCTGCTGCTCGGCCCGGCGCGCCTTAGGCTGCGCGGTCATCCCCTGCGAGAGGAGGACCACCAGCATCAGGAAGAATATCTTTTTCATCAGCACTTTCATTGGTTCTATCTGTCTTTGAATACTGTCTAAAACATGTTTATCTCACCTTCACCTCCATGGCACCTGGCAGACTGCGCGTGATGCCGTCGGGACCAACGGCCTTGATCTCCGTGATGTAGAAACGGCGGCCATGGGACAGATGACGGAACTGCTCACGCATACGGTCGCTGAACGAGGCACCGGAAGTGGTCATCTGCACGGCATTGCCCATGTTGTCATAGAACACGGTAGAGAAACTTACTACCCGGAACTGTATGTCAAGAATGCCGTCATCGATGGCTGCGTTGAGCTGGTGAGCGCCCATCAAGCTACCCTTCATCAGCCAGCCACCTTTGAAACGGTCGCTGCCCACGGAGATATAGGCTGTAGGATCGGGCAACTTACGCACATGGAACGTGAAAGGCGGGAAGGAGCGCACCTGCTTGCCGTCGCGCGCTGAGACATGGAAAGTGACATCGTGACCGACAGCAGACGGCACAGCGACATAGCGGCCCGGGCCGACCATCGACAAGCTGCCGCCCGTCATGCTCAACGACACGGCATTCTGTGGCACGCCCGGCACGCTGACACTCATCGGATTCTTATAGCCCGCATAGAGCACATTCATCAAGTCAGCCGCTATCGTAGCGCCTCCCGGCACGGGAATGACCGTGTACTTTTGCAGGAAGTTACGCCGCAGCACGTCGCCATTGGTGTTGTGCATGAGAATGTAACCGCTGAACTGATGCTCGCCGACACCTCCTGCTGTGAAGCTGTATTGTCCGTTGCGCGTGTTCACTCTGGAGCCGTTGACATAGATCTCGGGCTGCTGCGTCGTGTCGACAGCCGCCATGACAATGTTGGCAGAGAAGCGCTCACCGGGATAGAGCGTGGTCTTTTCGGGTACGACAAACGCGCTGAGCTTGTTGACACGGATGTCCTTCATGTCGATATTCGACACCAGCGTGTGAAGCACTTCGCCCTCGGCATAGCGCACATCGTTCTGCAGTTTGGAGAGAAGCGTGACAGCAGCTGCCACGGGCATATCCTCGAACATATATTCCTGCCAGTTCTTACCCAACGTATTGGGCTTGCGCGGCACATTCGTGGAGAGGTTGCTGGCAATAATCTTGCGCTGACGCGGGTCAGTGACATATTGCAGGATGTTCTCGCGATAGGCGTTGATGGCATTGAAGAGCTTCTTGCCCTTGCCCGTGATAGGTGCCAACATCACTTCACCCGCCGCGTCGATGTTGTCGTCGTTCTTGATATTGTGGACGTCGCCGTCAGCACCGTCGGCCTTGCGGACGATCGCCTCCTTGAGTTGCTGGGCAAAGTTATAGAGAGAGTCACTCATGTTCTTCACATGAGTGGCTTTCTCAAACCATTCGCGAACCTTTTCGGGATTGGCTTCCATCTGATGGCGGAAGTCGCCATAGATGGCTTCGTTCTCCGAAGAGGCGTTGGCAGTGGTGCGGTTGAGACTCTCCTCGACAACGGAAAAGCCGTTGAGCACCTCGGTAGAGATGTTCAAGGCAAGCATGGCCAACAAGACGATATACATCAAGTTGATCATCTTCTGACGGGGAGAGACCGGTCTTTTCTTGATTGCCATAGCTTATTGTTGTTCTTGCTGCAAAGGAGCGGCGGCCTTCATATTCACTGTCATAGCCTGGATCATGCGGGCATAGATTTGATTGAGCTGCTCGATCTGCTGTGCCATCTTACGTGTCTGATCATTGATCTGGTCGATCGTGCCAATCTGCTGGCTGGCACCTTTGAGCTGCATCTCATAGACTTTGCTGATGCCTGTCAGTGTGCGGTTGAGGTTCTCCATCTCCTCACTGTCGCGCGTCAGCCGCTCGCTTTGCGCATTGACTTTCTTCAGCGTCTCAACCAGTGCCTTAAGCTCCTCGACATAGTTGCCCTGAGCTTCATTCAAAGCCTTGGCTTCCTCCTCACTCATCTGCGGCACAAAGTGTGGCTGCGGCTGAGAGGACAAAGGCTGGACCGGCACTTCCTGGGGCTGTGATTTCGCTGTGGGAGCCTGGGATTGTGCCTCTGTCTGTGGCTGGGGTTCCGCCTGTGCTCTGACTGTCGCCTGAGGTTGTATCATTGACTGAGATGAGGCAGTATACAAAGGAGATGACTGTGGAGGGACAGAGACGGCAGATTGACTTTGGGCAGGCTCTGGAGTTTGGACGGGGGCATTGACACCATCCTCCACAGCAACATTCTGTCCCTCTTTGGTATAAGAGAACTGTCCGCTGGCAAGATACTCCTCGGTCATGTGCGTAGGGATGTCGCGGCCATCGGCTGTCTTGTCGAAAGGACGGTCGAAGGCTGAGATAAAGAATACAAAGACCTCTGTGCCCATACCGACAAACAACATGATGTTGGCTCCCGGCAAATAAGTGAGCTTGAAAAGGGCACCTAAAATGACAATGGAAGCTCCCCAACTATAAGTATAGTTGAGGAAAGTCTGACCATCTACAGTGTCCATCCATTTCTGAAGTCGGTACACCAAATTGTATTTGCTATGTTTTGTCATAATACTTATCTTTTCTGTTTTCCTGTTACGGAGTTGGCCAATGATCTGACACAACGGAAGCCAATATACGAGCGCGGCTGGTTTTGATACTCCCATGAGCGCCATGCCGAGCGGATGAAGCTCTCGGGATCTTTCCACGAACCGCCACGCACACTCTTCTTTTTCAACTTATAAGGATCCTCCTTTGCAGCGTTATAGCGCAACTGAGGGTTGAGATCGTTCATTGCGTCTACACCGGCTTCGGTATAGACGGTGCTGGTCCATTCGGCCACATTGCCGGCCATGTCGTAAAGGCCATTGGAATTGGCTGAATAGCTACCCACCTTAGCGGTGATCAGATTGCCGTCCTTGGTGTAGTTACCGCGGTCGGGTTTAAAGTTGGCATAGAAGCATCCATTGCCATTCACCACATCCTGGTTCTCCCAAGGGAACTCGTTCTGATCCTTACCACGTGCGGCATATTCCCATTCGGCCTCTGTCGGCAGACGGTAACGCTGTACATAGCGTGCCTCAGGGCCTAAGCCCTTGAGCAGATAATCGGTACGCCAAGCGCAGAAGGCGTTGGCCTGCTCCCATGTCACGCCGACAACAGGATAATCGTTGTAGGCCGGATTGGAGAAATAATTGCGAAGGTAGACCTCGTTATCAGAGTTCTGGAAGTCATTGACCCAGCAAGTGGTGTCGGGATAGATGTTTACGATGTAAGTATTGAGGAAGTCCCAAGGTCCGGACAGCGGACGGTTGATCGTCTGCCGCACGATATTGCCGTCGTCATCAACGTAGGCTGTATCCTTACTGATCATCACCTCTTCGTTCGGATCCACCGTGACATCCGTGTTGAGATTGCGGTCTGCCGGATTCATACGATTACGGCGCAAGGCTGCTGTGACGTAGTCGTAGACCTCATATTTATAGTTCATCTGCTTCCAGTCGAGCAATTTCTCACCCGTCACGGGATTGGTAACATACAGGCTTTCGATCGCCCGCTGCTCATCTTCGTTGGGTTTACGCGGCAAACGCTTATTCCAGTTGAGATGCGGCTTCACGGGATCGCCGTTCTTGTCCTCGGTGATCATATAGGACTCGTCGCCGCCATAAGAGGGATCGGCCAGGCGGGTACGCAGAATGCTGTCGCGTACCCAATAGAGGAACTGCTTATACTGTGAGTTGGTGATCTCGGTCTGGTCCATCCAAAAACCGTCTACAGATATGTCCTTGGTCGGTGTAGACTTGCCCCAAAGACTGTCCTGCTGGCTCAGACCCATCTTCAGAAAGCCACGGTTGATGCGAACCATGCCATAAGGAGTAGGCTCGTTCATGACCTTACCGCCAACGCCGACAACTTCACCACCGCGACCGGACGATGAAGCGGACTTGGCACTGAAGCATCCTGTCAAGAACAGGGAGTAGGTCAGGACACACATTAATATAAAGATATATCTTCTCATATTCATCTTGATTTCATATTATCGATCGACACAACATCAGAGGATTCTCACACTCTTATGGAGGTTGCGCCCCTTTTTCGTCAGGTTGAGATCATGCTGATAGCCGATGAACAGCTCGTGACTGCCATTGCCTATGCTGATCGCTGACGTGTAGACTTCATAGCTATAGCCCACCACGATGCCATGAAACGAGCCGCCAAGCAGCACCGTCACGGAATTCGTAGGACTGTAACCAACGCCGCCATACAGCACCTTACCATTGTTTTGATAAAACAACCGACCCGTGACATCAGCGCGATAAGCAGTGCCGTCGGTACGCGCAAGCATAGAAGTTCGCAATGATAAAAACGGAGAGCGGAATTGAATATTGTATCCACCGGTTAAATAATAGGTACGGTCAATTTGCAATTCCTGGCGCTCGCCCAGTGTGATCAACGGTGCTGTGGCATGCTGAACGGAAAGACCGGCATACCAATTGCGATGCTGGTAATACAGTCCGGCGGCAAGATCAACGCTATTGCCCGAAGCTGTAGCAAAAGCGGGGTCGTTGGCATCTTCCACATCCAGCTTGGAGGCATCGAAACTCTCGTTGAGGAAAGATACCTGAGCGCCAATGCTGAGTTGTCCGCCAAAGAGTTTGGTACGAAAAGCATACTGAAGGCCTAACTTCTGATGGGTGAACAGACCGAGCTTATCGTTCTGAAACTGGGCACCGACACCGTGATAGGTCTTCAGCGCATAGAAAGGCATGTCGGCCGAGAGATACGCAGTCTGAGGATTGTGCTCAAAGCCGGCAAAATCCAATGCATAGGCCGCGACGACATTGAGTTTGCTCTGCTTACCGACAGCAGCAGGATTGAAGGAAGTCTCCATGTCGAAATAATGACTGAAGGAAGGGTCATACTGAGCCCTGGAAATGCAGACGCATCCCCATAGCATAAACAATATGATATATAACTTCTTTCTCACAACAAAATAACGTTTCAAGCCTTTCTTTATTGTTTTCTAGGGATGATCAAACACAAAAAGCCGTCCCTTACGGAACGGCTTCATCAGTCAGGCACTATAGCAAATGCCCGTTAGTATTCGTCCTCATTCCACAAAAAGTCATCTTTTGTTGGGTAATCAGGCCATAGATCTTCTATACTGTCGTAGACATCACCCTCGTCCTCAATCTCTTGAAGATTCTGAATCACTTCATCTGGAGCGCCAGAACGTACAGCATAGTCAATTAACTCATCCTTCGTGGCTGGCCATGGAGCATCCTCCAACTTGGAAGCCAAATCTAGTGTCCAATACATAGTCTTAAGTGTTAGTCAATTAAATTTGTGGCGCAAAAATAAGCAAATTATTCGAAAAACCAAATTATTCGCTTACTTTTTTAGCCTCTTGTACCTATTATAATAGTTTTTTATACAAACAGAAAGCTAATTAACGACTCTTTAATCATCATTTCTATCAACTATAGTTGACTTTGTAGATGTGAGGGTATAACTTGGAGTTGAAAAAGATGATTGCCTCATTGTACAGATCAAAACACGCAGTGGCACCTGCATCAATGGTCAGTCGCATCGTATCTCTGCAAGAAAAGGAACAAGAACGAAGATCAAGAAGTATCAAAACGGAATCGTCAGACACATGCTGCAACACCTCCTGCAAAGAACCATTTGCTGATAGCAAAGCAATCTCTACCTTATTGGGTAACTCAGAAATACATTGGGCCCGGTGGCACCCAGCAGAAACATAAGCCTTATATCTTCGTAAGATGTCATCGCTACCAAAGTACCACTGACGCGGTCCAAAGTGATTGGATAACCTCAACAACAGCTGTCCCAACCTTCTTTCATCCTCGTCTCTTGACAACGTTTTCAAATCGTCGTAAGCATAATAGGGCCAACGCTCCGTGATCACTTCACGAAGGAAACGATAAGCAAAGGGTGACTGCACGCCAAAACCTCTCGTACGCGGCAGGCGCAAGAGTGTAGACAAAAACTTATGTAACGAAGATAATATTGTTAGCATAAGTAAGAAACGAAGTCTACACGAATATATTGTCTGTCTTTCGAGCCTAACCAAACGAACATAAAAGACTCGCCAATAGAATGAAAAATGAAGAATTGAGGTAGACGAGGCCCTTCGGTATTGACTTTCTAACATCTAATAAACACAAAAAGCCCCTAGAAGAAGTAATTAGAACCCTACTGCTGTGTGTTATCTGAAAGAAAACTCGTATTTTTGCACCAGTTAACAAGTTGGGCGTTCTCCCCGTCCCATCGTTCTGATGGTGACAGGAAGCCCTATATATAATAATGTATAACGAGGTACCGACAACGACAGCAAGGATGGAAGCGCTCTTCAAGCGTTTCTACAAGCCGCTATATCTTTATGCGCTGACTTTTCTCTGCGACGAGGAGCAGGCCAAAGACATTACGGGCGGCGTCTTTCAGACCGTTTGGGAGATGCTGCGTGAGGGCAGTCTGGCCCCCGACGACCGGCAAGCAGTCGGATTCCTCTACACGACCGTACGCCACCGTTGCCTTGACAAGCTGCGACACGACAAGGCCATAGACCGCTACACACGCCTGCAAGCTGGCACGACGCCACTCGGCACTGAGGAAGAAGTAATGGAATTTGAGCAACGCATACTGCAGGTCAAAGAAGCCATTGAGCAGTTGCCCGAGCCTGAGAAATCCATCCTCAAGTGCACCTATTTCAGAAAGATGACTTACCGGGAAACGGCAGAACTGCTCCACACTTCGGTGAACATGATTCACAAACGGATGAACAATGTTTTCAAGATGATGCGGAAAATGTTAAAAGAAGAATACACATAGGCACAGACAGAACATCCTCTGCGTAATATTACCAAAATCACATCATCTATGACAATAAGAAACAGCAACATACCTTCCAAGAGTGCAAAAGAAACGTCCCCTCAAAAAGACACAGTCCAGGACGATCGCCTCACATTTCTCGTTGAGCGCGCGCTCCTCGACGACACGCCGTCGCCCGATGTCGAGGTGGCATTTCAGGCTTGTCGATGCCGGATAGAAGCGCAGGAAAAGTCGGTGAAAGCAGACGGAGAAGCACAGGAGACAACTCAAAAAACTAAAGAAGCAAGCGAGGACGCAACCGTCACTGCAAATCCTTCGCGATGGGCCGTGGTGGGTAATGTGGCACTGGCCCTCGCTGCGTCCCTATTGCTATTCTTCACCCTCTTACCTAAGGGATGGTTACACAATGACAACCAGTCTTCACAAGCCATCACTGCTAAGAAGATGACAACCATCGACGATGCCCACCAGCAAGGCGGCGTGTCGCTCGTGGCAGGCGACAAGACTCTCTCCACCGTCTCGGCCCAGGACCGTGGCATCACCGTTCTACCCAACAACATCATCAAGGTGGAACGCAGTGCACAGCGTGATGCAGAGACCTACACCCTGCATGTGGCCAAGGGCAAGACGGCACAACTGATTCTGCCCGACGGCACTCATGTATGGCTCAGCGTGGACAGTGAGATTGCCTTCAACAGCCACTTCGGCGAAGGCGCCCCACGACGTGTGACTCTCCGCGGCGAGGCATTCTTCGACGTTCACCACGACACCGCATCGCCCTTCACCGTTGATACCGGTGACTGCCACGCCACAGTATATGGCACACTGTTCAACGTGCGTAACGTAGAAGGAACCGCCACTCAGGTAACCCTTGTTGAGGGTAAGGTCGGCGTGAGCAGCGGGAAACAAACTGTCATGCTCCGCCCCGGACAACAGACCATCCTCGCCAACGGACACATCGATACGCAAGAAGCCGACATGGACGTGGCGCTGAGCTGGAAGGAGGGACATTTCTATTTCGACGGACAGACGCTCCAGGAGATCGTCGATGAGATAGGACGTTGGTACGGCATGCCTGTGAGCTATATGTCTGATGCCGATATCAACACGCGCCTGCACTTCAATGCCGAGCGCAACTGGCCCGTCACACGCGTCGTCGATGAACTTAACAAGATTAGTCATACCAAGGTAGAGATTCACGACAACAGACTGAGAATAGACTGACCTCTATTTTAACATTTCTTTAAGGCACAAAACTCCGAGGCTTGGCGTATTGTTTACAAGTAAGAGAGCTGAATAAACATTTAATAAGTCACAATACTTTATTACCGATGAATCATGCAATGAGAAAAGCCAGGACCCGACAGGGGCGACAAAGGCGTATGCTGTTGTGCCTGGCACTGCTGTGCTGGTGTACCATAGCCTTGGCACAAGTGAAAAATCGTATCTCTGTATCATTCAACAACGAGAAAGCCACCACAGCTCTAAAGAGGGTGGAAAAGCTTTCGGGGCTGAAGATACAGTACAACTATGATGATGTCAACTTCCGCATCACGCTCAAGGCTGACAACCAGGCTCCCGTGGCCGTCGTCAACCGGCTTATCAGCGGGCACGGCCTCCACGCAGACCGCAAGGACGACTACATCGTCATCATGCGCACTGCCAACATTCCTCACGACAAGAATATCGGTGACGGCAAGCACCTTGTGGGCATCGTCATGGACGAGAGCGGCGAGCCTATCATCGGTGCTGTCATCCGCGACCGCACCAATGGTGTGGGCACGGTGACCGATGCCGACGGCAAGTTCTCCATCGACGCGAAGAGCGACCGCATCGTGCTCAACGTCAGCAGCATAGGCATGAAGGACAATCAGTGGCGGGGCAACCGCGACGACTACGCTGTTGTGGTGCTGGAAGACAACGCACAGGAACTCGACAATGTCGTCATCACCGGTTACCAGCAGCTTGACCGCCGCAACCTCACCAGCTCCGTGTCCAGTGTGAAGATGAGCGACATAGACCGACCGGGCATGAGCAGCCTTGACAAGATGCTGCAAGGACGCATCCCCGACCTCGTCGTCAGCAATGCCAGTGGTGAAATCAATGCCGTGCCGAAGATACGCATCCGTGGTACCAGCACTCTCATCGGCGACCGCGAGCCTCTTTGGGTCGTTGACGGCATTATTGTCAGCAACCCTGTCAACCTCTCGGCCAGCGTACTCAACGATCCTGACTATGTCAACCGCATCGGTAACGCCATCTCTGGCATCAACCCTCAAGACATAGACCGTATCGACGTCCTCAAGGATGCCTCGGCAACAGCACTGTATGGTACTCGCGCTGCCAACGGCGTCATCGTCATCACCACAAAGAAGGGTCGTGAGGGCAAGCCCATCATCTCCTACAACTATACAGGTACCTACCGTCGTCGTCCACGATATTCCGACCGGAAGATAGATCTCATGGACTCCAAAGAGCGCACTGCCGTTTCCCGCGATATGGTCGGCATGCACTATAAGTACCCTTCCTCCATGGTCCTCGTGGGCTATGAGGATGCTATCGACAAATACTACAGCGGACAGTATTCCTGGCAGCAGTTCCAGGATGCCGTCAATGCCGATGAGACACGCAACACCGACTGGTTTAAGTTGCTCTGCCGCGATGCCGTCTCCTCTGACCACAGCGTCAACATCTCCGGCGGCTCCGACAAGTTCCGATACTACGCCTCCGTGGGCTACACCAACGATGAAGACGTTATCAAGAACAACTACAACAACCGCCTCACGGCATCTACGAACCTCGACTTCAACCTCAGCCAGAAGTTCGCCCTCTCATTACAACTCAGTAGCTATCACAGCAAGAAACGATACGACAAAGTCAACACCATCGACTATGCCTACAACACCAGCAGAGTGATACCGGCGTATAATGACGATGGCACCTATTACTTCTACAAGGGAACGGCTCAGCAGGGTTCGTACAACTACAATATCCTCAACGAGCTCGACAATAGCTACAACCGGCAGAAGGACAACGGCTTCAAGTCGACTTTCAATCTCAAATACACTGCCAACGACTGGCTCTTCTTCAATGCCATCGCCTCTTACTCCACCGCCAACACCACACAGGAGGGCTGGTATGGCGAGAAGAGCTATTATGCTGCCAACGAGCGACAGAGTGAATATGGTGTCGCTCCTGACCAGCCGTCAATGAGCAAGATGCCCTTCGGCGGTGAGCTGTCAGAGAACAACACCGACATGACGGCATGGACCATGCGTCTGCAAGGCAACATGAATAAATATTTCGGTGCCAACCTCCAGCATAACATCAACCTCGCTGTCGGTGTCGAAGCCAGCAGCACGCATTACACTGGCAACAGCTACACCCAGCGCGGCTATTACAGCGATAGAGGCAAGAAGTTTGTCACGTCCATACCCAACACCTATACCTCGTACCTCACCTGGCTGAGCACCAACATGCCCACGATCGTTGACACACGCACCAACCTGCTCTCGGCCTACGGCACGCTGTCATACAGCTACAAGACGCTCTTCACCCTAAACGCCAACACACGATACGACGGTAGTAACAAGTTCGGCGACAGATCCAACGAGAAGATTCTTCCCGTCTGGTCCGTTTCCGGACTCGCCAACGTTCTCGACATCACCAACTGGCATCCTAAATGGATTGACAACCTTACCTGGAAGATCTCCTACGGTGGTCAGGGCAACATGCTCGACGGACAGACGCCGGTACTCACCATCACCAAAGGTGCTCTCGACACTCACTACAACGAGATGACATCGACAGTGGCCAACTTCGCCAATCCAAACCTAAAATGGGAGCAGACACATTCTTTCAATACAGGACTGGAGATGAGCTTCCTCCACAACCGCCTTATGATGGAGGTGGAATACTACCACAAGATGACTGTCGATGCCTTTATGAACAAGACCATCAGCGACATCAACGGCTTCACATCCTATGTCGTCAACTCGGGAAAGATTCTCAATAAGGGCTACAACTTCTCTATCACCGCTACTCCCGTGCAGACGAAGAACTGGAACTGGCTGCTCTCTGCCTCCCTCTCGAAAATCATCAACCGCATGGAGACAACACCTGGTGGCGACACGTATAAAATCAGCGACTACCTCGACGGCACAGCACTCGTCAACGGCCAAGCCATCGGCACCTTCTACTCCTATCGCTTCATAGGCCTCAATCCTCTCAATGGCGGTCCGCTCTTCGACGACTGGCAGGACAGGGCCAACGAGCTCGTGGGACTCGACAACTACGAGACGGCAATGCGTGTCCTCTCGCTCTCTGGCAGGAGAGACCCCGATATCACGGGAAGCATCTCTTCATCACTGACCTATAAGAACTGGCGCCTCGGCATCTTCCTCGACTATGCCGCAGGCAACAAGATACGGCTCTTCAAACTCTACGGACAGAACGGCGGCAACAGCGACCCCGGACAAATCTATCCACAGTACAACCTCAACCGCGCCGTCCTCAACAGATGGAAGAAGCCCGGTGATGAGCAGTACACCAATATCCCCGCCATCATGTCTTCAGATGCACCCGGATACTACCAATACAGCCAGCATTGGTCCAATGGCAGCAACTACCAGGGTGTGGCCATCGCCAACGACGCCTGGACGATGTACGACTACAGTGATCTCCGCGTCGTCAGTGCCGACTACCTGCGCATCGCAAGCATCAGCCTCACCTATGAGCTTCCCGCCAACGCACTGAGGCAGCTCCACCTTGAGCGACTTGCCATGACTCTCACCGGCAACAACCTCTACACCTTCTGCAACAGCAAGCTCAAAGGACAGACACCCACACAGTCCGGCTTTGCCGAGGTGCAGCTCTCCGACACGCCCTATTTCACCCTCGGCGTCAATATTCAATTCTAATGCTTATCCATCATGATACACGCAATATATAAATATATGTGCGCCGCTGCCCTGCTCCTCTCCGTTACCGGCTGTGGCGACTTCCTCAAAGAGTACAGTCAGGATACCGACTATGTCGACAGCTGGGAGGACCTCAACGAGCTTCTCATCGGCAATTGCTACCTGCCACAATATCAGTCTAACACGCTTGCACAGGCCAGCGACAATCAGTTCTTCCTCCACTTCCTCGGTGACGAGCTCGATGAGAACCTCTCCACCAACGACGACAACTTAATGGAGTATGACGGCAAGGAACGCGTCTTCGGCTATTTCACCTGGCAGGCTCGTTCCGGACAGAACGACAGCTACACCGGCTATAACACCGAGAACGGAAACTGGACACAGATGTACAAACTCATCAACGTGGCCAACAACATCATCTACAGTGTCACCAAGCTCAAGCAGAACGATAACGCCGCTCAGCTGGGCAAGATAAAAGTCGACGGTGAAGCTCACTTCCTGCGTGCCTACTATTATTTCTTCCTTGCCAACCTCTACGGCAAGGCCTACGACCCTGCCACGGCATCCTCCGACCTCGCCGTGCCAATCAAGACCTCGGAGAACGTTGAGGACAAGTCGTTCCAGCGCAATACCGTACAGGAAGTCTATGACCTCATACTCTCCGACCTCGACATCGCTGACAAGGAACTCACGGCCTATGGCGCCCAGCCCAGCAAGTACCGTGCTGACTCCGTCGCCGTCCACTTCCTCAAGAGCCGCGTCTATCTCTATATGCAGAACTGGGAGATGGCGGCGCGCTATGCTCAGAAGGTCATCAACGAGCATCCTACCCTGCAGAACCTCAACGCGCTCAACCAGAAAGCCGGCATCCTCAACGCCGCCTCTCCTGAGCTCATCTTCTCCATGGGAGGAAACGCCATGCCCTGCTACACGATGAACTATATCAAAAGCTTCACCATCACCGACAAAATCTACGGGCTCTACAGTGACGATGACCTGCGCAAGTCAAAGTTCATCTGGACCAACGGCGACTTTCACGGTTATGCCAAGACACCCATCATAGCCACGAACCTCACCCTGGAGCCCACAGACCCACAGTATTATTTCTATGCCTACTACTCGCCCACCTCGTTCAACCATGTCGACATCTCTGACAAGTTCTGCTTCCGTGCCGCCGAGGCTTACCTCATCAAGGCCGAAGCAGAGGCATATATGGGCCACGAAGATGCTGCCCGCCAGGCGCTCAACACCCTCCGGGCTCAGCGCTATGCGCCAGGCACCGACTATGCCGTCACGGCTACCGGTGACGACCTCATCAAGACGATACGCAACGAGCGGGAGCGGGAGCTCTGCCTCGAAGGACAGCGATGGTTCGACCTCCGCCGCTACCGCGTCTGCCAGGTGCTGCCGCAGAAAGAGACTATCACGCACCATTATTATTACTACGAGAGTCGCAGCTCCTCTACACGCACAGCCCTCCACACTTTCACCCTCCAGCCTGACGACTGGGGATGGGTGCTGCCTATCCCGCAGGAAGTCCTCGACGCCAACAACGGCATGAAGAACAATGAGCGCGGCACGAGAACATACTCCTCGACAGCACTGTAACAATCACCTATTCACAACACACAGTAATCATGAGACATTACTTCATTTATATACTCGCCCTCACAGCCTGCCTGACTATCGCAGGCTGCTCGGACGACGACGAGCTCACACCGTCCTACGCTGACCAAAACCGATTCTTAGCCACCGACAGCGCTACCAACCCTGTGTCGGCCATGCGCAACGAGTTTTATCGGAAGACGGGCTCCTACCTCCTCTTCAACGATACCCTCCGCCATGAGGCCATAGGCACCGACGCCGAGGGCAACACCCTCTATGCCAACGAACTCCTCGACGTGTCCTATGTCATGGCGTCCAACGCACAGCGGACGGCATTCAAATACCAATATCTCACGCAGATAAGTGATATGAAGGACGGCATCAGCTTCCTCGAGGACTATATCCTGCCACATCTCGGTCCCAAGCTGCGGCCTTTCTCCTGGCTCCTCGTCAGTCATATCACACGCTATACCGTAACGGATGGTGTCTACACCTATGATGCCGAGCCACAGTGTGCTGTAGGCAACAGGACTACGGCACTGGCCCTCGACGTCCTCAATGGTGCCGACGAAGAGACAAAGAAAAGTACAGCGAAAAGTATCCTCGTAGACCTGCTTAGCAACAAAGTGGCGCAACAGCCAGCTAAGGCCCTCAACGCCTTCACACAGTATTCGGCTGCGTATTATGATCACAGCGTGGCAGAACCACACTTTGACGACGAAGGTAACATGCAGGATATGAACAACGCCGGATTCATCGACGGCGCCTACTCCTGGGGATACCTCTTCTGGGGACAATATCCTGCCCAGAACGACGACATTGCGTCCTACGTCAACCTTGCACTCACACAGACGGAGCAGGAGGTGAGCACACAGTATGCCGACTACCCCACTATCATCACCAAATACCAGGCTATGAAGCTGTTGCTCTCGGACCTCGGCTATGTATACTAAGAAAACACCAACAAAAAGACAGAAGACAATGAACAGAAAACATATTCTTTTGCTCCTTTCCGCAACCCTGCTGACAGCTACGGTGTCCCTGCTGACGGCCTGCGGGAGCGACGATGATGACACGACGGTGCCCCACATCACCCCTGAAGCCACCGGAGAGTTTACTGATACACGCGACGGCAACGTCTACCATTATGTCACCTACGGTGGCCTCGACTGGACAGTGGAGAATGCACGCTATGACACAGGCAACGATGACACCCGGTCCACCTACCTCTCCAACGATGCCATCGGCGACGAAGAGGGCACGGCGGCACAGCAGACCGTCCGCACCTATGGATATCTCTACTCCTGGCAAGGAGCCCAGGAGGCAGTTCCCGATGGATGGCGGCTGCCTACCGACGACGACTGGAAGAAACTGGAGATGGCACTCGGCATGACACAACAGCAAGCCGACGCCGACGGATGGAGAGGAACCGTACAGGGCACACTGATGCACCAAATAGACGGTACCGGCCTCGACATGCGCTTTGGCGGATTCATGGACGGGCTGTCTACATCCTTCGCCTCGAAATATTACTTTCTCCAAGCCATGGGATACTACTGGACAGCGACACCTGGTGACGACTTGAAGAGCACGGCCTACATCCGCAAACTGATGTACAACCGTCAGGATGTCTATCGCCACACAGCTTCAGTGAAAGACATGATGAGCGTACGTTTCGTCCGTGACACACAAGGTAAATAAGATACTACTATGACAACAAACAACTTCTATGCTATGAGGGGAGAACGGCTGCTCATAGCCACAACAAAAAAGATAGCAACAGCCATGCACAGGCTGTTGCTCCTTGCCCTATTGGTCCTCACCGGTAGCTATACCGCTTGGGCGCAGCATGATGGATTCCGCCTTCATGGCTGTCTGCCCCTTCCCGACGGGACCGCCGTGGGACTTCTCGTCAGCACGGACACGGCACAATCAGTAGAGTGCTGCTCCGGCGTGCTGCGCAACCACACCTTCTCGTTTACAGGAAAGATAGACAGGCCACGCGCGGCTACCTTCATCACCAACAACCTCGACCTCGTGGCAAAAAACCACTGGCCTGATGATTCTATTCACTGGAACTATATCAGTCTCTATCTCACCAACGACGACATCCTCATCACCCCGGAGCTAAAGGTAAAAGGCGGGCAGGTACAGGACGACTACAACGACTTGCTCTCCATGGACGACAGCGGCGGAGAGGTGGTAAGCCCAGATATTTTCTTCAACTTCATTGACCACCATCCCCACTCTCCCGTTTCTGTAGAACTTGCCCGTCGCCTACTGAAACGCGGTTACAACCTCACAGCAGAACAAGTCGATCATCTCGACAGCACCATCGTATCGGTTCCCGACGACACGACAGGTCTGCGACTGATGAGACTGCAGATAGCACAGGCACGTAAGACGGTGAAAGGTGCTCTTCTCCAAGACCTCGAACTCGTCACGACTAACGGGCAGAAGGCATCGCTCACACATATCGTAGCTGACTCACAGCGACACAAGCCAGGATACGTCCTTGTAGACTTCTGGGCCAGTTGGTGTGGCATCTGTCTCGCCGCCATGCCAGACATCAAGGCTCTCGCCGAGAAATACAACTCAAACCTTACCGTAGTAGCCATCTCCATAGACACAAAAGAGGAGGCTTGGCACAACAGCATGAAGAAGCACCACGAGCCGTGGGAGCAATACCGCACCACACAGCAGGGATACAAAGACCTCTTCACCAAATACCAAGTGGGTAACGGAGTGCCCTACTATCTGCTCGTGCGCCCCGACGGCAAAGTGCTCTCTGCTATGTCTGGACCTGAACAAGTGAAGGAAACTCTCGATAGCCTGCTCGCTAAATAATTACCATCACAATGATATCATCTATGAGAAAGTTCTTTCTTCTATGCTTGGCACTCTGCCTCTGTTGGAGCACCAACGCACAAAACCAACGTTATCATGTCACCGGCACCGCAGAAGGCACAGAAGACGGCGACACGATCTATTTGGCCGTCATGACCGGGTTCTTCAGTCTTGAACCTACCGACACGACAATCGTCCGCAACGGAGGTTTCTCCTTCGACGGCACCATCGACGGTGCAGACATGCGCGTAGCGGTAGCCATGCATAAAGGCCAAATGATTGGAATGACCAACTTCATACTGGAGAATGCACCCATCAGCCTGCAAATATTTCCACAAGACAGCAACAAGAAACCCGTTGTTAAAGGAGGGCAGACACAGAAACTCTATGACGAAGTTACAAAGGAAGACGACGACTTCAGCAAGCTTATGGACAAACCATACGAACAATCCAACGACTCCACACTGCCACAAGACGTACGCAATAGGGCACAAGCCCAACTGGACTCGCTACGTAAAGTTAGCGTCACTCGCCACTACGACTACATCATGGCTCATATCCCGTCGCCCATCAGCGACATGCTATTGCAATGGTATGCGCAAGATATGACGGAAGCGCAAGTTAATTCGATCCTCGACAAGATGACGACATCGAGTGTACAGTATCAGTATTACAAACAAATGATGGCGGAGCGACGCATCTCTAAAGCCACAGCAGTGGGTCAGCACTATACCGACATCGTTTTGAAAGGGATTGATGGAAAGACTGACATCCAACTTTCTGCCTATATAAATAAGAACAAATACACACTCCTTGACTTCTGGGCCAGTTGGTGCGGTCCATGCCGCGCAGAGATGCCAAACGTTGTGAAAGTCTATAAACTATATCACAACAAGGGGCTGGAAGTCGTAGGCGTTTCTCTCGACAATAACCGTGAGGCATGGGTTAAGGCCATTAAGACTCTGAAGATGCCGTGGCCACAGATGAGCGACCTTAAAGGCTGGCAAAGTGCTGCTGCAGCAGCCTACAACATCCGTGCCATCCCTGCCAATGTCCTCATCGACAATAAAGGAAACATCATAGCCAAAGATCTCAGAGGTGAAGAACTACTAAAAAAAATGGAAGAACTGATGAAGTAATAATAACAAGAAGAATATTACTTTTAAAGTTCTCCACGAGGAAAAAAGATTCAGAAGGCACCACAAACACGTGGTGCCTTTTTGATTTCATCACAAGTATATAGAGACAAATACAACTTTGAAACAAATCTTGCTTAACAAATCCACGTCACTATATTGTATAGTCTACAAGGATAAGCCTCAAACCACATCAGTAGCATTAAAACCGAACTATTGAGAATAATTATCAAGAATAAGAGAAAGTCATACACACCAATTTGAATGAATGCACATATAAGAAAAGAAGCAGCAGAGCTGATTTCATTCTTACAGCTCTTTGTAATTAAGTCGCTAAAGAATAATTCTTAATTTCTCTGATTCTTGAGTTTGCCAACACCTTAGTGCCGTCAAGATCGAGATGAAAAGGTAAAGCATATTCTCCCCAAAAAGAGGAAACCGCAAACCTACAAAGCATTTATTACGGGCGGATGGTATGGTATAGCAATTCTCTCCCCTCGGGGAGAGCTAGAGAGGGGCTGTAGTTGAGCTAGAGAATGGCATTACTACACAAAAAGCCCTTGAAAACATTGCTGTTCTCAAGGGCTCTTGTTGAAAGAGGGCGGCCTCCTACTCTCCCGCATTGCATTGCAGTACCATCGGCGCAAGTGGGCTTA
>Ga0256404_1001241_pt1 | contig 63374 bp, 52 predicted proteins | sample RumenRJG_01DNA_FD_185990 | JGI IMG/M metagenome (GOLD analysis project Ga0256404, IMG submission 185990) | Bovine rumen microbial communities from Lethbridge, Alberta, Canada - RJG_01 | ecosystem: Host-associated > Mammals > Digestive system > Stomach > Rumen | place: Canada: Alberta | collected...
CCCATCAGAAATTCGAGGCTGCCGCCTCAGGCAACGGTCCTGTCGATGCTGCCATCAAGGCGCTGAAGAAGATCATCATGAAGCAGATGACGCTGAAGGAGTTTACCATCCAGGCCATCTCGAAGGGCTCGGACGATGTGGGTAAGGTACACATGCAGGTGGAGTACGACGGTTCGCTCTATTACGGCTTTGGTGCCAATACGGACATCGTGACGGCTTCGGTAGAGGCTTATATTGACTGTATCAATAAATTCAAGGAAAGTAATTAAGCACACAGAGACTCGGAGATTATTATGAATACATTGTTTGATAAAATATGGGACAAGCACGTCGTACAGCAAGTGGAAGACGGTCCAACACAATTATATATCGACCGTCTGTATTGCCACGAGGTGACATCACCGCAGGCTTTCGACGGTCTGAGAGAGAGAGGACTGAAATGTTTCCGTCCGCAGCAGATCTACTGCATGCCAGACCATAATACCCCCACGCACGATCAGGACAAACCCATCGAGGACCCCGTATCGAAGAAACAGGTGGATACGTTGGCAAAGAATGCCGCAGAGTTCGGACTGACGCACTACGGCATGATGGACAAGAACAACGGTATCATCCACGTGGTAGGACCCGAGAAGGGACTCTCGCTGCCGGGTATGACCATCGTCTGCGGCGACTCCCACACCTCGACGCACGGGGCGATGGGCGCTTTGGCCTTTGGCATCGGCACCTCGGAGGTGGAGATGGTGATGGCCTCGCAGTGCATCCTGCAACAGAAGCCGAAGTCGATGCGCATCAGCATCAACGGACAGTTGAAGAAGGGTGTGACAGCGAAGGATGTGGCCCTCTATCTGATGGCACAGCTGACGACCTCAGGGGCTACAGGCTACTTCGTGGAGTATGCGGGCGACGTGGTGCGCGACCTCTCGATGGAGGGACGCCTGACGCTCTGTAACCTCTCGATAGAGATGGGTGCCAGAGGTGGCTTCATCGCACCCGACGAGAAGACTTTCGACTATCTGAAAGGTCGTGAGTTTGCCCCCAAGGGTGAAGCGTGGGACCAGGCCGTTGCCTACTGGAAAACCCTGCGTAGCGGAGATGACGCCGTGTTTGATAAGGACTTGATATTCAGTGCAGAAGATATCGAACCCCGAATCACTTATGGAACCAATCCCGGCATGGGAATTGGGATTACGGAGAGCCTCCCGACGGCGGGTGACGCAAACTTCGACAAGGCGCTGCGCTATATGGGATTCAAGCCCGGGCAGAAGCTGCTGGGAACGAAGGTGGACTACGTGTTCCTGGGTGCCTGTACCAATGGCCGTATCGAAGACTTCAGGGCTTTTGCCTCGATCGTGAAGGGACGTCAGAAGGCCGATAACGTCATCGCCTGGCTGGTACCGGGTTCATGGGCCGTCGATCAGCAGATTCGCGAAGAAGGTCTCGACAAGGTGCTGCAAGCCGCAGGCTTCGAGATCAGACAGCCTGGCTGTTCGGCTTGTCTGGCGATGAACGACGACAAGATTCCTGCTGGCAAGCTCAGCGTATCTACCTCTAACCGTAATTTCGAAGGCCGTCAGGGTCCTGGTGCGCGCACCATCCTGGCCTCGCCGTTAGTGGCTGCCGCCGCAGCTGTCACGGGGGTTATCACAGATCCAAGAGAATTAATCTAAACACAGAGACTCGGAGACTCAGAGAAAAAAGATATGAAACAGAAATTCGACGTTATAACATCCACTTGTGTGCCCCTTCCTTTGGAGAATGTGGACACAGACCAAATCATCCCCGCCCGTTTCCTGAAGGCCACGACTCGCGAAGAGAAATTCTTTGGCGACAACCTGTTCCGCGACTGGCGCTACAACAGTGACGGCAGCGTGAATAAGGACTTCGTGCTGAACGATCCCACCTACAGCGGATGCATCCTCGTGGCAGGTAAGAACTTCGGCAGCGGCTCCTCGCGCGAACATGCGGCATGGGCTATCGCAGGCTACGGCTTCCGCGTGGTGATCAGTTCGTTCTTCGCGGATATCCACAAGAACAACGAACTCAACAACTTCGTGCTACCAGTGGTAGTCAGTGAGGCCTTCCTGGCAGAGCTCTTCGACAGCATCCGACAGAATCCGAAGACAGAGGTGGAAGTCGATCTGCCCCAGCAGAAGGTCACCAACAAGGCCACAGGGCGCAGTGAGCACTTCGATATCAACGGCTATAAGAAGCACTGTCTGATGAACGGCTTCGACGATATCGACTTCCTCGTGGAGAACCAAAACAAGACAGAACAATGGGAACAGCAGAACAAGTAGGACAATACAAGGGCATCCGTCCGTTTGTGGAAATCATGGACTCCACGCTGCGCGACGGTGAGCAGACCAACGGTGTGAGTTTCCTGCCGCACGAGAAGCTCATCATCGCCCGCATGCTGCTGAGCGACCTCAATGTGGACCGCATCGAGGTGGCGTCGGCACGTGTCTCGGAAGGGGAGAAGGAGGCCGTCGGCATGATCTGCCGCTACGCAGAGAAGATCGACAAACTCGACCGTGTGGAGATCCTCGGATTCGTGGATGGCGGACAGAGTGTCGACTGGGTGGCAGGCTGTGGCGCGAAGACCATCAACCTCCTGGCGAAAGGCTCGTTGCGCCATTGTATGGGACAGTTGCAAAAGACCCCCGAGGAACATATCGACGACATCATCCGCGAGGTGAAATATGCCCGTAAGAAAGGGCTCTCCGTGAACCTCTATCTCGAAGACTGGTCGAACGGCATGAAGGACTCGCCGCTGTATGTCTATCAGCTGATGGACGCACTCTGTGACATCGGCATCCGTCGCTTTATGTTGCCCGACACGCTGGGCATCATGAATCCCCTGCAGTGTATCGAGTACTTCCGCAAGATGATCAAGCGTTATCCCGACGCCCACTTCGACTTCCACGCCCACAACGACTACGACCTGGCAGTGTCGAACTCGCTGGCGGCTGTGCTCAGTGGTGCGAAGGGCATCCACGTCACTGTGAATGGGCTGGGGGAGCGCTGCGGCAATGCGCCACTCTCCAGTGTGCAGGTGATCCTCAAGGACCAGTTCCACGCCAAGACGAACATCAACGAGAACAAACTCAACGATATCTCACGCCTCGTGGAGAGTTATAGCGGCATCGCCATCGCACCTAATCAGCCTATCATCGGCGACAATGTCTTCACCCAGGTCGCAGGCGTGCATGCCGATGGTGACAAGAAAAACGGACTCTACCAGAACGAACTCGTGCCAGAGCGCTTCGGCCGACGCCGTGAATATGCCCTCGGCAAGAACAGCGGTAAGGCCAATATCGCCAAGAACCTCGAGGAACTCGGACTCGAACTGACACCAGAGCAGACACGCAAGGTGACACAGCGCATCACAGAACTGGGCGACAAAAAGGAAATCGTCACCCAGGAGGATCTGCCCTTCATCGTCAGCGACGTGCTGAAGCATGATGCGCCAGAAGACAAGGTGAAGCTGCTGAGCTATGTCGTATCGACAGCCTACGGTCTGAAGCCGGGTGCGAACATCAAGGTCGAGATCAACGGGCAAGCCTACGAGGCCAGTGCGACGGGTGACGGACAGTATGACGCCTTCGTGAAGTCGTTGCGCTATATCTACAAGAAGTATCTGGGACGCACGTTCCCCATCCTGCAGAACTATGCGGTGACGATTCCCCCAGGGGGACGTACCGATGCATTGGTACAGACGGTGATCACCTGGAACGACAACGGCAAGATCCTGCGCACACGAGGCCTTGACGCAGACCAGACTGAAGCCGCCATCAAGGCTACATTTAAGATGTTGAACATATTTGAAAACGAAAATACAAACGAGTTATGAACTTAAAGATTGCGATTCTCGCGGGCGATGGTATTGGTCCCGAGATTATGAAACAAGGTGTAGCTGTGCTCGATGCTGTGGCTGAGAAGTGCGGACACAAGTTTGAATACGAAGAGGCTATCTGTGGTGCGCACGCCATCGACGCTGTGGGCGACCCTTATCCTGAGAGCACCCACGAGGTGTGTATGAAGGCCGACGCCGTGCTCTTCGCTGCTGTCGGCGACCTGCGTTTCGACAATAATCCCACGGCGAAGATCCGTCCTGAGACGGGGCTGCTGGCGATGCGTAAGAAACTCGGTCTCTTTGCCAATGTGCGCCCTGTGGCTACCTTCGACTGTCTGATCCACAAGTCACCGCTGAAAGATGAACTGTTGCGTGGCGCCGACTTCGTCGTGATCCGTGAGCTGACGGGTGGTATGTATTTCGGCGAGAAGTATCAGGACAACGACAAGGCCTACGACACCGATATCTACACGCGTCCTGAGATTGAGCGCATCCTGAAAGTGGCCTTCGAGATGGCGATGACACGCAGAAAGCATCTGACCGTCGTCGATAAGGCCAACGTGTTGGCTTCGAGTCGTCTGTGGCGACAGATTGCCAAGGAGATGGAACCCCAGTATCCTGAGGTGAAGACGGACTATATGTTCATCGACAATGCCTCGATGCGTGTCTTGACAGAACCCCGTTTCTTCGATGTCATCGTGACGGAGAACACCTTTGGCGACATTCTCACCGACGAGACCTCCTGTATCACGGGATCGATGGGACTCCAGCCCTCTTCATCGCTGGGTGAGCACACACCACTCTTTGAGCCCGTACACGGCTCATGGCCACAGGCAGCAGGACAGAACATCGCCAATCCGCTGGCACAGATCCTCTCCGCCGCCATGTTGCTCGAGCACTTCGGACTCAACAAGGAAGGTGCCCTCGTGCGTGAGGCTGTCACTGCTTCGCTCGATGCCAATGTCCGTACACCAGAGATCCAGGTCGAAGGTGGCGCGAAGTACGGCACGAAGGAAGTAGGAGAGTGGATTGTGAACTACATCAAGAATGCATAGGAAACTGATTCTGATAAGCCTGCTGCTGGGGAGTCTTTGCGCCAGTGCACAGACGCCTCAGCAGTGGCGCGACTCCGTATCGGTGCTGATGGAGCAGATAAGGCTACATCCCAACAGTATCGACCTGCGGCTCAGGAAGGCAGAAGCCAATATCAACCTGATGCAGTGGGACTATGCCCTCGAGGAATATGGGCGCGTGCTCCGTATCGACAGCCGTAACCTCGCAGCGCTCTACTTCAGGGCCTACTGTTACGGCAAGCAGCATCACTACGATCTGGCGAAGGCAGACTACGAGGCGTTTCTGACCATCCAGCCACAACATCTGGAAGCCCATCTGGGTTTGGCTCATGTGCTGCAGAAGATGGAGCGCAAGACTGACACGATGGACGAGCTGAACCGTATCGTGCAACTCTTCCCAGACAGTGCGCAAGCCTATGCGGCGAGAGCGGCCTACGAGACCGAACTCAGACAATACGACGTCGCCCTTTACGACTGGGACGAGGCCATCCGTCTGCATCCCGGTGATGCTTCTCTTGCGGTGTCGAAGGTCGATGTGCTGATCAGGATGGAGCGTCGTAAAGAGGCGCGCGAGGTGCTCGATGCACTCGTCGCAAAGGGTACGCCCAGAGGTGTCCTGAAAGAGTGGTACGACCGATGTAAGTAGAAAAATCTGTGACAAATGAGGGAAAAATCATGAAAAAGTTTGGTTTTTCCCTCACTTTTTGTAACTTTGCAGCCGTATCATTAAAATTAACGTATGAAACACGGATTTATTAAGGTGGCAGCAGCCGTTCCGGCTGTGAAAGTTGCCGATGTGGAATATAATATTCAGCAGATAGAGAGCCTGATAGCGCAGGCCGAGGGACGAGGCGTCGAAGTGCTGGTGTTCCCAGAACTCTGCATCACCGGCTACACCTGCCAGGATCTCTTCAAGGAACAGCTTCTGCTAGACCGTGCGGAGAGTGCTGTCATCGCACTGCTCGACTTTACGCGCAAGCTCGATGTCATCTCTATCGTCGGACTGCCTGTCATCGTCAACGGTCTGCTCTACAACTGCGCAGCCGTCATTCAGGGCGGACAGTTGTTGGGCATCATCGCCAAGACCTATCTGCCCAACTATGCGGAATTCTACGAGAAGCGCTGGTTTGCTTCTGCACAGGACCTGAATCCTTCGTCATTCTACTTTGCTGGCGGACTCGTCGATATCAGCGCTGACCCCAAATTGTTTGTGACAGCCGACGGTGTGAAGTTCGGTGTGGAGATATGCGAAGACGTCTGGGCTCCGATACCGCCCAGCAACAACCTCGCTTTGGCGGGTGCCGACATCATTTTCAACCTCTCTGCCAGCGACGAGCTCATCGGCAAGCATGCCTATCTGAAAGGGCTGCTCTCTCAGCAGAGTGCACGCACCATCAGTGCCTACGTCTATGCCAGCAGTGGTTTCGGCGAATCGACACAGGATGTGGTCTATGGCGGCAACGCGATGATCTTCGAGAACGGACAACTGCTGGCAGAGGGCGAGCGCTTCAGCTTCCAGCCTCAGATCCAGATGTGTCAGGTGGATGTGGAGCGTCTGCGCACGCAGCGTCGTGAGAATACGACATTCGTCAATGCCCAACGCCACTCCCATGCCCAGGAGATTACCTGCAAGGCTGCTGCCCAGCGCGATTTCGAGTTGGAGCGTGCCGTCGATCCTCATCCGTTTATCCCGAAGGCCGAGAATATGCACGATGCTTGTGAGGAGATACTCAGCATCCAGGTAGCAGGTCTCGGCAAACGTCTCTATCATATCAATGCCCAGAAGGTCGTGATCGGCATCAGCGGCGGCCTCGATTCTACATTGGCCCTGCTTGTCACCGTGAAGACCTTCGACAAACTCGGACTCGACCGCAAGGGTATCATCGGCATCACGATGCCTGGTTTTGGAACAACAGACCGTACTTACAATAATGCCCTGAAACTGATGGAGACACTGGGTGTCACCGTCCGCGAAATCAGCATCGCGAAAGCCGTGAAGCAGCATTTCGAGGATATCGGACAGAATGCGAAGATCCACGATGTGACCTATGAGAACTCGCAGGCCCGTGAGCGCACGCAGATCCTGATGGATGTGGCTAACAAGGAGAACGCTATCGTCATCGGTACGGGCGACCTCTCAGAACTTGCTCTGGGCTGGGCCACCTATAATGGTGACCATATGTCGATGTACGGTGTGAATGCTGGCGTGCCCAAGACGCTGATACGCTACTTGGTCAGTTATGTGGCTGGCGAACAGCGTCAGAAAGGTGGAAATGGTGTAAAGGTGGCAGATATCCTGCTCGACGTCGTAGATACACCGATATCTCCAGAGCTGACGCCTGCCGACGAAAAAGGTAACATCAAGCAGAAGACAGAAGACCTTGTTGGTCCTTATGAGCTCCACGACTTCTTCATCTACTACTTCCTGCGCTACGGCTTCAGTCCGCGCAAGATCTTCCTGCTGGCACAGCGTGCCTTTGGCGAGACCTATACCGACGAGGTCATCAAGAAGTGGCTGACGACATTCTGTCGCCGTTTCTTCAATCAGCAGTTCAAGCGCAGCTGTCTGCCTGACGGTCCGAAGGTGGGTAGCGTGAGTCTCTCGCCCCGAGGCGACTGGCGCATGCCGAGTGATGCCTCCAGTGCGCTCTGGCTCAAGGAGTGTGAGAGTCTCTGATGATGATTTCTTCTTAAACAGACATAAAAAAGAGGGGGTTAGCAGAATGCTAACTCCTCTTTGTCTTCCATCTTCGTGATGTGTATCGTTGCTCCCAGTGGCAAGTTGCCATTGACGATGAGGTCGCTGATACCATCCTCGATATAATTTTGTATGGCGCGCTTCAGCGGGCGGGCACCGAATTGCACGTCGTAGCCCTTGGTGGCGACAAAGGCTTTCGCCTCGTCGGAGAGGTCCACGTGGTAGCCTATCTGCTCGATGCGCTGATAGAGTCCCTTCAGTTCGATGTCGATGATCTGCTTGATGGCGTCGAGGTCGAGCTGATCGAAGGTGATGATCTCGTCCAGACGGTTCAGGAACTCTGGAGAGAACTGCTTCGACAGCGCCTTCTGCACGATGGAACGTGCGTGCTCCTTATCCTGTTCGTTGAGCATCAGTCCTGTGTTGCCTGAGGCGCCAAAGCCTACACCGCGCCCGAAGTCCTTCAGCTGGCGCGTACCAGCATTCGAGGTCATGATAATCACCGTATTACGGAAATCCACGAAACGTCCGTTTCCATCTGTCAGACGACCTTCATCGAGCACCTGCAGCAAGAGGTTGAACACATTGCCGTGAGCCTTCTCGATCTCGTCGAGCAGCACGATAGAGTAGGGATGACGTCTGACGCGCTCCGTCAGCTGTCCACCTTCCTCATAACCCACATAGCCCGGAGGCGCACCAATCAGGCGCGAGGTGTTGAAGCTTTCCGTATATTCACTCATGTCGATACGGATCAGCGCGTCGCTGCTGCCAAACATAAACTCAGCGAGTTTCTTGGCCAGATAAGTCTTGCCGACACCCGTAGGTCCCAGGAACATGAACACGCCGATGGGGTGATTGGGGTCTTTCAGTCCGACACGATTGCGCTGAATAGCCTTCACCATCTTGTCGATGGCCTTGTCTTGTGCGATGACGGCACCCTTCAGCTCCTGAGCCATTCCCTTCAGGCGGACACCCTCCTGTTCTGCCATCCGCTGGGCAGGCACACCCGTCATCATCGAGACGACATCGGCCACCTGTTCGGCATCCACTATCTGGCGCTCCTCACCTTCACCCGAAGTCCAGCGCTCGTTCAGCGCCTGCAGCTCCTGTTCCAGTTTCAACTGGCGGTCGCGATAGCCTGCTGCCAGTTCGTAGTTCTGGTTCTTCACAGCCCACTGCTTCTTTTCCTTCACGTGTTCGATCTCCTTTTCCTTCTCCGTGATCTCTGGCGGTATCTGCGCATTAGAAAGATGTACGCGAGAACCTGTCTCGTCGAGGGCGTCGATGGCCTTATCGGGCATGAAGCGGTCTGTCACATAGCGGGCTGTCAATTTGACACATGCTGCCAGAGCGGCATCCGTATAGGTGACGTGATGGTGCTGCTCGTAGCGGTCCTTGATGTTATGCAGTATTTGCAGCGTCTCCTCGTTGGTGGTAGGCTCCACCTGTACCTTCTGGAAACGACGCTCCAGCGCACCGTCTTTCTCGATGGAGTTACGATACTCGTCGAGTGTCGTAGCGCCGATGCACTGTATGGTGCCGCGTGCCAGTGCAGGCTTCATGATGTTGGCTGCATCCATCGAACCAGGTGTGGAACCCGCACCGATGATGGTGTGTATCTCATCGATGAAGACGATTACATCAGGATTCGTCTCCAACTCCTTCATCAGGGCCTTCAGGCGCTCCTCAAACTGTCCTCTGTACTTCGTACCAGCGACGACGCCCGTCATATCGAGCGTATAGATGCGCTTGCCGAAGAGCATCGGCGAGGTGTGATGCTTCACGATGAGCTGTGCCAGTCCTTCGACGATGGCACTCTTGCCCACACCCGGTTCTCCGATGAGGATGGGATTGTTCTTCTTTCTGCGGCCCAGTATCTCGATGATGCGCTGTATCTCTCGCTCACGGCCCACGCAGGGGTCGAGCTTACCCTCAGCGGCAGCCTGTGTGAGGTCGGTGCCGAAGGTGTCGAGCACGGGCGTCTTCGAGGCAGGCTTCTTCTGCGTGGTAGTAGGAGCACCCGCCTTGGGCGCATGGGCGCTGGCCGATGTGGTGTCTTCGAATTCGTCCTCCTCTTCGTCGGGCAGGTCGATATTGTTGGTGACGCTGTTGTTCTTCTGGGCAAACAGCATCGCCATAGCGTCTTCGTAATTCATGTTGTTCAGTTCTAATACTTGTTTGGCGCCGTTGTTCACGGCATCGTGCAGGATGGCGAGCAAGAGGTGTTGCTCATCCACCTTGGTGGTACGCTGGATACGCGCCTCCAGCACGGCAAGTTTCAGTATATTGCTGGCCTTTTCGTTCAGCACGAGGTCTGTCGTGTGGATAGGCATGCCGATCTCGTCTTCCCTGACGCGCTGCTCCAGCTCGGTTTTTACCGACTGCAGGTTCACGTTCAGTCTGTGGAACAGGTCTATGACGGGTCCTTCGCTGTTTCTGAGCATACCCAGCAGCAGGTGTTCCGGCCCTACCGAACGGCTGGCCAGACGTGCGGCTTCCTCACGCGAAAAGGCGAGGATCTCCGATACTCTTGGTGAAAACTGGCTAGTCATATTACTATCTAATTCCTTTCTTTTACTCGTTTCACATTGCAAAGATACAACTTTTCTTGCAAACATCGTGCCATATCGGATTTTTTTTTGCAGGGCGCAAGTTCGTTTTCGCACTCTTTCTTTTGGTTCGGTTTTCTTTCTGGTGACAGAAAGAAAATGAATAATCCTTTTAAAATAGCTTAAAAGGTTTGGTTCTTTATGAAAAAATAACTACCTTTGCACGGTTAAAAACGCGTCAGCGGGCCTAAAAAGTGCCTTAAACGCGATTTGGCACCAAAAAAGACGAGTAAAATAAATATTCAAAAATACTTTTTTTAATGGATCAGACATTCGACAACGACAGAATTATCAAAATCAACATCGAGGAGGAAATGAAGTCCAGCTACATCGACTACTCCATGTCAGTCATCGTAGCCCGTGCCCTTCCCGATGTCCGCGACGGCTTCAAGCCCGTTCATCGCCGTATCCTCTACGGTATGATGAACATCAACAACGTCTCCACGCAACCTTATAAGAAATGTGCGCGCGTAGTGGGTGAGGTGCTCGGTAAGTACCATCCTCACGGCGACTCTTCAGTTTATGGGGCCCTCGTGCGTATGGCCCAGGACTGGAATATGCGCTACACCCTTGTCGACGGGCAGGGTAACTTCGGCTCCGTCGATGGCGACTCGCCTGCTGCCATGCGATACACGGAGTGCCGACTCTCGAAGATGGGTGAGCACATCATGGACGACCTCGACAAAGAGACCGTCGATATGATGAACAACTTCGACGACTCGTTGCAGGAGCCTACCGTCATGCCGACGAAGGTGCCCAACCTGCTCGTCAACGGCGGCAACGGTATTGCCGTAGGTATGGCCACCAACATGCCGACCCACAATCTCGGCGAGGTCATCGACGGCTGCTGCGCCTATATCGACAACCCCGACATCGACACCGACGGTCTGATGCAGTATATCCCGGGCCCCGACTTCCCGACAGGAGCCTATATCTATGGCCTGCAGGGCGTGAAGGATGCCTACGAGACAGGTCGCGGCCGTATCGTGATGCGCGCCAAGGCTGAGATCGAGAGCGGCGACACCCACGACAAGATCGTCGTCACCGAGATTCCCTACGGCGTCAACAAGGCCGACCTCGTGGCCTATATCGCCGACCTGGCCAACCAGCACAAGATCGAGGGCGTGGCCAATGTCAACGATGAGTCGGGCCGTCAGGGCATGCGTATCGTCGTCGATGTGAAGCGCGACGCCAATGCCAATGTGCTTCTCAACAAGCTCTTTAAGATGACGGCTCTACAGAGCTCATTCTCAGTGAATAACATCGCGCTCGTCAAGGGCCGTCCCCGTCTGCTCTCGCTCAAGGAGTGCGTCAAGTACTTCGTCGAGCACCGTCACGACGTCACCATCCGCCGCACGCAGTACGACCTGCGCAAGGCTCAGGAGCGCGCCCACATCCTCGAGGGCTTGATCATCGCCGTCAACAATATCGACGAGGTGGTGCACATCATCCGCAACTCGAAGACGCCGACTGATGCCCAGCGCAACCTCGAGGTACGCTTCGAGCTCGACGAGCTGCAGTCGAAGGCCATCGTCGATATGCGCCTCTCGCAGCTCACAGGCCTGCGCGTCGATCAGCTCCACCAGGAGTATGATGACCTGATGAAGCTCATCGCCGACCTGCAGGAGATCCTCGACAATCCCGAGCGCTGCAAGCAGGTGATGAAGGACGACCTGCTCGAAGTGAAGGAGAAGTACGGCGACGAGCGCCGCACGGAGATCATCCCCTTCGACCACGAGTTCAATGCCGAGGACTTCTATCCCGACGATCCCGTCGTCATCACCATCTCCCACATGGGCTACATCAAGCGCACCCCGCTCAGCGAGTTCCACGAGCAGGGCAGGGGAGGCATGGGCTCCAAGGCCGCACGCCACCGCGACAACGACTTCACCGAGTATATCTATCCCGCCACGATGCACAACACGCTGCTCTTCTTCACCCAGAAGGGCCGCTGCTACTGGCAGAAGTGCTACGAGATACCCGAGGGCGACAAGAACGCCAAGGGCCGCGCCATCCAGAATATGCTCAACATCGAGCCAGACGACTCTATCAATGCCGTGCTGCGCATCAAGAACTTCAACGATACCGAGTTCCTCAACTCCCACTTTGTGGTCTTCGCCACGAAGCAGGGTATCATCAAGAAGACCTGCCTGGAGGCTTACTCACGTCCACGTGCCAATGGTGTGATTGCCATCAATATCAACGAGGGCGACCAGGTGGTAGGCGTACGCCTCACCAATGGCCACAACGAGCTGCTGCTCGCCAACCGCAACGGACGTGCCGTACGCTTCGATGAGAATGATGTACGCACGATGGGCCGCGTCTCTACGGGTGTCATCGGCATGCGCCTCGATGGCGGCGACGATGAGGTCGTAGGCATGGTTTGCGTCAACGATCCGCAGACAGAGACCATCATGGTAGTCTCTGAGAATGGCTACGGCAAGCGCTCCGAGGTAGAGGACTATCGTAAGACAGCCCGCGGTGCCAAGGGTGTGAAGACCCTCGCTATCACCGAGAAGACAGGCCGTCTGGTAGCCATCAAGGTAGTTACCGACGAGAACGACCTGATGATCATCAACAAGTCGGGTGTGCTGATTCGCCTGAAGGTAGCCGATGTCCGTGTCATGGGCCGCGCCACCCAGGGAGTACGTCTCATCAACCTCACGAAGAAGAACGACACCATCGCCAGCGTCTGCAAGGTGATGCACTCTCAGGCTGAGGAAGAAGACATCGAAGAGGCAGAGATCGTCGATGAGGAGCTGAACGACACAGCTATCGATACCCCGCAGGTCGAAACCGAAGATAACGATAACAACAAACAATAAACAAACTAATTTTATTTCTAACCAAATTACAGGCTTATGAAAAAATTAATGATGATGGCAATGATGATGGTAGCCAGTGCTACCGCCTTTGCCGGTGACAGTGACGCCCTGAAGGCAATCCTCAAGTCAAAGTCTTATGCCGAGGCCGAAAACCTCGTGAAGACCACCCTCTCTCAGCTCGCCAACGATCAGGAGAAGGCTGCTGCTTACAACAAGCTCGTCGACCTGGCTATGGAGAAATTCAATGAGCAGAGCACGATCCAGACTGAGAATCAGCTCGCCAAGCAGATGGGTAAGGAAGAGAAGCCCGTCGACGAGGCCGCTATGTCTGAGGCTGCCTACAATGCAGTCTGCGGAGGTATCGAGTGCGACAAGTACGACCAGCTCCCCAACGAGAAGGGTAAGATCAAGCCTAAGTTCGACAGCAAGAACGCTCAGCGCCTCTGGACTGCTCCGCGTAACCAGCTCGTCAACGCCGGACAGGCTGCCGTGCAGGCCAACGACAACGCCACGGGCCGCAAGTACTGGCAGCTCTTCGTGGAGAGCGACAGTGCTCCTCTCTTCAAGGATTGCGACCGCGAGGCTCAGAAGCCCTTCTTCGGACAGGTAGCCCGCTTCGCCGCCGTCTTTGCCTATCAGGACAAGGATATGCAGAAGGCCCTCGAGCTCTGCGACATCGCTATGAAGGATCCTCAGGAGTATGAGGGCTGCCTCAACCTGAAGCTCGAGATCCTCGGCGACGGCCTGAAGACCAGAGAGGACTCCGTGAACTACTGCAACAAGCTGAAGGACATCTATGCCGAGCACAAGACCGACGGCGTGATGGAGAAGCTCTACAACACGCTCTCTGCCATGGGTGAGAAAGAGGCTGCCAACAAGATCCTCGACGACGCTCTCGCTGCTAATCCCGACAACTTCGTAGCCCTCGCCGACAAGGGTCTCGGAATGCTCCAGAGCAATCCCGCCGAGGCTGCCAAGTGCCTGAAGCGCGCTGCTGAACTGAAGGCCGACAACGCCGTGATCCAGACCTATGCTGGTACCGCTCTGAGCGTACAGGCACAGGAGATTGAGGATCCCGCCAAGAAGAAGGCTCTCTACGAGGAAGCCATCAAGTACTACGACAAGGCTAAGGAGCTCGATCCCGACCGTCTGCAGAGCAACTGGGGTTACAACCGCTACAACGCTTACTACAACCTCTACGGTGCTGACGATCCTAAGACCAAGCAGGCAGAGGCCGACAGCAAGTAATCCGACAGACTAGTCATCATACACCTAAGGGGACCCGACATTTTGCCGAGTCCCTTTTTCATTTGGTCACATTTTTACGGAAATGTTTGGAATACCGGAATTTATTATGTATTTTTGCAGCATTGATTCAAAAAGACAAAAACGAGTTCCAAATTTTTAGTAATATGAAAAAAATGATGATCCTCGCCGTGATGATGACGGCCACCGTAAGTGCCTCGGCACAGAGTACACCTGCAGACCCGTATTTCACCTCCAAGGAGATGCCCGACATGACTAAATGGTGCCCAGGGCCTCCCGACACTCTCAGCACGGCCTTTGCCTACGACCTCATGCAGTATATGTGGGGCAAGAAGATGCGCAACGACAAGGAGCGTGCCGACATTGCCTATCGCGATGCCATCTTCGGCGTGGATTATATCGTCAAGGAGTTCAGCGAGCCCTTCGGACTGCAGATCTCCAAGGAGGATACCCCCGAGATCTATAGGCTCTTGAACGACGCTCTTGCCACCTGCGACAGCATCTGCCGCTATCCCAAGCGCCATTTCAAGCGCATGCGCCCCTTCATACGTTTTCATGAGCCAACGCTGCGCCCAGAGTTTGATGCTGAGTTGGGAGCTTTCAGATCCTTCCCCTCAGGCCACACGACACTGGGCTGGAGCTCCGCCCTGCTGCTGATGGAGATCAATCCCGAGTGTGCTGACACCATCCTGGCCCGCGGCCTGATGTATGGCGAGAGTCGCGTCATCCTTGGTGCCCACTGGCAGAGCGATGTCAATGCAGGCCGTCTGGGTGCTACAGCAGCCTATGCCCGTCTTCACTCCAGCGAACGCTTCCAGGAGCAGATGCGCCTGGCTCGTCTCGAGTTCCGCTGCAAGAAGGGTATCGCCACAGCCGCCGAGCAGAAGACCTACAAGAAGATTCTCAAGAAGCGCAACAAGAAGTAAAAACAATATCTTATCCACACACGCAATAAGGGCCCGCATTGCTGCGAGTCCTTTTTTCTGTCACATAAGAGATTACCAGATCTCGATGCGGTCCTTGGGAGCGAGATACATCTTGCCGTCCTTGATGTTGAACAGCCTGTAGAACTCATCCATCAGATACACATTGCCGTTTACGCGCAGGAGGTTGGCTGAGTGCTCATCCTTCTTGTAATCTTCGATGGCATTTTCGCTCATGTTCTCCATCCAGCCATAGGCGAAGCCGCGGAAGTACTCGCGCCCCTGACGGTCCAGCTCGTCGCCGCTGATGCCCGACGCCTTCATCTTCTTGACAAAGGCATCATAGCAGATATAGAGACCGCCGAGGTCGGCGATGTTCTCAGGCAGTGTGGTTTTGCCATCGCAGTATACATTGTCGGCATAGTACAGCGAGTTGAAGTTCTTCACCATCGCATCCTGCAGCTTCGCAAAGTTCTGCTTGTCAGCCGGAGTCCACCATTCCTCCTTCTTGCCGATCTTGTTATAGAGGCTGCCTTCGTTGTCGAAACCGTGCGTTATTTCGTGGCCGATGGTCGTTGCTCCTATGACGCTGTATTTCAGGGCATCGCACATCTGGAGGTCGAAGATGGGCTCTATGAGATTGATGCTCAGGATGTACATGCTGTTATTGACTTCCATATATCGGGCATTGGGTTTGTACGACTGGTCATACCACTCTTGGGCGTAGAAGAGATCAGCATCGCCCTCTTTACCCTTCATCTGATCGACGAGAGCCGTGCGCTGACAGAAGAGGTCGAGGATATCCTGATAGAGCGACTTCCTGTCTTTGGGCACCTTCACCAGCCAGTTCTTCCGTCCGCTGTCGTTGGCAGGCCAGCCAATATTGAAGGTCATGGCCTCCAGCTTCTCAATAGCTTTAGTCTTGGTGGCAGCGCTGAGCCATTGGCGGTTGTTGATGCGCTCCTTGAAGCTGGCACGTATCTCTTCGGCCATCTTCACCGCCGCTTCACGGTTGGCTGCGGGAATGGACTGGTTAAACACGGCGCTCGCATTGACTGAGATGGGACTAAAAGTATATTTAAACAGAGCCGTTAAGACATTATTTACCTCCCATACTCTCTGTTTGTTGTTGGGGTCGGAAGGTATGAATTCGTAGTCGCGGTTCACCAGCAGATACTTACACAGCATCTTCAGCTGTTCGAGCGTGCTCAAGTCGAGGTAGTTGCCTAAACTCTCAAATTTCTCGTCTGCCAGCAGGTTGCCACTGGTGTCGATGCCGGCTGCCTTCAGGATAGCCAGTAGGGGGGCCTTGCCGGCAGCGCGCGTGCCGCTTCTGAGGTTCACCTTCTTGAGCCTCATCTCGCGTTGGCGATTATCTGAATTGTCCTTATTCGAAAGTTTCTTGTCCACGAGGAATTTTTTCCATTCTTCCGCCTCTTTCATCGTCTTGGCGGCTTCCTCTGCTGTCATGTTGGCAAATTCTATCAATTCCTTGTCCGAAGCACTGAGATGCTTGATTTTGTCGGGAAATTCCAGCACTGGCGTCACGCGGCGCTCTACAGGCATACATACATATTCGAAAGGCATTTGATAACCCTCTTTTACCAGCAGACCCATCTGCTCGTAGAGCGCATCCTTGGTCGCTGCCTTGTCGATCTTGTCGATCTTGGCCATCAGCAAGGCCTTGTCGTCAGCGTACTCCTTAGCCAAGTAGTCGTCGTTCAGGGCAGTGATCACCTCGTCGGTGCCCGTCTTCACGCCATAGTCCTTGCCCGACAGTGCCTTGAGGAAGTTTTCATAGACATCCACCTGAGCAGCCATCGTACCGTTATTATACTGGCCTGGCTTCAAGGGATTTTGGTCGAGCCAGCGGCCCACGGCATACTCGTAGAAGTTGTCGCCTGCATAAACGTTCGGGTACATCAGGTCAGCAAAGACCGAAGGTTCGATGATGTTCCCTGATTCCGAAGATCCTCCCGAGGGGTTGTCCTCTGTACTGTCCACACACGATGTCAACATTGGTCCGCAGGTAAGGATGGCGGCCATCATCCATAGAGATAATTTCCTCATAGATCAGTAGTTTTTGATACAAATATGATGCAAATATACGAAATAAATCCAAACTTCCAAACATTTAAGATAAAGTTTCAAATGTTTTTCTTATATTTGCACCCAAGAAACCCCTAAAACCATAACTCAAGATGAAGAAAACAACATTGATTTCGCTGTTCCTGTTCTTGCCACTCATGCTGGCTGTAGCTCAGGCTCAGAAGGCACCTGCCATTCCTACCCATATCGACGTCAAGGAGCGTACCATCCAAGACCTCCTCTATTTTCCCTTTACCTGCATCAATGCCTACATGCCTACCAGGGAAATAGCCTGGCAGCAAGTCATGGATACTTTTAATACTTGCGAAACCATCAATGGGTATCCAGGTCTCCATGCTGGCGAATCCTTCGATTTCACCTATCGCGGTGTTCCTATAGGCATTTGTTTCTATGACTGGTATGACAACAGGACTTGGTATCTCTTTTTCTTCAATGCGAAGAAAGAGGCAGACGAGTTCTATCGCCATCTCGTCAACGATGTTCAAGGTGCAGGCATCCCGCTTACCCAAGATAAGATCTACGGTGGCATGTCAAACCGCAAAAAGCCTGTGTCCATCTTCAAGTGGGTGAGTATCGATCCACCAGCCAAGGTGAAGAAAGTCAGCCCATCCAACATTGAGACCGCTGATGTCGTCGGAATGTATAAGGTGGAACTGGGTGTCATGAAAAAGAAAAACAAGTAATTCTCGCCACGATTCCTCCGCCACATAACGTATGTAGGGCCTGCATCCCTGCAGACCCTACATACATCTTACTAACTAATTACTAACTAAAAACCTAAATGCACTATGAAAAAGAAAAAACAAATCAAACTTATTATTATAACGTATGAATCTTAAATCTTCGCGGTGTGATTTCTCTTAACCACGATGCAAGTGAAGTGCAAGTCGAGTGCAATCGAATTTATTCGAATTGCCGAGGCGCAGCCTTCACTCGCCGTCGAACTTGTTTTCGACGGCAAAGTTACGGTGATTTCAAGCCGATTTCAAATATTCGTGCGAAATCTTCTCCGACTTGTTGCGACGGAGTGGGAGAGATGCGACAAACCGCCTCCAAGCCCCAAAATCCTGTCGCAAGCAAAATAAAATTTGGTGGTTTCAATTGTTTTTCTTATCTTTGCATCAGAAGTAATAAGGTGTTCGATTGACGAACTGATTGATAGCCTCAAGTGATATGGACAAACTCTCTGAGCAGCAGCGGCGATCAGCCAACATGGCGGCCATCCGGGGGAAGGATACGAAACCCGAGATGATAGTGAGGCGTGGGCTGTGGAAGAGGGGATTCCGCTATCGGCTCTATCACAAGCGGCTGCCTGGACATCCGGATCTGGTGCTGAAGAAATACAGGACGTGTATCTTCGTGAACGGGTGTTTCTGGCATGGACATAAGAGCCTTGTCCCTAACCCCTCTCCAAAGGGAAAGGAGGACTATTACATGTTAACGGATAGTGAGTGCTGCAAGATTCCGAAGACGAACCGTGAGTTCTGGGTGGCGAAAATCCGCAGGAACCAGGAGCGCGACAAGGAGGAGCAACGCAGGCTGGCAGAGATGGGGTGGCACTGCATCACGGTGTGGGAGTGTGAGCTGAAGCCGCAGAAGCGCGAAGCGACGCTCGACTCGATTGCATTCACGCTGAACCATATCTGGCTGCAGGATCATCAGGTGGAGGTTGTTTCCCCACCGCAGGAGATGGACTCACAGATGCCCCTGGCTGCAGAGCCGCTCGAACCGCCTGTCAAGGATTAGAAGCCCATCATAAACGAAGATAACGCACATAAGGCCCGCATCCCTGCGAGCCTTATGCACATTTCTTAACTAAAAACAAACCAATATGAAAAAACTAACCTATTATATTTATGCAACTAACGTATGAATCTTAAATCTTCGCTATGTGATTTCTCTTAACCACGATGCAAAGTTACGGCGAGTTTCGGCTCTTTCCAAATATTCGTGCGAAAACTTCTCCGACTTGTTGCGACGGAGTGGGAGAGATGCGACAAACCGCCTCCAAGCCCCAAAATCCTGTCGCAAGCAAAATAAAATTTGGTGGTTTCAAATGTTTTTCTTATCTTTGCATCAGAAGTAATAAAGTGTTCGATTTGACGAACTGATAGAAGCCCTCAGACGATGATTAGAAAAGCTACAGAGGCCGATCTGGTGCGAATAGCAGAGATTGCCGTATTTGTGAAACGAATGAATTATCGGCGCATTTTTTGCGACGATGACTTCTCGTTCAATAAACTGACTGTCGTTGACACCATCAAGACCCAACGGGATTGTCTCGATGACCTATGGGTTTACGAATCGGATCATATCGTCAAGGCTTACATCCATATTTGCGACGGAGAAATCAAGGAACTTTATACCGACCATTTCTTCCAGGGTGATGGCATCGGCGCAGAGTTGATCCGTTATGCAGTAACCCAGGAATCAGCCGACCGTCTCTGGGTGCTTGAGAAGAATTTCCGTGCCATCTCGTTCTATGAGAGAAACGGATTTAAGCTGGCTGGCGAGCGTCTGCTATGGAACGATACCGGACAATATCTCGTCAAGATGGTGAGATAATATCATTTTTTTTGCAATTTATTTGGCAGTATCAAAAGTTTTTCTTATTTTTGCATCGAAAATAACGATAAATCTATGTCCATCGCGAGATATACATTGATTTGTTCTTCAAAATCAGCCCACCGTGAGGTGCGTCATAGTACAAATAAAAGGTTAATAGATTGTGTGGGACTCCATTTGGAGTCCCTTTTTGTTTGTCCAGCACGAACGTATTCTAATAGGTGAAAGACCTTAACGTACCCTTATAGCGGGAAGCGTCCAGTCGGAGGCAAGGGTGTCTATCGCGAGGTAGAATCTGAAGGAAGCCCGAGACAAACATCTGGCCTGACGTACAGAAATCACATATAAGGCATATGATTGTGGATGAGGTGGCAAAATACACTAAAGTCCAATAGCTATACGGAACAATCGGTGTAAATGTGGCAGGCATAAGATGGAAAGAATACGTCCATAACTGGAGAGGTCTCGCAGGCGAGTCGCAAGACAAGCAGTAACAACGAACTGCGAGAAGTCAGCAGAGGCCGTAGTACCTGCGTAATCGATACAAGCAGGGAAGGGCTGAACTTTAGTTAAACAAGTAGTAAATGAATATTACCCTATGAAGGAAGAAAAGCAGAAAACACTTAGTGACTGCCATGCGAAAGCAGGGACGGAATTCCGAGCTGCGTATGGAGTGCAGACCTGCATGGGGATAATTGAAAACAACCTTGTGGAAGTACCAATCGTAAAGGGAGACTTGCTAACGCATATTGTCTCGCCAAGTAACATGAACCTAGCCTATAAGCGGGTAGTGAGCAATGCGGGAAGTGGCGGTATCGATGGCATGGAGGTGAAAGAACTTTTGCCTTACCTGCGCAGCCATAAAGATGAGTTGGTAAGGTCACTCGTGGATGGCAAGTACCGTCCTAATCCAGTCCGACGGGTAGAGATACCCAAGGAGAACGGCAAGAAGCGTCCGCTCGGCATCCCGACCGTAGTAGACCGCTTAGTCCAACAAAGTATAGCGCAAGTCTTGCAGCCGCTGTACGAACCTCAATTCAGTAACAACAGTTTTGGCTTCCGTCCTCATCGAAGTGCCCACCAAGCCCTACGTTGTGCACAGTCCATTATCAATGATGGCAACCGCTTCTGCATTGATTTGGACTTGGAGCAGTTCTTTGACAACGTGACCCACTCTAAGCTGATAGAGGTCATCAGCAGGACGGTAAAGGATGGCTGGGTCGTGTCCCTCATCCACAAATACCTCAATGCTGGCGTACTTGTTGCAGGCAAGTACGAGGAAACAAGGAAAGGCGTGCCGCAGGGCGGTCCGTTAAGTCCTTTGTTGAGTAATATCATGCTCAACGAATTGGACAAGGAACTGACCAAACGCGGTCATCCTTTTGTGCGCTACGCTGATGATTGCATGATATTCTGCAAGAGTGAGCGTGCCGCAGAGCGCATACTGGAGAGCATCTCGAAGTTTATCGAGGGTAAGCTTTTCCTGAAAGTGAACCGTGACAAGACGGGTGCAGGCTCGGTATGCGGAAAGAAGTTTCTTGGCTATACCTTTGATTTTGATGAAGAAGGAAGATGTTTGCTTCGTCTCCATCCCAAAACTATTGTTAAGTTGAAAGCGAGGTTAAAACAGCTTACAGGCCGAAGCAATGGTATGGGTTATGCGCAACGCAAGAAGGCATTGGAACTCTTTATCAGAGGCTGGGTGGAATACTATAAGTTGGCAGAGATGAAACTAACCGTCAAGGATATAGATGGGTGGTTACGTCGACGCATCCGTATGTGTATATGGAAGAGTTGGAAGAATCCGAGGACTCGAATAGCCAACCTAATCAAATGTGGTGTACCTAAATGGCAAGCACAAAGGCATGGTTGGGTCAAAGGCTATTGGCGGGCTGCAGGGATGTGGGATTGCACTCGGGCAATGAATAACCGCAATTTATATCGGGCGGGCTATCGTTGTCTGAAGGATTATTACGTGCCAGTATCGTAAACAAAGAACCGCCGTATGCGGAACCGCATGTACGGTGGTGTGAGAGGTCGGAAAACGAAAGTAGGAAGGAAACTACTTCGTTTTCCTCCTACTCGATTTGTTTTCTACCTACAAGAGCGTCCTGGAAAGTCATTCCAGAACGCTCTTTTTTTTGTTACCCCATACAAGAGGTCGTTCCCATCGCCGTCAGTATCGCCGTCGCAATCCGTGCAGGCAATACTTCCTGAACACGCTAACTAGTAATACCAAAGGTCAACGTTTTCATCTGAGTAAGATTATATAATAGAAAAGCAGAAGTCGATCTGACTTCTGCTTCTCTATTTTGAAATAATTTGGAAAACTGTCCGTTGATTAGTCTTCAAACCTTTTCCTTTTTTTCTTGACACCGCCGTTTACAGACTGCAACTCTTCCTCTTTCAGAGCGCGTGGGCTCTCTTCTTCATTCTTCTTTACCATAATCTTAGAATTTTTAAATGTTAAACATTTTTTTCTTCTCTTGTCGCTTAAATGTTGTTTGTTCTGATCGACGGTGCAAAGATAAGAAGTTTTTTTCAATTTCCAAGAAATTTCCCGATTTTTTTTCTTGTACCAAACAGTTGCGATTTGTTCTAATGTAAACGGTGGAAGACGTCGAAGACGTAGATAGAAGAATACCAGTTCGTAGGTAGAATAGTAATTCTATCCACCAACAACAAAGCGTCCTGGAATCAAACTCCAGAACGCTTTTCTTTGTTTAGTACCCAATACAAGATACCGTTCCCATCGCCGTCAGAATCGCCGTCGCAATAGAGGCGATAATCTGCACAATCCACTTAAAGGTCTCCTTCTTCGTCATAATCGGTTAATAGATTTTTTACCTTTTCACTCTTCACTCTTACCTTAATTAATCCTGGTCAAGCCCATCATCCCCACCACCGGGATTCTGCGGATCTCCACCTGCGGTCTCTGAGCTTGTCGAAGAGCCACCACCGCTCTGCGTGTTGCCACCACCCGCGGTCTCTGAGCCTGTCGAAGAGTCGCCACCCTCGGCATCGGCTTCTGCATCCACGATGCCATAGGCCGACAACGGCGTGCGCAGCGTGTACGACTTCTCCTTGCCGTTGATTGTCTTCTTGATGGTCTCCACCAGATAGGCGAACTGCAGCGAGCACTGCTCCTTGAACTTCTTCGAGGTGATCTCCTCGCCCTGGGCGTTCTCGGGGATGAACACGAAGTTCACGCCAGCCACCATGTTGTTCACGCCCATCGTCAGGGCCTCCTCGATGCTTGCCGCACCGTTCTTCACGGACGTCACAGTGGGGCGGAACGTACCCAGACCGTCGAGCTTCACAGGCTGTCCCTGCGACATCATCTCCTTCAGGCACTTCACGATGGCTGCCAGCACGAGCTGCATGAACTCGTAGGTCACCAGTCCGCCGTGTTCCGACACGTGCTTCGCGAAACCCTTGGTCGTCAAGGCCTCCTTCGACTCAGCCTCAGGATAGTAACGACCTTCCCTGTCACTTCCTACCGCGGTGTTCTTGCGGAGGTTCACTAAAAATGCAATGTTTTCTTTTGCCATACTTCTTTTTTGTTTAAAAGGTTAATAAATTGTTTTTACTGGTTGTCTGCCGGAACGTTGCGCGCCTTTGTCCCTTTCGACACTGCAAATTTACTAAATTTCCCGCACCCCCGCAAGACTTTTTCAAGCCCGAAACCACTTATGGAAACTTCCTGCCACTTATGGCCACTTATCCTGCCAAAAAGTTTGCTAGTCTCGCAGATTTTTAGTAACTTTGTAGCATAAAACATGAATCACATATTGCATATGAAACAAGTACGAACTTATGGTCGAATGGAGTTGGCACAGAATTATTTCCCCGCCATTACACCCCGCGCTGCCTGGAAGAAACTCAAGAGCCTGCTGCTCGACGATCCTTCCACAGCGCCTTTTGCCCGTCTCACCCGCCGCACCTTCCTACCTGTAGAGGTGTCCGCGATCTACGCCTCGCTGGGTGAGCCTTGAAAATAGCTTACACGTTGAGCTTACCATTTAACCCTCTTCCGACGCCCGGAGGAGGGTTTCTTATAGTCCTCTTCAATCGCCCTCGCCTTCCGCTTTAACCGGACTCCAGGCGCGCCGACGAGCCCTCAAATCAGTTAAACGAAAATATTTTACTTTGCGGCTTGCTTCCAAGTGATACGGGATGTTAACATGTTATCATGTTATCATTTTTGTGATTTTAATATGCAAAAATACTCTTATAAGTATAATATAATTTATATAATATTGTAATATTATATAAATCACAATTACTTATAGTACTATGATAATACTACTCCTTCTTATTAATCCTATCATCCCATGTCATTTCCCATTATCACACTAAAAAAAACAAAAATGTTAATATGTTAAGATGTTAAGATGATAAGATTGTTGACTTAAAAAATGTCGTTTGTAAATATTCAATTGCCAAAATTGCTTAACGCCGGAAAATAACTTGGATTTCATGATATAATCTCCAGATTATTTTCTAATTTTGCAGTCCCATCTGTATAGGTGGATTTCCAGAGAAACAATTATTTCATTAACTTTTTAGAAAGGAGGATCTAATGAATCTTTCAGACGAGGAATTCTTGTCCCTGTCAGGCCAGATGAGCGACAGGGACGTGATGAAGATCTGTGGGTATACCAAAAATGTCAGTGCCTCAAGGAAAACCAATGAGTGGGTTCGCGCGAATGTCGTTGAGAAGCTCCAGAAGGGCATGTTCAGAAAACTCGCAAAAGCCATCTGATGTTAACATCTTAACATCTTAACATTTTTAGATAATCATATAGTATGAATCAAATAGAAATGAATAATCAAGCAAAGCTCTCCGAGCACATGACGCTCGGGGGCGGAGACAAAGAAAATAGGGCTTGCAGGGGATTGCCTGCGAGCCCTATATTTTAATTAAACGAAAACGTTTGCGTGAAAAAAACGACAGAAAGGAGAGGGAAGAGGTGGAATTTGTCGCTTATTTTTGAGATGTCGCAACATTGTCATAAAAAAAGCGGCCAAAAATCTTGGGTCATATTGCTTTTTTTCTTATTTTTGCAAGCAAATTGTGACAATAATAAAATATGTAATAACTAAAAAAGTAATTATGGCTAGATTAAGACTTACGGTGGGGAAGATCACCGTTGCGACAGAAAAGGAGACCGGCAAGTTCGTAGTGCCAGTGAGTCTGCTGAATATGTCGATCTATGAGATGAGTCTTGTGAACTTCAGTTTCAAAAAGAAAATGTACCAGCCGACAGAGGTGCTGGCCGACTTGAGTATCTGCAAAAGCGATAAGTCGAACAGTATATGGAAACCTCTTCAGCGAAACCAAATAGAAGCGCTTTTCAAGCATCAGCAAGTGAAGCTCGAGGTGGTGAGAAACGACGGTGATGAGAACGACGGCGAGCTCATCGATATCGTGGGCGACGACTACTACGTGCAGGAGGCGCGCCCTTGCTACTATCCTGACTCGATGGTGGTGAAGCTGAAGATATACAGTATGGACAAGTTGCTGACGCTGACGCGCCAGTGCAAGTCGTGGACGGCAAAGAAGCTCAGCGATCATATCCTGAAGAAGGAGTTGCCCAACTACCCGGTTCCTTATAATAAGGATGAGAGCGAGATGTGCGTGAAATGCGACACTTCGCATATGAAGCATCTGGTGAAGAACGGACAGGAACATATCTTCCCGTATCTCGTGCAGTATAACGAGAGCTTCTACGACATGCTGATCCGTACCTGCAACCGCTGGGGTGAGTTTGTGTACTGGGAGGACGGCAAGCTGAACATCGGCTGTAATACGGATGACGCCAAGGAGATCAGTGGCTACCACTCGATCACCTTCCAGGACTATACGACAGAGCAGACGAAGGGAAGCACCTACGCCTCGGAGGCGCCTTATGACAATAATGTGCTGAAAAGTGTGGTGAAGAAGGACGGTGCTGCGAAGATCTTCGCTACGATGATGAACGCGGTGAGCACGGAGGACGGTGCTGACTTCTACTGGCTCAGGAAGGTAGGACAGCTGCTGACCAACAGCAAGTCGATTACGAACTTCGTCTTCGACACCGCCGTGAACGACCTGATAGCCTACTTACAGGCTGAGGCGTTGTTCGCCCAGCGCAACGACAAGTATAATGACAACTACTTCAAGAAAGAGAAGAAGTATATCTCGACGCTCGACGAGCAGTACAGCGATGGCAAGTATAACCAGTTCTCTGAGAGTAAGCCTATCGTCGATGCTGAGAAGTATGCACAAATCCTGGTTGGCGAGATGATGGCTGAACAGAACATCGTCGAGATCGACTACGACACGACGTGGCCAGGACTGAAACTGGGTGACGTCATCAAGGTGAACGACGAGCTCTGCATCGTCGTGGAGATCGGTACGAAGGAAGGTGAGCCGGACAAGTTCCAGGTGAAGGCCATCGCGAAGGTGAATAACGACTTCTATCCGACAATCATCCCGTCGGGACACATCCGTACGAGTGGTCCACAGGTGGCTGTCGTCGTCGATGCTGACGACCCGCAGAGGAAGAACCGCGTTCGCCTGGAGTACCCCTGGCAGCTTTCCTCACTGAAAAAAGGCTATGAGGATATTGTAGCTGGCGATCTGAAAAGCTTCGACATCTCAGACGCTACGCCCTGGCTGGTCTTTGCCGCTTCGTCGGGCCCAATCCAAGGTGGTGTGCATGGCCGGCACTATCTGGCAGAGAAGGTGATCGTGAACTATGCCAACAACAATGTGGAGCGCCCCTTCGTGGTGGGTAGTGTCACGACAGATATTCCCAAGGCGCTGAAGACATCGGCTGCCGTGATGGTTGCTCCTAACGGTGAATATATCAAGGTGCACGAGGGACTGGGCACGGGAGCCACAGCTTTCATCTCCAATTTCACGCCTGGTGCTAGTCTCATCAGCGGTTTCTTTGACTTCCCTGACGTCTTCAATCTAATCGCTAAAGACGGTCAAGACGATAAGAGCTCTGCCTTCGAAGGCGGTGTGGAGATGGGCGACAAATACGGCATCTGGAATATCAGCTGCTCGACCGACAAGCGCTCTATCAAGATCAACTCGCCCTGGGGAAATGTGGCTGTGAACGCCTTCACGGGTATCACCATCAGTGCGCCCAACGGCGACATCAAGATCAAGGGTAAGAACGTGTCGATCGAGGCAGGCAACAACCTGAGTCTCGTGTCGGGTACCAACATCAAGAACAAGTTCGCCTCGACCTATGGTGATGGCGCTGGCTACAATATGGTCAGCTTCTTGTACGACGTCCAGACGATGGCTTCCAAGAAGCTCGGTGAACTGGCTGAAAGCGTGATCGACGTATCGCTGCTCCGTTCGCTCGTCGAAACGTTCTGGCGGCCTCAGGAGGGCGCGCTCTCGCTTCAGTCGAACCGTTACCTGAAACTCGGGGCTGGCGGTGCAAAGCCCGGCTATCCGTATGATGCCTACAAGAATCCCCAGAAGCGCCTCCAGAAAGACATCGATGAGAGCGGTATGCTCAAAATGGGTCCGGTCATGACGGATCTGCTGGGGAAGCTTCCGCCCATCGTTTACAAGATGGAGTCCAGTTATAAGCAGCAATACGCTGTCTGTGTGGCTAAAAGAACTGAATTCGAGGCTACCATTTCCCGTTTAGGAAAATATGCAAATGGGAAAGATCTTAAGGCTACGGATATCTGTAAAACATATGACGATTTGAAGGCTAAGCTCTGGGATCCCAAGACAAAGACGATCACTGAAGCTGATCTGGGCTTTAAGGACTGTTGTAAGTGTGCCGAAAGAAAAGATGTGGATATGTCTGTATTGACGAATTTGAGTTCCGGTATTGATCCGACAGATACAGATGCGGTCAATATTCATAAGGACTTCTTCCTTAAGGTTCGTTTTGACTTAAAGAGCGAGGTTGTTAAGAAGGCCAACGAACTGCTGCAGAACATTATCAAGTTGCGCACAGAGCCGCAAAAGTTGGGTGACTTGAAGACCTATGGTCTCGCCCGCAGACACAGGAGTTGGCCCGCCAACTACTACGAAACCATCGAAAAAGCCTTCTCGCAAAAGAATTGCAAGGATACTTTCTTCTTTAAGTATGCCTATGATCAGGACAATGTCATCTCCGACGAGCGGGCTAACCTGACAAACGCCATATTAGAGAGTCTCAACATGCATAACGTGGCACTGTTCCGCCGTGCAGCCCTGACCATCGTTGAAAGCTGGGGCATGGATTCACAGCCCATTGCCAAGAAGTTGGACGCTCAAAACGCGATTGTGGATGCTAACATCGCCAAGAAACCAGCCAAGCCCGTCACCGACGCTGATTTTGAGAACAACAACCTGTGGAACCTCTACGTGAGCAGCCTTGAGTTTGGCAAAGCCGTCGGTAAGCAAGGTGGATCATGGAAAGACGCTATGGCTGCGCCCTTCGACAGCAAGACTCTCAAGATAGGTACACCTTTCACGGAGTACGGCGCATGGGCTAATGCCAAGACAGGACAGATACTGTTCGGAACGGGTGCTACTTACAGCATGAAGAACGACGGTACCATCAGCCTGCTCGACACCCGCTACAATCAGGGTAAGCTCTCGAGGGCTCTGAAGAACAATGCTGATAACGCTGCTTACGACAACTTGAATATTCAGGTTCAGGACAAGCTGAAGACACTCGAAGTAAAAGTTGCCAATGCAATAAATCCCGCTGCGGACTTTGTGGTTGTTGAACTAGATGAAAATAATGCAGAAGACAACAACCAAGAACAGCCCAATGTGGTAATGGATAACAATGGAGCACAATAATTTAATTAAATAATAAGGAATATGGCAGACTATATATTCGATGACTGGAAGACCATGCTTGGCAGTTTTCAGGACTGTGTTCAGAAGGACCTGGAAGAGATTCACAAGCAGAAGGCTGAGATTCAACAGATGAAAGCCGACCTCTATAAGGAGATGGAAGGCTTCAAGTATTATCGCGACGAGCAATGTCTGATACTCTCTGCTCCGAAGGTGATCATCGGCAATGTCGATGAGAGCGGCGACCTCATATCAAGTATGGGTGAGGTCATTATCAAGGGACAGGGCGTGGAGCTCAACGGTGTGGGTGAGACAGGACACATCGTCAGCCGTGCACCCATCATCCAGCAGACTGCCGTCGATCCTGGCAGTGATGGGCTGGAGAACGTCGTCTGTGAGACGTCGGTTATCTCATCGCAGGCTTGCAACATCGTGCTCGAGAGCAACGACGCTACCGATGCCTTCTCGATGACACCTGCATCAGCAGGCAAGGGCGGCATCCGTATCCATGCGGATAACGCCATGCAGCTGGAAGCTGCGGTATCCAGCGAGCTGCGTAAGAGCAGGATAGAGGATTCGGTGGATACGCTCAAAGCGCAGATTTCCGATCTCGAGGACCAGAAGACAGCGCAGAAGAGTCAGGTGGACGGTGCGTTCGCCACGATGAAGAAGCTGCTCGACAAGCAGGAGGAACTGGATTCAGACGACGCTATGGTGGGCCGCGTGAACACCATGGATATGCTCGATGTGAACGAAGATGTGCAGTCGGCACTGTCGATGCTCTGTCAGGCTACGATGGACTATGTGACTACCATCTCGCGACTGGCAGAAGCCAACCGCCAGAAGAAGGCGCTGGAAACGGAGAAGGGCAACATCAAGGCGGGTGACGACTTCAAGAAGAACACCACCGGCGCCACGATGAATATCACGGCAGAGACCATCAACGTGGCCACAGCCGACGCCGACGGCAACCTGCACACCAACATGGAGGCTGGCATCAGCATAAGGACTCCGAGAATGGGCGTCACGATGATCGACGATGAGGGCAAGCTCGTGGAGGGCGGCGACTTCTCAGTGAGGACGGAGAACGTCAACCTGAAGACGTTTGACGCAGAGAACGAGGGCAAGAACCTGAACGTGAAGGGAAGCGTGAACATCACCTCTAAGAACGTGAATATCGAAGCCATCAACTACGAGGCGAACGACAAGGCTTATACGGAGAAGGAACTGACTGCCGACAGCAAGGTGAGCATCGTCGCCAAGACCGTCGAGGTGGCTACGACGAATCCGAAGAGTATCGAGCGCGACGACAATGGCAATATCACCAAGGGCGAATATACGGCTGAGGGCGACGTGATCTTCAAGTCGAAGAACTTCACCGTGGAGAGTCTGGACTACGAGATAGCCGACGGCAAGCCGAAGGTGAAGGCTCTGACGAAGGACGGCAAGATCGCCATCCGTGCCGAGAAGACCGACGTGATGGCAGCCGACGCCGAAGGCAAGGCTACAGGTAGCATCAGCCTGAATGCAAAGGCCGTCAGCGTGAAGTCGATGGATGTGGACAAGGAGAAGCTCACCGACTCGGCACTCGCCGCAGGCAGCACGATGACACTCGTATCGGAGAAGATGTTCTTAGGTGCGAAGTCGAAGGACGTGAAGTCGAAGAAGCTGCAGGCTGTCAGCGAGGAAATGGGACTCTTTGCCGACAAGACCTTCGAGGCCCAGCAGGGCGACGGCAAGGCTGTCGTGCAGCTCGCCGACAGCAAGGCTGCCCTGGGTGGCGACGAGACGCAGATCTACGGCAAGACCACCATCAACAAGGACACCGAGGTCAAGGGCGAGATCAAGGCTCCAAAGGCTACCATCGACAACCTGGAGGCCAAGACGTCGCTCAAGACGCCCAACATCACCGACGGTACAGCAGTGGGCGGCGGTGGCGGCGGCGGCAGCCTGAGTGCGAAGCTCAAGACTGAGGATGCCCCAGAAGAGAAATAATAAGGTAATAGTGAAAAGTGAATAGTGAATAGTGAAAAGTGAATAGTGATTAATTAAATTAAATATGAAACGTTCTATATCCAATGAATGCAATCAGCTGCAAGAGAAGCTTACGAGCTATGTGGCCATGCTGAATTTCAAATATATGAATCTGTGTATCAAGGCAGAACCTATGTCGCTGATACCTATCAAGGTGAATGTGGAAGGCTCGATGAAGAATATCGAACAGGTGGCTTTTACGGCCAAGAAAGACGACTACCGCTTCTGGATCGTGCCAAAGTTCGACGACGACCTGAAAGCCATCGGCGAGGGCATCGCAGCCGTACATCCGGAGTTTAAGCAGGAGGTATCTTCCTATAAGGTGACTGTCGGTGATGACGGCAGTGAGCGCGACGTGAAGTACATCCAACTGACGATGCCTGAGGTGGACGACAATATCCACGATGCGATGAAGGATGCCGTCGATGCGTTCTATCAAGAGTGCAAGACACTGATGGACGCTGCTCTCACGCAGTCGAAGGGCAAGATTGCCATTGAGTCGGCGGGTGAGCCGAAGCAAGACGTCGACGACGTGAAGAAAGCCATCGACAATCTTCAGAAGAAGAGCGAAGAGAAGCGCGACCAGCTACGCGACAAGAAGCTGAAGGAAATCGAGGAGGCCTACAACAACTGGCTGTCCAACGTCGGATTCAATTAGTCTAGTCGCTCACGTCTAACTACAAACCAAACACTATGGAAAAAGATTTTGATGTAAAGAAGAACGGCTCGGCACTGGTGATCGAACTCGTGAACGAACTCTCGGCGGACAACGCACCGCTGTTGATCGAAGAGATGTCGAAGTATGCAAACCAGGACATCCAGAGAGTCGTCTTCAATGCCACAGGGCTGATCTACATCTCGAGTAGCGGTCTTCGGACCGTCTTCTATGCCTATCAGGACTTAGGAGACGAGCCGGAGATCGTGTTCGTGAACTGTGTCAAGGAAATCCGCGATGTGCTCACGAGTGTCGGAATCGCCCAGTTCATCAAGTTTGAGGAGAATGATGAGATGAAGAAGGAGTTTCGCAAGCACCACTTGACGAATCTGTCGAAGGAGGAAATCGCCCGTCTCTCCACGGAGCGGAAAAAGTCGCTCGATCAGTTCTCTGCAAACAACGATGTCGTCTGCTACACTATGAAACTGGGACAAGAAGACTAAGAGAGGAGGGGTGTGTGATTCAAGATATGAAGAAGCTGTTCTCGCTACTCACGCTGCTGCTGGTCTTGATGCCCAGCCAGACGCTGGCGCTCAGCGATGAAGCCAAGGCTCTCCTGAAGCGCCAGAAGGACCTCTATCACACGGAAAAGACAAAGGCCTTCATGGACGTGTCGGAACGGCTGAAGGCTATCATGGAGAAAGAGGGTGAAGAAGAGCTGTTCTATCACGCCTGGTACCAACAGATCACCTATGCACTCAACAATATCGGCACCAGTGAGGCCATCAAGATGCTCAAGGAGATGAGAGACAATGTCGAGGATCATGACAGCAAATACGGCTTTCTGCTCGTGACTTATCTCAACGCCCACATCGCGAAGAACCTGGGGATGGACGATCGTGCCAGAGACCTCGTGGAGCAGGCGATGACCTATCAGAAACGCTATCTGCCGAATTTGAAGCCGCCGCTGCAACCTTATTATTTCCTGGCGAGATACTATGGTGAACAGCATCAAGGTGATAAGGTCGTCGCCATCCTGGACAAAGCCTTGCAACAGAAAGGGTGGGGTCCGGAGGAAGAGGTCATCTTATGGTCTCTGAAGTGCAATGCTGTCACCCATCAGGAGAAGGTTGACACTGCGAGGTTCTTCAAATACTATCAACAGATGCACGAAGTGATGAAGAGAAACGGTTACCAGGGGAGTGCTGCCATCTTCACGGAGTGCCTTTATGCGGAGTACAAGAACGACTACCCGCGGCTGATGAGTCTGGCGCAGGGCATTGCCGACAAAGGCGAAAGGCTCAGACACAAGATTACCGCCTACGACGGGTTAGGTCGCAAACAGGAGGCCCTCGACAGCTTTAAGGTGTACAACGCCTGGATGAGCCAACAGCACAATGACGAGACGCGCAAACTGGCAGAGATCAGTGCGCTGGAAGTGGAGTCCTCGCGTGCAGAGAACGAGGCAGATACCTTGCGTCTCACCAACCAGCGGATGATACTTACCGTCATCATCTGGGGATTTATCATCCTGACGATAATCCTGGTGCTCTATATCCGTCGTCGCCTGATCCAGATGCGCCAACTCAAGGCGGCTTATGATCAGCTGGAGGCAGTGACGGCTCAGAAGGAGCGTATCGAGAGTGAACTGCGCATCGCCCGTGATATCCAGATGGCGATGGTGCCCTCGAATTTCAGTCTGCGGGAGGATGTGGATATCTATGCCAACATGACACCCGCCAAGGCTGTCGGAGGCGATCTTTACGACATTTTCATCATCAACGATCATCTTTATTTCTGTATCGGCGACGTCAGCGGAAAGGGTGTGCCTGCAGCCTTGTTTATGGCTGTGAGCATGAGTCTGTTCCGTGCCTATTCGGCTGAAGAGGTACAGCCTGACCTTATTGTGGCGCGGATGAACAAATCTCTGGGTGAACGTAACAAGAAACACATGTTCGTCACCATGTTCGTAGGTATTCTTGATCTGAAGTCGGGTGAGTTGTGCTACTGCAATGCGGGCCACGAGGCTCCTCTGATCATCGACAAGGAGGTTCGTGAGTTGCCTGTCATTCGTAACTTACCTGTGGGTGCCGTCAGAAAGGCGACCTATCAGATGCAGACCACGACTATTGAGCCGCAATCCACCATCTTGCTCTATACCGACGGACTGAGCGAGGCGATGGATGCAGACAAACAGATGTATGGCAGGGAGCGTATCGTCGAAGAGGTAGAGCAAGCCTGCCAGGATGGCCAGTATGCTCCCAAAACATTGATAGAGCAGTTGACGCAGTCTGTGCACAGCTTTGTCGGCGATACCGAACAGAGCGACGATATCACCATGATAGCGCTATCGAGAAAGGAATAAAATTTAAATATGATGAGAGAATGAAGAAGTTACTAACAATCCTTTTGACAGCCTTGGGACTGAATTCAGCCTATAGCCAGAATTTTGAGAATCTGGAAGTCGAGTCGTTCGCGAACGTTGTGAAGGATTCAAATGTCGTGATTCTTGATGTGCGTACGGCCAATGAGTATGCAGAATCACACCTCAGAGGAGCCATCAACATCGACCAGTTTGAAGAAGATTTCATGGAGAAGGTAAAGGCGAGGCTTTTGGCAGATAAGACGATAGCCATCTATTGCCGAAGCGGACGACGCTCTGCAAACGCATGCGGCAGACTGGCTGCAGAGGGGTATAAATGTGTGAACCTCAAGGGTGGTATCCTGGCCTGGACAAAGATTGGATATCCCGTTACGCGGTAGGGGTGCTGAGTTCTCCCAGCAAATCTTTGATATAGTGCCTTTCCCAGTCTCTGAGGTGATGGCGCTCGTCATCGTATAGCATCAAGTCAAGGTCGATGGCGACGATGCCGTCTTCATTCTTGGTGCGCCCAAGGCGCTTCTCAATCTCCTTGAGTACTTCTTCAAGCAGATTGGCACTGAAGGTCGTAGTACCCTCACAGAGTTGGTTGAGGTATTGCGCAGGATGCAGGTTATGAACAGGGTCGGTCCAGTGCTCCGTCGTGAAATGCAGGTCGGAGAGGAGGAGAGTCAGCTGCTGGCGGGCAGCCTCGAGATGTTGCTTCTGCTGGTCGTTTGAAGCCAGAGAGATGATGACTTGATGCAGTTCTTGTTTCATAACGAATGCAAAGATAATGAAAAAAGTAAAAAGCCAAAAAGAAAAATCGGAAAATATGAAGTTTTCTTTGTAACTTTGTAGGCAAATGATGAATCGGATGCTATGCGGAGTTGACAAAATGAAAGAAAAGCGAGTATTTTCGTGAATTTCTGCTCAAATATTTGGTGGAATGAAATAAAAAGTGTAATTTCGCAGCGTTTTTCGGAAACAGAAGAAATTTTAAACTTTAAAATAACAATCAAAATGAAGAAGTACAACTTTAATGCCGGTCCTTCTATCCTTCCTCGCGAAGTGATTGAGAATACCGCAAAACAGTGTCTTGATTTCAATGGTTCTGGTCTTTCTCTGATGGAGATCAGCCACCGTGCAAAGGATTTCCAGCCCGTTGTCGACGAGGCTGTGGCTCTGGTTAAGGAGCTGCTGCAGATTCCTGAGGGTTACTCAGTGATCTTCCTGGGTGGTGGTGCCTCTCTGGAGTTCTGCATGATCCCTTACAACTTCCTGATTAAGAAGGCTGCCTACCTGAACACAGGTGTCTGGGCAAAGAAGGCCATGAAGGAAGCTAAGCTTTTCGGTGAGGTCGTTGAGGTCGCTTCTTCGGCTGATGCCAACTATACCTTCATCCCCAAGGACTGGAGCGTTCCCGCTGACGCAGACTATCTGCACATCACCACCAATAACACCATCTATGGTACGGAGATCCGCAAGGACCTCGACGTGCCCGTTCGTCTGATTGCCGATATGTCATCAGATATCTTCAGCCGTCCTATCGACGTGGCTAAGTACGATGCCATCTACGCTGGTGCTCAGAAGAACATGGCTATGGCCGGTGTGACCATCGTGATTGTGAAGGACGACGCTCTGGGTAAGGCTCCTCGTGAGATCCCAACGATGCTCGACTATCGCACACACGTTGACAAGGGTTCTATGTTCAATACGCCTCCTGTGGTGCCCATCTACTGTGCCCTCGAGAACCTGCGCTGGCTGAAGAAGCAGGGTGGTGTAGAGGCTATGGACAAGCTGGCTCACCAGCGTGCAGAGATCGTCTATGGCGAGATCGACCGCAACAAGATGTTCGTAGGTACTGCCAAGGAGGAAGATCGTTCGCTGATGAACCTCTGCTTCGTGATGGCTCCTGAGTATAAGGAACTGGAGAAGGACTTCCTTGACTTCGCCACCTCTAAGGGTATGGTAGGTGTGAAGGGTCACCGTTCGGTAGGTGGTTTCCGCGCCAGCTGCTACAACGCTCAGACCATCGAGGGCTGCAACGCACTCGTCGCCTGCATGAAGGAATTCGAGGCTAATCATTAATTTGGTTCATAGTTCTTTATAATATGAAAGTATTAGTAGCAACAGAGAAGCCGTTTGCAGCAGCAGCTGTAGAGGGCATTCGCAAGGAAATAGAGGCAGCCGGCAACGAGCTGGTGCTGCTGGAGAAATATACAGAGAAGGCACAGCTGCTCGACGCAGTGAAGGATGCCGACGCTATGATTATCCGCTCTGACAAGGTCGATGCAGAGGTGCTCGACGCTGCCAAGCAGCTGAAGATCGTGGTGCGCGCTGGTGCAGGTTACGATAATATCGACCTCGCTGCAGCTACGGCTCACAACGTAGTAGCAGAGAACACCCCAGGTCAGAACGCCAATGCAGTGGCTGAGCTCGTGTTCGGTCTGCTTGTGATGGCTGTGCGTGGTTTCTATAATGGTAAGAGCGGTTCTGAGTTGCTCGGTAAGAAACTCGGTATCCTGGCTTTCGGTAATGTAGGCCGCAACGTGGCTCGTATCGCCAAAGGCTTCGGCATGGATGTCTATGCCTACGACGCCTTCTGCCCAGCAGAGGTCATCGAGAAGGCTGGTGTGCACGCTGTTGCCAATCAGGATGCTCTCTTCGAGACCTGCGACGTCGTTTCACTGCATATCCCTGCAACACCTGAAACCAAGCAGAGTATCAACTACGCTCTGGTAGGCAAGCTGAAGAAGGGTGGTATCCTCGTGAACACAGCCCGTAAGGAAGTGATCAACGAGCCTGAGCTGCTGAAGCTGATGGCTGAGCGCGAGGATCTGAAGTATGTCACCGACATCATGCCCGATGCCAACGACGACTTCCAGAAGTTCGAAGGCCGTTACTTCTCAACCCCGAAGAAGATGGGTGCTCAGACTGCAGAGGCCAACATCAACGCTGGTATCGCTGCTGCCAAGCAGATCAACGCCTTCTTCAAGGACGGTGACACGAAGTTCCAGGTGAACAAGTAATAGATTTACGGTCGTATTCCGATACCCTCCCTGATTCCTTCCATCATATAAGGATTGAAGATGGTTCGGGTGGAACGATCAAGAACAGTCATCTGATTAATACCAGAGCTGTTCGTATCCCACACAATTGGCACAATGCCTCTTTCCATGCATACTCGATTCATTGTTTTGTAGTATGTCTTGATGGAGGCATTGTGTTTTTCTTGGCTCTCGCCTTCGCCCGTGATCGTGCGCCAGATAATGCCATATTCACCATTGATGACGGGAATGCCCTTATCAACAAAACAGGTCTTCAGACGGTCGGCAATGCGGATGACGTCGCTCTCCTCGCCATAGGTGGCATTGTGGCTGGAACTGCTGACGTGGTTCTCTTTTCCCCAATAGAAGAAAACATGGCCCCAACCAGCATCCTCAGTCATGCCCCAGAAATTCCAGGGATAATAAAGGTGTACCTCAATGGCGAGTTTTTGGCCTATGGGGTCCTTCGGCAACTTATCCGTCATCCAGTTACAGGTCTTCTCGGCATCCGTCGAGGGACCTTGTACGACGAGTAGTCGCTTGGCATTATTACCGCCTGTAGCACGTACGGCATCGATGAATATCTGCTCGTAGGAAACCAGGTGGGCGAGGGTAGCCTCGTCTTCGACACTGGGCTCATTCAGGCCTGCAAAGATGAGGTGTTCGTCATAGTCCTTGAATGTGTTGGCGATTTGAGTCCATATGGCACGGAGTACTTCCTCGTTTTTGGTCTTGGCTTCTCCTGTCACATGGATATTCTGTTCGAGCCAGCCACCATCGTAATGATCGTTGAGAATGACATACAGGCTGTCGTGGATGCAATAGTCGACAACCTCGCGTACGCGTTGCATCCAAGTCGCATCGATGGTATAGTCGTTGGGATTACTGAGATGTCCCCATACCCATGAGCAGGGGATGCGCACGGAGCGGAAACCAAGTGACTTGACATAGTCGATCACCTCTTGAGTGGTTTTCGTCTTTTGCCAGGCAGTCTCAGATTCCAGTCCGCCGTAGTTGGAGAAGATCGTGACAGCAGGCTTGTAGGTCGCTCCTTCCGTGATGGCAAAGTCGCGATTAGCCTCCAACGTGTTGCCCAGGTTCCATCCTGGTATCATCTCCGCAGCTATCTGCTGGGCCGTCTTGTCCAAGCCTGTTTGTGCGTATAGCGTTGAGTTAACTGCCAGAAGTATGCTGACACTCAGTAATCTCTTGATGTTCATGCTTTTATTTTATGATAATCTTCTTACCATTCTGGATATAGATACCCTTACTTGGCGAGGATACGCGCTGACCGCTGAGGTTGTAGATCAGGTTATCTGCGGGACGCTCGATACGTAAGGGTGTTATGCCTGTGACTGGGGTGCCTTCCAATACAGCCTTTGTAATGGTTACATTATTTCCTTGAATAATCATTCCGCTCTGGCTTAGTTTGTTATAGACATCTTGGCTAAAAGTAACTGTTATGCTATATTCTGTTCCTACTGTACCTTGGGGATTATAATCGGCACCTATTGCTGTTCCATCCACAATGACACCGGAAAGGTGTTTCCAATTACCATCGTTAAATTGAATGTCTGGTTCAGTTTCACTCTCTAGGCGAAATGACAATTGAAGTTTGACATTATTTTCAAATAAGGAAAAAGCATTTTCGTTAATAGTTATACCAGTACCCCATGCTATCGTTTTCTCATATTGAAGACAGTTGAGAACTCCTGTATCTTCTAACGTAGGAAACTTATAACCATCGGTGCTACCATAGTAGGCATTGATGAGCGTTTTGACGAGGTCTGGTTGGTTGAAGATAGGTTGAATGCGGAAGATACCGTCGGAGAGTCCCATCCAGTAGAAGGTGCCGATGCCAGCTTCCTTGGTCTTCTTGACGAAATAATCCATTGCGTAGAGCGCTAATTTACGGTCTTTGTCATAATAGTCGAGATCGGCGGGCCATGTGGTGAGGGTAGCATATTCACCGATGATGACAGGAGCACCCTTGCTGATGAGATTTGTCTTGATATCGCTGATGAGGTTGTCAATCAACTGACGTGTGGTACTTTCGTCCTTCCAGTTGGGGTAGTTGTGTATCTGGAAGACGATATGTCCAGTCTCCTCAGGCAACTCCAAAGCCTTCATTGCTGCAGAAGAATTGCTGGCAGAATATGTGTTCACGACGAGGTTGCGCTGAGCATTGTTGCCACCCGTAGCTCTTACGACGGTTACAAAACTCTTGGCATAGTCATTAATAGCCTTATAGCCATCGGTCTTATCGACTGGCTCGTTCCAAGTATTTTTCTCATCCAGCATCTCGTTATACGCTTCGAAGAGCAGATGCTGATCATAGTCCTTGAAGGTCTCGGCTATCTGCTTCCACAGCCCTTCATATTTAGCCTTGTTGGCTGTATAGTTAGCGCCTGATGCCTTGATCCAAGACTTGAACGTTCCACCATCGGCTCCTGTGTCATGATGAACGTTGAGAAGGCAATACATACCGTTGTCGATCACATAATCGACGACCTCCTTGACGCGCTTCATCCAAGCATCGTTTACCTTTCCGTTGGCATCCATCTCCTGATACCAAGTGACGGGAACACGGATGGCGCCAAAGCCAGCCTCTTTCATCATCTTGAGTAACTCGGGTGTAGTGACGGGCTGCCACCAACATGTCTCATGCTCTTCTGTTGTTTTCCAGGTCTTGGTGGCATCATTGGCATCGAGGGTGTTACCCAGATTCCAACCAAGGCCCATGTTCTTGACGGCATCCTTTGCAGATTCGAAATCTGCGGCATTTGCGCTCATGCTGATGAGCAGACTACATACAAAAAGTAAAATTTTCTTCATACGCTTATAGTTTAATTGGTTATTGGTTTCGTGGTGCAAAAATACGATTTATTTGCGACGTGTGCAAATAATCCTCGCAAAGATTTTGAGAATCGGAAGAATTTGTGTATTTTTGCACCTAAAATCATAACTTTAAACATAACGAATTATGCAAAGTGATCCCAAGCAGTGTCTCTACTGCACCAATAATCAGACACTACACGACTTGATGATTGAGATCTGTGAGTTGTCAGTGTCGCGTGCCTTCCTGTTTAAGGAGCAGACTTATCGTGGCCGTTGCCTCGTGGCCTACAAGGACCATGTGAACGACCTCAACGAACTATCGGATGAAGACCGTAATGCCTTCATGGCTGATGTGACACGTGTGACACGTGCCATGCAGAAGGCCTTCAATCCAGAGAAGATCAACTATGGTGCCTATAGTGACAAGTTGTCGCACCTGCATTTCCATCTGGCTCCGAAGTACGTGGATGGTCCAGACTATGGCGGTACGTTCCAGATGAATCCTGGCAAGGTGTATCTCTCGGATGCTGAATATGCTGAGATGATCGAGAAAATCAAAGCCAATCTTTGAGAAGGTAAAAAAGTAAAAAAGTTAAAGAACAAGCTTTTATGGCAATTGTAAAACCATTCAAGGGAATCCGCCCGCCGAAGGAGTTGGTGGAACAAGTAGAAAGCCGCCCCTACGATGTGCTTGACTCTGAAGAGGCGAGGGCAGAGGCTGGCGACAATGAGAAGAGTCTGTATCATATCATCAAGCCTGAGATTGATTTCCCAGTAGGTACGTCGGAGTATGATCCGCGGGTGTATGAGAAGGCTGCTGAGAATTTCCAGAAGTTCCAGGATAAAGGGTGGCTCGTTCAGGATGAACGCGAACATTATTATATCTATGCACAGACAATGAACGGAAAGACGCAGTACGGACTGGTGGTATGCGCCCATACCGACGACTATATGGCAGGCCGCATCAAGAAGCATGAGCTGACGCGTCGTGACAAAGAGGAAGATCGTATGAAGCATGTGCGTGTGAACAATGCCAACATCGAACCAGTCTTCTTTGCTTATCCAGACAACGAGGTGCTCAACGCACTGATCATGCGCTATGCTGCTACCAAGCCTGAGTATGACTTCGTTGCCCCTATCGACGGTTTCCGCCATCAGTTCTGGGTCATCTCTGATGATAAGGACATGCAGACCATTACGGAGGAGTTTGCCAAGATGCCATCGATGTATATCGCTGACGGTCATCATCGTTCGGCTGCTGCTGCACTGGTAGGTGCAGAGAAGCAAAAGCAAAACCCCAATCATAAGGGTGACGAGGAGTACAACTACTTCATGGCTGTCTGCTTCCAGGCCAGTCAGTTGACGATTCTCGACTACAACCGCGTGGTGAAAGACCTTAACGGTATGTCATCTGAAGAGTTCCTGGCTGCACTGCAGGTGAACTTCGAGGTGGAGGATAAGGGAACGGAGATTTACAAGCCCCAGCAGCTACATGAGTTCTCACTCTATTTGGATCAGCATTGGTATAGTCTGAAGGCAAAAGAGGGAACCTATGACAACAACGATCCTATCGGCGTGCTCGACGTGGATATCTCCAGCCGTCTGATTCTCGATGAGATCCTGAATATCGGAGACCTTCGTTCTTCACAGCGTATTGACTTCGTTGGTGGACTGCGTGGTCTTGGCGAATTGAAACGTCGTGTGGATTCTGGTGAGATGCGTGCTGCGCTCGCACTCTATCCTGTTTCGATGCAGCAGATCATGGATATTGCCGATAGTGGTAAGATCATGCCGCCAAAGGCCACCTGGTTTGAACCCAAGTTGCGTTCAGGACTGGTAATCCATAAACTCAGTTAATCTGAGAGAAAGATATAACAACCATGTAGGCTCGTCATGATGACGGGCCTACTTGTTTATTGATTGGAATCATCTTTCAATTTAAAGATATCATAGGCTTTATTGTAAGCGGGTGACTGGATGGACAACAGATTGAGTACGGAATGGAAGATGTAATGCTGCTCGAGGACTGCTGGTAATTCGTCATCAGAAGGATCCTTTCCGCTGGATATCGGTTTGTAGTCCCTGAATTGGGGTGAAGTCCAAACAAAGAATGGTATCTCATACTGCACTTTCGGCGCCAGTTTCATAGGGAGACCATGCATGAACATCTTGTTCTCACCAAGCGATTCACCATGATCGGAGATGAAGATCATCGCACTATGCCAGTCTTTCATGGAGCGCAACGTATTGATCAGGCTGTCCAGCAGGAAGTCGGTATAGCGTATGGTGTTGTCGTATGCATTCACCAGCATACCGACATTCTTCTCACCTTCTTCAACATTCTTAGCCACAGGCTTATACACCTCAAAAGCTTTGGGATATTTGTCGGCATAGTTAGGACCGTGACTCGTGCTGGTATGCAATACGATCAGCACTTTGTTTTTCCTGCTTGACTCTATCCTTTCACGTAATCCCTTCAGGAGAATTGCATCATGGTAGATGTTCTCCCCAGGATACAAAGTACCAAGCCGCTCGTTGGTGAGATATTCGTCGATATGTATGGGAGGTTCACCCCAGTTAGAGGTACGCCACGATACATCTACGCCAGTCCTGAAAGCATAGTTAGGCAGCATCTCATAGAGGTCGTCGCTATTCTGAGGTTCAAGGATAGCTTTAGTTCCAGCGGTGGTGTAGGTCGCGCAGGCATTCGCCTCATACACCTTCAGACCCTCTTGTTTAGCCAGAAGCGGATTGGTATTGCGTTTGTAGCCATAGAACTGGAAGTTCGCCTTACGTGCCGACTCGCCAATGACAAGCACCACGACAGCTTTCTCATCGTCAGCAATGCTGGCATCAGGCAGTTTGATTTCCTCAGCCTGTTCGTCGTGACTGAAGCTTATCACGCGACCCGTGTTCACCAGATAGGACCAAGGCTGCAGTAATCCCCCCAATTCTGTATCGTGCTGACTAATCCATAATGTCTGGCTGATATTCATCAGTCCAATGACAAGAACGACAACCAACGATGTGCCGCAACAAATCAACAACTTTCGGGCTTTGCCAAAGACTACAGGCTGCAGCAGACAATAGAGGGCTGGTAGCGCACCAAAGGCAAAGATAGAGCACCACAACGGCCAACTGAAAAATCCTGAAGCCTCAGAGTATCGGGTATTGAAGACGTTCTCGATGGTTGTGGCATCAATCATCACGCTATAGGTAACGATGAAATAGACTGCCGTTGCATTGATAAGTGAAAGAATCGCAAGCAGAATACGGCCAACGATACGCATGAGGAACATGACGAGATAGGTCATCATGAAGTTGAGCACCAGCATGAGGACTACCAAAGACGCTAAAAGAAAGATTCTGCCACCCATATTTTCATTGCTATTGGCAGCGACATAATTGAAGAAAGGTATATTGTACAACAACAATGTACCAATGCTGACAATCGATGAAAACATAAAGAGCGAGATCGGTCTTCTGAATCTTCGTAATATTTCCTTCATTTCATTATCTTATTATTGGTAAAAAAAGAAACCCACTGAAATCAGCAGGTTTCCCAAGTTATTTGCGGAAGGTGAGGGATTCAAACCCCCGATACCCGAAAGGGGTATACCGGATTTCGAGTCCAGCGCGATCGTTCACTCTGCCAACCTTCCAATCTGTCAAATATATCATAGCCCTCATCTGGACTAAGCGGATGCAAAGGTAGTGCAAATTATTGAATCTACCAAATTTAAATGAGTAAAAGTTGTCGAACTGCGGTTTTTTATTCGAAAGACAGTTTGTTAAGGCGCGATTTTAGTTGCTCTGCTTCACTCTTGCGGATACTGAGACAAATCTCACATGTATTATCATAGGTCTGTGAGATGATACGTGGCTGCATCTCTTTGACAATGCGCATCACCTCATTCATCAGCGGGTAGGCAAAAGAGTAGGTGATGACTTCCTCTACCTGACGAGTTTCCACCTCTGCGTGGGCGATGGCATCGGAAGCTGCCTCGCGATAAGCTACAATCAAGCCGCTGGTACCAAGATTCACTCCACCATAATAACGGACGACGACAATCAAGATATCAGTGAGTTCGTTGGAATTGATCTGTCCTAAAATCGGCTTGCCAGCTGTCGATGAGGGCTCTCCATCGTCGTTAGCCCTAAATTCCGTACGTTCTGGACCTAACATATAGGCATAGCATACGTGGCGGGCATCATAGTACTTCTTGCGGTAGATGGCAAGAAGATCCTTGATTTGCTCAACCGTCTCCACATGATGAGCGAAGGCAAGGAACTTGCTACGCTTCTCTGTGTAGTAGCCCTCGCCTTCGCTCTTTATCGTGCGATATTCATCACTGTTCATTGATGTCTCTCGTCGAGCTATTAGTTGTTGTACTCCTGCCAGCTCTTGATCTTTATATCTTCCAACTTCATGGCAGTAAAGGCCTCGATGAATGCCTTTGCCAGACGCACATTCGTCATCAGAGGGATATTGTGGTCGATGGCACCACGCCGAATCTTATAGCCATTAGTGAGCTCGCGAGAGGTGTGGTTCTTTGGCACATTGATAACCAGACCAACCTTGTGCTGGCTGATGAGGTCCATCACATTGTTATCCCCAGCCTCATCAGGCCAAGCTACAGTAATAGCCTTCACACCGTTATCATTGAAGAACTTGGCGGTTCCTGCGGTAGCATAGATGGTGTATCCCTTCTTAGCAAGTTGTTGCGCAGGCTCAAGCAGGCTGACCTTACCCTTAGCACCACCAGAAGAAATCAGGACGGCATCTTTCGGTATGGAGTAACCTGTTGCTATCAAGCTGTTTAACAATGCTTCGTTCAAGTCATCGCCCAAGCATCCGACCTCACCTGTAGAACTCATATCAACACCCAAAACCGGGTCTGCATTCTGCAATCTTGCAAATGAGAACTGAGATGCTTTCACACCGATGCGGTCAATATCGAACTCACTCTTCTCAGGCTTCTGATAAGGAGCATCGAGCATGATCTTCGTGGCGGTCTCAATGAAGTTGCGCTTTAGGATCTTCGATACGAAGGGGAATGAACGAGAGGCGCGGAGGTTGCACTCGATAACCTTCACTTCACGGTTCTTGGCGAGGAACTGGATATTGAAAGGTCCACTGATATTCAGCTCTGCAGCAATCTTATGGGCAATCTTCTTAATCTGACGGATGGTAGAGAAATAGATATGCTGTGCAGGGAACACCATCGTGGCATCACCTGAGTGCACACCTGCATACTCAACGTGCTCGGAGATGGCATACTCGATGACTTCACCCTTGTCGGCAACAGCATCGAACTCTATCTCCTTCGTCTCTGTCATGAACTTCGAAACAACCACTGGGAACTCCTTTGACACTTCTGTTGCCATGCTGAGGAAACGATGCAATTCCTCATCGTCATAACAGACATTCATCGCTGCGCCAGAGAGCACATACGACGGACGGACAAGGACGGGATAGCCCACCTTATCGACAAACTCCTTGACATCATCGAAGCTGGTGAGTGCACGCCATGCGGGCTGATCAATGCCAAGCTTGTCAAGCATAGCAGAGAACTTATCACGATTTTCTGCACGGTCGATATCCACAGGACTTGTTCCAAGAACAGGAACACCCTGACGATGGAGCTTCATGGCGAGGTTGTTTGGAATCTGTCCGCCTACACTAACAATCACACCACGTGGCTGCTCAAGATCAATCACATCGAGTACACGCTCCAAGGAGAGCTCATCGAAATAGAGACGGTCGCACATATCATAGTCGGTAGAGACTGTCTCTGGGTTGTAGTTGATCATGATGGATTTGTAGCCTAACTTGCGGGCTGTGTTGATAGCGTTCACAGAACACCAGTCGAACTCTACGGAAGAACCAATACGATAGGCACCAGAACCTAAGACGACAACAGACTTCTCATTATTATAATAGTTGATGTCGTGAGCTGCAGTATATTTCTCATCTTTAGGATCGCCGAAGGCTGGTACGTGGGTATAAGTGAAGTAGAGGTAGTTGGTCAGTTCTGGATGCTCTGAGGCAACGGTGGGTATGCGCTTCACGCTCGGTACGATACCTTTCTGCTGGCGGTACTTGCGTACGGCCAGATTCTCCTTCTCCATATTAGTTGATTTCGACTTCAACACGAAACGTGCAATCTGGAAGTCGCTGAAACCGCAGCGTTTCACCTCCAGCAGCAACTCGTCGGGGAGTTCCTCAAGCTGGTCGTATTTCTGCAACTCGTGTTTCAGATCGACGATATGCTTCAGACGCTCCAGGAACCAGACGTCAATCTTGGTCAGTTCCTCAATACGTTCTATAGTATAACCTTCTTCAAGAGCCTGAGCAATAGCGAAGATACGCAGGTCGGTAGGATTTGCCAACTCATAGTCAAGGTTGTCGAACTTCGTATGGTCATTGCCTACGAATCCATGCATGCCTTGTCCGATCATACGGAGACCTTTCTGGATCATTTCTTCGAAAGAACGGCCAATGGACATAATCTCGCCCACAGACTTCATCGAAGAACCAATCAGACGGCTGACACCAGCGAATTTGGTGAGGTCCCAACGAGGAATCTTACAGATCATATAGTCGAGCTGTGGTGCAACGTAGGCACTTGAGGTCGTTCCCATCTCACCGATCTGGTCGAGCGTGTAGCCAAGCGCAATCTTGGCGGCAACAAAGGCAAGGGGATAACCTGTAGCCTTCGAAGCAAGAGCAGAACTTCTGGAAAGGCGGGCATTGATTTCAATGATACGATAGTCGTTGGTTACGGCATTGAAGGCAAACTGAATATTGCATTCGCCGACGATGCCGAGGTGTTTCACGCACTTGATGGTGATCTCCTGTAGCATCTTCACTTGCTCCTCTTTCAGCGAACAGGTTGGTGCTACCACGATAGACTCACCTGTGTGAATACCCAGAGGGTCGAAGTTCTCCATCGATGCTACAGTAAAGCAGCGATCATTAGCATCGCGGATACATTCGAACTCTATCTCCTTCCAACCTTTCAAAGACTCCTCGACAAGAATCTGAGGGGCAAAGGTAAATGCTGACTCCGCAAGTTCCTTAAAGGTCTTCTCGTCGGGACAGATACCAGAACCAAGTCCACCAAGGGCATAGGCAGAACGAATCATTATCGGGAAACCTATTTCGTGGGCAGCTTTAAGAGCATCTTCCATTGACTCGACAGCATGCGATACGGGCACTTTCAGGTTTACCTCACCAAGCTTCTTCACGAAGAGGTCGCGGTCCTCTGTATTCATGATGGCCTCAACACTCGTACCTAATACTTCTACACCATACTCTTTCAGTGTTCCGTTCAGATAGAGTTCTGTACCGCAGTTCAGTGCAGTCTGGCCACCGAATGCCAACAGAATACCGTCTGGGCGCTCTTTCTTGATGATTTCGGTTACGAAATGCGTATTTACAGGCTGGAAATAGACTTTGTCTGCAATACCTTCCGATGTCTGGATGGTTGCGATGTTAGGGTTGACGAGTACGCTTTTGATGCCTTCCTCGCGCAAGGCTTTAAGCGCCTGAGAGCCTGAGTAATCAAATTCTCCAGCTTGTCCGATCTTCAAGGCACCCGATCCGAGTACCAGCACCTTCTTCAGTTCTTTCTTCATAATTTTATGGGTTGTTTTTGGAATTTCCGCAATTTTTTGCCTGCAAAGGTACGAAAAAACTATGAAAACTCCAAAACACATTTGTTTAATTCTTATAAATTTTGTACCTTTGCAAATATTTCCTGCATATATATGACAATGAATAACGAGATACTCCAACAACTCAATGAAAGTCAGCGTGATGCGGTGCTCTACTGCGACGGTGCATCGTTGGTGATTGCTGGTGCAGGCTCAGGTAAGACCCGAGTCCTGACCTACAAGATAGCTTGGCTGCTGCAGCAGGGAATGGCTCCCTGGCAGATATTGGCACTGACATTTACCAACAAGGCCGCTCGCGAGATGAAGGAGCGTATAGGCCGACTGGTTGGTAATGAACAGGCGCGATATCTTCAAATGGGGACTTTCCATAGTGTTTTTGCCCGCATCTTGAGAGCTGAGGCAGAGCGAATCGGATTTAACTTCAATTTTACCATCTACGATCAGGCAGATGCCCGCTCGTTGGTGAAGACAATCATCAAGGAGATGCAGCTTGACGACAAGGTCTATAAACCCTCTTCTGTCGCAGACCGTATCTCGATGGCAAAAAACCATCTCATCTTGCCACAGCAGTATGCTCAGAGTAACTGGGCGAAGGATGATGCCCAACAGAAGCGTCCTCAGCTATGCAATATATATATAAGGTACGTAGAGCGTTGCCGCCAGGCAAATGCGATGGACTTCGACGACTTGCTGGTTCAGACGTGGACGCTATTTGGAAAACATGAGGACATTCGACAGAAATATGTTGAGAAGTTTCAGTTCGTACTTGTTGATGAGTATCAAGATACGAACCTTGCCCAACAGGCTATCGTCTATCAGTTGACAAAAGAGCGACAGCGTGTGTGCGTTGTGGGTGATGATGCGCAAAGTATCTATTCCTTCCGTGGGGCCAATATCGACAACATACTTAATTTTCAGACACAATACAAGGATGCCAAACTCTTTAAATTGGAACAGAACTATCGTTCTACACAGCTAATAGTCCAGGCTGCGAATTCGCTTATCAGACGGAATGAGCGCCAGATACCGAAGAATGTATTCTCGAAGAATGAACATGGAGAGCGACTACAACTAAAGCCTGCCTACTCGGATAAGGAAGAGGCAATAATCGTAACGCAGGATATCAAGCGACTCCGAAGGCAGGATCACTGCAACTGGAGTGACTTTGCCATTCTCTATCGCACTAACTCCCAGAGCCGTTCTTTTGAGGAACAGATGCGGAAAGACAATATTCCGTACCGTATCTATGGCGGTCTTTCGTTCTATCAGCGAAAGGAAATCAAGGATGTTATAGCCTATTTCCGTCTGATTGCGAACCCTGACGACGAGGAGGCCTTCAAGCGTATCGTCAACTATCCAGCCCGAGGTATTGGCGACACGACGGTTGGTAAGGTTATTCAGACTGCACAGTCCTATGGCGTTAGCCTTTGGCAGGTCATCAAGGAACCAGGTCTCTTCCCCATGGATGTGAGCAAGGGTACGATGACGAAATTGCAGAATTTTAGGATGCTGATAGAGGGGTGGATAGGCCGTCTGAATACAGAGGATGCCTATACGCTGGGGCACGACATCATCATGAATTCCGGCATCAGCAAGGACATCTACTCAGGCCGCAATCCTGAAGACATCTCCCGACAAGAGAACCTTGAGGAGTTCCTGAGTGGCATGCAAGATTTTGTGGAGTCACGACGTGAAGAGGATATGGGCGACCAAGTTTATCTGCCCGATTTCCTTCAGGAAGTGGCATTGCTTACCGATCTTGATAGTGATAATGGCGACGAGAACGATAAGGTGACGCTGATGACTATCCATTCTGCTAAAGGTCTGGAGTTTCCGACCGTATTCGTTGTGGGCCTTGAGGAGAATATCTTCCCCAGTCCTATGTGTACTAACTCTATGCGCGAGCTGGAGGAGGAACGTCGTCTGCTTTACGTAGCCATCACACGTGCTGAGAAACATTGCATCTTGACTTGTGCCCAGAATCGTTGGCGCTATGGACGGATGGAATATGATACGCCCTCGCGATTTATCCGTGATATTGACCCGGAATTGCTGGATGTGCAGAGTGAGACGAGTGGGGCATACGGTACAGGAAATACGTATGGTGGTCATCGTCGATACGAGAGTGAAGGACCTGAGTGGATGCAGAACCCACACCCCGTGGCTACGCAGTTCAAGGCAGATCCGAAACCTCGTCTGGTGGCCCCAAGGCAGGAAGAGAAACCTATGGATCCCTTTGGCGAAGGTTTCAAACGACTGTATCAGCAGCAGACAGGTAAACCACTTAGTAGTACCTCGAAACCAACAATACCTATTGGTAACTTCAAATCTGTTAATCGTGCTATCCCACCACGTCCAATGGCTTCAGACGCTGCCCCTGGCGATCTCCATGAGGGAACACGTATCGAACATCAGCGCTTTGGTATCGGAACTGTCATCAAAATTGAAGGTACAGGTGAGAACACCAAGGCCACTGTTGAATTTAAGAATACAGGTACGAAACAATTGTTGCTGAAGTTCGCCAAGTTCAAGATCATCCAATAGAAAAGAGGAGTAAAAAACTCCTCTTTCTTTATGATTAATCACCTCTGCTTATGCAGCCTCCTTGTTTAACGTAGAAGGTCAAACATCTTCTGGGCGCTCTATCTTTTTCACAGTCTTAGGCAGATGCTTCTTTTTTCTAAGCCAAGCCTCTTTGCGAGCTTCATACTCTTCGTGGTGCTTCTCAAGAAATCCGTCTGCCATATCTGCTATTGCTATTTCTTATCATTAAACTTCGCGTAGATCACGTTCACCTTGATAGGTGTATTGCCGCCTACAAGCTTGGTACTCGTTAATGCAAGATTGTTACAAATACCATTAACGATAGCAGTTGCTGCTCCCGCAGTGTTTGTCTTTTGGGCTGCAGATAGAATGGTGGTGACAGGCACCAATACGACCTTATTCCAATCTGGATGTTTCTTTTCCCAATCTGGATCCAGCAGGCTACCAACGAACATATCCCTGAACATGAGCGTTACGATGTTACCCATATTGGTGAAACTATACGTATTCTTGTTAAGTGACGACACAAAAGAACTTCTGTAGTCGTATGTCTTTTCCTTCTCAAAGAAAGAGAAGAGACTGTCCTTCTGAATCATCAGAACCATCGACGGCGCTTTCAGGAGATATTCGTTTTCAAAGAGTTCGGAATTCATTCGTTGGAAGGTCATATTGACACTCAGTAGTGAGTCGTTATGGTGTCCCTCCATAATCTTCACGACAGGGAGTTCTACTTCGGTGAATATGCCAGATGGCGTCTTGAGGTAAGTGCAAGAGTTGTCTGCTGCCAATTCTTTCAAGCCTTCTTTGTCATTAGTGACATGACAGGTCTGAAGAATCTCAGGAGTTGCAGCAAATGCCATCATCGTATTAGTAAACGCATCATTACTCTTCTTATAGTGATAATAGAGTCTCAAACTAATATCATTGATGTTTGCCATCACGCCAAGACCGTCTTCAATTTTGAAATTGAAACCAGGACAGACTTTATGGACAAAAGTATAGGAATTCTTGTAATACTCTGGATGGTCATAATAGGTCTGGAGCAGATATGATCCGTAGTTATTATAGGACTGGCCATCAGGTGCTATATAAGGATCATTAAGCGTAATACGGATAATGTCGCCATAGCCTGTTGATGATCTGGCTTCGTCAGAATAGGTGTGGTTGACGATAGAGAACATCTGTTTCTTATCGATGCCACCTTCTCTGATATAGCCAGCTTCCTCTGGGTCGTAATCACTGTAATAGACTAGGTTATCGTCCATTGGCTCTATCAGTTCCTGAAGACGCATCTTTAATGGCACAAGCGAGTCACCATAGCATCTTTCCTTGTCGAAAAAGAGCCATATCTCGCATGAGTCGGCAATCACCTGACCATCTTCAACAACCATCAGTTCTTTTGAAGGGAACTTAACGCCTTCCAAAAGGTTGAATTGAGTCATGAATTCTGTCTTTACATAAGTTCCTGTCTCTGGGTCTTTGATCAGCCCGAAGAAACAATCGAAGTTCTGTGCATAGATAGAATCGATTACCAAGGATTTGCTATGGGCTTCAAAGATACCCGTGGAAACCTGGAGCTTGTCATCCTCATCTGTCAGCGATTTGCCGATTCCTGCTGTCTCTTCACTGCAGGAAACTATTGCCATTGCGGTTATTGCAATCGCTGTAAACAATCTGAATTTCATGTGTTTGATATTATTCTAATTATTCAGCCTCTTCAGGGAAGAGCTGCTCATAAAATGTTTCATATGCGTCTGCGAAATCCTGCTGATAACCCAACAAAGGAATATCTTTTGTCTTTGCATAGTCAAGTAGGGTCTCGTTCACGACACTATCAGCCTGCACGATACCATCACTGTAGTCGATTGCCAGTTTGCCGAGTTCGATGAAATCGAAGTTATCACTATAGTTCTGCAAGAGTTCGGCTTGAGCCTCGCGGAATTCAAGGCATTTCTTGAAATTGGTGCCCAGATCCTTCTCTAAACTCTGCGTAAATAGTGACGTCACCACTTTTGTGTTAGCAAAGGATGGCTCTTCGTGATAAGCAGTCTTGACATAGAGGGGTACTACAGCACTCATCCATCCCTGACAGTGAATGATGTCTGGCACCCAGCGCAGTTTCTTCACCGTCTCCAACACTCCGCGTGCGAAGAAGATGGCACGCTCGCCGTTGTCTGGATAGTCTTCGCCTTGCTCGTCTTTTTCCATCAGTCGCTTGCCGAAATAGTCGTCATTATCGATGAAATAGACCTGAATTCTGGCAGACTGTATGGAGGCTACCTTGATAATCAGTGGGTGGTCGGTATCATCAATAATGAGGTTCATACCTGACAAGCGTATCACTTCATGTAATTGTCCGCGCCGCTCGTTAATGGTTCCCCATTTCGGCATAAAAGTACGAATCTCATGATTACGCTCCTGCATAGCCTGCGGAAGATCTTTTCCCATTAGTGACAGGTTAGTGTCGGGAACATAAGGAGATATCTCCTGATTGATGAAAAGTATTTTCTTCTTTGCCATTTTGATAGTTTTACTCGGCAAAGATACAAAAAAAATCGCACAGAACTTTCAATCTGTGCCAGATTTTAGCAAAAAGTGACATTTGTGCACTTTTTTTAGTATATTTTCTCCTTTTTGGGGGGCTTATTAGCTTAATAAAGTGATTTAAGCATACTTTTGTATGAGTGCAAGAAAACGGGTGCCGTATTTCTGTTTCTTGTGCTCACCGATGCCGGAGATAGCACCAAACTGTTCGATGGTTGTAGGTTTGATGGTAGCAAGAGAGTGGAGCACTCTGTCGCTGAAGACAATATAGGGTGGGAATCCTTCTTCATCAGCACAGATGGTACGCAGGTTGCGCAATGCCTCGAAAAGTTTGGGGTCTTCGACGCCCGTCGTGGGGGGCAGTCCAGGAATGGTAATCGTCGGAATTTCCAATCGCAGCCTCGGTTTGCGTTTCGGAGTCTCTTTTGCACTGTGGTCGATGACACATAGTGTGGCCTCGCGGCGCCCGTAGAGCACATCTTCGCCGAGTGTTGTCACCTTTACCTTATGGCCATCATTGTAGGCTATCTCGATATAACCCATCTGCAACATCTGAAGCAGATAATCCTGCCAATCGTTGGTGCTGATTTCCTTGCCAACACCAAAAGTCTTGATTTCATCGTAATGATGGCGCACGACACCGGGCGAACGCATGCCTTTCAGAATCTCAATGACGGTAGCAATTCTGATGGTTTCATCGGTACGTTTGATAGCACTTAGGGCCATCTGCACATAGCGTGTACCATCGAAATGCCGGGGCGGATTCTCACAGATGTCGCAGTTACCACAGTCATGGGCCGTCTGCTCACCGAAATAGTTGAGCAGTATCCTGCGCCTGCAGACCCCCGACTCGGCATATTCCTGCATACGCCGCAGCTTGTCCATGTTGATGTCTTGTTGTCCGCTCTGGCGTGCAAACTCAGTCAACTGAACAATATCTGCCAACGAATAGAAGAGGATAGTGTCTGCAGGGGCACCATCTCTGCCGGCTCGTCCTATCTCCTGATAGAAGCTTTCAATGCTCTTGGGCATATTATAGTGGATGACCCACCTCACATTACTCTTGTCGATACCCATTCCAAAAGCAATAGTAGCACATACGACGAGTAGTTTGTCATTCTTAAAGTCTTCCTGCGTAGAACTTCGCTCAACTGACGATAAACCAGCATGATATGCAGCAGCATTAACTCCTTTAGCTCGTAAGTCAGATGCCAACTTTTCCGTTGTCTTACGACTCAGGCAGTAGATGATGCCTGCCTCCAGCGGACGGGCCTTGATGAAGTTCTGAATAAAGTGCATTTTCTCAGCAGCTTTGAACCCTCGTTTTACCGACAGACTGAGGTTGGGACGATCGAAACTTGAGATAAACTCACGGGCATCACGCAGTTTCAGTTGTTCTATAATATCATGTCGTGTGATTTTATCGGCAGTAGCCGTCAGTGCCATCATCGGTGTGTTGGGAAATTTATCCCTTAAAATACCCAATTGGGTATATTCTGGTCTGAAGTCATGCCCCCACTGGCTAATACAGTGCGCCTCGTCAATGGCAAACAGTGAGATGTTGATATGACAGAACAAGTAATCCAGTTCTGCCAGCAGTTTTTCTGGAGAGACATACAAGAGTTTGATGCTGCCTTCTACGCACTTCCGACGTATAAGAATGTCGACAGACGGGTCATTTCCACTATTGAGAGCTTCGGCCTCGATACCGTTAGCACGAAGCGTTTCCACCTGATCCTTCATCAGACTGATCAAGGGCGATACCACAACGGTAGTCCCTGGCATCGCGAGGGCAGGAATCTGATAGCAAATGCTTTTCCCGCCACCTGTCGGCATCAGCACCAAGGCGTCCTTTCCGCCCATGATGTGTCTGATGATTTCTTCCTGATTTGGACGGAAAGAATCATAGCCGAAATATTGTTTTAAGACGATTTGAATGTCCATTAAAATGAAATTTTTCACAAAGTTAGTGCATTTTTTTGAAAAAAACTCAAAAAATGTTGCAATTTTAAAGAAATATTTGTATATTTGCGCATTAATCAACTAATTCTGTTAAAGATGGGAAAGTATAACATTTCTGAAAAGAAAGAGAAAGAAGCCGCTTACAGAAGTCTCGTAAGCCCTCACATGATGGACGAGATGCAGGAGAAGATCCTCAATATCATCGTCATGCAGAAGAAGTACAGGGATAAGGACTATTCCGCAAAAAGACTTGCTGATGACCTCGGAACTAACACGCGCTACATCTCAGCTGTTGTCAATGTTCGTTTTCACATGAATTACACTTCTTTTGTTAACAAGTACCGTATTGACGAGGCTATGTCCATCCTTGTCGACAAGCGCTATCAGGATCTCCGTATGGAAGAAGTGAGTGACATGGTGGGATTTGCCAATCGCCAGTCTTTCTACGCGTCATTCTATCGCATCGTAGGCATCACGCCGCGTGAGTATCGCTTGCAGCATCTCAAACAGCATCCTGCTATGCTGGCTAAACGAGGCAGAAAGAAATCATCATAAGGAGGGCCTCATTCCGTGGATTTTCACTACCAAGATGAGCGATTTGCAGATTTGCAGTTGCTCAGATACAGATTGAATGGTTTCGAGAAACTGACACTACAGCAGAAGGAGTTAGTTTATTATTTGTCTGAAGCCACTTTGTGGGGGAGAGATATCACGTTTGATCAGTTTGGGAAATACAATCTCCGTATCAGAAAGGTACTGGAGATTATTTATTGTGACCTGACGGTTCCTCACGATACAGAAGAATTCAAGGCTTTCGAGACTTATTTGAAACGCGTATGGTTTTCCAGCGGCATCTATCATCATTATGGATGTGAGAAGTTTAAACCTGGTTTCTCGCAGGAATGGCTGCGAGAGCAGCTTCTACAGGTAGACGCTAGAAAACTGCCACTCAAGGAGGGTGAGACCGTATCACAGCTCTGCGAAGAACTTTTTCCCGTTATCTTTGACGAGACCGTCCTCCCTAAGCGTGTGAATAAGGCCGACGGTGAAGACTTGCTGCTGACGTCTGCCTGCCATTTTTATGATGGCGTCTCACAAGCCGAGGCAGAGCGATTTTACGAGGCTATGAAACAGGCCAATGTCCATAATCCTGAGCCTGCTTCGTATGGTCTGAATTCGACGCTCGTCAAGGAGGATGGAGAACTGAAAGAGCAGGTTTGGTCTGCCGATGGCAAATATGCCAATGCCATCCGGCACATTATCTATTGGCTGGAGAAGGCAATGGATGTTGCCGAGAACGAGCAACAGAAAAAGGTTATAAAACTACTTATAACATATTACAAATCAGGCGATCTGAAAGATTTCAATAAATATTGCATTGAATGGCTGAAAGAGCACGATTCGAGTATCGACTTCATCAATGGTTTCATTGAGGTCTATGGCGATCCGCTCGGGCTGAAAGGTTCTTGGGAAGGACTGGTGGAGTACATCGACGAGGAAGCTACGCATCGCACACGTACCATCAGTGATAATGCCCAATGGTTTGAAGACCATTCCCCTGTAGATCCTCGTTTCCGCAAGCCCGTTGTCAGGGGCGTTTCTGCCAATGTCATCTGTGCTGCCATGCTTGGAGGCGACGAGTATCCCTCAACGGCCATAGGTATCAATCTACCCAATGCAGACTGGATCAGGGCTGAATATGGCTCAAAGAGCATCACGATCAGCAATATCACCGATGCCTATAACAAGGCAGCTCACGGCAATGGCTTCAAGGAGGCATTCGTGATAGATAAGCAGACCCTCAGTCTCATCAATCAATACGGAGATATTTGCGATGATCTGCATACCGACCTTCATGAGTGTCTCGGACATGGTAGCGGGCGCCTCCTGCCAGGTGTCGATCCCGATGCGTTGAAGGCCTATGGCAACACGATAGAAGAGGCGAGGGCCGATCTCTTCGGACTCTATTATATGGCAGATCCGAAACTGGTGGAACTAGGGCTCGTGCCTGATGGTGAGGCCTATAAGTCACTGTATTATTCTTATATGATGAATGGACTGATGACACAATTGATAAGGATTGCTCCAGGCCATCAGATAGAAGAAGCCCATATGCGTAATCGCGCCCTGATAGCCCGTTGGTGTATGGCCCAGGGCGATGTCGTCAGACTGGTGAAGCGTGATGGTAACACCTACGTTGAAATCACGGATTATGAAGCCCTGCGCCAGCTGATAGCCACTTTATTGGCTGAGGTGCAACGCATCAAGAGTGAGGGCGACTTTGCTGCAGCCCGTCAGTTGGTGGAGCAGTATGCCGTCAAGGTCGATCCCGTGCTCCACGAAGAGGTGCTGGCCCGTTATAACCAACTCAACCTTGCACCTTATAAAGGTTTCATCAATCCGATGCTGTTGCCTGTTAGGGACCAGGAGGGTCGTATTTGTGACATCCAGATAAACTACAGCGAGAGCTATGCCCATCAGATGCTCCGCTATAGCACGGAATATGCCAGTCTCATATAAATAAGGTGTATATGGACATACAGGCACAAGTGAAAGAGATCAAGCAATCGTTCCGTCAGATGATGGACGGGGCGGTTGCTCAGTCCATGCGAAATAAGGGCGTCGATTACAAGCTGAACTGGGGAGCTACCCTGCCGCGCCTTCGTGAGAAAGCCGATGAAATCGGCAAAAACTACGACCTCGCCATCGCACTGTGGAAAGAGAATGTGCGTGAGTGCAAGATTCTCGCCACAATGGTGATGCCTGCCGATGTCGTGCTGCCAGAGGTGATTGACATTTGGATGGAACAGATGCCCACACAGGAAATTGCCGAACAGGCAGCCTTCAACCTCTTCCAGTATCTGCCTTATGCCCCCGAAAAGGCCTATACATGGATGGCTTCCGACAAGGAACTCTACCAACTTTGTGGCTTCCATATACTCAGTCGTCTGTTTATGAATAAGCAAGAGCCCAACGAACGTGGTATCAATGAATTCATCGATCAGGCCATTGTCGCTTTGCACGAGGGCTCCATTCCCGTCAGGAAAGCCGCTATGGCCTGTATGATGCGATTCTCAGAACTGGGCCTTGTCTATGAACGGATTGCCAAAAGCGCATTAAAACAGGCTAATTTAGATTTTTTATAAATTAACTCTCTTTTGTCTCCTTGAAAATTCGTACCTTTGTGCGGTTTTCTAAGAAAAAGGAATGAAAGACAGTGTTTTTAGAAGTGTAAAGCGCATTCTTGACAACTTTCTTGAGATGAACAATCATCGCAAGACACCAGAGCGCTATACCATCCTGAAAGCCATCTACAGCACTGAAGGTCATTTCACCCTTGAGGAGCTGAACGACAAACTGCAGAATGAATTCAAATTCCCTGTCAGCAGAGCCACCTTATATAATACGTTGAACCTCTTTCTGGAATTGAGACTTGTGACGCGCCACAGGTTTCAAGGCACCACGAAGTATGAGGCCTGCTACCACAATGACAGCCATTGTCACCAGATATGTACGATTTGTGGCAAAGTGACGGAAGTAGAGTCACCCGAGATTCAGATAGCTGTCAATAACATGCGTTTGAAGCGTTTCCGCAAGGACGGTTTCACGCTTTACATCTATGGCGTTTGCAGTTCCTGTCAGACGAGAATCACGAAGCGTAAGAACATGGAACGTCGCAAAAAGCTGGAACTGCAGAGGTCTCAGGAAAAGGCGAAGAGTCAGGAAAAGGCAGACAATCAGAACAGAACAAAGAATAAAAAAACTGTATAAACAAAGCATTATGAACAAAGGAAAAGTTGATGTCCTGCTGGGCTTGCAGTGGGGCGACGAAGGAAAAGGTAAGGTGGTCGATGTGCTGACCCCGAAGTACGATGTGGTTGCCCGTTTCCAGGGAGGACCGAATGCCGGTCACACGCTGGAATTTGAAGGCCAGAAGTATGTGCTGCGTTCCATCCCCTCCGGCATCTTCCAAGGTGGCAAGGTGAACATTATTGGAAATGGTGTGGTGCTTGCTCCAGACCTCTTCATGGACGAAGCCAAGGCACTTGAGGCCAGTGGCCACGACCTGCATGCCCGTCTGCACATCTCCAAGAAGGCACATCTCATCATGCCGACTCACCGTGTGCTCGACGCTGCCTATGAGGCACAGAAGGGCAAGGACAAGGTGGGTACTACTGGCAAGGGCATCGGTCCTACCTACACAGATAAGGTCAGCCGTAACGGTCTGCGTGTGGGTGATATCCTCGATCATTTCGAAGAGAAGTACGCCAAGGCAAAGGCTCGCCACGAGGCCATCCTGAAGTCGCTCAACTTCGAATACGACATCACGGAGGTCGAAAAGAAATGGCTGGAGGGTGTCGAATACCTGCGTCAGTTCCCGATTGTCGATTCTGAGCATGAGATCAACCAAATCCTCAAGAGCGGCAAGAGCGTGCTCTGCGAGGGCGCTCAGGGTACGATGCTCGACGTTGACTTCGGTTCCTATCCGTTTGTCACCTCTTCTAACACAATCTGCGCAGGTGCCTGCACAGGTCTTGGCATTGGTCCCAACAAGATTGGCGACGTCTATGGCATCATGAAGGCCTACTGCACCCGTGTTGGTGCTGGTCCATTCCCCACAGAACTCTTCGATGAAACGGGTAAGAAAATCCGCGACCTCGGCCATGAGTATGGTGCTGTCACAGGCCGTGAGCGCCGTTGTGGCTGGATCGACCTCGTAGCCCTGAAGTACTCAATTATGGTGAATGGCGTCACCCAGCTCATCATGATGAAGAGCGATGTGCTCGACGGCTTCGATACCATCAAGGCCTGTGTGGCTTACAAGCAGAATAGCGTTGAAATCGACTATTTCCCATACAACATCGAGGAGGGCATCGAGCCTGTCTATCAGGAACTGCCAGGTTGGAAGACCGACATGACGAAGTTCACCAGCGAGGATCAATTCCCGAAGGAATTCAGCGATTATATCGCATTCCTCGAGGCTCAGCTTGAGACTCCTATAACAATTATCAGCATTGGTCCGGATCGTGACCAGACTATCGTAAGAAAGAAATAATGGCACAGAAACCCAGTATTCCCAAAGGAACGCGCGACTTCGGTCCCTCAGAGATGGCCCGTCGCAACTATATCTTTGATACCATCAAGCAGGTGTATCAGCTTTATGGCTTCCAGCAGATAGAAACACCTGCTATGGAAACGCTCGGCACACTGATGGGTAAGTACGGCGAGGAAGGCGACAAACTGCTCTTCAAGGTACTCAACTCTGGCGACTTCCTCAGTAAAGTCTCCGACGAGGAGCTGCAGGAGCGAAATGCCCTCCATCTCGCAGCAAAACTCTGTGAGAAGGGCCTCCGCTATGACCTCACCGTACCTTTTGCCCGCTATGTGGTGATGCATCGTGACGAACTGCAGTTACCCTTCAAGCGCTACCAGATGCAACCCGTATGGCGTGCAGACCGTCCGCAGAAAGGCCGTTATCGTGAGTTCTGGCAGTTTGATGGCGACATCGTTGGTTCCGACTCTCTGCTCAACGAGGTGGAGCTCATGCAGATTGTCGATACCGTGTTCAGCCGTTTTGGTGTGCGTGTGCAGATCAAGATCAACAACCGCAAGATCCTCTCAGGTATCGCCGAAGTCATCGGGGCTGCCGAGAAGATCGTGGATATCACAGTGGCTATCGATAAACTCGATAAAATCGGCATCGATAACGTCAATCAGGAGTTGCGCGAAGACGGTCTCTCCGAGGAGCAGATCGAGAAATTGCAGCCCATCATCTCACTCGAGGGCACCAATGATGCCAAACTCGACACCATCGCCCAGGTGCTGGCTGCCAGCGAGACTGGTCTCAAGGGCGTAGAGGAGACACGTTTCATCCTCGATACCCTCAAGACTGTCGGCCTGAAGAACGAGATACAGCTCGACCTTACCTTGGCACGCGGCCTGAACTACTACACAGGCGCCATCTTCGAGGTGAAGGCCCTCGACGTACAGATAGGCTCCATCACGGGTGGTGGACGCTACGACAACCTGACGGGCATCTTCGGCATGCCTGGCATCTCTGGCGTAGGCATCTCCTTCGGCGTCGATCGTATCTACGACGTGCTCAATGCCCTCGACTGCTATCCCAAGGATGCCACCAACGGCACCCAGCTGCTCTTCATCAACTTCGGCGATCGTGAGACAGCCTACTGTCTGCCCGCAGTGGCGAAGGCACGTGAGGCAGGTATCCGCACGGAGATTTTCCCCGATTCATCAAAGATGAAGAAGCAAATGTCGTATGCCAATGCCAAGCAGATACCCTTCGTTGCCCTCGCTGGCGAGAACGAGATGGCCGCAGGCAAGCTAACGTTGAAGAATATGTTAAGTGGAGAACAGCAATTGCTTGATATAGAAGAAATTATAAACATAGTAAGATCATGAAGAAGAGTCTCGTCCTTGCCTTTGCAGCCCTGCTGATGCTGACGGCTGCCGTACCCGATAAGACCACAACCATCTTTATCATTGGTGACTCTACGGCTGCCAATAAGGATATCTCTGGCGGCAAGCAGGAGCGAGGCTGGGGTATGGCCCTTCAGTGTTATTTCGACGACAACATCCTTGTGGATAACCACGCCGTCAATGGGCGCTCCTCGCTCTCGTTCATCCGCGAAGGTCGTTGGGACAAGGTGCTGGAACGCATCAAGCCAGGCGACTATGTCATCATCCAGTTTGGCCACAATGATGAGAAGGCAGGGGCCGACCGTCATAGCGACCCAGGTTCCACCTTCGACTACAATCTGGCCAAGTATGTGCGCGAAACACGTGAACATGGCGGCATTCCCGTGCTGATGAACTGCGTCGTGCGTCGCAATTTCTTTGTGAATGTGCCTGAGAACGATGATGATGAGAAGCTGCGCACCACAACCTTCAAGGACGGTGTGAAGATGGTAGAGGGCGATTCCCTCATCGACACCCACGGACTCTACCGAGTGGCACCCCGTGATGTGGCCCGTCGCATGAATGTCCATTTCATCGATGCCAACCAGATCACCCACGATCTCGAGCAGGGTCTCGGCACAGAGGCTTCCAAGAAGCTCCACATGTGGTTCTTGCCAGGCCAAGAGCCCAGTGTCCCCGCAGGCCGTCAGGACAATACACATTATAATATATATGGCGCACACGTCGTAGCCAGGTTGTTGGCCGATGCCCTCTGTGAGGAGATTCCCATGCTGAAGCCCTATCGCTGCGAGGCCGATGTCACCGTCGATACACAAGGACGTGGCGACTATCTCGACCTGCAGTCTGCGCTGACAGCCCTCGACACGTCGAAGCCCGTTACCATCCAGATACTGGGTGGTGAGTGGGAGAGGCCTCAGATGCCCAAGAAGTCAAAAGTGAAGTTCATCCTCCGTCAGGGAGCCGTATGGAAATAATAATTCAAGTATATCATGAACAAGAACGAGAAATTTGTCATCACGATCAACCGTGAGTTAGGAAGTGGCGGTCGCACTATCGGCCGCAAGTTGTCTGAACGCCTGGGCGTGACCTTCTACGACAAGGCTGTCATCAAGGCTCTTCAGAAGAAGTTCAGACTCTCCATCGACGAGATAGAACGCCTGAAGGGACAGAACCACTCCTGGTGGGCCGAACTGAAGCGCGCCCTGTGGAGAGACGAGTCGTACAGCATGCCTTACTATCAGGCCACGATGGTCGACTACAACGATGTGCCTACCTCTTTCAGGATGTTTGAGACCGAGGAGGAGATCCTCACAGGCATCGCCGAGGAAGAGTCGTGCGTCGTGGCTGGTCGTGCAGGCTTCTATGTGTTCCGTAATCACCCCAACCACATGAGCATCCTCATCCAGGCCTCGATGGACTACCGTGTGAAGCGCCTGATGCGCAAGCAGAACCTGAGCGAGGAAGATGCCCTCAAGACCATCAAGAAGGTCGACGAGATGCGTGAGAATTACGTCAAGGGATATACCAAGACCTCACGCTACGACACCCGCAACTATAATCTCGTGATTTCTGTCGATGACAAGACTGAAGACGAGGTTGTCGATCTTATCATGCAATATATCAAATAAATAAAGAAACTACAAGAAAATGAAGAAGACAAGACTATGGGTGGTTGCCGCCTTCCTTACCATTTGTGGCACAACAACAGTCATGACAGGTTGCAAAGAAGCTACTCAAAAGGACAATCCCGCAGCCTCTGTGCAGTCCACAGAACTGATTCGCACCAGCCAGAGCTGGGACGGCGTAGAGCTGCCCGACTATCTGAAGGGACGCCCTGAACTGGTGGCTGTCAAGTATGTGTTCCCCGCAGGTAAGAAACTGGGCTGGCATCATCATCCCGTGATGAACTACGGCATCCTGGTGCAGGGCGAGCTGACTATCATCGGACAGGATGGCAAGGAGAAAGTCGTCCATGAGGGCGAGGCTGTCGTGGAGATGGTCAACACCATCCATCACGGAGAGAACCGAGGCAACAAAGACGTCATCCTCTATATGTTCTACCTCTCTCAGAAAGACCTGCCCTTGGCTGTGCAGCACCCAGAGATTCCGCTGGAATAGCGTCAGCCGAATATCCATACGCGACAAAGCGTGCATTGCTCCCAATACTTTGTCGCAAAAACATCTAAGGCTTAAAGCCTGTCTGCCAGACGGCTTTGACACCTTCGCAGAAGTCGTAGAGGATATGACGGCCCTGGATGCGGCGACCAGCAGGGAGGAAACCACAGACGATGCGTGTGATGTGACGGCGGATGTTGAATGTCTTCGGATCATCCACACCGATGCTTTCTACGCGTAAACTGAAACGGCCGATGCCAGGAAGGACAACCGTCTGCCCCTCTGTAAGTTTCTGCTCCTAAAATCCGCAACTATCATCCAATACACGATTAAGGGTAGATTTATGAGTCGTTAGTAGCAGCTTTCAGTAAAAAGCAACAGCACAACATCAATATGTAGCCACCATCCCCTTACCCCACGAT
>Ga0256404_1001242_pt1 | contig 63336 bp, 76 predicted proteins | sample RumenRJG_01DNA_FD_185990 | JGI IMG/M metagenome (GOLD analysis project Ga0256404, IMG submission 185990) | Bovine rumen microbial communities from Lethbridge, Alberta, Canada - RJG_01 | ecosystem: Host-associated > Mammals > Digestive system > Stomach > Rumen | place: Canada: Alberta | collected...
ATTCTGAGCAATGGCAGATGCATAACCCTTCCCGTCTTGCACCAATGTGTTAATGCTATCGGTGTTCTGTGCGATGGCGGACGCATAACCCTTCCCGTCTTGCACCAAGGTATTAATGCTATCGGTGTTCTGTGCGATGGCGGACGCATAACCCTTCCCGTCTTGCACCAAGGTATTAATGCTATCGGTGTTTTGGGCGATAGCGGAGGCATAACCTTTCCCGTCTTTCACTAGGGCGGTTATACTGTCGGAGTTTTGGGCAATGGCAGAGGTATTGCCGTTTACCGTTTCCGAAAGAGATGTAATGCTATCGGCATTCTGATTGATGGCGGTTGTGTTTCCGCTCACGGCCTTTGCCAGCGATGTAATGCTATCGGCATTCTGAGCAATGGCAGATGCATAACCCTTCCCGTCTTGCACCAATGTGTTAATGCTATCGGTGTTCTGTGCGATGGCGGACGCATAACCCTTCCCGTCTTGCACCAAGGTATTAATGCTATCGGTGTTCTGTGCGATGGCGGACGCATAACCCTTCCCGTCTTGCACCAAGGTATTAATGCTATCGGTGTTTTGGGCGATAGCGGAGGCATAACCTTTCCCGTCTTTCACTAGGGCGGTTATACTGTCGGAGTTTTGGGCAATGGCAGAGGTATTGCCGTTTACCGTTTCCGAAAGAGATGTAATGCTATCGGCATTCTGATTGATGGCGGTTGTGTTTCCGCTCACGGCCTTTGCCAGCGATGTAATGCTATCGGCATTCTGATTGATGGCGGTTGTGTTCCCGTTCACATCTTTTTCAATTGCCGTTATGCTGTTTGTATTTTCGGTTATGCCGTTTTGTAACGTGGTTATATCGGATTCAATTGCAGGAATAGTCGTATTCTGAATATCGGCAACATTGCTTTCAATCGCAGGAATAGTCGTATTCTGAATATCGGCAACATTGCTTTCAATCGCAGGAATAGTCGTATTCTGAATATCGGCAACATTGCTTTCAATCGCAGGAATAGTCGTATTCTGAATATCGGCAACATTGCTTTCAATTGCAGGAATCGTGGTATTGAATACATCTTGCAAATGTTTGTCAACCTTTTGCAGGCTGATGGCCATATCTTTAATATTATCAGCGTCAATGATAATTTTGGCATCGGCATTGGTCACATTAGACCATTCGCCGTTCCCGAAACAGTCGTAGTAGCGGTATTTGAAGTCGTAGTTGCCGTTCAGAATCCCAATCTGGAACACATCGTTCTTGGTGTAGAAGCTGTGTTCGTCCTTGGTACTGGTATTCGTGGCAAGGATTTCAATCCCGGTACAATTAGCAGGAAGCGTGGCCATATGGATGTTGAAGCCCTGGAACAGAGTCTCAATCACGGGAGCCGTGGGGGCCGTGGGCTGTGCCAGATTATAAGCATGGGTACGGGGAGAACCGTAGGTGCCAAAAACGGACCGTGCAAAAAGATAGGCGGTGCCGGACCGTTCACTGGGTATGGCATCAGACGTAAGGGCGCTGGTGCTGTCCAGCATCCCTTTATACTTCCCTGCATCCGTGTTTTCCCGGAGTTCATACCCATCAAAATAATCCTGCGTGTTGACTGCCGTCCACTGCCAGTGTGGTGTCCCGCCTTCCCATGTAACGGTGAACTGATCCGGAGCGGTAGGAAGGTGGCTTGCCCCCGCAATGGTGATGGTGGCCACGGGTGCTTGAGTGCTGTCACAAGCCTTGCCGAATTTGTTCTTCCCTACCACTTTCACGTTGTAGGTCTTTCCGGCGGTCAGCTTCTTGATGGTGAACGTCACACCGTCAGCGTCCCCAGCGTAGCCATATTTCGTCTCTGAACTTGTTTTATAGTAGACGGTAGCACCACTATACCCGGACACATTTCCCTTCTCCCATTGGACATACACGTCATTCTCCGGGTATCCCAGATTGTCCGTGGTGTGCTGTTCCAGAAGGGAAACTCTTGTCACCTGCCCCACGGCGGTATTGGTGGTGTTGTCCACCACCTTGTCCACACTGGTGGAGATGTTCCCGGCGAATTTCAGAAGGGCCTGTTTGAGCTGTGCCACGAAAGCCCGACCGTCACCGGATACGGAGTTGGGGATTTTCTGGATGTCTTCACTGGAAAATTTGTTGTCCGCCATGGTTCACATCACCCCTGTGGCTGATTGGCTGCCGTAACAGGCCCATTGACCGCCGCAGCAATAGCCTGGTTGATTTCATTCAAAAGGGCCTTGTCCTGGCTAACATCAAGTGCCTGCTGATTCTGGCAATAGATAGCAGCCAGCTTGATGCATACCTGATTTAAGACCAGTTGCTGAAATGGCATATCATCATCCAGTTCCACCCTTTTCGTATTGGCGAAATACCGGATGGTAACGGGCGGATCGTCCAGGGCTTTAATCGTGCTGCCGGTAATCTTGATAGGGAACTTCCCTGCTGTTCTGACAAATTCTTTTGGAAGTGCGGTTTCCGTTTCCGTCAGTGTTAAATCATTGAGGAACAAGGGAGAACCGGCACCCACAAGGAAAGAGGAAACGTATTGAATGGCCTCGTTCAGGTAGCTCAGGATTTCATTATCATCCAGCCCCACTTCATCGCGGTCGTTGATTTTGTCCCGGATCTGATTGATAGCCACATCCACTAACATGTTCATTGTTTCATTCGTCCTCCTTCCTTATCAGCACATAAACGGCATTTTGATTTTTACATTGGAGTATCTTCTCTCCGGAACAATGCTGCTTACAAGGCGGTTTACTTCGCTCATAAGAACGTCATTGTTGGGGTTCTGCTCCAGGATCATGGCTACAATCTTCACAATGCAGTCAAAGAAAATATCCGGGAGGTCAATGGCACCCGTTTCAATGTCCTCTATCTCGTTTAATTTGCCACGATACAGGAGGTCAAAGTCGCTTCTGGCATAGATTCTTCCGGCGAATACTCTATAGGTCCCAAAAGGAAGCTCGCCTTCCAGGGTAACAGGAGAAAGGTGGTATTTATCTTTTGCCCTTGCCACCCGGACTAACAGGATGAAATCGTCCGGCAGCTCTGCCCCTGTCTTTTCAAAGTCGTAGTGTTCCTTTTCCGGATCATCTGCGCCCTTGTTTTCGTTGTATTCATCAACTTCCTTGTTCATCTCATCAACGCGGTATTCCTTGATTTTCTCCAGGAAATCGCTGTTGCTCAATGCGTAGGACTGATTTAAATATCGGATGGATTCATTAATGGCATTGAGCATATCATAGCCGGAATACTTGACTTCATCGTTGTCATTCAGCTTATACCGGACCTGACGGGATATTCTTTTTGCGGTAATACTCATATCTCTACACCCCGCTTTTAAAAGAACCGGCGTTCATGTTTCATACACAGCCGTGGATTTTCCTTCGTCCATTTTCTGATCTGGGCAACGTATTTGGCTTCTTCTCCCACAGACCGGTAAAAGGTGGCAAGGCGTAAAGTCGGGTCCAGTGTCCACAGTTCCTGGGGAATAGCAAACATAATCTGCTTTTCATCGCTTTTCCCCTGATTGATGGTGTTGCCGACAATCTTGGAAATCTCTACAGCATCCAGGGCGTCTCGCAAATCAACCTTGTTGGTCAGTGCTACACCGCCTTTTCCATCGTTTAAATCCGTGAGTTTCTGCTCATAAATGGCCATTTTGTGAATCACTTCCGTTCTTTTTCATGGTTAATGCTAAAAAATAAAGCGTACACAATACAGGCTGTTCCACATTGTGTACGCTGCTTTTGTTTGAACCATGCACCAGCTTTCTCGGCCGGTGCGTGGTCAATCATTGGAATAAGGTCAAATCTTGATATTGGTGATGGAACCGTGAGCCTGGGGCTGAGTGCATTTCAGGCCAATAGAGCCTTCAATGACAAATTCAGAATAGTTACCTTTCTTGGCAAGGCCGGTAACTTCATGCGTGCGGTCGAACCATTTCAGGGTCATATACTGAGTGTCGATAGCATCGATTCTATCATTCGGATAGAACAAGTGAGGATGGGCGGTAACAATACCGAAGTCGCTTTCGTAGGTATCTGCTACCAGGTTCAGTTTCTTTTCTGCACCCTTCCGGATGTTAGTGGAGTTAGCCAGCAGCTGTTTGCTGAACCGTCTCTTGTTGATGGGGTTCATCCACAGGTCGCCAGGATGGGCACCGCGCAGCTGTGCTTTGTACAGCATGGAATCAATGTCATCCAGGGTGGATTCTGCTTTGCCGCCCAGGTCTACCACGTTGTTCCGTTCTACCTTCACATTGGTGCCTGCATCGGTGGGTTTAACCTGTTTGGAAGCAACGGCATCAATAGCGCCTTTCATGGTGCTGTAGATGTTGAAGGTGGTGGAGGACTTTACGTTCACATAGTAAGGAACGTCAGCTTTCAGTCCGGTAGGCATGGTATTAGCCACAAAGAAGATGAAGTCGCCGGTGGACAGTTCATGATTTGCAGTGGTGGTGCACAGGCCGGAGGTAGCAACGTTTACTGCCAGTGCAGAGGAATTCAGGAAATAAGGAATACCGCCAGTTTCTGCCGGTACGGAGGCCGTGCCTTTTACTCTGGCTTCATTGGTTACCAGGGCATATTCGATGTCTTTGGCATGAGCCAGGAAAGCGTTCTGTTTTTGACGGACGAATTCATCCTGTTCAGTGTAGATTTTTTCGGTTTTCCGCTGCATGTCGGATACCCAACCGGTGTTCTGGAAAATCTGGACGTTGTTGGACAGGCTTCTCAGGCTGCCGACTTTTTCCGTCTTGTAATCTTCCTTTTCCAGATGGGCGTTCTTGATGGGCGGGCGCAGGGCCTCAGTGATCCAACTAAATTCAGGTTCCTTTGCATTTGCGTCTGCCGTCAGGCTGGACAGGAAAGGAGTCGTAGTCGGGTCAATGTTGGTAATAATCGGGGAGAAATCTTCCGCATTACCAAATGCTTCAAAAGTTAAGGACTGGGATTCGCTAGGACCGGGATCTCTAATTACTGCCATTGTAGTCACCTCGTAAATAAAATTTTTTAGTTATGAAAAAACCGCCCACGAAGGACGGTTGTTTCACCATTGGAATATGGTTATGTCGTTCAATAGGGTTTTCTTATCTTCCGCTAAAATACTTTTGGAACCATGCCTGCTTCTGCTGATAGTTCATGTTTCTCAGCTGCCGTGCATCGGGCCGTTCCCGTGCGCTGCTGTTGCCAGCTCCGGGAGTTTCTACGGCGGGCGGACGGGAAACATGAGTCGGGACAGTTCCCACATTGGAAGCCTGGGCATAAAAAGCCTTTCGGGTATCTTCGTAATACTTCTGGAGAATTTCTGCACCTCTTCGAGTAATCTGTCCATGCTGCGCTCCATTGATAACCTGGGCAATCTCTTGCGCTTGTTCGTAGGGCATTTGCTTGTAGCGGGTAGCCAGCATCTTATCAATGGCACCAAAATTGGGTTCCGTCTGCTGGGCGTTCGCTACAAAGGACTTCACATCGTTAAAGATAGCTTCTCTTTCACTTTCTTTGTTCTGGGCCGCTCGCTGCTGTTCCATGATCCGTTCACGGGTCTGGTTCAGGATCATCCCTTGGGCGTTCTGGAGTGCCGCTTCATACATCTGGGCTTTATTGATAAGGTCCTTATCATCTGTGTATTCTGCTGCATCCAGTTCTTCTTCTGTGATGCCGATTTGCTCCATGGCCTGTTTCTTGGCCATTTGGTTCACACGGTCATAGAACTTTCTATTGGCTTCCACAGCCGTCTGTTTGGCCACTTCTGCGGTATCTTCCGTAGGGACCTGGGCGTTTAAGGCTTCTTCAAACCGCTTCTGCTTGTAGGCTTTATACTGCGGTTTGTAGAGTTCCGGAATCCGGGATTCGTCCACTCTGCCCTCATGGAGGGCATTGAGCAGTTCATTTTCCGTGTATTCCGGTTCCTTGGTAGTCTTTTCCAGGAATCCTTCTGTCAGGCCGGTATCAGCTTTGTTGATACCTTCCGGTTGCTTCTGGATATTGCCCGGAATGGCATTGGGGTTGGCCGCTCCAGGTACATAAGCGGGTTGGTTCGGCTGCTGTGCGCCCTGGGATGCTGCCGGTGGCTTCACGTCAACAATGGTTCTTTTCCCGGTGGCCGGGTCAATTACCAGCTTGACGCCACCAGCGACAATTTCCCGCGGTGCATTATTGCTGCTGCCTCCGTTTTCCGGTGCGCTCTGGGTAGGAGTTGCCGCTGCTTCCGTAGAGGGAGCGGGGCCAGCAGTCTGTTCCGCTGCCGGTGTCTGCTGCGTGCTGGCTCCAGAACTAGTTCCAAAATTGGTTTCTGCTGCCGGTTGGGGGGTGGGCGCTGTAACTGCGCTCTCCGATGCTGCCGGTGCCGGGCCGGTAATAGTCGTTCCATCCATTCGTTATCTACCTCCATTTTCTTTCTGTGCTTCAATCGCCTGGATCGCTTTATCCAGTTTGAATTGGTACAGCTTCCCTTTTTCAATCAAGCTGTCCATGTAGCTTTCCAGTTCTTTAATGACTTTGTATTTGAGCTTTGTTTCCAACGGGTCTTTCCCGGAATCCTCCAGGTCTTTCAGGATTTCCTGCTGAGATTGAACGAAAAACGGCTTCAGGAATTCCTTGATTTCCTTTGCCTGTTCAGCCTTTTGCAGCTGCTCCCGGAGTTCCTTGGCCTGTGCCTGCGGGTCCTGCCGCCTGGCTAAGACTTCCGCCCTCGTCAAAGGGGTTCTTCTTCCCCCATCTGCTGATATATCTAGCATCGTCCAATCTCTCCTCCTGCATCACGTCGCTGCTGTTCACATCAATGTTGAGATACTTCTTCAGGGCCTGGATCTTGGCTTCCGGAGGAATGTCTTCATAGCTTACGCTGAGTTTCGGCGTGGAAGCCTTGGCCAGTTCAAACTGTTCCTTAGCTTGTTCCAGTGCAAGGGCCTGCTGCTGCGCCTGTTGCTGAGCCTGCTGGGCTTCTGCCTTTCGCTGCTGTGCTTCAGGGCTTTCAGGGTCAAGCAGATAAGCGTTGATGTTCCGCACGCCCATGCTTTCCAGCAGCTTCTTGGCTGCCTCATACCAGCTGTTTTCCGTCACGACTCCCATCTGTTGGAGCTGCGGGAAAAGCTGGTTAATCATGACCATGAGGTACTGGATCTGGGCTTCCCTTGTCCCGGCTCCCTGGCCTACATTGATAATCAGGTCATAGTCGATGTTCAAATCGTCCTTGGTAATGGAAATGTTCTGATCCGTCAGCCGGAATATCTGCTCATCGTCCATATACTTCTGATTGAGAAGGATAATGTACTTGAACATGGGGACCACAAAGGACTCAGCGAAAATCCGGGCAATGTGCCTCATGCGCTTATCGGCAGCACCCATGATGGACGTAATGCCGGTAGCCGTTTTGTTTAAGCTATTGGAATCCAGCCCTTGATTGTACCGCGTGCTACCGCTCTGGGATTCAATCTCATTCTGTGCATACTCAATAACCTGCATGGAAAGAGGGCTGATAGACAGCTGCGGGCCTGGCATGATTGCGTCGGAGGGGCTGCCCTGGGTGGGAACAATCTCGTCATTGTCAATGAGAGCATCCATATCCACCTTGCTCATATCCACAAATGTACGCGGGCTGTTGTTCTTGGCCACATTGGTGATGATCTGCCGGAAGATTGCCGTCTTGAGGTTCTGATGCTGTTCCAGGATATCGGAAAAGCCTTCATCCTCATTGAATACCGTGTTAGGGCTGGGCTCTGCTTCCGCAATAAAGAAGGGAGCAAACTCCATTTCATTGGTAGAAATCCGGATAGGCGTATCCCCGATGGCGTGGACAATCAGGTGCTCATAGATTCCGTCTCCGTTGAAGTCGACGGACAGATACCCTTCGTACAGTTCGAACAGCTTAGAGGCGTTGTCTCCATCGTTCAGCCGTCCGGTGCTGTTTAGTTCCTTGTTTTTTAACAGGTCATAGGTGGTGTACTTGGCATCTCCGTCAGCTTTTTCCAGGGCTTCATCGATGTTTTCGTACACACCTTCCCGCTCTTTCCGTTTGAGGTAATCCCCGGTTACCAGTTTCCTTTGTGCCTTAAACTTGGCATCCTGGAGGTTGGTAGAGTCCGGAGTGAACCGCAATTCGGACGGGCTCATGTATTGAACTACCGGATAGTTGCTCTTAACGATAATCTTGTCGAACGTCACAATGGACAGATCTGGAGCATCCTTAACCGGCTTGATGGATTGAATCTCCACATGCCCGGCTTCGGCTTCCTCATTGAGTACAGCCATAATCTGATAATCGTCTGCACCAATGAGAATCTGATAGGTTTCTCTATCTTCTTCCCGCTTCCAGTACACCTTGGCCACACCATAGTTGATGGACAGGGCTTTTTCCAGGATATCGTTGATGAAAAGAGGATAGCTGTTTTTTCGCTGGAGCTCATAGGTCAGTAACTGTTGAATCCTGTCGGCTGCCGGATCATCGTTTGCATTGACACCTTTCACATCCACGGGGCTTTCCCCACCGATGAAAGGTTCGCAGAGGCTGGGGAGCATCCATTTTACGGTGGTCTGGATATCTCGGCTACAGAAATTGGACGTTTCAGACAGATGAGGGAACAGCCGTCTGTAGTGGTCTTCCTTTGCCTGATATGCCTGCTCCCGTTCGATGATTTTTGGCTCAATGGTTGAGGTATAGTAGGCATTGGCATCGTTTCGGCAGCGGATGAACGCCTGCATGATCTTTTCAATCTCGGCCTTCTTCAAGGTCTTGAGACTGACTTCCTTCTTTTGGTTCTCGGTGCTGGTAGCAAACATTAGCAGCACATCAAGCGGGCTCGCCTGATGTTGCCCCGGCATGGGCCCCTGCCCCGGCATCATTTGTCCAGGCATCATTTGTGGTTGCTGAGGGGCTGCGCCTGGGATAGGCTGCTGCCCTCCTGGAGGCATCGTTGGCTGCCCCTGCTGCATAGGCGGTCCCTGCTGCTGTTGCATGGCTGCCTGGGCCATATTGAGCTGGTCAATAGGGTTTGGCATCGTTCAACCGCCTCCTTATACCGTCAGCTCACTAATGGTAACGGTTGCGCTTGCTGCCGCCACCAGGTACACCGCTTTTTCGTCTGCATAGCCGCACAGAGGAAAAACCGCGGTATCCCCGGCTTTGATGGGAATCCCGGTGGAAGTGGTAACATCGTCACCACCCCAGAAGACATCTGCCGTTCCGGAGTTGTACACTACCAGCACCGCCCGTCCCTGCTGCTGATGAGAAATGAATTCGGGGCTGGCTGCTGCGGTTGCCTTAGTGCCTACGGTCAGGGTGCTGTTTTTCGCACGGGAAAATGCGTAAGGAATCGTCATGGTTTGGATCACTCTCCTTTACATGGAACCGAACTTCCGGATTCTGCCGGATTTTCGGAGGGAATTGAAACGGGTAAACTGCCCCGTTGACACAGGTGCCGCAAAGGTCAGCGCCAGTGCGTCACCGTAGTTTGGGGATTGAAGTCCCCGTTCCTTCATATCTTTCTTGCTTTCCAGCTGGAACCGGCCGCTTCCGTTGATGAAGGCTTCCGGTCCAATCAAATCGTTGTAGACTTCCTGGCTTTCGATGGCGCCGCCTTCATGAATCCATTTCTTCATGCCTGCCCACATCTCGGCTCTTTTGTTGAGATAGTAGGTATCATCCGGCTTTTCAGCGAAAGAAACCAGGGTGAACCGGTCTCCCCATCCCAGATGCTTGATGCAGCTATAGATGCCGGTGCCGTATCCCATATCAATGAATCCATGTGCCATACTGTGTTCTTGGGCCAGGGCGACGATCTTCCCGGCTGTGCGGAAATCATCGTCATTCTTGGGCATGGTGAAAAGGACCTTGGACCAGTTTCCCTGCCGCATGGAGCATACGAGCAAGTCGTCGCCTTCCCACGCCGGGTCAATCCCGAAAATAACTGGAAGGTCCTTGAAGGCTTCCGGATCCATGGTTTTGTACCGGTCCAGCGCTCCCTGGGCGTCCTCAACAGAAATAAGCTGTGCATCGCCCATCTGCGGGAATTGGCCTTTCACGCGGACGCGGATAATATCGGTATCCTCTCCATACTGCTCAATCCACCGCTGTAGCTGAGCTTTATTGGAAATGGCTACATCCCGGCTGTCAATCTGCCGGGTATGCCAGATGCTCCGGAACTTGTGGAAGCAATCATAAAACCGTCCGGAGTTCCGGGTTGGGTTGCCGAAGGCCGTCCATATGATTTCCGTCTTGGAGTCGGTCAGCGCGCCTTCAACGACTTCCCAGATGGCCGAATCTATAGCTGAGGCTTCATCAAATATGACCAGGATCCTTTTTCCCTGGTTGTGCAGCCCGGCAAACGCTTCCGGGTTCTGTGCGGACCATGGAAGCGCGTCCATGCGCCAGGTCTTTTCGTGCTCCGGGTCCACGCTAAAGAATGAAGTCGCCGTGTACGTGAACAGGGGCCTAGTAATGGATAGTCGGTGCCACTTGGCCAGCTCCGGCCAGGTCTTAGAAAGCAGCTGGTTCTGGGTGTTGGCCGTCACAACGCCCTTGCAGTCCTCGAACGTGCTCATCGCCCAGATGATAAGCCAGCACACCAGCGCCGACTTGCCTATGCCGTGCCCGGATGCTACAGCCTCCTGGATCACCTGCTGCGGGCTTTTGAGTCCCCGGCCAACATCCTCCAATAAGGAAAGCTGCCAGGGGTCCGGCTGCTGCTCGGCCAGCGGGCCCGGCTCTCCCCACGGGAAAGCGGCCCATACAAAGCCTACAGGATCATGGGTAAAACCGGCAGCAAACTCCGCTAGCTGGCTCATCTGCTGCGGACTGAGTGACTCACCGCTACCTTTGGAAGCTCTCACGGTGCATCACGCTCCCCCTTGGCTGCGCGCCTGCGTGCCTTGCTGAGCGCGTCCGCAAAGCTGCTGTCCGCTTTGACCTCTAGCGAATCGGTCAGCAGCTTATGATGCTTGGCCATGTCCTCAGCTGCCTTGATACGGTCAGAAAGTGCCGGATCCAGCCCGAACTGGTCCTTCACTTCTCCTCGGAAGGTAGCGCTGAGGAACCCCAGCACTTCTTCCGGATCAGCAATAGTGGGGTTCATCCCCAGGCCAATCTGCACTCCCTTCATAAAAACCTGTCCGATTTCGGTAGAAAGGAACGCTTCTCGCAAGGCAGCTGCCCGCTTACAGTCGTTTCGGTCATAATGATCCTCATCAATGCCGTATGCCTTCCGGTAGGCGGCTGTGCGATTTTTCTCAAGGATTGAACCGGCCAGGAATTGGAAGTCAGCTTCCGTTTCCGGCGGCTGCGGCTGCTTTCCGCTTCTTCCTTTCTTCTTTCCGGCGTCTGTTTTCTCGCTGGATGAAATCATCTGGATCACCTCCTTCCCTATCAATGAAGTTCCAGAACTCTACCAGCTTCAGCAGCACCTGGAGCTCTTTCGTCCCCTGGTAGAGATTCACCTTGCTGCCGGTGGGAGGGAAGTAAAGGTCCAGGGAGCGCACCTTAATGATGCAGTCATTCTGAACGCTCCAGCACTGCCGGACGGAATACAACACGATGATATGGTGCTTGTACCTCAGCCCTTTACACAGCTTGAAGATTGTCTGTCGTATGCTTTTCACCCTATCACCTGCCCTTCCTCCAAAAGAAAACCGCTCAGAACGGCGCGTAGAATCGTTTCTGAGCGGTTTTTAGTCAGCACCCTTATAGTTGGTACCTGCATTTTCGAAGCCAGGAACGTCAATGCCGGAGTCTTCCGGATCCCGATGAGCTTCGGCAAATTTCCGCTTCACCCACTCCGGCAGGACCGGATCAAGCTGGTCCTGGAACAGCGTGTATAGCTCGTATGTCAGCCATTTTCCGCGGATGTAGTAGAGCGGGTTAAAGTAGTAGGCGATGTTGGTTTCGTGTCCAACTTTGACCTTGCCGCGTGCCATCACTCCTGCGCGTATCATCCTGCTGACGAATCGAGAGGCTGAGGCATAAGCGATACCCAGATACGCAGCGATATGGCTGATGTGCATACTGCGGTTTGTGTGGTCGCTCCTATAGACCAGCCGATTGGTGCCGTTTTCCAGCCGATCTATGAGCAGGTACAGACGGTAAGCATCCTTCGATTTGATCTCTTTGGGCAGCTTGATCCCGGTAAAAACGCGGACGAAGTGAGCTTGGGGCTTAAAAAGGTATCCTTTGCTGTCTCTGAAGTTGGAAAACCACTTCTTGCGCTGCCCGGCTGCGATCACTTCGCCGGTGCCCTGGTCGATCTCTCTGACCTCGAGAATCGTCTCTCTCCTACCCATGCCATCACCTCCCTTCTCATGGTTGTGTGCGCTTTGGCTTTGCTACTACTTTAAGCGTATTGGAGTATGACGAAAACCGTCATATCTCGCGATTTCGTATGACGGTTTCTGTCAATTTTTGAAAAGGACCGTAGAGCTAGTCAATATCAGCCTCCAGGACCGGTTTTGATCCTGTTTTCTGGTTGAGAGTCATATACTATATTTATACCCTCGACCAAATCCCGGCTGGGCCTGTCTTTTTCCATGCCACCTTCAGCTCAAAAGAAACAGCCCATACGAAAATCAGATCCGTATGGGCTGCTTTTATGCCTGCTTTCCTTTCCTCGTATCAGTCAAAGAGATGCCCAGGGTGAAAGGAGGTTTTCGCAAAAAAAAGACCCTGGGCACCATGAGGGGCAACGTCTGGATGGATCCGCTCAGCAGTCTTGGCAACAAAAAAAGGAGCTTAGCAGCTCCCTATCAGCATATGCGGTTAAATCCACCCACGGCGTTTAACCCATTTTAATCACATATAAAAGAGCCTGTCAAATCCATTCCAGGAATGGCATAAAAATGGCCAAAGTTTTATAAAAACCCCTTGCGTTAACACGCAATGCGTGCTATAATATAGACAAGAAAAGGGAAGCGGGAGCTTCCCAAAGAAAGAAAGGGGAAACATCATGATTTACTTAAACAGCGACAGAACCGAATTTATCAACAACGATGCTTTCATCGGATGCGGCAACGAAGTCCGGGAAGACTTGAACCGTGAGTACCACGCTCCCACGGCGCAGGAGCTGTACGACTTTATCGACAGCCAGCCTACATGGGACAGCGTTCCTGCGGACGCATACGATCAGCTGGCTGACTTATGCGGCGTAGGCTATACGGAAGAGGACAGCCTCGAAACACTGATGGATCGCTGCGCAGCAGCGCTGGAGGAGAAATAACGTAATCGGCCAGAAATTCCAGATCTGACCGGCGACACAGGCGGGGCCAACAACCCCGCCACCACTTTAAGTAAGGCGGTGATACAGAATGACCACCATTAAAGATGCCCGGCAAGCCGCCGGGCTCAGTCAGCAGGGCGTTACTGACGCCCTGGGCATCCCAAGGAGGACGCTCCAGGACTGGGAGGCTGGGAAGCGGACCCCGCCAGGATGGGCGGAAGCCCTGGTGGTGGAAAAATTGAAACGGATCGCCCAGGGCAATCAAGCGGCCCGACAAACGACGGAGAAGTAGTCTGGGCATACCATTAAAAAGAAAAGCCCTGGTGGGAACATCCACCAGGGCATTTTCATTTGACCAACTTCAATCCGTATAGCGTCGGCTCCGCCAGCCCAAGCTTGACTGCATATAGAGCTGCGTAATGGATCACTTCTTTCCGGAGGCTGTAGTAAATCCCGTGCGTGATATGCAGCTCCGTGCAGGTCCGTTTCCAAAGGTCCCTGTCTCTATATCGGGAGCGGTAAAAATCCGCAGCCTTGTCACTGCCGGTCAAAAATCGCTGCTCAACTGCGCTTACTACCTCCAACCATTTCTCCGGATGCCGCAGGTGCTGCCTTTCTCTTGCTCCGGCTACATACGGACCGAAGGGCACGTCAACAGCAGCAACGGGGGAAAGCAGCCGTATAGCTTTGATCGCTGTCGGATCAGACACACGGCAGTGTCCGCTTCCCATGCCGCCCGTATGCCCCGCGCCTCCAGCACCCATCTTTGCCTCCAGGACGGCAGCTTCAATCTGCGGCTTATATGTGAGGCAAAATTCTATAGTATCTTCGGCCTGGCTCAATGGCTTCACTTCCTTCCCAGCCCCAGGGCCTTACTTATCCAGCTTGCCGGCGTGAAGGCTATCAGCGTGGCTAAAATTCTGGTAGGCTTCCTCTGCTTCCTGTGCTGCCAGTTCCCGTTTCTTCTGTTCAATGAGGAAATCCCAGTATTCCCGCCCCTTCATCAAGTCCTGGAGAGGGGTTCCCTTCTTCTCATAGCGGTAGAGATACTTCATGATGTTTCCTTCGCAGTATCGTTTATATCCTTCGTCACCTTCAAACTCCCAGATGCAGTTCTTGCACTCCGTCCCCCGCCAGTTGTAATGATTGGGGTGATGGATTAAATCGTCCTTCTTTTCCGGCTCTTCATCCGTCTGCATAAAACCATGTTCCTGAAGCCATTGGATTTTTCCTTCCGGGCTGATTTTCTTTTCCTTCGGTTGCTTCGGTACATAGTAAAAAGCAGGTTCAGACTCTTCCCGTTTTGCTTCCTCTCTATCATCTTCCCCGAAAACTTCTTCCTCCAGCCCTTCCAGCAATTGTACGACTGCCATTTCAATCTTCTCTCTGTTGGTCATTCGTTGCTCCCTCCTGCTTCCCATTCTCTGTACAAGGTAAACCAGTCGTGTGCATCCATGGTGACTTTCCACCGGGTTCCGTTCTTCCGGTGCATGACAATCGGGATTGCCTTATCCGTCTTGCCTGCATCCCTGGTGGCCTGGTCTAAAGCATCATCAATGTTGAGGTGCTCATTCCTTTTTACTTCCACGTGGATTCCCGGCAGCCCTTCGATGTCCGCTGATCCGTCCGGCACATTTCCGCAATACTGGGCCGTGCGGTGCGTTTCATATCCTTCACTGGCGCATAACCGTGCGGCTTCCAGCTCTCCCCGCTTACCCTTCTGCTTGCTATTGGTCATTGGCTTATACTCCGTAAACGCTTGCAAGGTAGGCCAGGGCCGCCACGATAGCCGCAGCGGCCAGCCCGCTTAATTTGGTCCAATCAATGATCGGATGGATAAACCTTTTACCATCTTTTTGGTGGCACGGTTCAATGAGGTTTCTCTTTGATCGCCTTGCCGATTCCTCTCTTCTTACGCCTGTTACTACAAATCTGCCCCCCCGCCTCGTTCTTTATATACAGCGCAGCAGTATCTCGCTTGTCTTGTTGGCAAAATCCCTTTCTTTTCAATCGTTCTCCACATTGGTCTTTCCGGCCGTTCCATCTTGACCTCCGGGTGGAACTCATGAACGAATTTCAATACTTCTGGCGGGTCTACGGTAGTAACATTCATGTGAGCATCGAATTTCACTTTTGCTCTCTTACACAGATTCAGAACAACGCAAGAATCCTTTCCTCCGGAAAATGCTACATAATAGCCTTCTGGCGGCTCGTTTAGCTGGAGTCTCCTTATGGCTAACAGGACTTTATCTTCTGTGCCAAAAAGCGTATTTTCAATCAGCATTTTTGTGTTCCTCTGCTTTAAAACGGAATTTCCTCGTTGAAAGTCTGTGTTACGTCCTGCCCCATGCTTTCAAATCCCTGTTTGGGCGCCGTATTCGCTGCCTGAGCGGTTTTTTCGCGCCGCTCGATAAATTCCACTCGGTCAGCGATGACTTCCGTGATGTAGTGGTTTTGGCCAGTCTGGTCTTTGTATTGGCGAATCTGAAGCCTCCCTTCAACGAGCAACCTTTGTCCTTTAGAGACATTGTTCCCGACGAGTTCTGCAGTCTTGTTCCACGCCACGATGTTAATGAAGTCCGTCTCTTTGTTCCCGTCTCTTGTGAATGGGCGGTCAACAGCAAGGCAGAAGCTTGCTGTTGTTTTCCCGCTCTGAGTCAATCTGACCTCGGGGTCTTTCGTCATTCTTCCGAGTAATACAATCCTGTTCATTTGTCCTCCTTCATATATTTCGCTATCTTCCCCATAATGTATGACACGCAAGGCAGGGCCACTTCTTTTTTTGCCTTACCAAGTACGTCCTCAAAAAAATCATCTATCTCTTGGTTCGTCATTTATTCTGCCTCCTCGATTATGGTTCTTCCCGCCTGCCGGAATATATCGGACAACGTGGACGTCTGATATTCCAATACTGCAAGAATATTTGCCACCCATGTTTCAGCCATTAATGCCGATTCCGCAATAATAGGGTAGGTGCGGCTATACAACACCGCACCCTCCTCACTGATAAAATCCACATGCACGTTATATGTCCTCATCGTGTCCGTCCACCCCTTGCCGTGATTTCCTTCCGGATCGCTTCACGCAGTTCCATCCATTTCTCTTGTATATTCTGCCACCTCTCACACCATTGCTTTGCAGGACAATCTTCACACCTTAAATCTTCAATATTCATTTCCCAAGAACAGCAAAAATTTGCTTCTCTTACCAGTCCCACTCTGTCGTTGGGGTCAAACCAATCCATTTCATCTAACCCGCGATAATACTTGTCAAGTTTGGGAACTCTTCTTGCGCTAATTTCTGTAAACTCATAATCATTAAAGGCATCCGTTGTGATTGCTATTGCTTTAGCCTTTCCGCTCGTTTCTGCAAAAACTACTGTTGAATAATCGGCATATCCTTTAAGGTCTGATATTTTGTATGCTTTCATGGTTTCGTCAATGTTTCTCATTCTGCCACCTCGCAACTACCTCGCAACTACTTCGCAGTATTCGGCATTCAGCCAGATCAGAATGGCATCATCACATTCACGATGCCCTGGGTCGCAGAACTTTTCTGCGGGACACTTTTTGCAGGCCACGATACCTGACAGAAATTTTGCCAGCTCATCTTTATCCATAATTCGTATCGCTTCGCCGTCCATGATACTTGACAGAAATTCTACCAGTTCATCTTTATCCATAATAGTTCGCATCGCTTCATAGTTTGTCATAGCTTTTCCTCCTTTAGCCAAAATTCCCAGTACCTTTTCATCCATCTCAGCCCTCCACCTTCAGCACACGGTCGATGCCGTAGAGGACATTCAATCCGGAGCCGTTGTCCCAGTTCACCATGAGGCTCCCGGTATCATCGACTCCCGTAACGGTTCCCTTGGTGCCGATAGGCGGAGCCTGCACATCGTCCATTTGGAGAAGCTCCACGCGTGTGCCTGCCGGGTAGCGGGAGCGGAGCGCTTCAAGCTGCTCTTTCGTGATCATTCGCATTCTGCAACCTCCTTTTCATCTTTGACGTGTGGACTTTTTGCCCTCATCTTTCTGCCTGCTGTGTGTCTGCTGGCGCTTTCGGCAATTCTCTTTCTTTCTGTAATTCGGGATGCCCTAACGCTCGTTTCAAGTCATTTCCGCTTGCGTAATCGTGCAAATCATCAAGGCATTGATTTCGTTCTTCATCCATCAGCTTCATTTCGTAATCGAAATCCTTGTATAAAATGCTCATAAGCGTTCTTGTATCGCCGTTTGTTCCGTTTAATGCATCTACTCCCTTATAGGGTTTTCGGCTCAATGCCCTCATCATTGACAGACTCCATAATGTGATTTCGGGTTGTATGGCATTGAGGAAGTACGCCAACTGGTCATCTGACATATTTCTGATATGGTCTATGTATCTCATTCTCCTTTTCCTCCCTTTTCTGCATATACGCATCTTTTATCGGGCATCCCCATATCGGCAAGCCTTTGTCCATAATGTCGAGTGCATGACCACTGATTGCGCAAAACCGCATTTTCGGTCTTTCCTCGTTCACATTGTCAACGGAATATCTGCAATCCTCACACTTTATTTTGTTAATGTCTGGAATATCTGGTTTTCTGTCTGTCATTCCTTATCCTCGCTTTCTGCCTTGTAGCGCATCAATCGCCGCCTGTCTGCTGATATAGTCACGCATTCCTTATCCCCTCTCATTCTCTTTTGCCATTTCTCGTATAATGCCAATGTGATTTTCACAGTGTCTCTCCTGTTGTATTGCTGTGTTTCGTTGTCCGCCCCCTTATGAAGTCCGGATGCAGCTCATATAGCACGCTCTGGTCCGGATCTAGGGGCATCACGATGATTTCCGCGCGGGGATTCACCTTGTCTATCCCGGCGATCTGGCACCCGGTCAACCTGGCGATATATCCATCATCCGCCAGGATCTCTGCGTCCTGGAGAATGTCGGCCGTTGCCTGGATCAGCCCCATCAGATCCGGCCATCCTTTCCGGTTCGGCATATAGTACTCCACTCTCAGGTTCACGGGGCATGCCAGCGGGATGTCCGGACGAGCCTGGCATCGCAGTTGCCAAAGGGCCGCCTCTTCATAGGCTTCGAACTGCTTAGACGGAAGGAAATGGCTCTTGCCACCTCTGGTCCTGACGTACCTTCCAGAATTCTTTTTGGTTATGGGGCGCCCTGTGATCAGATAAATCCATCGTTCTTTCTTCACCGTGTCCATTAAAATGTCCCTCTTCCAAAAAGCATATACAGAGCCAGGATATTCATAATGATCAGCCACAGGATTGTCAGCATAACAGCTGCAATAGCTGCCAAATAGATCCACGCTTTGAGTCCCATCCGTCAGTCCTCCCATTTGCGACTCAAGGCAAGAGCACAGAGCAGGAGCGCCGCAAAGGACGCCCCGGTTACTGCTCCCAGCAAAAAGATACCTGCTGTCTCCATCTTTACCACTCTCCTATCTGTAAATCCGTCCGGTCCTGACATTGCGCAGGACGATACGTCCGACAACCTCAAATCCTGCCAGTTTAAATGCCGACTTGGCAATGGCCAGAGATCTGTCCATGCGCTCTGTGTCCTCTGCCTTGTGTGGATCCGGCTCTTGCTTTGCCAGGTCATCGATCACCTTCCCAGCTGTCGGGTCCGCATAATGCTCATCATTCCGCACAACCATTAGCTGCCTCCTTTTTCTCCTCGGCGTCCTGGAGCCGTTCGGCCCATCTGACCAACTTTCTCCAGTCGTGGACGGCACCCTGGTTGGCCAGGCCTAAAATCTCCAGGACCATCAGCACATCGTTTGCCTCCTCTTTGAGGCTGGCCAGTGCTTCGTCCTTGCTGATCGGTGTCGGGTTCTGACTCATTCCTTGGGCCCTGATGAGCTTGAGTGCTGCCTGACTCAGCTCTGCACTCTCCTCGGCCAGCTGCTCCAGCAGGTCCCGATATGGCAGGTCGCTAACCAGCTGATAGCTGTCATAAAACAGATCGTCGTCCATCTCTTCCATTCCCATTTTTATCTCTCCCTTCTTCCCACATCCTGGGGGCATGCGGCCAGATTAAGTATCTTGTCCCCGCACGCCTTGCAGGTCAGGAATGGCCAAAGCCTCGGGTATGGCTGGTACTCCTGGGGGCTTAAAAACCGGCACCCGGAGCACCTGGCCACCCGTCTATTGTCATCCTTTGCAGTTGTTGTGGCCATTTTTTGCCAACCTCGTAGACATGGCCTTTATGTCCAGTAAAACGGAGCGCATGTCATCGTCTGCCTGTCTACGGGCTTGGGCCAGGGTGTCAAATGCTTGATTTAGCCAATCAATGACTGCTGTATCACTTTGGCTGTTCTTAATGCCTCTGGCAGCCTCGCTGATCTTTGCGATTGTACCCACATAATGGGTGGCCATATTGAAATATCGCATTGAAATCAGTTCGGCTTCATTCTCGTTCATGGTTTCCTCCCTCCTCTAAAAAGGTGCCGCATCAGTGTCAGCCTTTAGGACTATTCTTCTGTTCCATTTCTTGTACCGGAGGAAGCTCTTTCCGCTTTTTACCATGTATTCTTCAGGTACCTCCGGCGGAAGCGCCCAGTAAACTTCTGGCGGAATCGGAACGTTTTCTTTCTCGGCTTGACTGATCAGCTGTTTTTTAAAGCAAAACCATCCTCCCATTATTTCTGAATCAGCAGCCATTCAAGGAATGTCATATGTTCTTTGAGCTGTCCTGTATCATACACATACCATTCAATTCCAAGGCCTACAGCAGCCAGCATCAATACCAGGAGGAGTTTCTTTCTCTTTTTGGAAATCACTTTGTCCATCATTCGTCACCGCTTTCCCGGTGTTCATCGTCTCCGCCTCGGTTGATCAGGATACACGCCATGATCATGACTGAAATAACACCTCCGACCAAAGCAGAAACAGCGGAAATGATAAAATCTCTCATAATATCGCCCCTCAGAACGGAATTTCTTCATCAAACTGACTCGTCACATCCTGCCCCATGCTTTCAAAACCGCTCCCAGCCCCAGAATTTGGCGTATGAGCGTCTTTTTCTTTCCGCTCGATGAATTCCACTCTGTCGGCTACAACTTCGCTCACAGTCCGATTTTGGCCTTGTTTGTCCTGGTATTTGCGAATCTGTAACCGGCCTTCGACCAGAAGCCTTTGGCCCTTGCTCACGTTGTTTCCGACCACCTCAGCCGTCTTGTTCCATGCCACAATGTTGATGAAGTCAACTTCCTTCTGTCCATCTTTCCCGGAGAACGGGCGGTCAACAGCCAGGCAGAACGATGTAATCGTTTTGCCTGTGCTGGTAACCTTTACTTCCGGATCTTTGGTCAGCCGTCCCAACAGCACGATTCTATTCATGATCATGTTCCCCTTTGTAGTTAAAATAGAGATTCATTGCGCATTTTTTGTCCTGACATCCTGCACAATTCGGAAACGCACCTTTGAAAATCAGCGGATATTCATGTTCCAGGATTCTTTTGATTTTCCACGCCACGTCACGATGTTCTTTCATCGCCCTCCGGCACATCCGTTTGGGCAAGTATTCCAGCCACGCCCGAAAATTCCCGGTCACATAGACCTCGTACATGGCTGCTTTGGGGATACAATACAATGCGGCTTCCTGACCGCACAAGATAACCACATCCTCATAGCTTTCCATTTCATTCTCTATGGCCCTATCGATAACCTCGTTCCCCGTCTTGTACACGTCTTTTAATTCCGTGAACCTGGACGATTGAACGGTAAAGCTCAGATGCCGATGCCGGGTAATTTGAAGCAGGCAAGCCACGGAAATTTTTAACCGAAACGTTGCGTAGCAGTGTTCGAACACGCTCCAATGCCCCATGTCAAGAATCTTCTTAACAACTCTCTCGCTGGCTTCCTTTTGATAGCAAACGCCAGCCACCCGTTTCAGCAGCTCCATAGCGTTCGGTGTGATGCTCACTAACTCAACGTTTTCCATTTTTAACCCCTTTCAGTACCAGTTCGTCCTCGACGATAACGATTATCGTATCTCCATCTTTATCCGGAATAGGATCCCCATTGTCGTAGCTGTAAATCTCGTTAACCTGTCGATTCTTGATTTCTTCAACTTTATCCCAGGTGACTTCTTCGGTCCTTCCATCGACGAGACATTCCCCGCTCCTGGAATAGACCTCGATGTTCGTGGCGGTGATGAGCGGATACAATTTCTTGAATTTCATTTTTTCCGTTCTCCTCTCTGCTCCTTCTCCGCAGGGTTTGCAATTCGTCGTAATCAATCCATCCTGCAATGTGTCCGTCCAGGTGGATAGGAGAGGGACATGTGTGTGGGGAGATTTCATCCCCACACATGTTTCCCCATCTCCTTTCAGTTCCGTGTTCGTTTGGTTACAAGGTTGCCCCGAGCACCCACCTAGCCAGCGTGGCAATCATTGCCATGAAGAAATACACAACTCCAATAGCAAGAGCTTCCTCTCTTCCTCGACGAAAAATTGCGCTCATGATAAACAACGTAAACCATGCCAGTATTCCGCTGAGAAGAACCAGGTCAAACATCGGCGCACCCCGGTTCAATCGTAACTAAAATACACTTCTTCCATGGCAGAGTACGGATCCACTTTTTGACTTCCTTTTCGTATTCGTCATCTGGAAGGTCGAAGACTCTGTCGTTGAATTCCTCCGGGGCGTAACGGTCTGCAAAATCAGTATAAAAGCATTCCGCGTTTTCTCGTGTCCACGTCTCACCGTCCGGCGTGGTCCACACGTCTTGCACTTCTGCTTCATCAACCTCGCCAGTCCAGTAGGAGAATTCATCCCCACCCACGACCTCATATGCGACATAGGCCATGATCGGAAGGTCTGGATGCTCAGACACAATCTTCAGCAATTTCCTGCCACTCTCATTCATTTTCCTTTCTCCCTTTCTAGTTCTTCACACATCCACGTCTCAAGTTGTTTTATCCGTTTCGGCCCGAATCCATAAACTGCATGGAGCGCTTCCTGCAAGATTTTCCATTGTGCCCTGGCTCCTTCATTTAGCCAATAGTTCGCATAAGTTTCGCACCACATGCGAAACTTTGGCGTTTTGTAGTGCTGGATTTCGCGAAACGTTGCCCGCGTTGTGCCAGGAGGATAGTCCCTGCCCATTTCAGCTCCTCCTTAATCCCATAGCTGCAGGCAGTCATCCCTGCAGCAGTTCATCGATCTTTGCCCACTTGTCCCTTTCCTGAGCCCGCCGGCGGCGGCTTTTGCCAGTGAAGCACACCGGTTTGCAGCTCCCGATAATCCGGTCATAGATCCGCCGATATCCCCAGTCTTCTGCTCCAAAATCGGTGGGAGACAGGTTCGTTGTGATGATCATCGGCCTTTTGACCCGGGCGCGTGCGTCAATCACCTGGAATTCCGTTTCCAGGATCCGCGGATTCTTCTGCTCAATACCCAGATCATCGATTACCAACAGTTCGCAGTTCGTGATCCTGTCCAGGGCTGCCGTTTTGTCGTCCTTGTTCGCCCAGCTTGACAGTTCCCGGTCCAGCCTTGCAAACGTGGTCATGAAGGCCGTTCTGAACTGCGCCTGCAGCGCATTGACGATACAGCCGGCCAGGAAGGTCTTTCCCGTCCCCACATTGCCGTAAAAAAGCAGCCCTGCGCCGGCAGCCTTCATCTCGTCGAAATGCCGGAAATAATTCCAGGCAAGGCGGGTATGTTCTCCCTGCCAGTCGCAGTTGGCGAACGTCAGCCCTTCCAGCTGGCCCGGAGAAAAGCCATAGCTCTGAAGCTGGGTAATCCGGTAACTTTTCTGCTTCCGTTCGTTTTCCAGCTTTTCCCGGGCTGCCTGTTGCTGCTCGCATTCACACATAACAGGCACTTTCCGTATTTCCCGGTTTCCCTCGTCATCGGCCATCCACCGGATCAGTGTCTCCCGGCGCTTATGGCACTTGCCGCATACAAGGCAGCCATCGCTGTCCGTGTAGTCTCCCGGCCTGGGCGTAACTTTGTGTCCGGCCAGTTTTTCCAGGCAATCCCTGACATCGTTCATAGCTCAAATCCCTCCCGCAAGAGATCCTCTTTCTCTGCCGCCGTCAGGGCCTTCCCTTTTTCCGGCTTCCGCCGGCTGGAAGGCCCCCCTCGAGCTTTCCAGGACTTCAGGATTCCGGCAATGTAGCTCATCCGCAGGACTCCCTGCCGTATGGCTTCCCGTATAGCGCTCTGGACCCATGTGGACCCGTAAGCCTCCACCAGGTCACAGAGCATATCCCTTTCCACCAACCCGCTGAAAGGATGGACGTTCTTCTCGAACAGTTCAGACGTTTCTTTCACCCCATCTACAGGCGGAGGTGGAACCACGACAGTAGTCGTTTTGTTTATTTCTTTGTTTTGTTTAAGTATGTGCCCAGGTTGTGGTTCAGTTTGTGGTCCAGGTTGTGGTTCACTTTGTGGTTCATATTGAACCACAAATGATTTGTGGTCCATTTGTGATTCGATTTGTGGTCCATATTGAACCACACCGCTATCACTGAAGAAGATGATTTCATATACAGAACTCTGGTTTCCTTTACGAGAGTAGAACTTGATTCTGCCCATCTGTGACAGCGCATTCCTCGCCCGCTGAAAAGACGATTTAGATAAGCCCGATCTTGCGCACAGTAAGCTGGCAGAAGCGTTGAACCGGCTCTTCCAGTGAGCCTTGTTTGCCGTAAACATCAAAGCGTTCCAGAGCGAGATGGCGTCCGCTTTGATGTCGGTCGTCTCCGCCCAGCTGTAAAATGCGTTGATCTCATAAATCCAGTTGATTGGCTGCAAAGAAATCACCTCCTTTCCCTCAAATTTTTATTTATCAGAACGGGACTTCCTCATCAAAGATCTGCTGCTGTGCAGGATCCGGTTCTGGTTCCCCGAAACTCTCCATGGGATTTGTGGCCGCCGGCTCATCAGCCTTGTGCCAGTTCAGATCCTTGCCCTGGCTGTATCCCATCTTGATCAAATGGCTGGCCAGCATCTTGTAGGCAGACCGGTATGCGTAGAACTTCAGATCCCCCAGGTTTGCCACCTTGTAGTAAGCAGCCATGTCCCTGGGATTCTTCCCGACGTACTGGCACATGACTTCCAGGCTGTTTACCTGGGCTGCCGTCGGAGCGTCTTTGATGTAGGGGATCTTGTAGGGCAGAATTTCTCCATTTGCCATCTTTTGGGTGGGATGTTGGGGCGGCTGTGGCTTTGCTGGCTTGTAATCAAACTCGTTTTCGCTTGCGTAGCTTTCTGACTGCCGCTCATACTTTGTTCTGTAGGTTCCCCGGTATACGGAAGCTGCAACCCCTATCATCTTGGCGGCGGTCCCCAGAGCATCGGTGGTAGCCATCTTGTAGCCTTCATCGTTCCCGTGAATACCGTTCTTGTCCTTGACAATAAGGAAGTCGCCTCCACTTCCAGGGATGGGGGCCGACCATCCGTCCGGCCCCTTGATATACAGATTCAAGAAAACGAAAATCATCAGTTCCCCGGTGGCAGGTACAGGCACCTGGATGGTGTTGGTGATCTCGAATTTCCAGCCCTCACCGCAAAGGCCGAAGACTTCGGTCATTGCCTCATAGCGCCATTGTGGGTTAATGTCGCTTTTCCCTTTCAGCTTTCCGGCTTGAATTTTCTTCGTCGCATCCGTTGGAACTTCCGAAAGGCTCATATATCTTTGATCCATTTGTACCCCTTCTAACGAATTGACAGGTTGTTCCGTTCAACCAGCTTTGCCCCAGGAATATCTTCCCCAGTCTTTAAAGCCTTTTTGATTCCGGCTTTATCGACTTTCGGCTCCTGTACAATCAGATATGGTGCAGGAATCTTCCCTGCATCCATGATTTCCACGGCCTGGGATTTCCGATAGGATGCTTTGAAGTCTGCACATTCGAATTTATTGCCGGCCAGGATCATGTTCATGTAGTCCGTGAGCTGTTCGGCCTTGTTCTCCTTGGACTTCCGTCTTTCAGCCAGGGAGATTTCCCGTTCCCGGATGGCCTTTGCATCGGCTTTCAAGTCAAGAATCCATTTTCCGATGTTGGTCAGTTTTTCATCCCGTTCCATCTGCAGGGCATCCAGAGCCGCCATATCAATGACTTCCCCAGTTTCTGTATCCACCACCATGTCCCCATCTTTCACGCAACGAAGAATCTGTTCGTTGATTTCGTATAAGGTACTCATGTTCAATTCTCCCTTTCGGCGTTCACACGCATGCCTGAATCCAGTTTGCCAATTCGCACAGCTGTGATATTTTTCATTTTGCAGTCGTCTCCGTAGCCGTAGCCTTAAACGCTTTAATCAGACGCCCTGCGGCTTTCAGCTGCTCGGTCAACACAACGATACGTTTATCTTTTGCAGATACCTCGGATTGCAATTTCTCAACCTGCTCTTTAAGTTTGTAATTATCGTAAGCATAGCTTTGACTATTTGCGCTTGTTTCAACCAAAGAACGATATTCGTTCAAAGTAATTGTGACTACCAGTTCGCCCTCGGCCTTGAAATCTCTCATGTAGCTACTGAGGTCGTTCAGTTTCTTGTCCAGGATCAAATCCAGGGCCTGTTCAGTGTTTTCCATTTTCGTCCCTCCGTGTTATAATGGAGGTGGAGTCACTTATCGAAAAATCTCCACCCAATCCCCACATGGTAGTGTGGGGATTATTTTTTTACCCGAATCATCAGCACCTTTCCGGGTTGCAGTGCGCCCGGGTCGGTCACGTCAAAGTTCATGAATCATGCTAACGTCGTGCCTCCTGCCTTATCAGCCTTCAGCAGGGGACGTTTTAGCTTCCTCTGCTGCTTCTGCCTCCCGGGCTTTTTTCATCCAGTATCTTTCCCGCGTGGCCTTCAGTTTGTCTTTGTTCTTCCGATTCCATTCGCGCATGTATGCCCGCCGCATCTCCCGGGCCTTCTCCTTTAAATCTTCTTTTTCCATGCTCTATCACTCCTTACACTTCTTGTTCATTAATAATCTTATTACACTTCATACTTATATTATACCACAATATGTATACATTGACAAGTTGTCCGTCCTTGCCCTGTCAATCACCTCCCTTATATCCTCGCTCCTGCGCATCTGGCAATGCGCAGGAGCCTTTTTTGTCTTTATCCATCATCTTCAATGTTTTTTTATCCTAATCTTGATTTCTGTCCCCGGCTGCAGGCGCCCCGGATCCGTGATCCCGTTGTCCATTTGGACCCTGTAGAGCAGCTCCTGCAGGTCCTCGCGCCCCTGGTTAGTGTTGCCGACTACATCCCAGAGGGTGTCGCCCTGGTAGATGACCCGCTTATAAGTGATGTATGGGTCTGGCTTGACCTCGGTCATGCTCCCCCAGATGTTGCCCCCAATCACCACCGCGGCGCCGGCGGCCATGGCCAGGCAGTAGAGTCCTTTTTTGATTCTCACTCTGCATCCCTCCCTAACAGCACATTGAGATTCATCTTCAGGTTCTCCGCGATTGTCCACCATTTCCGGACGCTGAAGGTGCTGCCGCCCGTTGTGACCATAGAGTAATGTTTAAGGCTGACTCCAATCAGCTCCGCAAAATCCTGCTTCGTCAGTTTTTTTAATCTCCGGATCTTTTCGAGATTTTCGACGCCCACATCTTGCTCCTCCGGGCTGACGTACAACACCGTCCCGGCCGGAATTGGCTTTATCATCTCTTTGATGGTCACACCAAGACATTTCGCGATATTCAGCATGTCTTGTGTTTTTGGCCAGCGGGTATAAGCGCCGCTCTCGACGCAGCTCACAAAGCCTGGTGTCCTGCCAAGGCATTCCGCCATTTGGGTGCCCGTGATTCCCTTCTTGATCCGCAAGTAGCGCATGTTACTGCGGAAGTTAGTCCATTCTTCCAGATTCATCTCATCCTCCGCTGCTGTCGCTCGTGTCACTCTTCATGTTGGTTGCCTCCTCTGTTGCTAATTTGAAACTTTTTGAGTAAAAAAATAGAATCCAGCTTTGCAATAAGGCTCCTTTAGAGCATCAAGAATATCTACCATGTCTTGTTGAGTAAATTCTCTCAAATTGTTGAGCTTCTGGCTCAATGTAGACCGATTCATGTGAATCACAGTGGCCAAATTACTCTCGCTACCCAAGACTTCCCTGATTTTCCCTCTTAAAGGATTGTAGTCGTATTTCATTTTCTCACCTCCTTTTCGAACCTACTTTAATTATAACACTATGTTTGCTAAAAAGCAACTACTTTTTATGGATTTTTTTAATTTTTATTGCTAAATCACAAAGGGGTTCCGTATAAAATAAAAGGTTTTTACAAAAGACCATGTTCCTTAAAACTGTAGTACACCCCGTCGCCTATAACAATGTGGTCCACCAACGAAATGCCCATCAGCTTGCCAGCCTCTGCCAGGCTTCTTGTCAATTCCCTATCTTCCCTGCTAGGATCAGGATCCCCAGACGGGTGATTATGGAAGGCCAGCCATGCTGCCCCATGGTTCAGAATCACAGGAGCTATGGCCTCTCTCGGATGTACCACGCTGGCGTTCAAGCTCCCTTCGGACACTTTAGTAATGTCCATTACCTTGCCTTTGCTGTTCAAGGTAACAACATAGAAATATTCGTGGTTAGCATACCGGAGCCGTGGCATCATCAACATGGCTCCATCTTCAGGACAGCGGATCGTCAGTCTTTGCACCCGGTCATGCTGGACCAGCCTTTTACCAAGCTCCAGCCCTGCCAGCACTTTCTCGGCATTTCTCTTCGTTACGCCATACTTGACCATAGCTTCTTTAACATCCATCATAGCAGGAAGGAATGTGTACATTCCTTCGCCCATAGCCTTTGCAGCTGCCTTGCTACCGGTCAACATTTCCAGAAGTTCATTATCCGTCATTTCGGCAACATCCATGTTCATATCCTCCATTTTACCAGCCAAACGTAACTCTGCCCAGGTCCGGCGGCTGGTTTTATTTTAAATACATCTCGATCATTTTCACCTTTTCCGCTGCCGTCATGGCATCGATTTTTTTAGCCAGGGCTTCCCGGATTTCCGGTGTCTCTAGCACACTGTCCTGGATTTCAAACCCCATTGAGTAAATAAATCCTGCGGAAATCTTTGCACCTGCTAGGACCTCGCCCAGGATGTGCATTTCTTCCCGGGTGAACTCCGGCGGTTCCGGTGTCAGCTTCATAATAATGTCGTACCGTTCCACAATCTCACCCAGGCGGCGGGAAAAGCTGCCGTCCGGTGTCTGTTCGTTCAATCTGTAAAGAGGGGCGTTCATGTAAATGGTTTTTTTCATGGTTTTAACTCCTTCATTCAGCGTGGAGACTGAAGACCTCTTCGGCCCCATCCCTGACAATAATCAGTAAAGAATGTGTGGCCCCGAACTTCTCGTCCAGGCGCTGCTGGGTTGGCTTCATCTCCTGAATCAGATTCCGGATCCAGGCGTCCATCTTCTGTTCGGCTTCCGACGGAACAGTTAGGACCCGGTAGGCGTCTTCCTCGCCGTTATCGCCATTAATAAAGTTAACAAAACATCTCATGGTTACAGCTCCTTTCAGATGGTGGCGGGGCTTTTCGCCCCGCCGTCCGATTTACCGTTCTGCGTATTCTTTCAGTTTCTCGGTGACGATTTCCAATTCTTCATCGGTAAAACCGTATTCGTCTTTCAGGTCCTTGCTGTCCGCTGCTCTCCATCCGCCGTCGTACAGGCTGGCCGCCGTGGTTTCCAGTTCAATCATTTTTGCGCTTTCCATTTTTTTATTCCTCCTCTTTCTCCAGGGCTTTTCTTCTTCCCTGTGACTATATAATAGCACATATACATATATTTTGCAATAGTTTATACATATATTTTTTAAAATTTTATACGCATATTTTCTAAAACAATTCTGAAAATTTAAGATTGCCCCTATTGCGCTTTTAAATGCCTTTTGACGGCTTTTCCGTTTCCCGCGATAAATCACAAGCGGGCAAAAATAAAAACGCTGTAAAACGATTTAAACGCATGATTTTTTTCGCGGCAAATAAAAAATAAGGCCAGCCCATAAGGGCCAGCCTGTTAATCACCATTCTTTCAAGGTGTAAGTAATACTTACACCTTCAATCTTTTTCCCGCTCCTGGTATAAACCATGCCTTCCCACTTCCCAGCTTGATATCCTATCCCGCCGTAGGTCTTGCCGTCCGCCGACATCACACCGGCCTTGAGCTTGTGGGCCTTGTTGAGATTGATTTTGTAGACGTCCACTTTCTGCTTTTCTTTGTCTGCCGTTACGACAGTCCTGTCAGATTTCGCCGTCGCTTCTTTCGGAGCTGTAGGCTGCCCGTCCTTGATATCCTGCGCCACTTTGTCCGCCGCCTGTTCGACGGTCGGAGCCGTGACATAATAAGTGACGTTAGGTTTCGTGTCACCGGACTGGATGTATCTGATCTCCCTTGTAATTTTTTCTGCGGTGTCCTGAGAGACGTTAAGTTGTTTTTTTACCGTCTGAGTATCCGTCGTTTCTTCTTTTGGCATGACAATCGGATCAGATTTTTTTCGGGAGCAGGAATAAAAAATGCCAACAGCGGCACCAATGAGTAAAATTCCGGACGCAATTAAGATTAGTCGTTTTTTGTTGTCGTTTTCCAAAAAAATCCGCCTTCTCACGTTCGATATAACAAGTTTTATTTTATGGGCATGATAGATTTATCGTGTAATTAATTAAAAACGCTCATATGTCAAATATGGAGGCATATGAGCGTTTTTGCTATTTTCAGCCTTGATTTGCGTACCAGATTGCCTTGCCGCGCAAAACATTGCCGCCTGTCGCCGGACTGTCATAGTCAGTAGTCCATTCCGGCGACTCCTCCGTGCCTAAAAATTGCAGGTCCCACCTTTCACATCCGTTAAGCGGGCCATACTCATCCCCCTCCGGCAGCATCTTGTCAAGATTGTCGGCGGCTTCTGCATGCGTCATTACGTAGTTGCGGTCGATGGGAATTTCAAGCGCACGGCAAAGCCTTGCAATAACCTGGGCCATGCTTTCAATCTGTTTCTCCGTCGGAGCATAATCACCTAAATCGTCCGTAGAGGAACCGTAACCGCAATCAATCGTCACGCCAATGCTGCCGGTATTGCGGTGCCATGTATGCGCCAGCTCTTCACTAAAATCTTCCGTGCTAACATAGATTGCCCCGTCATCTTCTACTTTCTCCTGTTCCGGAGGATTGCCATCTTCGTCGGGCCGGTAGTCACAACCGTGGATGCAGATGTGGTAGTCGTCAAAGTCTTGCGTAAATCTTCCTGCGGTCCAGTGTAAATAGATTTTCGGATCCCGGCCGAGTTCATTGGCATCGTCCCAAAGGTCGTCCTTCGCATCTCTTGCCAGTGCTTCAATGTCGTCAAGCGATACTTTCTTAAAAGCCATTTCCTTTTTACCTCCCATTGACTTGTCAAAATAGGCTGTTTTGACAAGTACATAATAGTAAAGGACGCCACCCGCAATAGAGTGACGTCCTTTATTCCATTGGTTTAATTGTTGAAGTTCAGCAATCCTTCATTGTCTTTCTTGAAGTTTTTAGAGGAAGTTCCGTTGATTCTGTCTTTGTAGCTGCGGTTCCTGTCGTTTCGGTATGCCTTCAGCTTCTTGTTGGTGATTCCGAGTTCTTTCATCTTCTTGATATCTTCCTGGCTTCTCTGCTCTCCACTTTCTTCTTTGTCGAGAAGTTCGCGGATAAAGTTCTGCCGTTCGTCTTTCGCTTCCTGCATCCGTTGTGATTTGATCTGAGAAATATCAGAGTTGATTGATTCGTCGGCCAGTCTGAATCCGATTGCTTTCACCAGCTTGTCATAAGGAGACTCAAGTTCCCGCATCGTTCTCCCACGTTTATCAACGGTCCTCTCCATAAGCACCTGGGCATAGTTGCCAAGAGCCGGGGAGAATCCTTTGATTACTTGCAGCGGGTTGTTGTTGTGGATGCCTAAGTACATCTGTGTGGCTGTCGAAAGAGTCGGGCCGCCGAGAATGTCCACAAGGGTCTTTTGCGGAGGAACCACAAAGTCGCCCATGCCGAAACGCTGAGAAATGTCGATGTTGATTGGCTTCGCGGAAAGCAGGCCATACATTGCGATTTTAGCAAGGCTGCGTCCAACGTCGCTGTTCCCGGCAGCGTCCATGACTGCTCCCTTTAGCTTGAGTTTATAGTCAACACCCAGCAGCTGTTTAAAGAGGTCGTTAAACCAATCTACGGCAGGGAATTGCAGCAGTCCGGCCAGCATAAAGTACATTCCCCAGAACTTCACGTTCTTGCCGAAGTCACCATGCTTTGCAATATCGTACATGAGCTCCATTTCTTTGACTTTGTACTTCTGGAACTGGAGTGCCACATCACCGACAACGGAACCGGACACGCTCCGGAAAATTGCAGGAGCGTCGGCCGGGGAATAATCGAAGTTCGCTTTCCTGTTGACGGTCCGGCCAAACTCGATAGAATCTTTGTAGTTCTTCCCCTCTTTCATGGCATGGTAGAATCCCGAAAGCGCTGCCACCTTCCGGCTATACATATCCATAGTGCTGAACATGAACATTGTTTTCCCCAGCAAATTGCGGGGCCGGAAAGCGGTATATCCGGAGCTTCCAGCGTCCACGCGGATATCATCCACGACACCGCAGTCGTGCAGGATTTTTGCCACCTTGTAATCGCTCCGTAAAGCATCTTTCATGGCACGGGCTGTTGCCTTCATGTCTCCAGTGATGCCGACAGCGTTGACAATCTGTCCCAGGTTCAGCAGAGCTGAAGAAACGTTGCCGAAGCCCAGCTTTGCGATACCAATGACGGACGTAATGTTCTGCGTCAGCTGAAGCGCTGCGCGGTCTCCGTATTTGCTTGCCACGAAATCGCGCCACCATTTCTGATGATTGAGCCAGTCGTTGATTTTAAGTTCAATGCTGTTCGGATTGCCGTTGATATCCTGAATATATTTCTTGACGTATTCAGCAAGCGCATTATTCTTGTGGTCCTTGTTAAAGTCGCCGAAATACCGCTCAAACAGGCTGATAGCGTTAGGCTTAAATCCTTCCAGTGCAACATAGCGGGAAACGCTGTTGAAGTAGTGAGCAAGCACCCAGTTCATATTTTGTTCGAATCCCAGGGCGCCTTTGCGTTCCAGGAAGTTGCCGAAGAATCTATGCCGTCCTGCCATCTTGACTTTATCACTCAGGAATTCACGGGCTTGCGCTGGCGTCATTTGCAGCTGATCTTCAATCTTAGAAACCATAGCAAAATACTGGCCATCGCTGATTTCTGCCGCACGTACCGCAGAGTCATCTGCAAAGTTGAATGTTTTCGGAGCGATAGTCAGTTGTGCGTCTTTATGGGTCTTTGCGTATTCATCGCATACTTTAAGGGCTTCTTTAACGGTCCTGCCGCTGCCGACTACTACGTTATTCCCGTCTGCATCTGTGTCCATGACAAAGAAGTTGTGGAAGAAGTGAGGAATATAACCGCCGCGCTTGTGAATGTCGCCCATTCTCTCTTCGTAGGCAACATCATACGCGTTTGAACCAATTTTCTTGCTGGAAATAATGCGGACGTTCTCATTTTTCTTCATTTCGTCAAAGACTTTTTTCGTCACCACATTGGAGCTCTTCCACGTTTTGGGCTTCTTGAAGGTAACAATATATTGATTCTCTCCGCGCTGCTCGACTTTCTGGATGGTTACAAACTTGTTGTGGGCGAGTTCCTGATAGCCTTCTTTCGTCACGTTCTTCTGGTAGGTCTGGACGTGCAGACGCGCTTCATTCAGCAGGTCATAAGCCTTGGCAATTGCAATACGGGTCGCCCGATAAGCACTGATGACGTTATCGGAAATGCCCATTGCCTTCAGCTCTTCCTTGCTGTACTCTTTCCCTTCTGCGTCGCCTTGCCACAGAATATCTGACCATTGCTTTACATCTTCCTTGCTGTGCAGATACAGCTTGTGGATACGATTCAGCTTCTTGTTGAAGCTGTTTCTCAAATGTTCCTGCTCTGACATTGCGCGGTCAGCCATCTTGAAGAAGAGCTTGAAAACCGGTACATGCTCGGCAATGTAGGACGGGGATCTGAATAGGCTCTGAGTGATTGTGAATTCCCGTTCCTTGTCGTTGAACTTCATCCGGACCTTCACGCCGTCTTTGGTCTTTTTGAGTTTCATGCCGAAACTGTCTTTCAAGTTGTCGTTAGCGTTCCGCACTGAGAAAGCAAGGTCATCTGTTGCCAAATCATCGACGGACCATACAGCCTTTTCGTCAGGATCAAACACAGGGTCCTTGGCAATAATCAGTTTACCGTGCCGTTCTACATCCGCGAAATAACGCTCGATTTCCGGCACGTAGTCCGCCGTTTTCATGTTATTCTGGTAGCTTTTCTGTTTTTGCGTAGCGTTCCCGACGCCGCTCTCATCGCCTTCGTAAATCTGGAAATAGGCAGTCCCGTCAGGCTTCAGGGCCTTGGCTGCCTGAAGAATTACATCCTTTCTCCATGCAGGTTCTTTGATAACGTTAAGAACATTGGCAACAGTTACGGTATCGCCTTTCCCTTTGACTGCCTCCTGTGCTTTTAAATTCTCTTCCCTGGTCCGGCCATACGGGTCATAGACGACGTTTGCAACACCGTGTTCATTCTTCATGTAGTCCGCAGCTGCATTGTGTTCCCCCCCGCCGATGTCGATATTGGTAGCTCCCTGCTTCCATGGAATGGTCTTGAACATGGCCGGAATCTGGTTCGGGGCAGTAGGTTCTGCATTGCGTTCCTGCTGCTCAGCCGTGCTGGCAGAGCGAGACGCAGCCGCCTTCATAGATGCATCGTTGATTGTGGCAGAACGGTTCCATACGTCGCCTTCCGCCACCTTGCGCATGACGTTGTGAACGTTTTCCACGCCGGTCAGTATTGCTTTGACTTTCCCTATGAAGTCCTTAAGCTTCTGGAAGAGTTTCCCAAATCTGGAGCCTTTTCCTTGTGCCCGTTCTTTCTTCCACGCTTTGTAGCCGTCTGCCATTGCTTCATTCACGGTCTTGCCGTTTGCATGCTTGCTGTAGTATTGGGTCATGGCTGCCTTTTCCTTGTCATTAAGGGCCATATCCCACGCAGCATGGAAGGCTTCGTGATAGGCAGAGCCTTCACTGCTTTCCTGAGAAAGTGCAATAACTGCATCCCTGTCCAGGCTGGGCCGCTTATAGTAGCCTTCTACAACAATGTCGTCGTTTGAAGCTATGCCGTGTTCCTGTTTAGCCTTCTTTTCAGCCTGTTCGCCTAAAACAATCTTCTTTTGCAGGTCAACGGTAATGGTTCCCGCCGGTGTCTCCACCTTCATCGTAGAGGCGTCAATGTCGCTGATTTTGGCCTGCGGGAAAGCGTCCTGAACTTCCTGTTTCAAACTGTCCAAAGAGCGCTGAATGTTGGCGTCTGAAGATTCGTTGTTATTGTGCAGGGAGTCTGCATAATCGTTTTCGGTTGGTGCTGTGGTAGCATCTTCTTTTTCACGGACGGAATAACGCTTGCCGTCCTCGTTCAGACGGTCCGGAAGGCTGACGTTCTCCAGATTGTCAAAGAATTCATTGATGGTCCTGCCGGGGAGTTCAAACGGCGCATCGGAAAGAGCAGCGGCCTGTTCTCTCAGCTTTGGGCTGGAATATTTGTCGATGACAACAATCTTGGTTTTGACTGACGTTCCAGCCCTTTGGAACGTGACTTCCGGAAGATTGATGGTTGCCATTAATACGCCGTCGGAAATTCCTCTATCTTCCATCCGGCTGGCTTCCGGGTCTCCGTTGAACCATTTGTCAAAGCGCTTATTGGCAGCGGGCCCGTCAGGAATAATGGCAATGAGTCGTCCGCCGTCTTTCAAGTGCCGGTATGCTTTCGCAACATGATCTATTGCGGTTTTTCCGCCGGACCCAAAAGGCGGATTCATAACAATGCCGTTAAACTTGTTGTGTAAATCGAAGTTTTCAAAAGTGCCGTTAAATGCTTTCACGTTGTTTACGTTCCGCATAAGGCGCGCTTGCAAGTCAATGGAAGGCTCAATAACAGTGTTTGCCGTGTTGCTTGGCATCCATCTGGCTATTGCGCCGTCACCGGCAGACGGTTCAAGCAGGCTATCCCCGGACTGAGGATGGAGCCATTCCACCATTTTTTCGCCCAGCGGCTCCGGAGTTGCGTAATAATCAACGCCTTCTCTGCTTTTACTTCTGGCTTCTCTCTTTTGTTTTCCAAAATAGAAAGCCTTGGCACGTTCATAGTCGTCCATGGTTTCCTGCTGGTAGTCGTTGGCTTTACCGCCCGTGCCTTCCGATTCACTTCCGGGCAGGTACTTTTTCCATTCGTCGCCATCCTGGGATTCTTCATACGCCTGCACATACGCATTTTTAAGTGCTCTGGCGTTTTCACCCATGGCAAGGTTCTCGACGGTCCCGGCACGTTCCGCAACTTTCTGGGCAAAGGCCATTTGTTCAAAGTTCGTTCCGGTATTTAAGTACCTGAACAAAGCATTGGACTTGTTGCCGAAACGGTAGATACGTCCTTCCTGCTGGATTGCTTCACTTGGTTTGGTTGGCAGGCCCAGATTGATAAGAACTCTCTGGTGTTTGCCGGTCGTGTCATGGAGGGAAATACCAGCCTGTCCTGCGTCAGACTGCACAAGGATGATTTGCGTGTTGCTGTTGTCGTCGTTGAAAGCCCTGATAGCGGCTGTTCTTTCCTTCTTGGGAAATGTTCCGTTATAAATTGCAATGTTTTTCCCAAAAGCGGCACTCAGCGTATCAATAGGAGATTTCAGGCCGGAAAGCTTTAAATTCTGAAGGTCTGGTCTTTCTTTTACGAAGCTGTAATATTCCCGCTTCAGGCCAGTTTTTCCTCCCGGATCGAGTCTGGCAATAGTATCTTCAGAAAGATAGAACGGGTTTGTCGCCCCGCCCTTGTTGAAGTTGTGGAAAACAACAACTTTCTTGCCTTCTTTAACATATTCCTTGATGATTGGAATGGCGCTGTGCGCTTTAATGGCTTCCAGCAAATAGAGCCTTGGGAAACCTCTGAAATTCCTGTCTAAAACATCGAGCAAAGCACCATACTTGCCGCCACGGTCGAGCAGCCAGTCGAATCCATCGTCAATCTTTTGACCAACACCGGCATCAATACGGATGAAGCCGCGGTCATAGTCATAATCAGAAGCAAGCATCCGGCCATGGAGCGCTCCGGATTTACTCATCTTTTCGTTGAAAGCCTGTTCCATAACAGTAGAGTCAACTTCTGCCCCCGGCTTGTTTAATTCGTTATAGCGCATACGGTAGCCGAAATTCTCGATATAGAATTGCTGTTTGCCGTTGGCTTTGTTATAGCCTTGTTCTTCCATTGGACCATAGTCGCTATAGTTGAACAAATACCCGTTGGCATAGTCCAGATCCTGAACATACTGGAACGGCGTCGCCGAAAGGAAAAGGACTTTGGACTTTGGCCGCTTTTTGTACGCTTCTTTTGACTTGAGGCGCAGATTTTCATATGCAGTTTCTGCTTTTTTTAATGCCTCTGTCTTTTCATCGATTTCCTTTTTTAATCCCGCCAGCGTCTCTCCCGGATTTAGTATATTGCCGGAAAGACGAGTTTCAAGTTCGGTCAGTTTGTTTCTCTGGTTGGTAATATCTTCGTATTCTTTTGTATGGGTATCTTTAAAAAATCTGCTGAAGCCATCTGCCTGGGCGGACATTGCCCTTACAGCGCTCAGAGCCTTCGTCGGTTTAGCCTGGGCGCCACTCATTAATTTGTGGGATTCATCGCAAACAATCAGGTCCCAGTCCCGCTTGGTAATTTCCTTGTTGTCGCCAGCGTTGGCGTATGTTGTCGTAACAGGACCTTTGCCGCTGTCGTTAGTATCAACAAGGCGAGTCAGCTTAATGCCAAAACTCTTTCTTGCAGCTTCTTCCCAGCCTTTCAAAATATCATCGGAAGGAGCAAGGACCAGAATATTCTTTTTCCCGGCATCATAAAAGCGCTTTACAAGGCCCATCCCGGTATATGTTTTCCCCGTTCCTGTGCCATTGGTGAACATCATGCCATTGGCATTTTCCAGACGGTTCTCAGCCAACATAACATCATTGGCCTGTTCCGGTGCGAGCATTGGAAGCGCTTTCCTGATTGCTTTGAGTTTTGGATTGTTCTCTTTTGCCTGTGCCTTGGCTACAGGACTTTCATGCTTGGGTCGTTCTTTAACAGATTTAACAAGTTCGTCAGATCTTCTTTCTCCATCATCGGGAGTTCCTGCATAGCTATCTGCAATGCTTCCTGGTAATTCAGAACTTCCGGAGCGTCGATCCTTGGATTTTTCAGTTTGTACTGTGCTATCGCCAGTCTTTCCGCCAGAAGAGGAGCCACTATCTGAAACGCCAGAATTGCCAGTTCCCTGTTCGTGGGATCCTTTTCCTGTCTCTTTACTATCTTGTCCGCTTCTTCTACCGGATCCGGAGCCTTGAACACCACTTTCCCCCACTGTGTTTTTACTGGACCCTTCGCCAGTTCGTGGAGCCATTCCGGAAACGCCGTTTTCAGCATTGTTTTCAGCCCCTTTCATGCCAGTTTCTTCTGTTTGTATTATACCATTATCCGGCTTGCCGTTGTCCTTATTTTGCATTTCTGCATTGTCGAAGGCAGTGCTTGCCTTGCCTTGAAGCTCTGCTTCTTTTCCATGCAGCTTGCGTATAAGGTCGTTCAGCCTTCCTTCCAATTGGGCAACATTGTTATGGTCATGTACTACGGCTGTTCTTCCGTAATTGCTCAGCTCTTCATGCAGCATGCGTTCCGTTGGGAGTTCGGAAATGTCCTTGGCAGTATCAATGAGGTATTCAAGGTCATTGAAGTGATCGTTGGTCATGGCGACGTATGCCGGGTTGTCGTTTACTCCCGTCTTTGTGGAATTGAAGTCTTTTTGCAGTTTAAACCATACTTTTCTGACCTTATCAGAATATCCTTGCTCTTTAGGTTCTTCGGCAGCTGCTGTTGCCTCTTGCTGTGCGTTCTCGCCTCTCAGGTTTTCGTAAATTTCATGGATGTAAGGATCAAGTGCTTCTGCCATTGCGTCTTTATCGTCAGTAAGTTTCGCAAGGCCGTTTGCTACTTCTTCATTTCCTTTTTCGCTGTAATCGTTATAAAGATCCAGCGCCTTGTCTACAGCTTTATCAAGCAACGGAAGCTTGAAGTTGTTTTCGGTGTTATTCTTTGCCGATTTAACCAAATCTTCGTCATCTAACAGCTTATCCCTAATCTGTTTGATAGCGCCGTCAATAGTTCCCGCTGCCTCTGTGGTCCCTGCGGCTTCTGTTGTTTTATCATTCTGCTGAGTTTCAGTGTTTTGTGCTTTCGTCTGTTGTGCTTCCGGTTTGTCCTTCAGCTCCGGAACGTCTACAGCGTCGTGACGTGCGTCTTTCAAGAAAGCGTCACGGTCTGCATCGCTGTTGAATACCCAGCCCCGTTCCCCGCCGAACTTGGAATAATGGCCTTTGTGTTCCTTGGCTAGTTTGTTCGCCCTTTTGAAGTCACCGTTCAGAACGTTGTAGCCTTTTTGAATGCCGACGCGGGCCCACGTGCGGCCGCTGTTGCTGTCAGTTACAGAGTCGGAAAAATAATGGTCGTTGCCATAGCGCTGTTGATTGGGGTCAACTGCCGGCTTTGCTTCCTGCAAGGTTGTCGCTTGGGATTCTTTTGGGGATTCTTTTGGGGCTTCTTTGGGAGCCTTTTGGGAAGATTCTTTTGGAGATTCTTTCACGGTCTCCGAAGCCTGGGCGGTTTTGTTTTCGCTGCCCTTGGAGGCTTCCGTTATAGCACGACTTTTAATCCAGTCGGCATAAGTTTGCATGAGCACCATCATGGAATTATGATATGCGTCTGCAAGGTCGTCCGCTACACCCTGTGCCCTATGCCTGAAATTGCCCCAATCAGTATCTTTGGCGTCGAGATATTTGCGAGTTTGATTGCTCCTGTTGGGAAAGGTATCTTGATATGCCGCTTTAAAGGTCTCGAACATATATTTCCCGATAGGTTCGCGATTTAATGGATGCAGATTGAAGATACCCGCATTTGCGTCCATGGCTATTTTCCTGATTTTTTCAGGCATATGCTTGTCGAAGTCGAGAAGATTGAACTTCATGGTACGTTCAACCAAATCGCTTTTTCGGTTAAGAGCTTTATCAGCTGGTCTTACCTTCCCGGTGATATAAATATCGTCCCCATATGCTCTTGCCGTTTGTTTATAATCCGAAAGCCCCCCTACGAAAGTGTTCTCAAAATCCGGTTTTCCTTTGGGATACCCGTTGACTACTTCACCAGTTTGCCTGGAATTGTCGGCTTGAACTTCATTCGACTTGCTACCGCTGTCAGCAGTTTCGCCTTCGCCGGTTCTATCCTCGACAGGTGCGACACCGTTTTCGCCGGCTGCCGACTGAGCTTGTCCAGGTTCGGGGTTGTCATTGCGATTCCCCTGTTCCGCATTATCGTCCTGCGGTATCCCCTGATTCTCCTTCCGAATAGCATTGTCCATTTCTCCTTTCATCCGCGCATAAGATGCTTCAATGATGTCTTTTGCGGTAACTTGAGCTGGCGACGTGCCAACATCTTGGAACATGGCCGTCTGATCTTCCTGCGGATTGCCCAGTGCGTCGATCATGCTTGCCATACAGCTGTAATATTCTGTCATGGCCTTGGTTGATCTGGCATTTCCGTTGATATATTCCAGGATGGTGTGAGCCTCCGGGGAGACATCCTTGAACATAGCCTGTTCTTTTAAGTAGATATTCAGTTTTGCTCCTGCTTTGCGTAAGGCATACAGCTTGTTGCACGCTTCTACCATGGGAGCTGTTACATCTACATTATACCGCAAACCATCCTCGGCCAGCTTCTTTAAAAGCGCAAATTGAGGAGCGGCATTTTTCATTGCATTGGTTACGTTTCTGGTGTTGTCGTCCGAATCAAGCATGGCCCTGTCAAGCAGTTTGTCGTCACCATACGCCAGCGCAAACAGCGCATTTTCAGCACGTTTCACGCCTTCCTGTGATGGTTCCAGATTTGAATTGACCAGCGGATTCAGCTTCCCTACATCTCCGCCAGTAATATCCGCCAATATCCCGGAAACAAAACCAGTCCTGTTGGTTTGATTATCTAACGTATGGGCAGCGTTGTCTACATACTTTTCAAGTGTGCTGGTGCGGATTTTTTTTGCATCCATTTTTGCCTGTTCAGTAGCGTTCATATCAGCGCCTCCGACTTTGGAAGAAATGATTTTATCATATTGGCCCAGTGGCGCATCTACCTGCCGGACCAGTACGGGCTTCTTGAACTTGTCTACGTCGGAAGGATTAAGGCCCAGACGCTCTGCATTTTGTTTTAGAGCCGTTTTATAGGCGTCCCCTTTATTTGTATCGTATGCCCTCTTAATCGCCATCATACGGCCATTCCCGTTGAGGACATAGCCTTTATTGTTGATTACAGGCGCGCCGGTATTAATCATCTGGCTGTCCATGAGTCTGGAAGGGTCCAGATTGCTGGCAATGTTTACGACCTGTTGCCACATTGGTCTGTTGGCGCGGTCTCTAGGCTGGAGCAAAGAAGGATAAGCGGGGTTTACTGTAACTCCCATACCGTTGTCCAGATTATGGGAAGTGATTAAATCATCAGCATCTGTAAGTCTGTAACGAGCTCCGAATTTTGTAGAGTCATCGCTCTGGATTGTGATCTCGTTCCCGACAGGACTATACTTGTTGTTCAGCGTTTGCGCCTGCTGGGCGGGCGGTGCGGTATTGGCAGAATTGCCAGAAGGCTGTGCCTGCTGCTGCCGTGCGATATCAAGCAGCGCTTTCTGGTCCTCCGGACGAATCTTGTTGAATGTTTCCGCTGCCTGTTTGTCCCCGTTCATGGTTTTAACAGCAAGGTTCACAAGCGCTTCGCTATATTTTTTGTTGCTGTTGTCTTGAGTGACGGTGCTTACAATCTGAGAAGGGTTCTTGTAAACATTGGTTTCTTTAATGGGTGCCGCCTGCTGAGTGCCGGTTTTCCCTTTAGGCTGCTGTGCTTGCTGCGGGCCGGCCGTTCTCGTTTCCTGTGTTCTTGTGGTTGTCCCTTGCGGTTCCCATCCGAACTTCTCCTGCTGCGGTTGGGGCTTGTCGTTCAGCTCGTCTTGCAGTGCGCTGCTTGCGGCCGCATCTGCTTCGTTCTGTTCTTTGACGGTCTTAAAAACATCTTCTACTTTCTGCGGGTCCTGACCGGTCAGTGCGTCGTCAATCGCATTGTTAAGGTCAGGATCATTGAACTGCATCTGATTATCCTTCAGATAATCCAACATTTCTTTTAGAGAGGGAATACTGTTATTGCTTTGTGCGCTGCTTCCGGAGCGGCTGTTCCCGGCTCCCTTGTAGTCAGTGAAGTCAAGGTCCAGGTGCCCGCCTGTAGAGTTAGGAGAAGGGTTTTCATATTCATCAAGAACAGTGATTCCCCGCTTTTCAAGCTCTGCGATAAACTGATGGCGCTTTTTCGCATCGTCCAGCACGCCGCCGGAAACATCGAGCTTCACGCCGGCATAATGGGAATGCTCTCCCGGTTGATGTACATCGCTGTCGTTGCCGGAAGTGACGGTAAGAGGGATGCCGAACATGTCGTAATACACTTTCGAGATATCCGCAAGGCCGCTCCTCGTGACGTCCTGAGTGTCCTCTACGTCTACGCCTTCGGTCCGGTTCCAAGTCGTTCCTTCCATGTCTGCATAAGCGGACGAATTGAAAGTCGGGCCGGCGTTCCCGCCGCCGTTCTTTTTCCCCAGCTTGTCCATGCTCTGACGGACATATTCATTGACGGAAGGTCCGTTACTCAACGGGGCATCGAAAGAGTATTCATTCCCGTCTGCGTCAATGCCGGTGCTCATGCCATCCACCCAGCGCTGGGCGTTCTGCGGCCCGGCATACCAGGCTACCATGGCGCCTTCCGTGCCGTATTCGTTGATATACTGGTTCATTTTATAGGAGACAACGGCGTCATAGTCGTCCTGATTGGTCATATCTCCTACGCGGCCCAGAGCTTCCTGAGACCATTTAGGCCAGTTTTCCGGCATGATCTGCATCTTGCCAAAAGCGCCGGTGTTTTCGTTGACGGCATTGGGATTCCCGCTGCTTTCCTGCTGGGTCATGGCGTCAACAACATCGTCTACAGAGGTTCCGCCATTTTCGTCGGCTGCGTTCTCAGTAGCAGCCGCTTCTTCGCTTTCAGCTGTAGCGCCTTCACTTGTGCCCGCGTTCTCGCCTTCATTCATGGCGCTATCACTTGCGGCTGCACCTTGATTTCCGGCATTGTTCCCTACGTTTCCGATTCTGCTAAGAGCAGCGCCAGTACCGCCGAACACCATGCCGGGGCCAAATGCAGCCATAGCTTCGTCTTTAGCGCCGGGAGACCAGTTAAAGGGATTCAGAACACTGTAATCGCCGTTTTCGTCTTTCGACCAGTCGCTGATACCTCTCTGCACGCCTTCTTCATAAGACTCGTGCGCAGCACCTCCGGCAAGACCAGCAAGGCCCAGGGCGGCTTTGCCTGCGCGGGAACTAATCTTTTTGCCAAGTGCAGAACCAAATCCCAGGGATTCAGCGCTGTTGGAAAGTGCAAGGAACAGCATGTTGAGGCCGGTATCTTTAAGGGCTGCTTTCTTGATATCACTGTCAGAACGGCCTTCTTCGCGCATATCCTGAATTTCGTTACCGCCTTCACTGATTGCTTCGAACGGTGTTTTGACAAGGTTGCCGACAATCAGCGGGCCCCACTTGCTGTTTAAAGCCTTTGCCAAACTGCCAAGGCCATGGGCGGCAGCTTTGTTAGCAAGCGTGGAGGAAAGAGTTGACAGGTTGCCAATTCCAGCTGCCGCGGCAGTTCCACCGCCAATAACGGAAGCGGCTGCGGCTTCTCCGCCGAGGGCAAGACCGGAACCGGCCATATTGCCGACATCATACGTCAGGCCTTCAGGGTCCTTGATGTACCCAAAGGGATCCGCAAGGATTTGATCAGCGCTCCAGTTCCGCAATCTGGCGTTTCTCTTTGCAATTTGGTTGAGCTCATTCGCTCCATCTCCGCCAATTCCTGTGAACTCGTTGATAAAATCGCCCTGCCCTGCAATGACGTTTGAAGCGCCAGCCTGCAAAGAGTCAATGAACCGGCCAAAGAATCCGGCGCCTTTTGCCTCTTCCTCCGGATTATTGGAAACTACAGCATCACTTTTGCCGGTGAATGGATTGTAGTAGTAATCATTGTCCTGAATTTCACCAGTCCCAGGGTCAATGCCCTGGATCTGTTTATATTCTTCATCAATTTTCTCGAACGGATTAAAAGCCATTATCTTATCTCTCCTTTATTCGAGGTTGAAAGCGCTCCAATCGGTGTCCTTGAAAAGACGTTCGGCAGTCTCGTTCCCGTAGCGTTTACGCGCCGCATCCATCATTCCTTCTTTGTCCAGGCCCTGATCCCCGGCCTGCTGGTTGTATTGCAGGGCCTGTGTCCATTCGCTTAACTTCAAGCGATAGATATTATCCAGTGCGGGATCCGGTCTGTCTCCGTAAATGCTTTTATATGCCTTGTCTCCCGCTTTTTGGAGCCAGGAGAAGAACCCGCCGGAGGAATCACTACCTGGGGAAGGCTGAGCTGGGGTGCCACCGCCACCGCCATTGCCACCGCCGTCTCCTCCGGTTGCAGGTGTTTCAGCTTCGGGAGGTCCGTACCATGTTCCGATGCCACTTTGCCGCACAGCCGCGTCTATACGGTCGCTAATTTCTTCAGGAGAAAGATTGTTTTCGATGGAGGCAAGATACATGTAAAGTTCTTCCGGTTTCGCGCCGGCACGCAAGCCCTTAACAAGAGTTTTGATTGTGGCCGCCCTGTACGAATCATTCGGCTTGTAATTGTTATCTTCTCCGGACTTCATGGTTGCGTCGCCGTCTCTTACGGAGTTCTGTCTCAATTCGCTCAAGATGGCAGAACCGTCCGTTTGGCCAAGCAGTTTGCTAAGGCTTTTACCGGGGCCGCCGCCACCTTTGTAGCCTAATGCGAAATATGCGATTTCCTGTGGCGTTGCATCCGGCTTCAGTGCCTTAAATGCCTGCGCGCGTACCTGCATTTCTTTCAGTTTCTGCTGCAATGCAAGGTCGGAGCGATACTGTGCCAGCTGTTCAGCGCGCTGCATGTTGTTGTCGGCCTTCTTCTCGCCGAGCTTGAACTGGTAATCGCCGTGCTTGTACCACTGCTTATCTTTCCACAACGTCGGATAGAATACAGCATTCTTAACAAACAGGTTGGCAGCTTCCGGATTGTCCTGATAGAGCCGTACAAGTTGGGCCTGGAACTGTGGAGTCGTTGGATCAGTGCCCACAATCTCCTGAAGGTCAAGCTGGGTGTTATGGTCCTTCACTTTGTTCTCGTAAGAATCAGCCATCATTTCAAGCGTTGACATGGTGTTTGCAATTCTATCTTCCGTAAAGCCGTCTTTGAGCATTGCCTGCCGCTGCTTCATGAGCCAGCCCAGCTTGTCAAACTCAATCCGTCCGTTGTTCATGGCCGGCTGCCCGGCAGCGGCATTTGTTACATTTGCCGGCTGCTGACTTTCGGGAACGTCGGAGCTGATTCCGGTCACAGTCCTGTATTGGCCGTTGTCGCCGGGCTGGCTTCCATCCAGATTCATGGAAACCTGTGAAAGCATCTGCTGAATGGCCGGAGACTGGTTGTTTGCTTTAATGGCATTTCCCACATCTTCCAGTTCCTGTGCCTGCCGAAGCTGGAAAGCAGAAGGGATGATCGCTTCAGGAGCTGTATTAATGACGGCGCCGCCGTTGCTTACGTTGTCAGCGCCGACGCCATCCGGGAAAAAAGAGTTGTTTCCGGAAACAGCAGCTACAGGCTGCTGCCCGTTCCTGAGCTGTGCTTCCATTTCAATCTGGTCAAGCGCCTGCATCCGCGGATCCTGCTGGATATCGTGAGTACCCACAGACGCTACAGGCTGCCATTGACTGGCGGCTTGCGTGCCGGTGCTGGCAATGTTGGGGGCTGCTGCGGCTGCCGCCGCAGCGGGCTGCCGGCCGTCAATAGAGACTACGTTCTTCATATTTCCGTCGTTATAGAAGTTTGACGGATTGAACATGGCATCTTCGTTCCCTACCATGGCAGACAGCGCAGCATTTTGCTGCTCCGGAGAAACGGCAGTTTCAGGATTATAAAGATTGTTCAAGTCGTCGGCAGCGGCATTGAGAATCTTTTGTTCTCCCCGTTTGTTGTAGTTATTTGCCAGCGTGGACCCTGCCATATAGCCCAATGCGAAATACGGGTCGTTGTAGCTGATTTTTGCCCAGTCAATCTGGGAGCCCGTACTTTTGGGGGCATAATTGTTGTAAGTCAAAGTATTTGTGTTCTTAGCCATCTGCGCAACACCTCCAATTACCACTCATTCGTGCCGCCAACAGCCACAAATCCATTTGCGATATACCTGTTGTCGCCAGTCAGTTTCAAGTCATAGACGCTTGAATACTTCAAAGGAGAAACGTTTGTAACAAGCGCTTTTTCGTTACCACGGAGCATTACACGCGTATTGGCGTTAAACTCTGCGACGACAATGGACTTGCCATTTTCACTGATAAAGGGCTGTGTAAGCGTTGTGAAAACATGGACCTTGTTGCCGTCCGGCTTGATTGCGGTAATGTCGTAGATATCGGAATGTCTGTCCGAAAGGACGTCCGTGACCGTCTCAACCGTTTCGCTGCCGTCGTCGCTTACACAGATAACTTTGTCGCCCTTCCTGATATCCTTGATAGGCTTTTCGCCGCCAGGGACCGCAATTTTTGTATTGCCTTCAAAGCAGAAAATACCGCCGCTGTTAGAGGCATAGCCGGCCAAAAGTCCGCCGAGCAGGCCACTTCCGCCGCTGTTTTTTGATGTGGCAGTCGTGGTTCCCTGCCCGGAAACACCGGCAAGCGCTCCAGTAGTTGCTCCGTTGAGACCTAAAGAAGCGTTCCACAGATTGATGGCGGGCTGCTGTGCCGCTTCCTGAGCGGCAGCGCCGGTTGTGATGCCTGCATTGGCTCCGCTCATCTGCTGCCCGTAAAGCTGGCTGAGAAGGCCGATGTTGTTGGTGTAGGCATTGGCCATCGCTTCTGAAGCTGCGTCGTTGATGTCCGCAATGCCTTTATTAGTTACGCTGGAATTGAGTACGCCGTTGCTGCCCAGCGTGTTCAGCATATTCCCCATGGAAGAATTGACTCCCTGCTGGATCTGGTTCTGCATGTTCTGGGTATATGCCGTCGGGAGTTCTCCGTTGATAAGGTTCTGTACTCCCTGCTGGGCGTTGGAAATCTGTCCCTGGGCGGACTGGTTAAGGCTGTTAAAATCAACCTGTGTAGATCCGATAGAGTCCTGAAGGATATTCCGTGCCACATTGTTCAGCCATAAGGCGTTGGGGGAAACGGCTTCGGAATAGTCCGCGGCCTGCCGCTGGAGTCTTTTTTCTTCTTCGGTAGGTGTGTAGCTCTGCACCGTTGTGTTGCTGGAGCCCTTTTTATGGAGCTGTAAAACTAAATCAAACATTCATTCATCACTCGCTTTCCCTGGAAAGGTTTGGAGCTTCGTGGCCCATGTACTCCGTTACCCAGTAATCAGGACGGTGGGAAATTTCATTGATTCCCTTGAAGGTAATCACCACATATCTGTCCAGCTTATCCTTGCAGATGTATCGTTCCTGTCCGTTGATATGCTGTTCCTTGATAATCTTCCATCCCCAGAAACGGATATACGGTCTGATCCGGCGCGTACAAATGGTGCTGATACATTTCAGGCCGTTCTGCCGGCAATACAGTTCTGCCAGGTCCCGCCAGAATTTAGCATCCCCGCACAAGTCGTAGATAACAAAGATGCCTGTATCCGCCTCCGGTTTCATGACACAAATCCCGCGGTCCTCTAGAAAGTTGAGTGTAAAGCCGGGTGGGACTGATACATAGTCTCCCGTCTTTTGCTTGTATAGGGCCATCCATTCTTCAAACGTCCTTGCGTTCGCTCTCGTGACCTTCTTCTTTTCCGTTTCCATCTTCCGTTTCCTTTCCTCCTTCCATTCTTTGTTCCTGCTTCGGCCCGCAGTCAGCCCCGGCCCGTTTGGGCGGTGGCGGTGCTGGCCGGTCTTTGTTGTTGCCTGTTTCCCACGTATCCGGGATTCCATCTTCATCCTTGTCCACCAGGGCTTTTCCTAATACGCAGAAAGTGCCGACAACGGCCACTCCGAAATAGGTCCCTGCAAATTGATTGACTGCCGGGTAGTTCACCTTCCCGGTAGTCCAAAATTCCAGCAGGAGGCCGACTAAATAGAGGCTTCCCACGCTGATGAAGATTCCCGCATAAAGCAGCAGGAACAGCCTGGGGAGCCCCGTGATTTTCATTTTGGTTACGCCCTGATTAAGGGCCTTGATCCATTTCTGTATTCCGTTCATAGCGCGCCTCAGTTCTCACCTGCATAAAGGTTGATGAAGTCAATCGCAACATTCCCGTTTGTCTCAATCCCCAGAACAGAATCCCGGCATACGGAAAAGCAGTGAACCACCCGGCGCTTTCTCCCCACCTTGAAAAGAACGTTTTTATTCGCCCATTTGAGGTGTAGCGTTCCGCTGCCGGTCACAGCCACATCAAACTTTCTTGTGATAATGCTTGTAGAGGACGAGAGTTGCCGTGTGACGAGTTTTTGAGCAATGGGGGTTCCGTTGTCCGTGGTGTATCGTTCGGCCCATCTGTAGAGGGATTTGCCACCTGCAATGATGACTCCATCCTGCGTATCGGCCATATCCTTAACGTCCAGAGGGAACGAGAACTTCACCGCCGCCCCCATGTCGTATTGCAGGCAGTACACGTCCCCGGTATTCTTCTTGGTGTCTGGCTGGATGATGAGTTGACGTTTCCGCACCAGATTGTAGAGCCGGGGAGAAGCCACGTCCTTCTGGATACCACGGTTGAACTTCCGGCCAATCTCGTTGATGGTGAAGTTGCCGTAGTTCTGTACCGTTTCCAGAGTCCGCAGTCCCTTGTTGGTACAGAAAGCAATGGTGCTCTGGACTTGCACGATACCGTCAGCCGTCAGCACGTCAGAGTTGTCCCCGGCCAGTGCCACGTTCCAGGAAGTATAGAAGCCGTTCACGTCATACACCTTGCCATTGCTCTTAAAGACCGCAATATCCCCGCCGATGGGGAGCACCTTCAAAATGTCCCCATCGTCCTTGTAGCCGATTTCCAGCCATTTGGAAGAGCTGTCAGAGTCGGTATCTTCCGTCCAGCCGTCCTCATAAGGATTGCCCACGGCAGAGTAATAGATGTTGTCGTCACCCATGCAGCAGGTCACAAGACGGCTCCTGTCCTCCCACACGTAGTCGCAGTTCTTGGAACTATTGACCGTGGTCACAGTATGCTTGGAAGGATCATAATACTGCAATTTTCCACCGCTTGCGATAAACACTTTCCCGTCAAACCGGCAATAGTTAGGCTTCCGGTTGCCGGTTAGTGTTCCCACCTTGTTATGCAGGGTATCCAGATTTTCTTCCCAGATGGAACCGTCAGACAGACACACAAGGAATTGGTTCAGGCCGTTGTTGTAGAACACAGAAAGGATTTCCTTGTCATAGGTCACAAGAGGGGCGGAAAGGCCGCCCCTTGTCACCAGCCGATTAAAGTCGTATTCGAAATTCTGGATAACCTGATATTCGTTTTCCTGGAGCTGTTGAGGAGGGACGGCGGTATTAATACCGCCAGTGAAATCAGAACATGAAAGAATGTTGATATTCTTCTTTTCCATCGCTGCCATTATTCCACCTTCTTCATTTACGAACGGCCTCCTGCATCGTAAGAACGGCTTCTCTTTTTGCGTCCATTACGCCGTTGTCTGCCAGTTTTTCGTATACCTCGAACATTTCCTCAAACGCTTGTTTTTCGTCAGCCGTTGGTTGCTGTTGCTGGAACCGGATGTACATATCGTTTAGGGACGCACGCAAGATTAACTGCATTCCCTTCCGGATTGCCCTCAGTCCGGTAACATAGGCCACGACGTAGCCGATTAAGCCGCCGACGACAATACTGGCGGCGGTCGAAAGCAACTTAAGTATGATATCGGTCATTGTTTCTCCCTTCAACACCTTGATTCAATAAAGCAGTCCGTTGGAAACCTTTAAAAACTGCCTGAAAATAAAAGAGGGCAGCAGAACTGCCGCCCTCTTAATTGGTTCGATTATCGACGCATACGCATTAAGATGTCACGTTCCTGCGGAGTGGCACGGCGCATCATGTCCTCAATTACCTGGTCATCGTAGCTGTTGCCGTGGTAAGCACCACTGTAATTATCACGGCTTACATACCGCCCCATGCTGTCACGGCCTCTTGCATCAGAATAGCCGCCATATGAATTGCGGTTATATCCGCTGTAACCAGTCTGCTCCATGCTTTCCACATTCAGCAATTTTTCATAAACTTTGAGTGCAAGGCAAAGCTGTTCCCAATCGCTTTTCTGTAATTCGGCCTGACTTTCCATGCGCTGCCGGATCTTCTTGATTTCGTTACAAGCCTTGTCTTTAATAACATGGTAGTCTTTATCTTCCAACATTTATTTCACCCCCTGTTAGCGTGTTACCGCCAAGTCCGGGCGGCTGAAAATAATATTAGCGTTCTGCACTAAAATAGGAATGTTTGACGTGTTTCGTACTGTAACCGTCTGACAACCGCAAGGTTTAAAAACTTCTGCATTGATAGCACGGCTTACATTAAAAAACTGCTCTACCGCGGCAGGCGTTACAATCATCTGCGAGGACGGAATTGTAGTGCCGTCAATGGTAATAGCCAATGAAATCGGGCCAACAGTTTCGTCAGCAGGAACAGCAACGTTCGCTCCAAAGTCCACTAAATAATTAGCGTACTTGTTTCTGCATTTACAACCGCACCCATTATAAGCAGGCGTCCAGCCGGATAACTGAAAGTTTCCAGTATCATCACGATGCTGAATAAACCCACGATTGCACGGAACAGGATTTTCAGTGAATACCACGGATTCACCGGGATTCACAATTTGCTGATTATTATTTGAAAACTCGGCCATGAGAAGTCACCCCCTCATTAGCCTAAATAACCGCCGTTGCACCCACAACCGGGATTAGGAACAACATAAGCCGGAACAGGTTTCGGGCAGCAAGTGGTTACAACGTTCTGTGCCAACTGATTGCCATACTGCTGTAACTGTGCGGTCTGTGCAGTCTGACTTGCCGCCAGCGTTGCCATGTTAAGCTGGTTGGTCAATGCCTGAATCTGTGCGTCTTTAGCGGCAATGCGGTCAGCGCACAGGTCGTCTTTGATGCTCTGAATACCGTTGTTAATAGCCATGCTGATAGCATTAGTATTAGCGGTATTGTTAGCAATAATGTCACGCAAGCCATCGGACACAGCCTGACGGTCAGTGCAGTTTTCCGTTGCAACAGTGTACTTTAAATCAGCAATGCCAGTCGTTACGTTGTTGAAACCCTGTACACCAGCTAACCCAAGCTGTGCAAAATTGTTCTGCATTGCCATAGCACGGTTGCACTCATTGACTTCTGCATTAGCAAAGCCATTAGCTACGGTGGTCTGTAAACCATTGATGCCTGACATAACAGCCTGTTGGTCAAAACCAGCCTGAACGTAAGGAACAGCACCGCCACCAGCGTTATTGCCCCATCCGTTACCCCAGCCGCCCATAGCGAACAGGAACAGAATGAAAATCCAAAAGATTCCACCGTCACCATAACCGAAACCACCCATGCCACGGTTTCCAGCTACTGCCGCTACGTCTGCCGCACTTAATGCACCGTTTTCATACATACTACATCTCTCCTTTTAATAAATTTATACTTAACGCCATCCACGATTAGACAGCGTTAGTACCTACTTGAAAAACCCATTCCCTGACAGCATACTTGCCATCTGTTTTAACTGCTCAAACTGTTGCTGGCTCATCTTACCGCTCTGTAATAACTGCATTACTTGCTGTTGCGGATTGATGCCCTGTTGCTGAATCTGCTGGCGAAATTGGTTAAACTGCGTCATCATGTTTTGCATATTGCCAAACATCTGCATTGGATTCATCGGCATGGTTATTTACCCCCTAAAGAATCAAACAGTTCTTTCTTGAACGCTTCAAAATCTGCTTTGGTGATGTACTGCGGTTTTTCTTCTACCACTTCGGAAACATTAAAAGTGCGGAATGCTACCACTGTACCGCTTGCATTGGTTGATTTTATCCACATATGCGTAAAAGATTCATCTCTCATGGAAATAGTCGTATTTGCCGCCATAGGATAAGATTCCGCTTCGCTTTTGTCACGTACCACAATAGGCATAAACGTGTTCTGCATTACAGGTTGCGCCTGCATCGGCATTTGCGTATTCCCCTGTGGGAAATTGTAATTCTGATTCATTGGAAACTGATTCCAAGCCATGCTTACCACTCCCTTGTGAAATATCTGTCAATAACCTCATTTCCGCTATCCCATGCGTCATAGTAGTCACCATCAATCACAGCCACCACATGAGTGCCGGTACCAACTAAAAAACTGCCTACTGGATGCTCACGGCAAAAGTCTTTCACTGTATAACAATCAGGACAGTTCGTTGGTAGTGAATACTGCCTATATCCTCTACTGCGTAAGTATGCACTCCATACCGCATTGCTTGACGGCATATCACAGTGAACATAAGCGAATACACAGATGGATATAAAAGCCTGTTCCCATGTTAAGTTTTCAAGTCTTGAAACGGCTCTGATAACGCAATCACCCACCGCTTTTCCGCATGGATTTGGATTGTAGTACCTATACACTCAATCGACACCCGTGATTTCTTTGAACTCATCAGCCGTGATTTTACCCTTGATTACGGCATTGCGAACCATCTCAGTTGTCCAATAACCAGCTTCATACCATTCCTTGATTTTCTTATACCACTTACTCATCATCATCACTCCCTTCTTCTAAAGACGGCTGCTGTGTTGCGTCAGAGGCGACCGGCAATTCTACATCGCCCATCATTGCGATGTAAGCAGTCTGCGCCGTTGTCTGGGCGAGCTGTGCACGCAGGGAGCTGTTTTCGGCTTCCGCTTTCTGCAAGCGTTCTTGTAGGGTAATTGATTTAAACATTTTCATCCCTCCATAAACCCTGGTAGTATTGATGCATTTTCTGGATGACTCTATGATTGTTTCCGTGCGCAGCGTGTGCAGCCCAACATCGCAGGCTCACCTCGGCGGTATCGCGTGGCAGTTTTCCCGCTTTGATGAGCTTGACCATCTTTTTGAGCTTTCTGCGCTCGTGATAGATTTTATCCTTGCTCAGCGTGATGAGTATCTTGCCGGATGGCTTGACGCGCAGCCTAAAGCCGAGCCATTTGAAGCCACGTGACACCGGCACTACGTGGCATTTCTTTGGATGCAGCTGTAAGTGGATTTTGTTAAGCTCCTGCTCGATTGCTTGACGATACTCTGCTGCGCACTCTTTGCCATCTGCGATGATGACAAAATCATCCATGTACCGTGCATAGAATCTTATACGCAGCTGCTCTTTGATAAAGTGGTCCAGGTCGTCGAGCACGGCAAGCTCGATGTACTGTGCTACGTCCGAGCCAAGCCCAATCCCGGTATCGCCAGGAAAGCTGTCGATGATCTGATTGACAAGTCGGCACGCCCAGTCATCGCGCACACGTTTGCGGACAGCCGTCTTGGCTACATCGTGCCGTGTGCTCCCGAAGAAGCTCTTGATGTCGTATGTATACGCATAGGCATTGTCACCGTAAAGACGATGCGCCTTTTTGAGCATCATCTTGACACGCCGGGTTGAGAAGTCCGGTCCCTTGCCAGCCTGTCCTGCCGCGTTATCGTAGATAAAGTGACGTGACAGCTCAGCAGCAAGATAGTTGTGCAAGAGTGACCGCTGGACTTGCCGGTCACGAAAGCGCATGGCCACGACGGTCCGCTCCTTTGGCTCGTACACTTTGAACTCGATCTGCCTGCCAAGCTTGTACGTGCCACTCAGAAGCTCCTGCCGCAATTTCTCCGTATTCGTCAAGCCGTTTTGTAGATATTTGATGACGCTGGCTTTCCATCGTACACCGTTCGCACAGTGCTGCATCGCATCATAGAGATTCCCGAAGTCTGTAACGACTTCTTTTGCTGTTTTACTCATAGTAGTAGCCGCGCGGATAGCAGGACCGGCGTAAGCCGCCCGCGTCACGGCATCTTGTTTGCCTCCCTTTGGAGGACGGGCTTCACGCTCCTTGCATCAGCACGGATTTCGCTTTCGCTACTTTATCTGGCTCATGTAATCCGGGGCGACGCCGTTCCAGTTGTACGCGTTGTTGTTCCACCAAGTGCGGCCACCATCGGTGACGTTGCGCACGTTGTACGCATTATCGCAGTTCGGCGACCCTACAGCGCTCAGCCCATGCTCTTATATTTCTCGGTATCTGATTTCTTCCACGCAAGTAGGAGAGATTTGACTTTGTCGAGCTGCGATGTCCACGTCGCGATATTGATGCGCTTCTTCGGTTTGCCAGTCGTGTCGATATGACGCAAACCACTGAAAAGCTTGAAAGCGGTATCCATCGCCGCGCTCAGTGCTGCAACATCCGCGATAGCCTCTTGCTGGTACGTGCGCCGTAGCGTCGCGCTCTCACGGTCATTGACATAAACCGAGTTCGCTTTTGCGATACGCATCTTTGCTTGTACAGCAGACTCGATAATCCGTTGCGTCAGGCACCAGCGGTAGCGCTTTGGGAAGCGACTCTCGTCAGTGCAGATTAGTATCGTGTAGCACGCAAGCGTATCCGCTTCGACAAGCACACTAAGCGGTGTTGTCGTGCGCTTCGATTTCGGTATAGCCATTTATCTCTTCTCCTTGTCCATCCGCCGCCGAGGGGCGGCGGACTCATTGATTATTCGATGCGGCAAGCCGGGGCGACGCCGCCCCAGTTGTCCGCGCCGTAGCGCCACCAAGCGCGGCCACCATCGGTGACGTTGCGCACGTAGTGCGCACCACCGCAGTACGGCGACCGCTCCCACCAGCTCCACTCTGTAGACGAGCCCTGCCTATACTTCCGGCGGTTGTCGTCCTGCTCGACGTTTGTGCCCGTCTTTCCGTCACGGCGGAATTTCGTGTAATAGTCCCAGACGACGGTATCTTCAATGTCCTGTACAGCAGAGCCTGGATTGCTGTAAAAGTTGTCGCCGCCGTTGAGATTGACCATGGCAGGAAGGAAAAAGTAGTCCTGCGTCGTATCGTGGCCGCCTGCGTCACTAATTTTATTGATATCAGTTACAATGTTCGACTTTGCGACTACAGCAAGGAAGTCGGCATCAAGGTCATTCATAAAGCCAGCCCATGTTGCGTAATGCTCGGGGCAGTCAAAGTCATTACGTGGGCTCCACCATGCGCCTGCGCCTGCTTTGCTATTGAGCCACTGCCTAAGCCCAGACTGGCTCCAGCGATTGTATCCATAGCAGATGCGCTGTGCATGGTTAATCGCCCCGAGTGTCGCAAGGTCAGTACCTCCCGTGCCTTCCGCAAGGGTAACTGTCTCGAGAGCTGTCGTGTCTGTTGGTTTAGAGTAGGTTGCAATTCCGCATGTAGACAGGTCTGTGTTCCAGTCTGTACCTTTCGCAAAGCAAATCTGACCGCCGGCAGGCACGACTTTCGTTGTCGTGAATTGCCATGTTTTCGACCACCCGGATTTACTTGAATCCGTCCAGCTTGTGTCAGTAATACCTGCCGTTGATGTCGTGAAGTGATAAGTCCCAGCCGGGAGGTCAGACTTGGCCCGGAAAATTGCTTCTCGGGCGTCAAATTCCATCGTATCCATAGGCAGACAGTCGTGAGTTTGCAGGATTACATAGTTGCCGCCAGTCTCTTTAACATCGCCGATGTGTACGATGTCCCATGTCAGCGTTATGTCGCCTTTCTTGCACTGCAGCTGGTCACCGACGGCATAGTAGGCACGTACGCCGCCTGTACGGCAGAGATTGCGAAAACCTTCCCATGTACGTGCTACCGACTCCTCGGCCGCCTTGAAATGGTTTCCCAAGAGTTGATTTTGCGATTCTATTGCCGCCGCAATGCGTGTGTAGTCCTCACGCCTCGGAAAATTAAAAGTCTGTGTTGCCATGCTTTATTTCTCCTTTCATTCATCGGTTGTTACAACAATATCCAATCCACCATCTTCCGTGTTCACGGCAAGGCTTACAGTGTCAGTGATAGCCAGGATTTCTTTTTCCTTGATTGCTTTGGCAGTAGCTTCCGCCTGCTGAGCGTACTCTTGAGCTGCCGTTTTGGCATCGGCTGCGGCACTCGCTGCCTGCCGTGTATCAGCAAGGTTGGTTTTGAGCTGATCCGCTGTTGATTCATCCCAGACGGTAGGGGCGTCTTCATACTTTGTATCGCTGGTCCCCAGGTTGACCTTTACTGATGCTTTCCCGTCTGGGTTGGCCACAATGACCATTTCGCCAGGCAGTAATGCCGGGTTATACTTTTCCCAGTTTGACGCAGTGTCCTTAGACATCTGGATCCTGGTATAGCCAACGGGGATATCCCCCATTTTTTCTTCCAGGGCGCTAAGTCTTTCTTCTGTAGTCGCCATGCTGTCACCCCCTTTCGGCCATGGCTGCGGCACCAGCGCAGACAAGGATTCTGGACGCCGTCATTGCTGCGGCAGACGGCCCGACGATATTGCTGAAGATATGACCATATATGATCTTAGTCTTATAGTAGATTTCGTCAGTTGCGGACTTTTCGTCGCCAGCAGCTTTAGCGGATGCTGCGGCGTTCGTTTCGCTTGTCTTTGCCGCACTTGCAGAGGACGCAGAAGCCGTTGCCCTGTCCTTGCTGTACAAGGCCCAGGATTTAGAGGACTGGGTCTTGCCCGTGGAGCTGTCTGTGTCGGTTGCTCCGTCAGGAGACTCCGTAGAAGTCGCCCATGCTTTTGCCGTGTTGGCTTGCGTAGTGGCTGTGCTTGCACTGTTAGCCGCATTGGTCGCCGATGTTGCTGCCGCACTCTTGCTCGCCGCCGCATTGTTTTCGCTCGTTTTTGCCGCGCTGGCACTGTTAGCGGAAGCCGTGGCGGAACTGGCACTTGCGGTCGCAGAATTGGCAGAATTGGTAGCAGAAGTCGCCGCAGCTGTCTGGCTGGACTTGGCATTGGCTTCACTGGTGGAAGCCGCCTTGGCACTGTTTGCGCTGGCGGTAGCACTATTCGCACTTGCCGTGGCACTCTTGGCCGCATTGCCCGCACTCGTTGCCGATGCTTTTGCGCTGTTGGCAGAAGCTGTTGCACTGTTTACGGAGTTCGTTTCGCTGGTCTTTGCCGCCGTCTGGGATGCCTTAGCCGCCGTTTCACTTGCTTTTGCTGCTGTTTCGCTGGCCGCAGCGTTCGTTTCAGAAGTCTTGGCGTTTTGCTCACTTGTGGTTACGGCCTTTTGAATAGTTTCCACATTCGTTTCCGTTTTAACGATTGCTTCGTACATGCTTTCGTACTTGCTTTTCGTTGAAACCAATGGTGTTTCGCCTGTGGTCAAGCCACTTTCCCCAACAGGAACGTCCACGCTGTTCACCGTGATGGTTTTGACCGTGGTTCCGTCCGTGCCTGTTTTCTGGCCGTATACGTTCACGTTGAACGTGCCTTCGCCCACAAGGACTTCCCATGGTACGGTACAGTTGCCGTCACTGTCCACGGCAATGTCGTAGAACAGGGGCTTGCCGTCCGTGATTTTCGGGCTGACCGTCCGTTTGAACTGGACGGTCTTATCCGTGCCTGCCCAGTCGTCCGTGAACTGGAAGTTCGCCTGCAAGTAGCCACTGGAATCGGCGATTACAGGATCACGGGACAACAGATACAAGGTCTGATACTTCACATAGAATTTTAGAATCAAGTCGTTTCACCCTCCTTCTCCAAATCCCGCTTACATCAAAAACGATAAAACAGGTCGGATTTGCTGTCCACGTAGACCCTGCCGCCGTTGACTGCATCATGCAGGGCCTCCAGGTCGTTGGCCACGTAGTCCAGCCAGCCGGTGCCCTCGGAGTTGGCCAGAGGGGACTCCTTGCCGTATGTCCCCTCCTGGATGATGTTGTCGTTTGCATCCCGGAGTTCTGGGTGCTGGAATGTCGTTTTCTTCATGCTTCCTCCTTGGGCGGGTCGTAGACCATGGCTCCGTCACGGAGTACGTAGTCCGCATAATTGCTGATTTTTGTTGCGCTTGCAAAAACAGTTACGCCATCTATCGGGGCGGGAGCGCCGTCGGAGAAACCAAAGCATCGCAGAGTTGTCGTATCAAAAAAATAATAGTACATCGTGCCTCCTTATTTGATACCGATGACTCGATAGTAGATTGTGTAATTTCTGTACCTTACCCGGTTGCCGTCCGTTGATGTGTCGTAGCATGAGGCAGAGCGTCCCGCCATGCTCACGGCTACGCCTGCGTTGCTAAACGCACTCCACAAGCACTGTGATTCGGTATAACCGCTCGGCAGAGGAATTGTGTATGATTTAATACTGTTTTCACTCACGGGCCCCCCCAGGCTTCCGGATATTATAGAGCTGGCCTTAACAGCGAACCCGGCTTGTGTAATAACGCTGGCGTTGATGCTTCCGGCGTTGATTGTGATGCCGTTGACAACGCCGTCGGCGGTCACGCTAAAGCTCCCGCTGCTGTTTTTAATTGTCGAGCCTACTACCGTCGAGCCTACTACCGTTGTTCCGGTAATCGTCCCGCCCTTGAGGCTCCCAACGTTTGCCGTAATCGCAGACAGGCTGTCAACGGCCATTTTGTCAGCCGTAACTGCTCCAGCAGCTATGTTTTCTGCCAGGACAGCGCTTACTCCGATTTTTCCTGCCGTCACGCTTCCCGCCGCAATCTTTTCCGTAGTGATTGCCCCGGAGATAATCTTATCGGCGGTCACGCTTTCAGCCGCTAGTTTCTCGGCAGTCACGGCATTGGCAGACAGTTTGTCCGTAGTCACGGAGCCGGATTGAATCTTGTCAGCCGTCACAGCGTAAGCCCCGATTTTATCAGCCGTCACTGCCCCGGAAATCAGTTTTTCCGTAGTGACAGCCCCGGCCTGTATCATGTTTTTCACAACAACGTTTTTGTCAAAAAGGGTATCCCCGGTCACATGCAGGAGTTTCCCGTCAATCTGTACGCCCTCCTTGCTCAGGTTAATCTGGGAAATAATTTCCCCGGATTTAACACGCAAGGCAATATCATCCTGCATCTGGGCAATGGCACTGTAGGCTTCCTTCGCTTTTGCACTATCGCCCAAATTCGTGACAACGGATGTAATGCTATCGGTATTCTGAGCAATGGCAGATGCATAACCCTTCCCGTCTTGCACCAATGTGTTAATGCTATCGGTGTTCTGTGCGATGGCGGACGCATAACCCTTCCCGTCTTGCACCAAGGTATTAATGCTATCGGTGTTCTGTGCGATGGCGGACGCATAACCCTTCCCGTCTTGCACCAAGGTATTAATGCTATCGGTGTTTTGGGCGATAGCGGAGGCATAACCTTTCCCGTCTTTCACTAGGGCGGTTATACTGTCGGAGTTTTGGGCAATGGCAGAGGTATTGCCGTTTACCGTTTCCGAAAGAGATGTAATGCTATCGGCATTCTGATTGATGGCGGTTGTGTTTCCGCTCACGGCCTTTGCCAGCGATGTAATGCTATCGGCATTCTGAGCAATGGCAGATGCATAACCCTTCCCGTCTTGCACCAATGTGTTAATGCTATCGGTGTTCTGTGCGATGGCGGACGCATAACCCTTCCCGTCTTGCACCAAGGTATTAATGCTATCGGTGTTCTGTGCGATGGCGGACGCATAACCCTTCCCGTCTTGCACCAAGGTATTAATGCTATCGGTGTTTTGGGCGATAGCGGAGGCATAACCTTTCCCGTCTTTCACTAGGGCGGTTATACTGTCGGAGTTTTGGGCAATGGCAGAGGTATTGCCGTTTACCGTTTCCGAAAGAGATGTAATGCTATCGGCATTCTGATTGATGGCGGTTGTGTTTCCGCTCACGGCCTTTGCCAGCGATGTAATGCTATCGGCATTCTGATTGATGGCGGTTGTGTTCCCGTTCACATCTTTTTCAATTGCCGTTATGCTGTTTGTATTTTCGGTTATGCCGTTTTGTAACGTGGTTATATCGGATTCAATTGCAGGAATAGTCGTATTCTGAATATCGGCAACATTGCTTTCAATCGCAGGAATAGTCGTATTCTGAATATCGGCAACATTGCTTTCAATCGCAGGAATAGTCGTATTCTGAATATCGGCAACATTGCTTTCAATCGCAGGAATAGTCGTATTCTGAATATCGGCAACATTGCTTTCAATTGCAGGAATCGTGGTATTGAATACATCTTGCAAATGTTTGTCAACCTTTTGCAGGCTGATGGCCATATCTTTAATATTATCAGCGTCAATGATAATTTTGGCATCGGCATTGGTCACATTAGACCATTCGCCGTTCCCGAAACAGTCGTAGTAGCGGTATTTGAAGTCGTAGTTGCCGTTCAGAATCCCAATCTGGAACACATCGTTCTTGGTGTAGAAGCTGTGTTCGTCCTTGGTACTGGTATTCGTGGCAAGGATTTCAATCCCGGTACAATTAGCAGGAAGCGTGGCCATATGGATGTTGAAGCCCTGGAACAGAGTCTCAATCACGGGAGCCGTGGGGGCCGTGGGCTGTGCCAGATTATAAGCATGGGTACGGGGAGAACCGTAGGTGCCAAAAACGGACCGTGCAAAAAGATAGGCGGTGCCGGACCGTTCACTGGGTATGGCATCAGACGTAAGGGCGCTGGTGCTGTCCAGCATCCCTTTATACTTCCCTGCATCCGTGTTTTCCCGGAGTTCATACCCATCAAAATAATCCTGCGTGTTGACTGCCGTCCACTGCCAGTGTGGTGTCCCGCCTTCCCATGTAACGGTGAACTGATCCGGAGCGGTAGGAAGGTGGCTTGCCCCCGCAATGGTGATGGTGGCCACGGGTGCTTGAGTGCTGTCACAAGCCTTGCCGAATTTGTTCTTCCCTACCACTTTCACGTTGTAGGTCTTTCCGGCGGTCAGCTTCTTGATGGTGAACGTCACACCGTCAGCGTCCCCAGCGTAGCCATATTTCGTCTCTGAACTTGTTTTATAGTAGACGGTAGCACCACTATACCCGGACACATTTCCCTTCTCCCATTGGACATACACGTCATTCTCCGGGTATCCCAGATTGTCCGTGGTGTGCTGTTCCAGAAGGGAAACTCTTGTCACCTGCCCCACGGCGGTATTGGTGGTGTTGTCCACCACCTTGTCCACACTGGTGGAGATGTTCCCGGCGAATTTCAGAAGGGCCTGTTTGAGCTGTGCCACGAAAGCCCGACCGTCACCGGATACGGAGTTGGGGATTTTCTGGATGTCTTCACTGGAAAATTTGTTGTCCGCCATGGTTCACATCACCCCTGTGGCTGATTGGCTGCCGTAACAGGCCCATTGACCGCCGCAGCAATAGCCTGGTTGATTTCATTCAAAAGGGCCTTGTCCTGGCTAACATCAAGTGCCTGCTGATTCTGGCAATAGATAGCAGCCAGCTTGATGCATACCTGATTTAAGACCAGTTGCTGAAATGGCATATCATCATCCAGTTCCACCCTTTTCGTATTGGCGAAATACCGGATGGTAACGGGCGGATCGTCCAGGGCTTTAATCGTGCTGCCGGTAATCTTGATAGGGAACTTCCCTGCTGTTCTGACAAATTCTTTTGGAAGTGCGGTTTCCGTTTCCGTCAGTGTTAAATCATTGAGGAACAAGGGAGAACCGGCACCCACAAGGAAAGAGGAAACGTATTGAATGGCCTCGTTCAGGTAGCTCAGGATTTCATTATCATCCAGCCCCACTTCATCGCGGTCGTTGATTTTGTCCCGGATCTGATTGATAGCCACATCCACTAACATGTTCATTGTTTCATTCCTGCTACTAAAAACATAGACAAAAGTGTATATGTCTTAGAAAAATTCCTTGTTCATCGTGCTCGCTCTCGCCGCCCCTAAAGGATAAGCTACTAGCGTTTGTTCAGCACTCCGAAGGCGTAAATTCCCGACTAGCCATCGGTACACATATCGGAACTTTTGTTGTTAAGCTACCCGATATTCTTTAGCATCCCGCAAATTTAGCGAAGCGTTATAATCCCTGTCCGCTGTATAGCCACATTCAGGACAAACATACACTCTGTCTTTGAGTTTCAGACCTTTATGTATATGTCCGCAAGCATGGCAAGTTTTGGAACTGGGATAGAATCTGTCAACTTTCCGAAGTTCAATGCCTATGATTTTAGCCTTGCGTTCCAGTTTGGCTAACAGGTGATTGAACCTCTGTGCCGCTATCGCTTTTGCCAGGTGCCGATTCTTCATCATGCCTTTAACATTCAAATCTTCCACAGTTATAAAGCGTGGCTTTTGCTTCACTATCTCATGGACAGTCTTGTTCTCATAATCCTTGCGGATGTTGTTAATGCGCTGATGAAATTTTTGTACTTTCAGCTTTTGTTTTTCTATGTTTGCAGAGGCAGTAGCAGTCTTACCACCTTTCTTCTTCGACTCATACTTACGGCTGAGACGCCTCTGCTCTCTTCTCAGTCGTCTCTCCAGTCTTTTGACCTTTGAGCTCTTATTGATATTCTTGAAGACTTTGCCATCACTGACAATAGCAAGGTCTTTCACGCCTAAATCTATGCCTACACCGTCCGTCACCGTATGATATGATGTTTCCAAATCCTTGTTGTACTTGGATTTTTCATCAACATCAACCACAACAGAGACATAGAATCGTCCAGACACATAGGAAACTGTGCCATTCGTTACTTTTTCTCCTACAGGTAAATAGCCAAATTCCTTTAGTCTGACCTGTTTCAATGTTGGTATCATCAGCTTGTGCCGCCATATCTTCCAGTCACCTTTGTTGTTCTTCGGAAAATACAGTTTCACATCCTGATTGGCTTTCTTTTTGAAGCTCGGAAAACCCGACACACCGTCAAAGAACCGTCTGAACGCCTGTTCGGCATTAACTAAGGCTCTCTTACGTGCCTTAGAGCCGCACTGGTCAATCCAGGGTAGTTCTTTTTTTAGCTTGTGATTAACATACTTATCAAAATCATTGGCAGTAACAAAATGTTTCTGTTTTTCATCGAGCTGACCGCGCTGATACATCTTATAGAGACGGCGGTTGTAGGCGATGTACTGGTTGTACAAGAATCTTGCCACGCCAATAGAACGGATAATTTTCTTTTTCTGCTCTTTAGTCGGGGCTATCTCCGTTTTGAACGCCTTTAGCAATCGTCTCATCCCCTTCGATTTGTTTTTTATATTTCCGCAGACCATACAGTCTGCAAGAAAATACATGAAGAATACTTACTATATCTTGCACAAGCTCTTCGTGTGGGGATAGTTTTTCGTTTTTGACAACCACTATCTCTACATTAAACTTGTTACAGAATTTTTCAAACCAGTCAAAGCCAAATCGAACAAACCTATCCTTGTGTGACACAAGAATCATTTTGATTTTGTTTTCCATGACTTCTTCTAAAAGCTGATTCCATTTCTTGCGGTTATAGTTCAGACCGCTTCCATAATCCCTGATAATGTCATCAGCTATAAGTCCTTTAGCATTGACATATTGCTGAAGAAAGTTCACTTGATTCTCTAAGTCGTCAGCTTGATTTCTGGTTGATACCCTTGTATAAATGACTATCTTTCGAGAATCAGTATCCCTGCCAATCCCTTTGAACTGTAAATACTGGTCGTAAGTATAATATCTCCGATTCGTGGGGGTTCTGTTTGCTACAAGCGTTTTCTCTCTGTCCCAGCGTTGAAGTGTCTTGACCGTAACATTAAGAAGCTCAGCAAATTCTTTAGGTTTGTAATTAGTGATATTTGATGTGTTCATGGCGTTAATCCTCCATAAGCACATTATATCACTAATATACGCTTTTGTCTATAAAATCAGTTACTTAAAATTCCTCCTTCCTTATCAGCACATAAACGGCATTTTGATTTTTACATTGGAGTATCTTCTCTCCGGAACAATGCTGCTTACAAGGCGGTTTACTTCG
>Ga0256404_1001243_pt1 | contig 63328 bp, 53 predicted proteins | sample RumenRJG_01DNA_FD_185990 | JGI IMG/M metagenome (GOLD analysis project Ga0256404, IMG submission 185990) | Bovine rumen microbial communities from Lethbridge, Alberta, Canada - RJG_01 | ecosystem: Host-associated > Mammals > Digestive system > Stomach > Rumen | place: Canada: Alberta | collected...
GAACCACTTTTAAGTGGTAACCAGTAACATCAGAATGGTTTGCTAGACCGCCTTTAGGCGGAATCACAACACTTGCCCCGGAAGGGGCTAACTCAAACCACCAGCAGGGCTGGTGGTACTGACTTTCACAGATCCCACACCGGATTCAACTACCGTTGTGGGATCTGATTTTTTAGGTACAATGCAAACCGGATGGACCATGAAACCCGTCCCCCGGGACAAACAAAAAAAATACTGATTTAAGTTGAATTTTTGTCGATATAAAAAATAATAATGGGCAGAAAGCGGATATCAATCTGAGGTATTACGAAGAAGAGAAGCTTTCTGCCGGGAAGTATTGAAAAAAGAGGCAACTTAATGCAGAAAAATAAATTTTGGAAGTTATATATATTGATTCCGGTATCGGCAATTGTGCTTGCCTTAGGGTCTTGTTCGACCGCAAATCCGGAAAAAGGTTTGAATGTGACTTCATCTCCTTCCGCTTCAACTGATAAATCATCTACATCAGCTACATCCGGAACATCAAATACAACCGGTACATCAGCTACATCCGGTACATCTGACACAACTTCCGGAGAAGACACATCAAAAGAAGAGCCTGTAAGAAGCGCAGTAGATTTTGATCATGAGCTGGATTCGTATATTCCGAAGAAGTATCATTATAATTTTTATTTCACATATAAAACCGTACATCCCTGGTGGGATGCCGTAGCCCTTGGTATGGAAGAGGCCCAGAGACAGTTTCTGGATAAAGGAATCACTGTTACTTATGAGTACATGGCACCGGAAGGGGCTTCTGCCGAGGATCAGACAAAACGTCTGCTTCAGGCAGAACAGAAAGACTATGATGTGATAGGCGTGGATGTTGCAGACGAGTCTGTCATATCTCCGGTAATTGACAAAATGATCGACGCAGGATCAAAGGTAATGACCTTTTCAAGTTCGGATGCAGCCGATGGTTGTAAAAGGATAGCATATGTCGGAAACACACATAATTATGAGGACGGTGTGGACTTGACGGAAGCCCTTTGCGAAAAGCTTCAGTATAAAGGTAAAGTAGCCATACTTGTGGGGAACAAAGGTGCTCCGTGTCATGAAGACAGGGCGAGGGGTGCCCGGGATACTATCGAAAAGTACGCTGACATGAAGATCGTGGCCACGGAATATGATATGGACTCTGTAGATCTGGCATACGGGCTTACACTGAATATCCTGAAAAAGATCCCTGATCTTGACGGCATTATCTGTTGTAATATGAGTAACCCCGTAGGCGCTGCCAGAGCCATCAAGGAAACGGGCAGCAAAGCAGTTATTGTGGGCATGGATCATGATCAGGAAGCATTGAGATATCTTGATGAAGGAGTGATCTACTGTCTGGGAGTTCAGGATTGCTATTCAATAGGCTTTGATACACTTCAGGTAGCAGTAAAAATTGCTGACGGAAATCTGCCGGGAGAGTTATTTCCAGACAAAACAGATGAGATAACCACTGTTATTTATCAGAAAGACGCGGCATTGATGCTTGAACTGCTGTATGGTGATATTTGAAGATGAAAAAGAAACAGATAACGAACAGAACATTTTTGCTTACAGCCATAATAGGCAGTTTGCTTATAATTGTGATGATAACTTCCAATGCAATCTGGTCATCAAATCAGACGCTTTTACAGACAGAGGAAGCAGTTTTAGCTGTAAGCAATTTTTATCTTGAAAACATAGCTGACCGTCGAGCTCAGACAGTTGAAAGTCGAATCAACAGCGAATTCAGCCAGATGGAAAAAGCGATTGACTTTATTCGGGACGAAAACATTGAATCACAGGAAGAATTAAGAACTACACTTGGTAAAATCAGAAATCTGTTGTCCCTTAACCGTTTTGCACTGGTAGATCAGAATGATGTTGTGTACACGCAATATACAACATATACCGGCAAAAGCAGACATGATTTTTTATCAGAAGAGAAAATGGAAGATCGTACCATCAGTACAGTTTCCCTTTACGGCTCCTCCAAACAGCTGTGCCTGGCTATACCGACGCCGGATCTTACTATCTTAGGTAAACGATTTAAAGCATGCTTTATCCAGATAGACATAAAAGACATCATTGACCTCCTTGCGGTTGGTGATCAGGGCATAACATATTTTGCATTATATTCAGTAAACGGCAGCAATCTGTCAGGAACGGAACTTGGTCCGGTAATTTCAGATAAGAATATATTTGAAGCAACAAAGGGACTTGTTTCCGAGGATATATGGAAAGAGAATCGCGAAAACTTTCTAAATGATGCAGGGGGAAGCATGTCGTATTCCTTCAACGGTGTAACTGAAACGATGTGCTACGTTCCTCTTCTTAACACAGGATGGGAGTTTGCTGTTTTGATCCATGAGAGCGTTATCCTGGGTGAGATCCGTGACATCAGTGAGAAAAACCTCACAGCCAACAGGGATCAGATTGCTTTCACGCTTATAACGGTGCTGCTTTTCGCGACTGTTCTTTTGCTGGAGTTAAGGGCGTTATCAAAAGATAAACTTGACGCAGAAAAAGAATCGAGAATGGCTTTTCAAAATCTGGCAAACACAGACTCCATGACCGGCGTAAGAAATAAGCACGCGTATACAGAGTATGAACATTCGCTGAACCGGAAAATCCATGATGATGAGCTAAAGAACCTGGCAGTAATTGTTTGCGATATAAACGGGCTTAAGCATGTCAATGATACATACGGTCATGCTACGGGGGATAAACTTATCAAGGATGCCTGCGTATTGATATGCGAGATCTTTATTCATGGTGCAGTCTTCAGAATAGGCGGAGATGAGTTTGTGGTAATACTTCAGGATAAAGGTTATGATTCCATGAATGAGACCATAAGCACCATGAACAGGAAGGTAGAAGAAAATATTTCAAAAAAGGGTGTCGTTGTGTCGATCGGTTATTCCGTGCTGGAAGAGGGAGACCACCATGTCCGGGATATATTTGAAAGAGCCGATAAAATGATGTATGCGCGCAAGCAGGAGCTTAAAGCTATGGGCGCGAAAACCAGGGAATCCTAATAACCACCGGGGACGGAATATTAGTTGATTTTTTGACCTTGAGGATATACGATGTATATACAAGGAGGAAATACATATGCAGACTCAGGTAAAAATATGGGGCAATAGTCAGGGAATCAGAATCCCTAAGGAAGTGCTTCAGGAAGCAGCTATTTCTGTAGATGATGTTCTCGATGTAAAGGTATCTAATGGAATGATAATGCTTGTTAAACCTTTCAGACATAAAACATTAGAAGAGCGCGCTGCTGAATACGACGGAAAGCTTAATTTGGACGGTGAATTTGACTGGGGTGAAGCGGCAGGAAGAGAGATTTGGTAAATGAACGAAGAATTAAATCAGGGAGATATTCTTAAAATCGAGCATATCAGAAAACCGGTTCTCGTTGTAAGTAAAGATTTCTTTAATCAGACCTTTGAAATAATTGGTTGTCCTATTTTTGAAACAGGTGAAGCAGGACCATTGCATATACATATTAAAGCTGAGAATGTTGAAGGTTATGTACAATGTGAGAAACTGGCATTGCTTGATTTGAATGCCAGAGGCTATACAAAAATAGATAGAATACATTATCCTGATATCATCAATATAACTGATGCTATTCAGGGTATATTCGACTACATTTGACCATAAGCACCATGAACTCCGTCCCTGAGTCTCAAATGAGCTTAAAATGGTTCTTTTTGCATTCTATGATTCCGTCATTTTTCATTCGTGTAAGTTCTCTCGACATATTTGTCCGCTCAAGATTCAGATAATCAGCAAGCTGTTGTCTGTCAAAAGGAATATCAAATTCTTTGGAATGTTTCTGAAGTGAAACCGTATTCAGATAGGCCAGTATCCTTCCGCGGCAGCTTTTTATGGAGGTATGGAAGCTTCTTCCGGACAATGCGAGGTTTTTGCCTGCAGATATCCGAAGGAGATTTTTCAGGAGCTTTTCTTTCCATGAACTGGGCGGAAGACTGTCCAGGACGTGGGATGTATAAATAAAAAGTATTTCGCAATCAGCATTGGCTTTTACATCAACAAGCATCACTTCATCAGGCAGCAAGGCATAGGTTTCCGCAAAATACTGTCCGGTTCCAATGTGACTCAATATGGTGCAGTTTCCCCATACGTCATTACTCTCGATGGTCACACTTCCGGAAAGAACCATTCCCATACGATCGGTGCGTTCTCCGGCCCGCATGATGATATTTCCTTTTTTATAGTTCTTCTCTGTGGCATTTAATGATGACAGACATTTACTGATCTCACTTTCCGTCATCCCCTGAAACAGAACCCTGTTTTTTAGTTCTTTTATATCCATATAAACCTCACTTGATTTTGAAAAAATGTTGCTGAAGCCACATACTCACAAGAGAAAGTATATTATATTGGTACAGTCAAAACAAGGGCACAATGTTTAAGTAGCCATGTATCATACAATTTCAAGGTATATTACATCGGCACCGGGAAGAAATAACAGAAGGAGACGAAAGCATTATGATCAGAAAAATAATCCGTATAGATGAAGAAAAGTGTAATGGCTGCGGCTTGTGCGCAAATGCCTGCCATGAAGGAGCCATTGACATCATAGAAGGTAAAGCAAAACTGGTAAGGGAGAATTTCTGTGATGGATTCGGAGACTGTCTGCCGGGATGTCCGACAAGGGCGATAACATTTGAGGAACGGGAAGCTCCGGCATATGATGAAGCTGCGGTAAAGAGAGCACAGGAGATGAAAATGAGAGAGGAAAATATGACAGATCATGAGAAGGTAATGATGAAGGAAATGGCAGAACATGCTGCAGGACACGGATGCCCCGGTTCGAGATTTATGCAGCTTAAACAGGCAGAAGTCGGTGAAACCCCGGATTCATCACCTGTATCGTATTCTAAACCTATATCCAGACTCGGACAGTGGCCATGTCAGATCAAGCTTCTCCCAACACAGGCAGAGTTTTATGACGGAGCAAAGCTTCTTATCGCTGCAGACTGCACTGCATATGCATACGCCAACATACACGAAGACTTTATGAAGGGAAAGGTCACACTTATCGGGTGTCCGAAGCTTGATGACATAGATTACTCCGAAAAGCTGACAGAGATCATTTCAAAAAATGATATCAAGAGCGTGACGATCGTCAGGATGGAGGTTCCCTGCTGTGGCGGTCTGCAAAGGGCAGCAGAGACAGCACTTCGAAACAGCGGCAGGTTTATTCCCTGGCAGGTTGTAACGATTTCAAGAGACGGAAGGATTCTGGAATGAATCTAAGACTAAGACCGAGTAGCATCGGTCTTTTTTAGTACCATAAAAGTGTAGTTGTTAGAGAGTAATTAACTCTGACATCTGCACTTATTTTTTATTGCGTTAAATTTTCTTCCAAACAGGCACTATATGTAAAAATAATTTTCGAACTCTTAATTAAGCTGCCAATATTTGTAGTATACTAGGGACTATAGGAGGAATGGGATATGTTTGAAGTGAAATTCGGAACACCGAAACCGGTGACTTTCAGGGAATACAGTAAATATGGCGATTATGTGATGGATATCGACCTGGATGCCCGCTTTGCGGGGAAATGTGAGGTTTCGGAGTACGATCACAGCCTTTATGCCGATGACGAAGCGGTAAGCCTGTTCATCAAAAGCAGATGCTGCGAAATCCTGGCAAAGTGTATTAATAACTGGACGGGAGAGAAGTCTGCAATGAGGTCATATTTCAGTGGCTTGGACGGAATGTTCAGCACTGAACTAAAAAACCACGGTATAACAGCAACGACTGAAATTGTATTGAAAAATCTGACCCCTGATTCGGAAGCGGTGTATAAAGAATGGTTGAAGACAGTTACCACTCAGTCCACAAACTGTGGCTGGGACCATATGAATGTCGATCCTGATTTCAAGAAGCCTGAAGGCACATTCATGGTTTCACCTATTAATGGTGCGATCAAATATAAAGATGATCGTGTATTTTATAAACCCGGAGAACATGTTGAAGCGGTTTTCTGGGGCGTTGGTACTGATACAAGCTACCATGTGACGGTTAATGCTCCTGACCTTGATGTGTTGTATGGAAGCACTATCCGGATTTCATTTACCATGCCTGATCATGATGTATATATTTCCATCGGAGCAGAGTCGGTTATGACCCCTAAACCATTGAACGGGTTTTTGGGATTCCCCGGTATGATGGGTATTGATTTTGACAAAACAGGCACTTCCGCAAAGCAGCCATTCCCGAATCCTGTGGGAAAGACCATCGTAAGTGACGGTTCTGAATGGACATGTCCGAATTGCGGAGCCAAAAACACAGGACGATTCTGCCCTGAATGCGGAGGAGTGAGACCTCAATGATTTAGACCGGCAAGTTTATCCACCGGGGACGGTTCTTGCAGTTTTGAAGTAGGATAGCACTGTGAGACTTACAGTGAATCAAAGTAGCTGATACCAATAAATGAGAAACGGAAAAGAAAATGATTTATACCAGAGATCGGGAAATAGAAGATTTGATTGATAAATACCGGGCATTGGAACCGGTTATGGAGGAACGGCTTTATGATGCTTTAGGAGAGCTTGGCGGCTCTGTCATCTACGGCATCACCCATAGAATCAAGACAGTGAAATCCATAAAGGGAAAGCTGGACCGGAAACCGGACAGGTATCACAGTGCTGATGAACTTCGTGATATTCTGGGTTTTCGTGTTATTTGCTATTTTGAAGAAGGGATAGATATGGTCGCCGGGAAAATTGCGGAAGCATTTCGCGTTGACATGACGAGATCAAAAGACAAAAGAAATCTCATAGACCCGACTTCCTTCGGATATCTTTCTCTCCACTATATCATTGCGCTTCCGGATAGTGATGAATATCCGGAAGAACTCCGTAATCTGTGGGTTGAAGTACAGATCCGCACCCTCCTTCAGCACGTTTGGGCAGAGATAGAACACGATATCGGATACAAATCAACATTCACCACACCCCGTGAGGTTCGAAGGAATTTTTCAAAAGCAGCAAGTCTCCTGGAAACAGCTGATGATCTTTTCTCGGGAATTCACAAAAGTCTGGTTCATTATAAACAGGAAGTTATCAGCAGTATAGAAAACGACTGTGCCGACAATCTGTATCTGGACGCTATAACCATCGCTGAGTTTACAAAAAGAAGCAGATCATATCAGAAACTTCTCAAGGAGATAGCTGCCATTACCGGCGCCACAATCAACGAAGCGAATCCCGAATCACAGCTTATCCAGCTGGATTTTCTGGGCATACATACACTGGGGGACCTCGTTCAGATGATTGAAAGAGAGCATGACACCGCACTCCGTCTTGCTGAAGATAAGCTTGTCGGCACAGACCTTGAAGAACTTTCCTCCACCGTCGCCTATTACTATCTTTACAGGGCAGAACTTGTAAACAGTGACTGCAGTCACGAACGGATCAGGGAGTTTCTGTCACTTACCTCAAAGGATCCAAAATATATTGACAGAAATGTGCAGTGGATACTGAAGGTTCGTTCCGACAACAACTAATAAATCAAACGTGAACATTTCAGAACATCTCTATGAAACTGTCCACGCCTATATTTACGTACAGGATATTTATGAAACAACAAATCTCCAAGACTAAAATATCAATCGTGAAATGAGTCCGCTTACCTGTTTAATATATGCCTGATTTTTGCCGATATAATAGAAATCGGAATAAAAATACCTTGAGTTTTCTTGATGAACATGGAGGTGAAAGCTTGAAAAAATCGAAGGTCATTGCTATCAATCTTATGATCATGGCACTGATACTTTTCTTTATAATTAAATATGCCAATACAAAGATGAGCGAGAGCAATGCGAATGCGGTTGAAGCTTTTGAAAAAATGACGATTTCCGCAGAGCAGATCGTCACCAACTACCTTTTTGACGAGCAGCATCTTTGTGATATCTGGGCAAATTACATCAATCGTTCCGCAGATGCGGGAACACCCATGACTGCGGAGGAAGCTATATCATTTATCAGAAAAGCGAAGATATCTCCAAGTATATACGGACATCTGATATTTCCTGAGGATCCTTTAAAAAACGGTATATCTACACACAATGCATTGAAGGATCCGGAGGATTATTCGGTTTCATACCGCAATATCGATCTCTTTGGCAATACTTTTGACATTGGTAAAGAAGACGGTGTCGTAAACCTTACAAGAGCATATACGAACCCTCAGAACGGGGTACAGTCTATTGCTTTTATGAATTACGTTAAGATTCTGGATGAAACAACGGGAGAACTTAAAGAGGCGATCCTGATGAGGGTCGAGGCGGTAAGTTCTCTTGAAGATAAACTTGTATTCTTTAACGGTGAGTATGACAGAGTTGAGATTTCACTCATTAACAAGGACGGAGATTATCTGGTTCATGGAAGGTCACTGAAGAATTCCAATTTCTTCGAATATTTCAAGTCTTATAACCAGGCAGACAGCACCGGCTACAATAACATGACTCAGGAAATAACCTCGGATCTTGGTGCCATGAGGATGCTGAATTCAAAAGGAGAGGAATGTATCATTTCCCATATTCCTCTGAAATCACTTAATAACTGGTATCTTCTTGCATATATACCGGCACGGGATCTGGGTGCCAATACCGTAGTTGACTGGCTGCTTCTTGGCATGGTAACCCTGGGATTACTGGGATTACTTGTATTTAATTACATTATACTCATGACCTACAACCTTAAACTATCTGAAGCTGCGGTGGCTGCCAATCAGGCTAATGAGGCAAAGTCCCACTTCCTCTCCACCATGTCCCATGACATCCGCACACCTATGAATGCGATACTGGGACTTAATGAAATGGTGCTTAGGGACAGTCATGAAGAGGAAATCCTTGCATATTCGGAAAGCATCAGAACAGCCGGAAAAACTCTGTTGGGAATTATAAATGACATACTCGATTTTTCAAAGATAGAGGCAGGTAAGATGGATATACACAATGCAGACTATAATTTTGTTTCAATGCTTAATGATCTGGTAAATATGGTTCAGACCAGGGCAGTGGAAAAGGGACTTTTACTTAAACTTGATGTGGACAGGAATATCCCGATGGTCATGAACGGAGACGAGATACGTATCAAACAGGTTATCACCAATATCCTCTCAAATGCGGTAAAATATACAAAGGAAGGATCCATCACCTTTAAAGCCGGTTTTAAAGAAGAAGGTCCGGAAACTGTAAGGCTACTGATAAGTGTTACGGATACCGGCATAGGCATCAAGCCTGAAGATATGCAGAAACTGTTTATGGCCTTTGAGCGTATAGAAGAGTGTAAGAACAGAAATATCGAAGGTACAGGTCTCGGTATGAGCATTGCACAAAGCTTTCTCAATATGATGGGCAGTCACATAGAGGTGGAAAGCGAATACGGAAAGGGATCCACATTCTCCTTCGAGCTTGTTCAGGTTGTAAAGGACCGGACACCTATAGGAGATTACGAGGAAACCTTCAGAAATTCTGTTTTGGAAAGAAAGAAATATAAGGAGTCCTTTACGGCGCCGGAGGCACGGATTCTGGCAGTGGACGATTCCGAGGTCAACCTTTCTGTTTTCGAAAACCTGCTTAAACGCACCAAGATGCAGATAGATACAGCCATCAGCGGAGATGAGGGAATAGTACTTTATAAGCAGAGAAAATACGATGTTATATTCCTGGATCATATGATGCCTGATAAGGACGGTATCGAAACACTTATGGAAATGAGGGAAACACCGGGTACGCCGAATGCAAGGACCCCTGTAATATGTTTTACGGCTAATGCCATATCAGGAATGCGGGAAATCTACATAAGTTCGGGCTTTGATGATTATCTTACAAAACCTGTGGATCCGGGCCGGCTTGAGGCATTGCTTCTTAAGTATCTTCCGAAGGATAAGATTGCTCCCGCATCCGATGAAAAAGAGGAGAAGAGTAAGTTTATTCCGGAGTTTATCTATGGTATCGAGGCGATCAATGTTAATACGGGTTGTAAATATTGCGGAAGCGATAAGGTCTATATGAGTACGGTGGAGAAGTATCTGGAGTCCGCTGAGAAGAACAGAGAAGATATAGAAAGATACTGGGCGGCAGGAGATCTCAAAAACACCACGGTCAAGATACATGCGTTGAAGAGTTCTTCACGTCTCATAGGTGCTTTGAAGCTTGGAGATTTTGCGGAACGGCTTGAAAAAGCAGGCGATGCCGGTGACACAGCTACTCTTGAAAAAGAATTGGGAGAACTTCTTGATCAGTACGGAAGGCTTGTAAGGGAACTTGAGCCTCTTCAGTTCTATAAAAAAGCATCGGAGGCTGCTGCATCGGGTGTTGCCGATGACAGGCCTGTTATGTCCGAAGATGAATTGAAGAAGGCATACAATGATATCAGAGAGAGCTGTGATTCCTTTGACTATGACAAGGTGAGTGAGATTGTAGAATCTCTTGGAAAAAACAGATTGCCGGAGAATGAAAAAGGCAGGTTTGAAGCATTGAGAAAGGCTGTTGATGATTTTGATTACGAACAGATACCGGGAATTATTTCAGGTGAAGAGCAATAGAGTATAGGGTTCTGAAAAAGACCCGGAGTTAGATTTATATGAGGGGAGGCAGCATTATGTTGAGATTTTCGAGATTTAAACGATGTATATTGATTACGGCAGCAGCTTCATTAATGTTGTTTACTGCATGCGCGCAAAAGCCGGATAACAGCGGAGAGTTCAAGCCCGGATTAAAAACCGATACGGCATGCTCCATCAAGGTGGCAGGTAACTATTCAAATTTCGAATCCCTTGAGAGTGAATTTGAGAGGTTTTATGAATACTATCCAAACGTAAGTCTGAATTATGTTTATCTGGATGATTATAATAACACTATCTCAAGTGCGCTCATGAGTGATGAAGCACCGGATATCTATGTTACGGCATCATGGATGCTGGAGGATGACAAGATGGATCCTGTTTTTGAAAATGCAGAGATCCTTTCCGATCCGTCCCTTAAGATAGATCTGGACTGTGTCCGTAAGGGAGCCAAACTCACTTTGGAAAACGGAGATATCAACATGCTTCCTATATTCACAAGATCCTACGGAATGCTTGTGAATATGGATATCTTTGAGAAAAACAACCTGAAGGTTCCGAACAATTACAGTGAGCTCGTGGATGTATGTGATAAGCTTAAGGCGGCAGGCTACGAAACCCCGATCATGGGAGCCAATGGGACAACAGTGGCAGGTATGTACTATGCCTTTGACTTCCCGCTTTTCTGCTATGATGTCATAAAGAATCCGGAATCGGCAGCACCTCTCAATACTATGGATAAGTCCGCAGGAGAAATGATGCGTCCAGCCCTTTTGAAGCTGAAGGATTTTGTGGACAAGGGATATCTGAATCCAGGACGATGCTCAACGGAAATAGAGGATGATTATAATGCTGTCATAATGCGCTTTTTCGAGGGAGACGTTCCCATGATGCTGGGAAGCGGAGATATGGTTTCCGGTACCTTGAAGCGTGAGAGTAAATCAGAAAAGTTCCAGTCGAATCCGTTTAAGTATAAATTCTATGTTGTACCTATCGGAGACGATGGCGGGTATTTCCTGGATGCAGTCAACCTTTTCTTCAGTGTAAATAAAAACAGCAGTAATCTCGATATGACCAATGAATTTATCAGGTTCATCATGAGAGAAAAAGAGCTTGGAAATATGGCTCAGATTAAGAGACTTATTACTCCGACAAATGATTTTTCTCTGGATGAGGTTTATTCGTCTCTCGAAGGATTTCCTGAAGACAAATCCTTCAGTTATCAGGAAACAGGTCTTAATGATGCCGTAAACAAGGAGTTTCGTGCAGCAGCCTACAAGGTTGCAAACGGTACTATGACTGTAGATGAGGCAATAGCTGCATACGGTAGTTTGTGGGAGGACTGATCCTCCGAAAGAAAGTAAGTTTATGGGAGGACAGATCCTCCGAAAGAAAGTAAGTTTGTGGGAGGACTGATCCTCTAAAGAAAGGAAAATAAATGGAAGAACGGGTAGTGATTGTTGATGATGACGCCATCATATTGAAGAGTGCAAAAACTGTTCTTTCTGAAGCCGGGTTCAAGGTGACCTGCCTTAAAAGCGGACGGCTTTTGCTGGACTATGTCGTGAAGAATTCCATCGATCTTCTGCTTCTGGATATCAAAATGCCGGAGCTTGACGGATTTGAGACGATGAAGCTGCTGAGACATTGGGAGAAAGAAAACGATAAGGAAGAGATACCGGTGATTTTCTTCACTGCCAATGACGACTGCAATGCTGAGACTATAGGTCTTTCCATGGGTGCTATGGACTTCATCAGAAAGCCCTTTGTTGCGGAGGTTCTGACACTTCGTGTCAGACATCTTCTTGAGCTCATCAGGCTTCAGCGGGATCTGCACGCGGAGGTTTTAAAGAAAACCAAGGAGATAGAAGCATTATCCGTACATATAGTTCAGACCATAGCAGAAGCCATCGATGCGAAGGATACCTATACAAAGGGACATTCCAGCAGAGTTGCCGATTACTCCAGGGAAATAGCCAAAAGAGCCGGCTATACCTTCGAAAAGCAGGAAGAGATATACATGATGGGACTTCTACACGATGTAGGGAAGATAGGAGTGCCTGATGCCGTTATCAATAAACCCGGTAAACTTACTGATGAAGAATACAACACCATAAAAACACATCCGGGAAGAGGTTATAAAATACTTCAGAACATTGAGGAAATGCCCAAGCTTTCCATCGGAGCCCGCTATCATCATGAGCGGTACGACGGAAGAGGATATCCTGACAGATTAGCGGGAGATGCTATCCCCGAAGAAGCAAGGATCATCGCTGTTGCCGATGCTTACGATGCCATGACCAGCAACAGAAGCTACAGAGGCATCATACCCCAGGATGTGGTCATGAGTGAGATTGAAAAAGGCTCCGGAACCCAGTTTGATCCGAAGTTCGCAGCAATTATGCTTGAGATAATAAAGGAAGACACTGAATTCAAAATGCATGAATGATGAACGGATGTGATAAATTATGAATTGTTCTAAATGCGGCATGCCGCTAAAGGAGGGAGATAAATTCTGCTCTAACTGCGGAACCCCTGCCATAGTTCAAAAGCAGAACTCTGTTGCAATAGAGTCTGAAACAGGTGAGACACCTAAGCCCGGAACTACCTACAGTGATCAAAGGAAGACCTTTTCAACGAGAAACTCGAATACCGATGATATACCTAACCCCGGAACTACCTACAGTGATCAAAGGCAGACATATCCAACGAGAAACTCGAATACATATGAGACACCCGGAAGCCAAACCTCCGGCATGGTTCAGCGGCCGCCATTTATGGTCAGGCGACTACCCATCTTTGTCATCATTGTACTAACCATCGGTTTTCTCATCAGCTCATTTATATTTGAAGATGGAGATGCCGATCTTGCGATGATTTTATCCTGCCTGCCCGGTATAGTGCTGATGTTTCTGATTTACAAAATGGACCGCATAGAGCCAGAGCCGGTTGGTTTAATGCTTAAACTTTTTTTTGCAGGTGCATGTATCGCAACTCTGGTGTCGGGACTGATTGAATCCTTCATCGGCATGATCATAGATTTCCTGTTCTTCTGGGATCCGGTTGTCTACTGCTTTATGGAGGCATTTATTCTGGCTGCAGCCACAGAGGAACTGGTTAAATATTTCCTCCTGAAAAAATATACCTGGAAGCACCCTGCATTCAATTACCGCTTTGATGGCGTTGTTTACAGTACCATGCTTGCCCTTGGTTTCGAGATAGCCGAAAACCTTCTGTATATAGCAGACAGCACTCTGAGTACTGCTTTCATGAGAGCAGCATTCCCGGGACACTGCGTCTTCGGCATCTATATGGGTTACTACTACGGCATGGCAAAGTCTCATGAGATTCACGGTGATCTGGAAGGCTCAAAGAAGCTTCGAAAAAAAGGCTTGATCATAACTATCCTGATTCATGGCGGCTACGACTTCCTCTGCATGCTCGGAAGCAGCAGCGAAAACGAGATCATTCAGATCCTGACAGGACTGCTTCTTTTGATCTCCATGGTAGTACTCAATGTCACTGCTTATAAAAATATTAAAAAATATGCATACTACGATTCTCCGGTATGAGATGGTAAAATAAACTTATCCACCGGGGACGTTTCTCGCCGGCGAGAAACGTCCCCGGTGGTTTTTTACGAATTCTGTAATAAAGGGAGCAGAAGGGGAGTATGAATGAGAATAGATCACCACTTAGGATATATTGCAAAAACTGCGGTGCACCGGCAAATTTCGACATCGTTAATCAGACCTATAGATGTCCGAACTGCGGTATGTCAACAGGCATAGAGGAAGCATACGATTCGGTTTATAGGTGGAAAGAACTAAACAAAAACAGTATAAAGATCCGGGCTGCAGGTGACAAAATGGAAGAGTGTTCCTGCTCAGCCTGCGGAGCCATAGTTATATTTGGTGAAGGGGAAGCTTCAGAGAAATGCATTTTCTGCGGCAGTAAGCTTGTGAGATCGGAACTCACGGATTCATCACAGATGCCGGACCTGATCATTCCATTTACCATAACGCCTGAGGAAGCAAAAAAGAGAATGCTGGACTGGGGGCATAAACATTCGAACACCCCTGAAGGTAAGGCTGTGGTTTCATCCATGGGGCAGTTCCACGGATCATATCTTCCCTACAGGGTGGCAAAGGGACCTGTTTATGCAGAAGTTCTGAGGGACGGAAATGACAGAAGATATCAGTGCGGCGGATACCTGGACGGAACAGCAGTCAATACTTCGAAGCAGTTTGACAATCTGGTGATGAACGAGATGGAGCCCTTTGACTGGTCAGCGGCCAGACCCTTCGAATTCGGCCTCATCGCAGGCATGCCCGTCAAGCTCAATGACTCTCCCGACAAGGTTATAAACCAGCGAATCGAGGAAGAGGTCACAGAAGACTTCCGACCTAAGGTGGAGTCGGTGATGCAGACCTCCGGAGTACAGATCAACACTCACACGGAAAAGATCAATGTCCTCTCCGCCATACTTCCGGTCTATTTCATTAAAAACGGAGCTCTGACCGCAGTTATGAACGGTCAGACCGGGAGAATCGCAGTTTCTAAAAACAGGACCACAAAATCCTATCCATGGATGATCGAACCCACGATTTATACGGTGATCCTTACCCTGATCATGGGATACTTCTATGGCTGGGCTGCGGAGCCGATGTTCTACGGCGCCATGGTTTTCGGCTGCATCATATTCGCGGTAATGTGCGACGGCAGAACCTCTCTGATCCGAAGGGTAACACTCAAAAGTGAAGCTTCAAAAGCATACCGTGAAGACGGCGAGCTTGTCATCAATGAAGGAAAGGGCATTTTGAAGAACCCTTACAGTAACATCCCGGTGTTTTATGAGGCAAATGCAAAGGGCGAGAGAGTTCCCGTGAGATTAAAGTTCTACACCTTCGGAAGATGGGTGGGAATAATCATTAACGCACTGGTTACAATTTTTCTTCCCGTTATCCTGGCGGCTCTGCTCAGACTCGCAGACATGGAAGAGGGTGAAGGATTCTTCGATCACTTCTATCCTTTGTACGGTGCCGCGTGGTATGTGCTGACTGCAATGATAGTCCTTGTTTATTTCGTGAAGGGCGTGAGAAAGGATGCCTACGATCATCCATACATTTATGAGCTCAGGCCCGACGGCAGACAAAAGCTTATCGGCAAACGCATCGACCGGAAGCTCAGCATCCTTTCAATGTTCGGCATCGGAAGAATGGACCGGAACGGCAAGCGTATAACTCTTCTCGGTACCATGAAAGATATGGGCTGCTCAGGATTCGGACTGTTGATTGGTTTGTTCTTCATTTTGCTGGGAAGCACTTGTGCGATAGTGTTCTAGGATTTGTTGTTTTGATCGCACTGTATTTCATTAATTTTGAAGAATATGACACGTATATAAGAGCGGAAATAAGCAATCTGCGTGTCTAAACAAGCTTGTCCTGGAGGGATTAGACACGCAAAAGAGCAGAAATAAGATATCTGCGTGTCTAAACAAGAAACAGTAATAAAAACAATGGGGTGTAGCTGTCGAAAGGCAGTGAAGTAATTATGGGGGAATTGAAAATGAAAAAGAAAAATCTACGAGTGTTGGTTTCTGTTGGCGCTTCAGCGGCAATGCTGATGTCGCTGGCATCCTGCGGCGGTTCAAATATACCTGCCGCAAATTCCGATAAACCTGCAGAAACAACTGCAGCGGCTCAACAGGAGAGTGAAGCTGAGAACAACGAAGCAGAGAAAACTGACGGAGCAAAATCCGACGGAGCAAAATCCGATGACGGTAAAACCGATGCGTCTGAAGCAGCCGATGAGGTTGTGACTGACAAAGGTTCGGATACCTCGGAAACAGAGTCTGCCAAAGCTGAGATGACAGATTTCTTCATTTCCAAAGTCGCAAAGGATGCCGGTGCAGATACTAAAGATGTAAGATTCCATCTTGTTGATGATATCAACTTTGACGGAAAATACGAAGGCTTCATGTTCATCGGATCAGAAGCCAACAAGGAAGATAACTCCTGTGAAGGTGAGATATGGTTTGTTAATGAAGATGGCTCAAAGAAGCTGCATGACAAGTTTGAATACCTTTTAAACAAGGATGGCAATGTTTTCGGCATCGTCGAAGGACATGACAAAAACTTTGTTGAGTTTAATGACCTGTATGTAACATCAGCAGTCACTAACCTTTACTACATGGATGGCGATAACTGCAAGGAATCTGTTGTTTCCCGAATCGGCGATGCATATGTGGATCAGGACACGGGAGACCTTGTCATCAAATTAAGCGTCTATGACGGCACCTGCATTTACGAAAAAGATTCCAACGAACCTATGTGGGCCGGACACAGCTGGAAACCATATTACTTCTACTACAGCAGGAACACCGGCGATTTCACCGAGTACGGGGCAAAGGAAATCAATGCTTCCGACCTTAAAAATATCGTTGGAACCGATGTTGTAAAAGAGCTGGAGAGTGATGGATATACCGTCGATAACATTATCCAAAGGGACAATGGAATCATCAATGTAAATTACAGTCAGGAAACAAAAAACAATGACGGTTCAAGATCCATTGACTATATGAACGCGACCTATGATACCCGCATCAGTGACTATATAAAGGCCTGGGACGATGACGAAGCCGGCCTGCACGGTTCTGACTTCGGCGGCATTTATGAAGTACAGCTTTCAGGTTCCGCTCATGAAAGCTCCGCACTTCCCGAAAGTCCGGATGAGGTTTACGGCGTATTTGTAATGGCTTCAAAGAACTCAGACGATTGCCTGGATACAGAGGCGGCCTTGATGGATGCGGAATTCTACGATGAGTTCACGGTATATACTCCTGATTTTTCAGGCCTTAATAAAGAACCCTACTATGCAGTTGCCGCAGGACTTTTCAGCACAGAGGAAGAGGCAGAGAAGTGCCTCAAGGAAGTTAAGGCCGCAGGCTTCAAGGATGCCTACGTAAAGAATGCCGGTAAGTACATCGGAGGAGAGTACCTCTACACCATGACAAGTACAGAAGGAATCTCAGTTGAGGATGATTATATCCTTTTGAAGGATGTCCCTGTAGCTCTTCCTTATCCTTTAGAGTGCGAGAACTCAACAATGAACCTCTACGTTGATAAAGACACAGAGTTCGCAAAGGACAGAGACCTCGGCACCTTCACCAACTACGAAGAAGGTGAAACTCCATTTGAGTGGATCAAGAAAAATCTTGAGCTCAACAAAACTGATCCTGAAGCTTACTCCGAAGGCGTTCCTCTTCACGGTGTCTTCAAGGTTAGTATAAATGGTGACAGGATCACAACATACTACGGAAGTTATTGGTGGGATTAAACACTGACGTAAATTACCGGGAGGGTGATGGCAAAAACCACCGGGGACGAAACCACCGGTGGTTTTATAAAATAATCAGAGAATACTTGATTCAGAAAAATGTTCTGGAACAAGAAACACAATAAATATATATATAATTGAGATATTTAAATAAGTTTTATCTCCAGAAGATATCTGGAATTGAACGGAGATTATTATGAGAATATGGGCACACAGGGGCTGCAGTTTGAGATATCCTGAGAATACACTGACAGCTTTCAGGAAAGCAATGGAACTAAAAGATCTCACAGGTATAGAGACAGATATCCAGTTGTCAAAAGACGGTCACATGTTGATCATGCACGACGAGACCCTGGACCGCACTACGGACGGAAAAGGTGAGATCAGAAACTACACCCTTGAAGAATTGAAAAACATGAAAATAGATGCAGGTGAAGCCAGAGTTGAAAGAATCCCTACAGTGGAAGAACTCCTGGACTTACTTGAGCCTCGTCTGAAGGCAGGAACATTGAAACTGAACCTGGAACTAAAAAACAGCAATATCCGGTACGAGGGCATGGAACAGAAGATAGTAGAGCTCGTTCACAAAAGAGGCTTGGAAGATGCTATCGTATATTCATCCTTCTACGGCAAATCCCTGAACCTCATTCGTGAACTTGATTATGAAGCCGAGATCGGAATCCTTGACCGCTACACCTCTGACTGCCTGTTCAAAATCCGTGGCGGTGTTAATGCTGACGCTATTCACCCTGAATTCAGATCAATCGACAGCACTCTGGATGAATTACAGGGCTACATTGTCAGAGCCTGGGGCAGCGGCCGCCTCTTCCCTGAACAGCCAAGCGGTAACAGGCTGAATCTCACAGCCCTGGAGGTCAAAGGCATTACCGACATAATACTGAACGAGCCCGAAGCATATGTTTCCTAAATCAATCAAAGATTCTATATTATAGGTTAAAATAAAGTTTGATTCCTTCTGATTCCGTGCAGCTATTTCTATATTGCTTCTGTCATATGGTTAAGAAGACTTTTTGACTATGTCATACGGTTTTAAAAGTCCTATTAGCTGTGGACTTACATCTTTTTAAAGCGTATATTATATGCATCAAAAATAGAGCCTTTGGGGGGCGAATTATAATATCGGGGACGGTTCTCGCCGGCGAGAACCGTCCCCGGTAGATACCCCGGTAGATACCCCGGTGGCAGAGACATTATATTAAGACATCCAAGGGAGAGACATATGAAGAATGACTTTAGAATCAAGAATTTTGTAATGGGGTCTGACCCCCTTACAAACTTTTTTAAAATCAGAAAAGCTTCCGAGGCAGATGCCGAAGCTTTAGTTTCGATATACGCGCCCTACGTTCTGGGAACGGCCATCACCTATGAGGTTGAGGTTCCATCTGTAGAGGAATTCAAACAGAGGATAAAACACATTCTCGAGAAATTACCCTACCTGGTTGCAGAACATGACGGAAAGATAGTGGGCTATGCCTACGCCGCACCATTTCACGTCCGTGTGGCTGCCAGGTTCAATGTTGAGGCCTCCATTTATATCGATAAAGATTTCCAGCACAGCGGTCTCGGTAAACGGCTCTATATCGCACTTGAAGATATATTGAAAAAGCAGGGCTATCTAAACATTAACGTCAGCATCGCTTATCCGGATAACGAAGATGAACATCTCACCAAAAACAGCGCAGAATTCCATGAACACCTTGGCTACCGCATGGTGGGAGAATTCCATAAGTGCGGATACAAGTTCAACCGCTGGTACAACTTGATCTGGATGGAAAAGTTCATCGGAGAGCATGTTGAAAACCAGCCGGAGGTTAAACGATTTGATGAGATAGAAGCAGAAATAGATTTTAGCGGCTATTAATAGTAGCTGTTTAATGTATTTAAGTAGAAATTTGACTCAAATCAGAAAATTCTTGATTGCAGTCAACCAAAATTACTCGTAGTCTTGACTCTGATTGAGAAATACCTGATTGCAGTCAATCAAAAGTACTTACGGGTTTGACTCTGCATGAGAAATTCCTGATTGCAGTCAAGTAAAAGTACTTACGGGTTTGACTCTGCATGAGAAATAGCTATTTGTAGTCAAGTAAAAGCACTTACGGGTTTGACTCTACATGAGAAATAGCTAATTGAAGTCAAGTAAAAGTACTTACGGGTTTGACTCTAAATGAGAAATAGCTAATTGCAGTCAACCAAAACAGATGTATAAGTGTTTATGCCCTTCGTAACCCCACTACATTTTCAAAAATCTTTTCAAGAGGTGAAATATATGTCCAAAAACGGAATAGTAGTTATCGGTGCCACATTTGTTGACATCAAAGGATATCCCACAGAGACATTTCTTCAGAACGGAAGAAATGCAGGATCGGTAATGCAGGTGCATGGAGGCGTTTGCCGAAATGTAGCTGAGGATATCGCCAATGTTGAGCTGAAGCCAACCTTCGTCAGCCTGGTGGATGATACCGGAACCGGTGTCGATGTTGTGAATAAGCTTAACCGCCACAAGATCAACACGAAATATATCCGAAAAGTAGAGGATGGTCTCGGCATGTGGCTCGCTATTTTCAACAATGATGGCGACGTCATAGCTTCAATTTCCAAAAGACCTGACCTTGGTGAAATCGAGGATATACTTAAGGAACAGGGAGACGAGATTATTTCCGAAGCAGACAGCGTAGTAGTTGAGATCGACATGGATTCATCCATATTGAAGCTTGTATTTGATCTTGCGGAAAAGTACGGAAAAGAAGTTTATGCGGTTGTTTCCAATATGTCCATCGCAATGCAGAGAAGAGACCTTATAAAGCGCACCGGAGTTTTGGTTTGCAATGAGCAGGAAGCGGGAATGCTTTTCTCTGATGATTATTGCAATAAAACTCCTGAAGAAATGATGTATATACTTGATAAGCAGGTCAAGCTTGCAAACTATCCCCGTATGGTGGTGACCATGGGATCAAAGGGTGCAGTGTACGCATCAATGAATGATGAGCCCGGCTTCAGCCCGACCATATCAGTAGAGGTTATCGATACGACGGGAGCAGGAGATGCATTCTTCTCGGGCGTAGCCATCGGCCTCACCTACGGCAAATCACTTAACGAAGCCTGTCAGATCGGATCAAGACTTGCAAACTCTGTAATCCTCACCACCGACAACGTCTGCCCGAGATTCCTTCCGGGAGAATTCGGAATAGAAGCAGAGCGCTGATTTCCTATATATGCGGTATGATATGGTTAGTCTAAACTAAATATATTATCCAATTAAATACAAAAAAAGAAAATTATTTTGTTGTGCTTTTTTAGAAACTATATTAAGATACAATACAGATGAGATTGAACACTTCATCGAACACTAAGTTTTGATTTAATATTATTTCAAGGAGGAACCTAATATGTCACATTTTATCAATGATGAGTGCGTAAGCTGCGGATCATGTGCATCTGTATGTCCAGTAGAGGCTATTTCAGCTGGAGATTCAAAGTATGTTGTAGATGAGGGCACTTGCATCGATTGTGGAGCATGTGAGGAAGCTTGTCCTACAGGCGCTATCGCTGCTAAGTAATTTCATATATAATGAGATTTCAAGGAGTTGGTACCAAGTACCGGCTCCTTTTTTGTGGTATAATTGCCTCTATGAAATGAAATCCACCGGGGACGGTTCTCTCCGGAGAGAACCGTCCCCGGTGGATAACTTCCAGATTTAAAATTTGAGGTAGCACCAAATGAAAGAAAAAAAGAAACTCACACCGGGGACGATTCTGTTTTATCTCATCCCCGTCATAGCGGGAGCGGCGGCAATTATTTTCGGATATCTCTATATGAAGGACTATCTGAAATACAAAGAAGCCGCAGATGAGTACGCGGATATCAATGATAATTACATTAAGATAATGGAAGACACGGAGGAACCGGCTGATGTTTACGACGAAAGAACCGATTATTTTCCGACGCTTTCCATTGATTTTCAGGAATTAAAATCCATCAATGACGGTATGGCCTGTGTTCTGTATGTTCCTGCGCTGGATATGACTTATCCGGTTGTTTACTCCAAGGATAATGAAGACTACCTGCACAAAACATTTGAAGGAAAGTATAACTTTGCCGGATGCATCTTCTATGATTATCTGAGTGAACGAAACTTCAAAGGCTACAATACTTTCATCTTTGGCCACAATATGAAAAACGGTTCAATGTTCGGAACCCTGAAGAAGTTTAACCAAGAGCCTGGACTCGCAGCTTCAAACCCTTATTTTTATATTTATACCGATGGACAGGTCAGAAAATACGAAATTTTTTCGTACTATCAGACAGTGGGCTCCTCAAAAACCTATGATGACATATTGTCGGAAGAAGACTATGACGCATATATCGACCGCGCATTAAAGAATTCCAATTTCACTGAGTACACAGGAGACATTCAATTTAATGAGAGACCCGGCATGGTAACATTATCCACCTGTTCCGGAAGATCCGGCGGAAATGAACGATTTGTGGTTCATGGAGCTCTGATTTCCACCAGAAATCCGTCTAAGGGCAAAAGACTGGATTTTAAATGATGTACAAATCAACTAAAATAGTCACCTAAACAAATATTGAAAGCGTTTTAATCTTTTTTTTAACAACTTAAGCGTTATAGTCATACATAGGTAAAGGGCACTTCTGTAAGTATGTCTGAGTATATGACATACATTCATCTTTTCCCGAAAAAGGGGTCGGGATTTGACTGATCATCAGAAGTTGAAAGGGGACATGATGAATAACGAAACATTTATTGTTAACATTAAGTGTCGTGAGAATGCAACATGGCAGGGCAAGGTTACCTGGGCACAGAAGTCAAAGACTAAGTATTTCAGATCCACTCTTGAGCTTATCAAAATGCTGAACAGCGCTATGGATGATGACAATGTTGCTGAAGATTTCAACGAATAAAGATTATTAAGCTATATATTTGCGACATTTTCCTGTATATTTAAAGCAGGGACGTATCCGTGTGTGATGCGTCAAGAGACTATGATATAAGAGACTTGTCCGGAAGAATGGAGAATATATGGAAAAACTTAACGGTATTAATCTTATCGGAATCCTTGTTGAAAAAACCCGTGATCATGATTTCAGCGGAGTTATCATTAATCAGTATGACGACAGAAGAATCGAGTTTGATTCCTGCATGAGTATGCTGAATGAACTTGATACTATTTATGATGACTGGGGATTTCCGGAAGCCTCTTCAAAAACCCGCAGCTTCACCATGCATAGAAGCGAGCTCACCAATGAGGGTGGGGTAGTTGAAAAGAAGAAGCTTACTCACATAGCTGCAGAGACTAAACCCAGAGACATTTCTCAGGAAAGAGGAAAGGCAGCCACCTTCCTTTTACTGACAGAGATGCGTCAGCATTCCAGCTGGCAGGGCGTGGTTCTTCATGTTGAAGGTGACAAGAAGAGCAGATTTGACAGTGTTCTCGATCTTTTGTTTTTGATGGATGAGGCACTTGGATAGTTTTTTGATGGAATAAGCCTTAAATTCTTACGATTTTTTGTTAAAATTTACAAAAGTATTTAAAAAAGTACATTTTATTACGATAAAGTGCTTGTTTATATTTCATTTATCGTTTATAGTTAAATCAATGAAGGGAGACCAATAAGGTTTCGGTGGCCGGGCGCAAAGTTCGGCTTTTTTTTGTATTTTTTACTCCCAACAGATAAATAATCTGTTAATTCTCCGTAGATTTTCTATCAAACCGGAAAATCCGAAAAAGTTTTCTGAATTTCTCATTTTCATACCCTGAAACATTTATTAAATCACAAAAACCCGTCGGTAATTAAGTAGAAGAATGCGCAAGCAATTTTTTTAACTAAAGGCGGAAAAATATGAGAACGAAAAGACTTGGTGACATGCTGGTCGAGATGAATTTCATCACCGAGCAGCAGCTTAATGAAGCACTGACAATCCAGAAGCAGGAACATGAAAGACTGGGTACTACGCTGGTGAGACATGGTTTCATAACTGAATCCCAGATGGTTGATGCCCTTCGTTTGCAGCTGGGTATCGATTATATTGACCTTTCAAAGGCAGACATATCTCCGGAAATGTCCCAGTATATCCCGAAGAATCTTGCTAAACAGAACCGCATGGTACCGGTATCTGTTTCAAAGGACAATCTTTTCATCGCCATGGCCGACCCAACGAATTTCCTTGCGTTGGAGGATGCCAGAAAAGCAAGTAAAAAGAACATTATACCTATGATCGCAGCGGGTAATGCTGTAGATCATGCCATTAACACACTTTATGGTAATGAAGGTGCCGCCCAGGCCATGGCTCAGATGAGAGCCGAAGCCGGCATCAGCGATGATGATGTTGTATCCTCGGCCGCAGACCAGACTATCGATACAAGCGAAGAATCCGCACCAACCATCCGTCTTGTAAACTCCATAATCGAGCGTGCCTATGTTGAGAATGCTTCCGATATCCACTGGGAGCCCTCAGAAAAGGATCTTGTGATCCGAATGAGAATCGACGGACACCTTCATAAGATTCTGACTATACCTCACAACCTGATGGAACCCGTTATTTCCCGTCTCAAGATCATGAGCCGAATGGATATCATTGAACGACGTGTTCCGCAGGACGGTCGTGCCAGAGTGCGTATAAAGGGAAAAGACATCGATCTCCGTATCTCAACATTACCCTCTATCTACGGTGAAAATATAGTTATCCGTATCTTGAGACGTGACGGTTCAAAGCTCAATCGTCGCGGCATAGGTATTCCGGAAGCGGAAGATGCAAAGATCACAAAGCTCCTTAGTCTCACCAGCGGCGTTATCATGATCGTGGGTCCTACCGGATCAGGTAAGTCATCCACCATGTATACTTTGGTAAGCGAGCTTCTTTCCGAGTCCACCAACATGATTTCTCTTGAGGATCCGGTAGAGTACAACATGAACGGAGCTATCCAGGTTCAGATCAATGAAAAGGTCGGGCTGACCTTCGCTTCGGGTCTTCGTGCCATACTCCGTCAGGATCCGGATATCATCTGCGTCGGAGAAATCCGTGACAGTGAGACAGCAGAGATTGCCATGCGTGCGGCTATGACCGGACACCTTGTTATCACCACCATCCATACAGAGGATGCCATAAGCGCCATCGACAGACTTAAAGATATGGGCGTTGCGCCGTATCTGATCTCGGCAGGTCTCAGAGGAATCATTTCCCAGAGACTTCTCCGCCGTATCTGCACAAACTGTAAGGAAGTGGAGCAGGTTTCACCTGAAAAGCTCCAGCTTTCCAAGCTGAAGAACAGACCGGGACGTATATTCTATCATGGCAGAGGCTGCGACATGTGCTTCAATTCCGGCTACAGAGGACGAATCGGTGATTTCGAGGTTTTGGTCATGAATGATGCACTGAGACATTGTATCACCAGTGGCGGAGACAAGCAGGAGTTCCAGCGGCTGGCAAGGGAAACCGGCTATATCAGTATGCTTGAAAATGCTGACAAGCTGGTGGAAGACGGCATTACCACTGTGGATGAAGTTCTGAGAACGGTTTCCGAGCTGGAAGACTGATGAAAATTTATAGCGTCATTGTATTTTACAGGAGGATAGAGACTTTGTTCCTGACCGGTTGTGGCTTAAACTAAAGCGCGGCAACTGTTGATTTTATTTTGGTCAGGGAGTTTGACAAGATATGTTTAAACTAAACAAAGCTCAGCTCAGATGGCTGGCAATGCTTACCATGGTGCTGGATCATTTTGCGGAAATGTTTCTGAAACCGGGACTTGAGGGAAGCAGTGAGATTCTGACAAAGCTTCACCTTTCAGAGCCGGCTGCGGAGATTCTCTGTAATGTGTTTATAAGTCTCGGCACCTTCACCGGAACTGTAATGATCTATTTCCTTATAGAGGGGTACTTTTACACAAAAAATCTAAAAAAGTATATGCTTCGGCTCCTATTATTCGGAATGATTTCACAGGTACCCTTTTATTTGGCCTTCGGGGTGCCGGCCTTAAATATATTATTTGCACTGGCTGTTTGCCTGGGAGCAATATATGTGCATTACCATGTTCCTGACTCAGGCAAAAAGAACCTGATGATACTCGGTCTTTTTGCGATAAACTGTTTTACCGACTGGACAATCATGGCAGTGCCGATAACCTTGTATCTGTCGGAAGCATTTGAGCCGGTTCAAGAAAAACCGTGCTTTAAAGTAAAGCCTGACCGTCTCAGACTTGCATTTATAAAAAGCTTTATACTGATGCTCATCATCCACGTAATATCCTTAGGTTCATTCCCGAAAGGAGTGTCAACAACCTGTGGATTCGTGCTTGCGGCAGTACTTATCTCCCGGTTTTATGATGAAAGTAAAGCGAATAAAACAGGTACAGAGGAACAGGGTTACATTGCTAAGACTTTTAATAAGTACTTCTTTTATATTTTTTACCCTTTGCATCTGGTCATATTATCGGGCGTTTACAAATTATTGATTCCATCTTAAAGCTGACTAATCAATTAGTTATTTCAGAGACTAAACACTTTCCGTGGCATCACTAACGACTGTTTCGGATTTATATCATAATGTAAAGGAGTTCACATGATACACATTCAGGATATAGTTGACCTCGCAGCAAAAAGAGGTGCCTCCGACATACACCTCATTGCCGGACTCCGCATAAAGTGCCGTATTGACGGTCGTATAGTTGATCTTGCAGAGAATGTTCTGAGCCCGGAAGACTGTGAGTACCTGGCGAAGGAAATGGCAGGAACAAAATACGAACTGATTGAAGAAATGGGAGAGCTTGACTGTGGAGGAACCATAGCAAACGAACGTGTACGTATCAACCTTTTCCGTCAGCAGGGTAATATCTCCGCCGTACTCAGAATCCTGTCCAGTAATATCCCGGATCTGCATTCTTTGGGACTTCCCGCGGTTGTATCGAAGTTCCCAAGTCTCAATAAGGGAATCGTTTTGGTTACGGGTGAGACAGGTTCTGGTAAGTCAACCACCCTTGCAGCCATTCTTGACTGTATCAACCACACGAGAAATGATCACATTATCACACTTGAGGATCCTATCGAGTATGTATACAAATCCGACAAAAGCATTATCAATCAGCGCGAGATCGGAAGAGATACCGAAAGCTATACAAGTGGACTTCGTGCCATACTTCGTGAAGACCCGGATGTAATCCTTATCGGTGAGATGCGTGATCTTGATACCATAGAAACAGCACTTACGGCAGCCGAAACAGGACACCTTGTTTTTGCAACCTTGCATACCAACAGTGCGGTGGATTCCATTGACCGTATCGTAGGTGTGTTCCCGGAAGCGAGACAGCAGCAGATCAGGCTCCAGCTTTCAACCACTTTAAAAGCAGTACTGTCACAGCAGCTTCTCGTTAAGTCAGGCGGAAAAGGAAGAGTTGTTGCTGCGGAAGTTATGATAGTTACTCCGGCACTTCAGAATCTGATCCGTGAAGGAAAGACACCGCAGATGCAGAGCTTTATGCTAAGCTCCGCAGATCAGGGTTCCATGACTATGGATAACTGCCTTATCAAGCTGGCACATGAAGGAAAGATTGCACCGGATACTGCAGTAAATGCTGCTGTGGACGAGCTTTATGTCCGGAAGAGAGTTATGGGGCAGTAGACATTAGAAGTGTTAAAAGTAGAGTATATGTAAGCTTATAGTATCCATTACAAATTTTTATATATTTTTTATGAAATACATTTATGTTTTTCGGATTCACGACGATAAACTTTGTGTAGGAATAAAAAATATAAATAATACTATTGTAAATATTTATATTTTGCTTTATATTCTAAACATATAAAGCAATGACCTGAGCGATAAGGGGTGATTGCATTGGTTACTTATTCGTACAAAGCTTTAACTGCAGAGGGTGTTGAAACAAAGGGTGTCATATCGGCACCGGATGAATACTCCGCAGTTGCCCAGATAAGACAGAAGTGCCCGATTATTACGAGTCTTACTCCCATAGAAAAGGAGAAAAAGCAATTTGACAGCCTCCTCAATATGGAGATAGGAAGTCCCAGGATCAAGACCAGAGCCCTGGCACTTATGTGTTCACAGTTTGCGATAACGCTTAAATCCGGAATGCCTATTGGACATGCCCTTGAGATGATAGCAGGACAGACTGAGGACAAAAAATTAAAGAAGATATTGGAAACTGCTTCTGAAGATGTTCTCGGAGGTTCAACCTTAACCAGTTCCTTTGAAAAGTATCCGGATGCGTTTCCTATAACATTTATTGAGACGATTAAGGCAGGAGAGGTTTCCGGTACCCTGGAAAATTCCTTTCAAAGGATGCACAAGTACTACGAGACCAGCGCTACCAATTCTGAAAAAATTCGTGGGGCGCTTACCTATCCTATATTTGTAGTCATCATCGCAGTTATAGTTCTTATAGTCATCATGGTGAAGGTTGTACCAACCCTGGCGCAGGTCTTCAGCAGTCTGGGAGGAGAGCTTCCTCTGATGACAAGGATTATGATAAAAACCGCAGAGTTTTTCTCAAAGACCTGGTTAGCGATGCTGATCATTTTGATAGCATTGATCGTTGCCTGGAAGGTGTTTGTAAAAACCGAAAAGGGAATGATTCTGGAGGCAAACCTGGCACTGACATTGCCGGTCATCGGAAAGATCAATGTTTTAAACGGAGCTTCCCAGTTTGCCAATACCATGTCAACCATGATCGGTTCCGGACTTACTTTAAATAACGCCGTATCAGTTACAGCAAAGGTCATGGACAACTATCTCTTACAGAAAGACATAGAAGGCATGATCGGGCGTATAGAAGAAGGTAAGCAGCTTGGAGAATGTATAAAGAGTTGTGAATACTTCCCGAACACACTGAAAGATATGTGTGCTGTAGGTGAGGAAACCGGTGAACTTGATAAGACTCTGGATGTAATCGGCGAATACTTCGCCAACGAAACAGAGCGCCGTGTACAACAGGCCATCACCATGCTGGAGCCCACACTACTTGTTATCATGGCAATATTTGCAGGATTCCTGGTAATCTCCATCTACCTGCCCATGTTCACCATGTATAACCTGTTTTAACAATGGTTTTTACCCGGCAACGGGTGAAGATAGATACTACCGGTACATCCTGAAAGAAATGTATCCGGTGCCACACATCACATGAGCTGATCTGCAAGGATGCAGTTCAAAATTAAAGAAATAGAACATCGATAGGAGGAAAAAACATGTTCAAAAAGATTAACAAAAAAGGTTTCACATTGGCTGAGTTGCTCATCGTAGTTGCTATCATCGGTGTACTCGTTGCGATTTCAATTCCTATTTTTACGGCACAGCTTCAGAAAGCTAGAGTAGCTACAAATCAGGCAAATGCCCGAGCAGCTTATGCAGCGGCTACAGCAACGTATCTTGGTTTGTCTGAAAGTGAAAAACCTACAGCAGCTTTTAGCTATACTTATGTTGTTAAGACAGGTAAATTACAAAGTGATACTTATGCATCAGGTGGAGAGGCTAAGATTACTAAGCCTGTTTCTGAATGGGCTTCTGGCGATAAGTATGATGGATCCACTGAATTAGGAAATAAAGTGGCCGGTAAATGGACAGTCGAAATGGCTGCAGATGGAACACTTAGTGGTTTTACAGGAGCTGATGGAGATTAAAAAAAGAAAATATCAGTTATTCTGATATTTTTTAGTAAAGATGTGAGTATCTGATTATTTATGTTGTACTTATCTTTGCTAAGATTTGAATGATATATCATTTTATGTTATTGTTGAATAACAATAAATAGTCATTTAACTGCCTCATTAAGGGTTAAGAGCCTGAATGTGAGGCAGTTTTTTAAATATTTTTTTAACTATTTTTATTTACAGGAACATAATGAGTTGAAATGAATGGGAACAATTGGATAATATGAAAAGAATAAAAAAAGGCTTTACTTTAGCCGAACATCTTAAAGTAGTTGCCATCATAGGCGTATCTGTGGATATCAGTATTCCCATATTTACTAAACAGCTTGTAAGAAGCAGAGACACCGCATCCATTGCAAATATCCATAGTGCCTATGCTAGAACATAATTCTGGCTTTTTTATTGAGAATTATAATCACAAATGATATATTATCAGTAAGGATAGTACCCACTCCAAAGTGGATGCTCCCAATAGATGTTATTTAGCTCTCAGTGAGAGCCGCCTCTCTTGTTTGCAGACGAGAGAGGCTTTATTTTTTTCGCTTGTTGTTTCTCTTATCGAGAAAGCTAAGCAACGCCAGTAAGAAACCACAAGCCGTAAAAAGCCTTGCCCAAGTGTTGATATGATTAGACATATCTTCGGCAGTTGCCATTGAACTTAGGTGAATTTATCACTTGATTGGAGGCTTGTAGCCAGCAAGTTTCATTTCTTTAAGAAATTCATCTTCGGAAAGATTGGTCTTTAGTGCACCTTTTTTAACATCAATATCGCCATCTTGAACCATCTCAAATAATAATAAACGTTTTCCTCTTTGCTCAGCGATCTCTTCATAATGCTGCATGACTGTACACATGGAATTAAGGCCTCCTTCAGTGGTTTTAAGGTACTTTACTGCTTTACTAAGTATAGGAAATTTTGGATTTTCAAATTCCTATTTTGTAAAACAGGACATAAGACTTGAGATATCTGTTCCATCGTCCACAACAGTGTTTACATATATATATTTTGTTCCATCATCTATGATCTGCCCGGTTTCGGCGATGACTTTGTGGACATGGTATATGGTGCGCCATTCTCCGATGATATCAAACTCTGATATATAGACAACGATAACATCTGGAATATCGCTAAAATCGGAACCGGGCTGTTTTGATTTGTGAAGATATGATAGCAGAGAAAAAGAATAATGCATATAGTCTGAATTAGAACTATATCCGTTTTATGATGCTTTCTGAAATTGGTACAACGGATATATAGTCTTGAAAACAAAGAAGGTTATTGAAAGTAACTCTGCAAAATGTTATATTAGCAGTAGGAAAGTACCCACTCCAAAGTGGATGCTCCCGAGCAAGGTTTAATTAGCTCTCAGTGAGAGCCGCCTCTTTCGTTTGCAGACGAGAGAGGCATTATTTTTTTCGCTTATCGTTTCTTTTATCGAGAAAGCTAAGCAACGCAAGTAGGAAACCACAAGCTGTAAAAAGCAATGCTAAGATACTTAGCACAATCATCAAGGTTTCGTAGTCCGTCATGTGCGTCACCTCCCTTCCAAAGCGACATCCAAATTATTGGAGCGCCGTAAAAATTGGCTCGGGAGACTACCACCCCGTCATGGGTATTGTTTGTGCGGTAAAACCGCCTACTTAATATAGCACAAATGTTCGATTGATTCAACCGGATATGACCAATAATATGTTAAATGATATAAGTCCTAACCGGTATGTAATTATACATTTTTAATTTTTTATTTAATTTTGGCAGGAAATGAATTTTATGAAAATAAAGCATGATAAAAAAGAAAGCAAATTTATATTTAAACGAAATGGCTTTGCAATGGCTGAGCTCTTAATTGTCGTTGCAATCATTGGTATATTGGTTGATATTTCGATTCCTATTTTTAATCAACAGTTAGAAAAATCACGTGAGGCACATGACATCTATACTATGCGTGCAGTAGCTGCTCTTGCTTTAGATTATTATTACAGTGGTGCAGTTACAAAGGAAGGTGCAGAAGCAATCGGCCTGACTTGGTGGAATGATGGAGCGACTAATGAAAATGCAGCAGGTGTGTATGATCCGACAACCGGGAAATTTGTGCCTGTAAGAACAGGTGTAGAAAAAGCTTATGGTAAGGGAACTGCTGTGGACGGTGGAATGACATACGACATGGGAAACAGAAACGCTTATAAAAATGATGCTGATTATACTGATGCAGTCTGTATGATTTCCATCTATCCAAAAGAAAAACATATAGATGTTTACTGGAAGAAAAAAGATGGCGGAGGAAATGATTTTATTGGTGGTTATAGTAATAATAAACCTTTATTCAGTCTCCAGCTTCCCGTAGATTAAGAAAATGCCTCCCTCGTTGGCCGACGAGAGAGGCTTAATTCTTTTATAGACGGAATGTGTACATAATTTTTAAAAAAATTTTTTAATTCTGGTAAGCTCAGACTGAAACTAATTCTTCTGAAACAAGCTTCTTTGCATCCTCATACTCTTGCATTGAAACTCCTATGATATCGCAAGCCTGCTGCTCGGTATAGCCGTTTTTTATTGCATTAAGGCTTAAGCTATCAAGAATTACCTCTCTGTAAACAATTCTGACCGGATAGCCAATGCCTTAAGCAGTCAACACCTGCCCGGAAATGGTCAATATAGGAAGAATTGGACAAGGTGGACTAAAAAATGCTTAAAAAATTTTATAAAATTTTAACTTATAGTCCATATTAAAAATCCAGAATTTGAGTTAATATATACGAGGATTTGTGATTGTAGTGAGGGCAATACATGAAAACTATATCATTAAAAGGTTATCAGTTAGCAGAACTGCTTATAGTTGCAGCTATCATAGGTGTACTTGTGGCTGCTTGCCTAAATGTTTATACAGATAAGCTTGAGGAAAGCAGGGATGCAGTGGCAGTTGCCAACATTCGCAGTGCTTACTCAAGGGCTATGACTGAATATATAACTTATAATGCAAATGACGACAATTATGATTATGTTCTTAACACCTATGTTATTAAGGACGGAGATAAAATTGTAGGATCTATAAATTATCAAAATGGAAGAATAGCTCAGATATCTATCTACAATGTTGAGGTTCCGACCAACTTGAGTAACAACTGGTCCGGACTGGCAGACAACCTTCCGTTTTACAATACAATGACATCTGATCAGGGTGTTACAAGAAAGAATGCCACCATTGAATTCGATTTCGACGATTATGGTGCAGAACATGTCGGAACTGGAGCAGTCTGGGACGCTCATGAGGCAGAAGGAAGAGTTACTTCTGTAGTGTTAAAAGATACACCGGATTTTATTGTTGATAGAATATAATTTAAAAACGTTTAAAGCCTCTCTCGTTTGAAAAGACGAGAGAGGCTTTTTTAAGCAGAATTCAAAGAAAAAGCATACCTATTTAGTCTTATGAAACTGGAGATGTTGCCTTATCCTGTTTCTTAGCGAGCCATTTTTTGTATGCTTTACGAAATTGTTTTACAGGCATATCCAGTTCTTCGGCCGCATATTCTTCTAAGAGACGACCTTTATTGAATAAAGACATAATGCTGTCGCTTTTACTTTCTGTGGATGCTTTAGATAAAGCTTCGTCAATTTCTGGCTTCATCAAAGTCATAAGAGCTTCATACATATCAGGTACCTCCTTAAAATGTCTAAAAATGCTTAGGTAAATTTATCACTTGATTGGAGGCTTGAAGCCAGCAAGTTTCATTTCTTTAAGAAATTCATCTTCGGAAAGATTGGTCTTTAGTGCTCCTTTTTTTACATCAATATCGCCATCTTGAACCATCTCAAATAATAATAAACGTTTTCCTCTTTGCTCAGCGATTTCTTCATAATGCTGCATGACTGTACACATGGAATTAAGGCCTCCTTCAGTGGTTTTAGGGTACTTTAATGGCTGTTTTGATTTGTGAAGATATGATAGCAGAGAAAAAGAAAAATGCATATAGTCTGAATTAGAACCATATCCGTTTTATGATGCTTTCTGAACTTGGTACAATGGATATATAGTCTGAAAATAGACAATATGAAATACTTTTAAGCTGTGATATGATGCATATGTCTAAAGACAATCTATAGAATTCAGCTGATTTCAATCTTAAATACTCTTCTGGGACGGCCATTCCCGAAAATACAAATTTCATTATTAATTTTGCGCAGAACTGATATATAATCAAAGCGAGAAGGTCATATCTTTCTCGCTAACTTTAGGAGAAGATATGGAAACATTAACAGGATTGGGGAAAGCCATAATGGCTGCAGACCCCGATAAGATCCGGCTGGATATGACGGTTAAAAATATCCTTGCATATAAGCCATTGCTTGCAAGGATTTTTAAAGAAGTTGTGTCAGAGTGTCGGGATATGAATTTTGATGACATTGAGGCCTGTATAGAAGGTGATGTTCTCGTAAGTAAGGTTTATGTTGACAGTGGGCTCACCAATGCAGGTGAACGGATTGATGGTCTGAATACCGAAGCATATTTAAATGAAGAAGGTCTGGACAGATATGATATACGAACGTATCTCAGATTGCCTGGAAAAGGTGGTTCAGAGTATATCAAACTCATCATAAATCTTGAGGCTCAGAACGAAGATAAACCCGGGTATGATTTACCGCTGAGGGCTTTATTCTATTGCTGCCGTATGATATCAGCACAGCAGGGAGTTGAGTTCACAACGGACAGTGATGATCCCGTGAAGTACGGGAATATCAAAAAGGTATATTCCATCTGGCTTTGTACAGAAGCAGCTCAGACCAGAGCAAACTCCATTGAGATTTATGATATAAACAGAAACTTCCTGTACGGTAATAACACGGATAACCCAAGATATGATATCCTTAATGCGATAATCATTTACATCAGTGAGAAACATAATCCGGAGAAATCCAATAATGAACTTATACGGATGCTTACAGATCTTTTCGATGAACGAATCGATGGAGCAGAAAAAGTTCAAAAATTAAAATCTGAATATACACTTAAATTAACAAAAGAAGTAGAAGTGGAGGTGAGTGATTTGTGTACATATGCAACAGCAATGGAAAATAAGGGTATAGTAATAGGCACAGATAAAGGACTCGAAGCACTGGTAAAGAGTTTAAAGGTCTATATCAACGATTTTGATGAACTTTATAAAGCCGTGATAAAAAATGAAATATATGAAAAGGTTTCAAAAGATGATGTTATGAAGTATTACAATGAGTCTTTAAAACCATAGGTCTATGTAGCCGGGTCAATGATCCGGGTTAGTGATCATAAAATATAGAACGAGGAATCGCATAAAATGCGATTCCTCGTTTTTGCGTTTTGATTGATGTAGTCATTAGTCATATTGTAGTGGGTTTACCGGTGGAATTTAAGTAACGAAAGATAAGATATCAACCATGAGTTAAATGCAATCATGGCTAATTACTTTTATAATAATCTATTATAGGAAATGATTATTGAAGTTTTATATTTAGAAGTGATACATCATTATCCGTCATATTCTATATGAATGGAGAAAGGTCGTGATACCGTGAGTGAAATAGTTGAAAGATACGCAGAGACAAGAAGGATCAATACTTTATTAGAAGCCGTAAAGAAACTCATGAAAAATGCTTCTTTTACATTAGATCAGGCATTTAACAATCTTGAAGTTTCCGATAAAGACAGGTTGATCATAACAAAGGCGCTTCAGGAAGGTTGTACGATGAAAAAGTTTACAATCAGACTTAATAATGTAAAGAATTCATATTACAGCTTTGTTGTTGCTGTTCTGACATATGTAAAGAACAAACCATCCAGATTGCCTATTGTGGAAAAATTCCTAGATGAACATTCGGATGCTTCTACCTCGGATATTCTAGAGTTTATTTCTGATCAACCGGATTTTTACGAAGATGCGGCTTATAATCAACCAGAAGTATCATGCCATGGTTTTCAAACTTCTGGTAGAGAGTCTTCATCAACTGCTACAAGTAGTAATGAAAGAAAAAAAAGAAGAATCAAGGACATGGCAGGTAAATATGATTTTGATGAAGAAATAATAGAATCACTACGAATGAAGAGCCTAATATGATTAAAAAGCGATACGAATATTGCCTTAAGTTAAAGCGCAATAATGCCGAATAAATATATAGAAAGATAGAATTTGGTTAGCGGAAGATAAGTTTTGATATATTTATTAGACATACAATTATGATTGAACGAAAACAAGGCGAAAATGAAGCACTGGAAATCCTAAAAAACATAGGCATAGAGATGGATGAAGATTACACCGATGATAATTCAAAGCCCAAGATGCCTGATCTCAGATACAAGAATGGCAGATTCATCGAGGTGACACATACTAAACATAATATTGAGATTAGTAAAAGAATTAAAAAATTTTGGTGTGAATCAAGAACAGATACTGACTTTGTTAAGAAATGCCAACAGATTGAATGTATCCAAAAATCCTATTATAGGTATAAACATAATATGTATGAAAAAGATGCAGATAATAATTTGACTGAAACTGCTAATCAGGAAAGATGTAAAGATCTTAAAATTCTGGTCAAACATTTCGGGACTATTCCCACAGATTTAAATGATGAAAGATTAGATTCGGAATTTAAAGCTGATTGTCCGATCATAGTACATTCAACCGACGCAATCCTCAGGGAGATAATAGATGATAAGGGCACGAAATATCCTTATGGAGATACGGACTTATTTCTGTTTGTCACCGAAGATGAGTACATGAACATGCTGAATCTAATGCCTCAATGGAAATGGAACGGTGAGGCTAGTATATTCCTATACGACATAGATAAATCGCCGTTTCAGTCAATCTACATCTGCGAATGGGATTTTGAAAACTTAATCTACAATACCGTAGATCCTAAAATGACAAGGTTTTACAGAAATGATGGCACTCTTCAATGGAAATACTACAGACATAGTAAATCTTAATTAGGAACAGCTCCCTTGTTTGATCACAAAAAATGGGATTGACATTGTATTTATAGTTTGTTATAAAAAATACAAGAAACGGGTTATTATCGCATTTCACTGTTGCGGGCTTCTCGTTTCTTTTTTTATCCATAAAATAACAAGTAGATGCCTACTGGCTCTGACCGCATTTATAGTGTAAAATAGACAAGGCACAAACACAGCTGAAAAAAATTTTTGGCTTTTTTGCTGTTTTCTGTTGTACATTTAATCTTAAAGTGCTAGAATGCATCCGTAAATATTTTGCCACGGAGAGTAGAGAGTATGGCAGTAAGCAGTTTATGAAGGCTGCTTACTAGCTGTACTCTTTTTTTGTGCCCAAAACGAGGTAAAACATGCTAAGACAAGACTTTATCGAAAAAATCGAGGACAATCCGGTCATTGCTGCAATAAAGGATGATGCGGGACTGGAGAAATGTTTCGAAACCGACATTGGAGTCATCTTCGTTCTCTATGGCGACGTCTGCAGCATCCCGAATATCGTGAAACGGATCAAGGATGCGGGAAAAACAGTAGTGGTTCACATGGACCTCATTAACGGTCTCACATCCAAGGAAATCTCACTGGATTTCATAAAAGAACACACAGAGGCCGACGGCATCATCACAACAAAACAGAACCTTATAAAACATGCAAAAGAGCTTGGGTTAAATACAGTCCTCAGATTCTTCATGCTGGACACCATCGCTCTTCAGAACTTTGAAAAGCAGAGCCACCAGGATATACAGCCTGACATCATCGAGGTTCTGCCTGGAATACTTCTTCCGGAGTTCTTCGAGAATTTACGAAGGATCTCAAGAGTCCGCATTATGGCGAGCGGCCTCATCAGTACCAAAGAAGAAGTACTTAACGCCCTGAACAACGGAGTGATTTCAATTTCAACCACAAACCAGAAAATCTGGGATATGTAATATGGAGGAAAATATAAATGTCTAAATACGTAATGGCTATGGATTCCGGTACAACCAGTAACCGCTGCATCCTCTTTGACAAAGCAGGAAACATCTGCTCGGTAGCGCAGAAGGAATTCACACAGTTTTTTCCTCAGCCCGGCTGGGTTGAGCATGACGCCGGTGAGATCTGGCAGTCACAGCTTTCAGTAGCGAGACGTGCAATGCAGAAGATAGGAGCAACCTTCGAGGATATCGTTTCCATCGGTATCACTAACCAGCGTGAGACAACTATCGTATGGGACAAGCTTACAGGTCAGCCTTTATGCCACGCAATCGTATGGCAATGCCGTCGTACCGCCGATGCAGCTGAAGAACTGAAGAAGGAAGGACTTGAGGAAAGCTTCCAGAAGAAGACCGGCCTCATCATTGACCCATACTTCTCAGCCACAAAGCTACAGTGGATACTCCACCATATGCCGAACGCACAGGAAAGAGCGGAAAAAGGAGAGCTACTTTTCGGAACAGTAGACACCTGGCTCATATGGAAGCTCACAAAGGGAAAAGTTCATGTAACTGATTATTCCAATGCTTCCAGAACCATGCTTTTCAATATCAATACTCTTGACTGGGATGATGAAATCCTGGAAAAGCTTAACATTCCACGCTGCATGCTTCCTGAGGTTAAGCCAAGCAGCTACGTTTACGGAGAATCTGATCCTGAGTTCTTCGGAGGTCCCATCAAGATCGCGGGTGCCGGCGGAGACCAGCAGTGTGCATTGTTCGGACAGACCTGCTTCGATTCCGGAGAAGCCAAGAACACTTACGGAACCGGTTGCTTCATGCTGATGAACACAGGAGAGAAACCGGTATTTTCAAAGAACGGACTTCTCACTACCATCGCATGGGGAATCGACGGAAAAGTAAATTACGCTTTGGAAGGTTCTGTTTATGTAGCAGGTGCAGCCATTCAGTGGCTGAGAGATGAGCTGAGAGTCATCGACAGTTCGGCAGATTCCGAGTACTTCGCCACAAGAGTTAAGAATACAAACGGCTGTTATGTGGTACCTGCCTTTACAGGACTGGGCGCTCCTTACTGGGATCCCTTTGCAAGAGGAGTCATCACAGGACTTACCCGTGGTGTAAACAAATACCATATCATCAGAGCGACGTTGGAGTCATTAGCATTCCAGACAAACGACGTGCTGAGAGCCATGGAAAAGGATTCCAACATTCACCTTACATCACTTAAGGTAGACGGCGGTGCCTGCAAGAACAACTTCCTGATGCAGTTCCAGTCAGACATCATCGATGCTCCGGTACACAGACCTAAATGTGTTGAGACCACAGCCATGGGAGCCGCTTATCTTGCAGGACTTGCAACCGGCTTTTGGAATGACAAGGAAGACGTCAAGAAGAACTGGCAGATAGATAAAGAATTCCATCCTGAGATGAGAGCGGAACAAAGAGAAGAAGAAATCCGCGGATGGAATCAGGCAGTAAAGGCTACCTTCGGCTGGGACAAGAGATAAATAAAGTCAATATATAAAAGTCACCTTGGCTTGGTATAAAATGTGAGGCCAAAAGATACCTTTAATTAACCATATTAGTATGAAAACCCGGATCCGGACCGGTAATCATTATAAACAATGTAAATCATCCAATTATAAAACGAGGAGATAATAAATCATGACTTACGATGTGATCATTATTGGTGCAGGTGTCACCGGTGCAGCCGTAGCGAGAGAGCTTTCCCGCTACAATGTAGAAGTATGTGTTCTTGATAAGGAAGAGGACGTATGCTGCGGTACTTCAAAAGCAAACAGCGCCATTATCCACGCAGGCTACGATGCTGAGCCGGGATCAAACATGGCAAAGATGAATGTTCGCGGAAACTACATGATGGACCAGCTTTGCAAGGATCTGGACGTTCCTTTCAAGAGAAACGGTTCACTGGTTGTATGTGTCCATGAGGAAATGCTTCCGGGACTTAAGGAGCTCTATGATAAGGGCGTTAAGAACGGCGTTCCCGGCATGAAGCTTCTGAACAGAGAAGAAGCCCTCGCAATGGAGCCTAACCTTTCCGAAAACGTTCAGGGTGCTCTTTATGCAGAGACAGCCGGAATCATCTGCCCCTTCAAGCTTAACATCGCCATGGCAGAGAATGCCAATGTTAACGGCGTAGACTTCCGCTTCAACACCCGCGTTGAGAAGATCACCAAGGGAGACGACGGTCTCTGGCATCTCCGCACCAACAACGGCGAATACAAGACAAGATATGTTGTTAATGCTGCCGGCGTTTACGCAGACGTATTCCACAACATGGTAAGTGAAGAGAAGATTCATATCATCGAGCGCCGCGGAGAGTATTACCTCCTTGACAGAACAGTAGGGGATCACGTAAGTCACACTATTTTCCCTCAGCCCAATAAATTCGGTAAGGGCGTTCTGGTAGCACCTACAGTTCATGGAAACCTCCTTGTAGGACCTACAGCCATCGATCAGGATGATAAGGATGCAACCAACACAACTCAGTTTGGAATGGATCAGATTACAGCCAAGGCTTCCGAGAATGTAAAGAACCTTCCATTAAGAAGTGTTATCACTTCCTTCTCAGGACTTCGTGCTCATGAAGATCATCAGGAATTCATCCTTGGAGAAGTTAAGGATGCACCGGGCTTCATCGACTGTGCTGGTATCGAGTCACCGGGACTTTCAAGCTCACCGGCAATCGGAGAGTACATCGGAAATCTCCTTCGCGACATGATGAAGCTCACAGAGAAAGAAAACTGGATCGCCACAAGAAAAGATGTGCTTGATCCCAAGAAGCTTTCATTAGAAGAAAGAAATGAACTTATCAAGAAGAATCCTGCATACGGACAGATCAACTGCAGATGTGAGTCTGTAACAGAAGGCGAGATACTTGATGCCATCCACAGACCTCTCGGCGCACGTTCACTGGACGGCGTTAAGAGAAGAACCAGAGCAGGAATGGGACGCTGCCAGGCAGGTTTCTGCAGTCCCCGTGTAATGGATATCCTTGCAAGAGAGCTGGGACTTCCACTTACAGAGATCACAAAGAGCGGCGGAAAGTCAAACATAGTGCTTGAGCACTCCAAGGAGGTAGCAGAATGAATAAAGTAGATATCGTAATAGTCGGCGGAGGACCTGCAGGTCTTGCCGCAGCAGTAGCCGCAAAGAAAGCCGGCTGCGACAGCATTCTCATCCTTGAGAGAGACGGAGAGCTGGGTGGAATTCTTAATCAGTGCATCCACAACGGATTCGGACTTCACACATTTAAAGAGGAACTTACAGGTCCCGAGTACGCAGGCCGCTTCATCCGGCAGGCTCTGGATCTTAACATTGAATACAAACTGAACACCATGGTCATGGACATCTCACCTGAGAAGGTCATCACAGCCATGAACCGCACAGACGGAATGTTCCGGATTCAGGCAGGTGCAGTTATCCTCGCCATGGGTTGCCGTGAGCGTCCGAGAGGAGCCCTCAACATCCCGGGCTACAGACCCGCCGGAATCTTCTCAGCCGGTACAGCACAGAGACTTGTTAACATCGAAGGCTACATGCCCGGAAGAGAAGTTGTTATCCTAGGTTCCGGAGACATTGGACTCATCATGGCACGCCGTATGACTCTTGAAGGCGCAAAGGTAAAGGTTGTTGCCGAGCTTATGCCTTACTCAGGCGGACTCAAGAGAAACATCGTACAGTGCCTTGACGACTACGGAATTCCTCTTAAGCTTTCACACACGGTCATAGACATCGAAGGCAAGGAGCATATCTCAGCTGTAACCATCGCTGAGGTTGGACCTGATCGTAGGCCGATCCCCGGCACAGAAGAGAGATACACCTGTGATACACTTCTTCTTTCCTGCGGACTTATACCTGAGAACGAGCTTTCACAGTCCGCCGGCATTGAAATGAGCCGCATCACTTCAGGTCCTGTTGTAAATGAGAGCCTCGAGACCAATGTTCCCGGCATCTTCGCCTGTGGTAATGTCCTTCACGTACACGACCTCGTAGATTATGTTTCAGAGGAAGCCGGTCGTGCCGGAGAGAACGCAGTGAAGTATGTAAAGGGACAGCTTGATGATAATGCCTCCGGAAAGCTCATTAAGCTTGCTGCAACCGACGGTGCAAGATACACTGTGCCTTCAATCATCGATCCGGGACGTATGGATGAGAACCTGACAGTCCGTTTCCGTGTCGGCGATGTATATAAGGATTCCTACGTTTCTGTATACTACGGAGACGAGAGAGTTCAGCACAGAAAGCGCCAGATCCTGGCACCGGGCGAGATGGAGCAGGTTATAGTCAAGAAGGAAGACCTGCTGGCAAGACCTGAGATGGAGACCATAACCATCAAGATTGAAAAAGAATAAGGAGAATAGAATTATGGAGCAGAGACATTTGACCTGTATCGGCTGTCCCATGGGCTGCCAGCTCACAGTCGAGATGGATAAAGGAGAAGTCCTCTCAGTAACAGGAAATACCTGTAAAAGAGGGGATATATATGCAAGGAAAGAAGTAACAAATCCTACAAGAATCGTAACCTCAACCATAGCAGTTAAGGAAGGTGACAAGGAAAGAGTATCCTGCAAGACAGCAAACGATATACCAAAGGACAAGATTTTCGCAGTAATGCAGGACATCAACCACGCAGTTTGTAAGGCACCCATCAGCATCGGTGACGTCCTCATCGAAAACGCTGCCGGCACCGGAGTTGCTGTAATAGCAACACGTGATATCAGGAAGATTTCATAAATCGCAACTTATTTGAAGAAGCTCCCGTGTGGGAGCTTCTTTTTACGTTCAACGAATGAATTTTCACAGAATAATTATCACAAAACAAACAAACAACTTATAAATTAAGTGTTTTTTCACGAAATACTAAATATAGTTATTTAGACATGTGTCACTATGGTCAGATATCTTAACTGAAACACATCTTTAAGAGATGAGAGTGTACGAGCAAGAGTACTAGCAAGAGTAAAAGAAGAGGAGATAAACCACCTTGGACATAAATAAGACTATCACCAACCAGAACCGGAATTCTCCGGAAAACTCGGCAAAATACAGAGAATTCATAAATAATAACAGGGTTAAGCTAAATAAATACCTGAATAATATTCTGTGGTTCTGTATCCTTACGGGTCCTGCAATTGCAGGCGGAGTCTATGCCGGAGTTTTTCGAAAAGTTCAGATGATCACATGTCTTCATATCTCACTGACCATGCTGATCATCGCACTTGTTCATTATTATCTGCAACGTTGGAAACCGGCATCAGCCTGGGTAAGTATGTTCGCTCTATTGGCCCTGGAAATCCTCCTTTTATACATGTGTTACGCCCATGTAGGAATTCATCTTACATGGTTCTCAGTGCCTGTACTGTCACTGCTTTTCTGCGACAAGTGGTTTTATCTCACCACAGTCATTACAAATTATATGATGATGGTGCTTGGAACCTTTATCACTGCGCCGTATTATGGAGCATTAAGAACAGACTTTAGTTCGGTCACTTCATATTTCATAAATATGATTGTCGGACTGACCATTGAGACTGTTGTAATGCTTGGAGTAGGCTATGGTCTTCTGAGAACCATGAACAGTTATCTCGAGGATATGTTCAACCAGAATCAGACCATTGAGGCCGACAAGGTGAAGTTGAAAGATCAGCTTCATATTTTAAATTCCATGGCGGAGATATATGACAATGTTAACCTCCTTAATTTCACGAAGATGACGGAAATGTCACTGAGAGAGGAAGTTCCTGTGGAGCATACATTGGACTTAAACTCTTATACCCACTCAATTATGAACCGCAAGATAAAAATGGAAGTTATTCATAAATATGTTAATGATTTCCAGAAATTCACTAATATAAAAACTGTTCAGAAAAGACTTATCGGGAAAAAATATATTACCTATGAATTTGAAAGTATCTTTTCAGGATGGTATAGGGCATTGTATATCCCGGTTGAAATAGACGAAAAAGGTGTTCCTCAGGTAATCATTTACACACTGCAGAATATTGATGAAGATAAAAAACGTGAAGAGCATCTCGTCCGTATTTCCATGACGGATGAACTCACCAGACTTTACAACAGAAGATGCTTTGAAGAGGATCTTATAAGTATAAGAAACAACGGAATGGAAGATGACTTTGTCATCTATTCAGTCGATGTTAACGGTTTAAAATCCGTGAATGATAATATAGGCCATGCCGCAGGAGATGAGCTTATAAAGGGCGCGGCAGACTGCATGTCCCTGGTTGTTGCTGGAAACGGTCGCGTTTACAGAACAGGAGGAGATGAATATTTCATCATCGCACATACAACAGAACCCGAAAAACTAAAAGAAGGTATCTTATCAGAAGCGGCAAAGTGGCATGGCAAGCTGGTTGAGCAAATGTCTATATCCATAGGATACGCCACCCACAAAGAAAATCCTGAAGCTAATGTTGACGACCTGGAGCGACTGGCTGATAAGAAAATGTACGAAGACAAAGACCGGTACTATCAGGAAAGCGGCCTGATCAGACGGTGAACTGAAATAATCTAAAGAATTCTTTTAAACAAGATGGCGAAATTTCTCGAAAAGAGAAGTTTCGCAGTCTTGTTGTTCTTTTTATAAATAAACAAAATAATAAAAAATGGTAATACTCGCCGCCTTTTATCCGATAAATCAGATAGAGATGTTTTCGCACTAAGTGTGCAAAAAGACAGGGGTGATTTGGGGATGAAACTGAATACAAAAGTCAAAACAGGGATTTTGATCACACTATATACATATGTGATAATGTCGACGGCAGGTGCATTAACCTCATATGCTGAAGGCTGGAAAAACAATTCCGGAGTCTGGCAATGGGTTAAGGATGACGGAACCGTCGCCACCAATACATGGAAGTCTGCAAACGGCTACTGGTTTTACCTGGATTCCGGCGGAAACATTGCCAAAAACAGACTGATATCAGAAGAGGCAAAAGACAGCATAGAATACTATTACGTTGATTCCAATGGCGCACTTCTCAGAGACTCCTGGAAAGCAATCCCCATAGACCAGTCTGAGAAAAAGAACTACAAGGCTCAGTACTGGATGTACTATTTCGGAAATGACGGAAAAGCTTATAAATCCGATAAAAACTTTTCAGAAGATGACATCAAAACCATCGAAGGAAAGAAATATGCATTTGACAAAAACGGACGTATGCTATACGGCTGGATAGATTCCTCCGATGTCAAACAGCAGGACTACGATTCCATCGCATGGGTCTTTTCGGATTACTACTTTGGTGAGTGGAATGACGGTCACATGCAGGAAGGCTGGCTGCAGCTTCCTGTTTACGAAAGAAAAGATGGTGCCACCAGAGAATACTGGTTTTATTTTGATTCCGGCGGAAAGAAAGTGAAAAGCAAGACAAGGATCATAGACGATTATTATTACGCTTTTGAAGACGATGGTCACATGTCCAGAAGCTGGAAACCGAAAGCAGAGTGATTATTACATGAATCGAAAACTGATACCTGAATCAGATTGAAGATATCCTGAATAGGGAAGACTGATACCTGTATCGGCGTGAAGAAATCCTAAATCATGAAACCTGATACCTGAATCAATATGTTTTCTGAAAATTTTGTCAAAGAAGCTCTTATTAAGAGAATGCTTTAACCGATAAATATTAGTAGAAGGTTATTTTTGTATTGAAGGGCAACCTGGAGCTTACATGTTGTGTATGGTCTAAAGCAGGGAGGCATCAGCCAAATAGTGATAGCATATAACAAAGACTGCTCTTTAAGACGAATACGAGGAAAAGATCATTTTAAATCGAGGGAATACGAATGGGCGAATTAACAAATGAGCAAAAGGATATTTTGGGAGAGATCGCAAATATCAGCATGGGAAACGCAGCTACAAATCTGAGCATGATGGTGAATAACCCTGTAAACATTACAACCCCGGGTGTGAGCATAATCAGCAGATCCAATGCCTTGGATGACTATGAAAAGACCTGTATCTTTGTACAGATTCATTATGTAAAAGGTCTTGATGGAAATAATGTTTTCATCCTGCAGGAGCCGGATGTTATCGCTATCACAGATTTAATGATGGGTGGTCCGGGAAGCAGCGAAGGAGAGGTTAATGATATGCATATGAGCGCCATCTCCGAAGCCATGAACCAGATGATGGGTGCATCAGCAAGCTCCCTTGCGACACTCCTTGACCGAATGGTAGATATAAGCCCGCCGGAAGTATGCAAGATAGATGTAGACAGTATCAAAACCTTTGAAAAGATATTCGATTCAAGCATGGAACAGTTTGTTAAGGTTGCTTTCAAGATGGATATCGGTGATCTGATACATTCAACTATGGTACAGCTTTATCCTATACCGTTTGCTGTTGAGATGTGTGAAAAATTCTCCGTTAAGAAGAAAGCCGGACAGTACTGATAAATTAATGTGATAAAAGATAAAAATATAAGTAACAGGTCTCGTGAAAACGAGACCTGTTTTTTTACCTCAACGAGGATAAAATTTACTTTGAAATTTTATTAAACGGAATGATTTTCACCGGTAAAAACCATCTAAATTGAATATATTTCATGAAATTTATAAATAGTTTATAAAGTTTATAGATATTTAATGTTTTTTTTGAAAAAACTACTTATATAATGTTTGCTATTTAGATTTTCTATACTATAATAAATTCATAAAATACTATGTACGTGGAAGGTAACGTGGCACATTAACGGCGAAGGAGAGTCGTTAGCTATTACAAGGAGGTTCAAGATGAGTTATCAGGCAATCGAAGGCGTAGCCAGATACGATAACCAGGAACGGATCAGTACGGAGAGCCGTTGGCAGCAATATTTGGAGTTACGGAGTCGTAACAACCAGAAGCTGGATCAGACATATCAGTCTGAGAACAGGAAGTTTCAGAATGAGAATTCAGATGAAGCAAAAGAAGAGAATAAGCTTCTTTTTGAGCGTCCGAATCAGCAGAATCTTGATCAGTTAAAGCGTAAGGCTGACTCAGGACAGAAGCTGTCTTCTGATGAGAAGGCTTATCTCCAGCAGTATGACCCCGATTCATATCGTAAGGTTACCGAAAGGGAACATGAGTTAAAAGAGTACAAACGTATATTGAAGCAAGCGAAATCCAAGGAAGAGATTCGCAATGCAAAGATCAGTCATGCTAAGGTAGCGTATGGCAATTTTGATGTATATGCAGAAAGCAGTTATGCCTTAGACAGCGATTATTTAGTTGACGAGGAAAGATCTTCTTATGACCGTGTTGTTTGATTTTAAGCAACAATGTTTCTTTTTAGTGAGGAAAGATATGTATGGTCAGAGTGAAGAAATTTATATATGAAATAGAGTGAGCTCCTGAGATGGTTAGTTATCTCAGGAGCTTTTTTTGTACCGGTAGGAACGGTTCTCTCCGGTGAGAACTGTCCCTACCGGCGAGAACCGTCCCCATTGACATACGTCCCCATTGACATACGTCCCCATTGGCATAGAAAAAGTCCTGCGCAATGCGCAGGACTCAGTATTCTTGAAATATTTATATTAAGCTGTCTTTGTGAAGTGCATCTTTGTTCCATCAACATTTGTAATGATCATCTCACCGTTGTTGAAGTCATACTGAAGACCGTTGATAACACTTACATAATGATTTGTTCCCATGAAAGAAACCTGTGATGTTGTGCCACCCATTCCGTTAGCTCTCTCGATGATTGTAAGAGACTTATCTGAGTTAGCAGATACCTCACGTGTATCAACGAAAGTTGCAGGCATAGCAGCTGCACCGTTGTTAGGCTCTGTGTAAGTCCATGTGTATGTACCGATTACAGAAATAGATGAACTTGTATCAGCATTTAATGCATTTGGAATCCACTTTCCATCAGCACCTACGAAATAACCATCCGGTGTCCATGTGTTTGTGAGCATATGTCCGTCAGCTCCTAAATAGTAGTTGCCTACCCACTGATTTGCTGCGAACTGACCGTTGCTCTTGAGATAGTACCAAGCATTGCCGTTAGCGATCCACTGACCTGCCATAGCTGTCATAGCTGATCCTGTGATCATAAGTGCAGCGACTGTTGCTGTAAAAAGCTTCTTTAACTTCATATCTAACCCTCCTGGATTTAAAACATATATTGCGCATGCACCTTTTTTGAGCGATACGCAGTGTATGCGGGAAAATATTTTGTACCCTCATACGTTATAGACATCAGAAGTATAACATCAGAGTGCTTAAATGCAAGTATGATGCACGAAATTTTAATATTTCGACAAGAAAGTTAATATTTTCACATACTGTCTCTAGACAAAACTCACATTTTATTGTCTTGTAAACCTATTCTTTTAAAACTCTTTAAATGTCTGCATAACAAAGGTTTAGTGGAAATTTAATTCATTATTTAAGGTTTTGGGCTAAATTTACTAAATTCAGCTTATATTTGAATTAGCTTAAGTCGACGTATCATTAAGGGATTTTTTTAGAATTTTTATTGGATTTTAATAATAATGCTTCAGGAGTCACGGAAGGGAATCGTACTCTTGTTTTATATGTAGGAAATCACATGGACCATACAAGTATTGGCTTTTCTATTTATATTCTGACTATAGCATTTATTTTTGGAACTGTTCTCGGTAGTTTTATCGATTGTATGGCATGGCGTATTGTAAAACAGGAGAGTGTTCTTAACAGACGCTCTCATTGTGATGTGTGCGGCGCTCAGCTTACGGCAGGAGATCTGATCCCTATAGTATCGTATTTAAAATCCGGTGGAAAATGCAGTCACTGCGGTGCAAAGATAAGCCCGGAGTCAACATGGGTAGAATTCCTTCTGGGTTTGACCTTCGCAGTACTGGTTCTGAAATTTGATCTTTCCTTCATAGCACTTAGATTTATGGGACTTTCAGTTATCCTCATGGGACTTAGTCTTGTGGATTTAAAGACCTTCATAATCCCGGACAGATTTCATGTCATGGGGATCATCTGGTGGCTAATGACTCTGCCCCTGACAGCACTCACTAAAGGACAGGGTGTGACTTCATATTTCGCAAGAGAAGTTTTGGGAGCCGAAGGTGCTTTGTTACAGACGGGAACAGAATCCCTGAGTGCCCTTGAGCTTATGCTTCAGGATTTGAAGTTCGGACTTATAAGTGCTTTTGGTATAGCACTTTTCATGCTGGTTCTGTCAATCATCTTCGACAAGGTTTCGGGGAAAGAGAGCCTTGGCGGCGGAGACATTAAACTACTGTTCATGACAGGACTTTATATGAGGCCGGGGGTTGTGGTTTTTAATCTCATACTCAGCTGCATCGTTGGACTCGTATTTGTATTTATATTAAAGAAAGAAAAGATTCCATTCGGACCATCCATCTCACTTGCTACCATGATTTCCATCCTGATAGGAAGTGAATTTGTAAACTGGTATATCGGTCTTTTGTTTTAGGTAATGTTTTAGGGATTACGGAACCTTTCAATAAGGATTCTATTTAAATGTTTAGTACACATTAGTTAGGGGTTAATGATGAGAATCAATAAGGTTGTCGGCATCAGCATAGGTAATTACCGTATATCGGTTTCTTATGTAGTTAAAGGACAATTAAAGAGTTACTTTTATGAGAACGTACCGGACAATGCGGTAAAAGACGGCATGATCCAGTATTGGGATGCCATGTCAGAATTTCTCCATGACACTCTGAAACAGCACGGCATAAAATGTAAAAATGTAATCTTCAGTGTGCCTCTGAACGGTGTTTATATCCGTAATATCGAGCTGCCTCTTATGAATCTACAGCAACTTGAGCTGAATCTTCCGTTTGAGTTCCATGACTACATTTCTGAAAGTTCAGACAAATATTTCTATGACTATGCGGTTATAGAAAAGACAGATAAGAGTATGAGGCTTCAGGCCGTAGCCTGCAGTAAGGAGCTCATTGAACGCTACCGTAAGATGGCAAAGGCTGCAAAGCTGGTTCCTATCGGACTGGTTCCGGAGGTTATCGGAATCCAGAGAATTCTGGGTGCATACAAACAGCAATTCTCGATCGAGGAGCAGAAGGATTTTGCGATCCTCGACATGGGCGATCAGAGCTTCAAGATTCATTTCTATAATAAAGGAATCTACAACGCCACCAGAACATTTGAACCCGGTGGTTATGCATTGGCAGAAAAAATAAGTGAGATAAACGGTACAGATATACATATCTCGCATCTGGCTTTGGAAGAAAATCTCAATAATATACAGTCTCATCCAAGTCTGGTTCAGATGTATGAAAACAGAGCGGTTGAGATCATGAGAGCTCTTAACTTCTATAGCTACAGCAATAACAATAACAATATCGATACACTGTACTATTGCGGCGGAGTCAGCAACATCAGGAAATATATAAAGGTTCTTTCTGAAACCGTTAATCTTCCTGTGAGACCTTTAGGCGATCTGGTAGCTGTAATGGACGATGAAGTAAGAGACAGCTTCATCTCCTGTCCCCAAAGCCATGGAATCACCGTGGATCCCGATTATGAGCCTAAGCCTCTGACAGCTGAGGAGGCTGACAGGTTCAGAGCTCATATCGAAAAGTATGAGCAGCAGAAGATAGATTCCTTCAAAGACGAAGAGTATAGAGGTACCGTAGAGAAACCTGTCTCCGAAACAAAGCTGGATGCCAATGATACAGACCTTAACTCTCTGGCTTCACAGGTAAGTAAAGCAGTTGAAGCCGAGAGCCAGGCGGCACCGATGCCTTCATCGATTCCTACAATTGATCGTAAACCGGAGCCGGTTGTTCAGCCGGCAGTTGAGGCAGTACAGCAACCGGTGATCACAAACGCCGTACCGGTGATGCAAGCTTCGCCGGAGCCTATAACACATCCTGTAGCCGAAACTGTCCAGCAGCCGCAGATGACAGATTCTGTTCCGGTGATCAAATCAACACCGGAGCCGGTTACTTCCGAAGTTGTACCTCTGATCATACCAACATCAGAGCCTGAGGCTTCCGAACCCGTGCCTGTATTAAAGACTACAACTGAACCGGAACCTATGGTACAGCCGGCTGCAGAGGACGTTCATGATCCGGAATCGTCTAATGTTGTACCGGTTATAAAAAAGACAAGTGAACCAGTCATTACAGAATGGGCGGTGTCAGCTCCACTAAATTCACAGGATCTGAAACAGTTCTCAAATAATTCAGAGCTTAAGCCTATTGGTCTGGAGGAAACTTTTCCAACCATGGAAACGACGTCCAAACAAGTTCAGGATGCACCTCCGGTCATCAAAGCCGTTGAAGAACCTGTTCAGGAGAAACTTCCTGTGATCAAATCAGTGGAAGAGCCTGTAGTCCGGAATGCACCACCGGTTCAGGAAAAAACCACTGTCGTTGAATCATTGATTGCTTCAGTCCAGGATGTACATTCTATAGCTAATTCAACGACTACATCTGTTCAGAATAAACCGCCAGTCATTGAATCAGTGGTGGCAGCTGTACAGGAAGCATCTGTCAAAGAAACATCACCTGTCATCGAGTCAGTGACACCACCGGTTCAGGAAGCTTCTCCGGTAGTAAATGCTGTAGAGGAGAAGCAGGAACCTCCGATGTTTTCGAGAGATATCTCTGAAGATGAGCTGGAGCAACAGGCCTTCGATCTGATAAGAAGTCTGGCTAAAAAGTCTTCTGATGATCCGGAAGCAGAATCTTCAACAAACAATGATACAAAGACAGAAGAGTCTTCAGAAAATGATTTTGCTGCAAGACTCATAAGACTAAACGACTATATGGATGATCCTGTCAAAGAATCCGATGATCAATGGGTAAAACATTTGGACGAAGACGAATATGATACGGATACTGACAGAGCCATAGAAGAACTTACTGAACGATTTTTAAAAGGACAAACTTCATGAATTTAAAGGGAGGGTACCGATTTGGCACTTAAAGCTAATGCAAAAAAAATACAGATCGGTAGGGCAAGGAAGTTACCTGTCAAGAAAACCATAAATCTCATGTATAAAGAGAAGACGAGAACTGATATCGTTTTCACTTTGTTGATATTTATGTTGTATCTTGTTGCTTTGTATTTCTTCTCGAAATACGGAGTAAGTGCACAGCTAAGTAAGGCTGACGCAGCAGAAAGTCACTTTAATCAAAAGCTTGAAGAGCTTCATGCTCTTCAAGCCGAAAACAATGAATATGCAAATGTCATCACTGAGTATAGTCATTATGGAAACGGTTTTCTTACCGAAAGCGAAGTTGCAGCTCAGGACAGGATAACCATGCTGAATGTCCTCGATCAGCGTATACATACCACAGGCGGTATACAGAATATCAAGATCGTTGATAACATTGCACATATAAACTTAGGTGTGCCTGAAGCAGAAATGATTCCGGAGATCATCAAACAACTTGAAGAGTCGGAGTATGTTGGGTATGTAACAGCTCAGACAGCAAGTACAGTTGATAAGAAAAACAACACACAGGTTGAGGTAGATGAGGATGGGAATGTCCTTACTCCGTTATATGTGGATGCTTCCATAACCGTAAACTTCCGTTCACCGGCGGAGGTTGAGGCAGCACTTGCTAACGGTGAGACAGCAGTGGATGCCTACCTTGATGCAAGTCCGACAGGCTTTGCAACAGGTACAAATGTTTATGTACCGGCAATCATAGAGCAACCTTCCGAAGATACTGAAGAAGAAACGGAAGAAAAGAAAGAAGAGAAGAAGGATACCAAAAAGGAAGATAAAAGCTCTAAAGACAATAAGTCAAAGTCTTCTTCGGATTCGAAATCTTCAAGCTCAAAGTCAAGTTCATCAAGCAGTAGTTCAGATGCCAAGGCTAAAGCACAGGCTGCACAGAAGGCAGCTGATGCTCAGGCAGCTTCACAACAGCAGGCAGCCGCTAAGCAGAGAGAACAGCAGGCTGCTCAGGCAGCTGCTCAGGCTCAGGCACAACAACAGGCAGCTTCTTCCGCCAGCAGCCAGACTTCATATATTGATACAGATACAAGTCAGTTTGGTGGTAATGTTACTATTTCAGGAGGATCTCCGACATCAACGTCCGGATCACCGATTTCATCTTCGACATCGGGTCCAACAGTTGGAACCGGAGCATCATCAGATTCAAGTCCTGTTACCAACTCAAGCTTTGGTCCGTCCTCACCTTTGGGAACAGTAGATTCATCTATAAATCCATTACATTGATTTAGGAGCAAAAATGCTGAAACGACCCTTTTCTAAATTTGAAAAAGCATTTCTTCTCATCGTAGTTATTGCCTTGCTCTGCCTTGTTTACTACAGATTTGTAAAAATCCCGGTACAGGAAAGAATAGCAAAAGCTGATACCTTTGAGATAGAACAGCAGATAGAGACGGAGCTAAAAAAGCAAAAAATGATTCAAGACATGAAGAATGAGGTTACTACCAATCAGGATACCCTGACAGGTGTTGTTGCAACCTACGATAACTTCAAGTCTGAAGCTGCACTCCTTAACTCTATATTTGTTCCTCTTGCCGAAAAGTATAACTACAGCTTTCAGACACCTGTAGCAACTGACGACACCGTAAGAAGAACAATTAATATCAACTTCTCAACAGCAAACTACAGAGTATGCAGAGATATACTACAGAGGCTTCATGACAGTAAGTACAGATGCATGATAAGCGATATCACCATCTCAGCTACCGATAAATCTTCAAATACTTATATAACCTTGCTCACAAGCCCCATCAATTGCAATCTAAGTGTCACTTTCTATGAGACACTTATCGGTGCAGTTACCACAGCGGGTCTTGATATGGGAAAGAGCAATACTTCAGGAGGCTATGTCGGTCTTGGTAATGCTGATCTATCAGGTATTCAGAGAAATACACTGGAAACCATGGCGGAGTCAATAGCAGAAGAACATGGCGTTAAGTACTGATGTGAATATTTCCTGAAGCAGTTTGAATCAGAAATATCCATACAAAATAATCAGGACATACAAGTACTTTCATATAACAAGATAATTAAAGAGGGTTACATGGGAAAGGTGCTAAGGAAGTTACAATCAAATAACGGCGCTACACTCATGTTGGCCCTCTTGTTTTTTGTGGTCTGTGCAGTTACCGGCTCCATGATTCTGATAAGTGCCGGTGTTTCTGCAGGAAGACTTGAAAATATGAAGCGTCGAGACCAGAACTACTTTGCTGTAAAGTCTTTTATAAATCAATATGTCAAACAGCTTGATGCTTTAAGTACTAATGATGCATTGAAATTTAAAGAAATGCTAAAAACGACAAGAGTAAAAACAAAAAATAAAGATGGCGAAGAAAATGAAACCCCATACTATGAATACAAATGTATACCTATAATAAGAGGTGTATATGATGAAAATCCAACAGTACAATGGATGACTGATGAATCAGTTAGTAATTATAATGAGAAGGTTAGTCATAATAAATCGTCTTCTAGAGAATTCTATGGTCTCGAATGGTTTAAGAAGGATGGGCAGTATAAAAATGATAAAAATCCCGAAGATAAAGAAATTGATGCATCGTATTTTTTGAAACAATTGTTTCCAGATTTAGCAGATAAGCTTGAATGTTTAAATCTTGAATGGGATGTTTTAATTGATTCAAGTGGAAAAATGACATGCAGGATATATAACACTGGTAAGATTAACGAAGAAACAAATAAAGATATATATTATATGACTCTTACTGTTCAAATAAGTGTTACCTGTAAACCTGTGCAAGTTGATGAAGATGATTTTGAAGAAGAAGATGAAGAAGAAGATGAAGAAGAAGATGATGACGATGATGATGAAACTACAACTATTTCTTATGAAGGAAAAGAATACACATTTAAATTTACTCCAACTAAAATAGAGAAAGGTTAGATGATGCTTATTTTTAAATTAATCAAAAATATAAATGGTGAGACCATAGCTGAAACGCTTGTATCTACATTGATAGCATCATTAGCCATGGTTATGTTTGCGAGTATGATCATAGCTTCAAAAAATATCATCGAAAATAGTAATAAAAAAATAGTCGAGTATTATGAAGGTTTCTCAGAGATAAGCACAAAAACAACTGCAGATTCTCAGAATATGGGACCTATAACTATATATATTAATAAAAGTGGTATTATGTATTACGACTACAATTAAGGAGTCTCTGGTGAATAAACAAAGATTGTTTATAAAAAAAATAAAAAGTACCAAAGGATTTTCTCTTACTGAGACACTTACAACTCTTATAATCATGTCTCTTGTAGGGATAATGATTACTGCTGGAATTACTACCTCTGCGAGAGTCTATAAAGAAATCACAGAGTACAACAGCGCTCAGATGTTATATTCTAATACCATTACTAAACTACGGGATGAACTGATATATGCATATTCGAATTCAATATCTTGTGGATCAGATAATATAACATTTAAGCATGTGAAAAATGGTATAGAAACAATAAAGTTCATTGATGAAGGTGATAATAAAGGTATTTGTATCGGTTATGGAGAGGGAAGCACTTCTTTTTCTCCAATAGTTCCATATCAGAATAACACCTCTCTTTATAATGACTGGACAGTATCTTATGAAGATAATGGTATTATTAAGATTTCAGTTTCGGTATACAAATCTGACGGAACAGAACTAATTAAACCGGTGACATATGATATTGAACTGTTTAAATGGATGAAAAGGTATGAAAATGAATAGACTAAAAACAACATTTAACAATACTGGTTTTATGCTTTCAGAGCTTCTGGTGGTCATTGCCATAATGGCAATCCTCGCAGGAGTTTCTTTTGTTGCTGTCAGCTCATATATTCGGGGACTACAGGCCCTTGAAATGGATGAAACAGCAAAGGAAATGTTTATAGCTGCCCAGAATCACCTGAGTTCTGCCTATGCTAGCGGAGAATATCAAGAAGAACTTGAAAAATCAAGTAAAATCTCAACAGATGAAGCAAATTTTGATTTTGGTATAGAAATACCAAAGCCTGATTACATAGATGAAGCAGATGTTGATAAAGCCGGTAAACATGATTACAGAGTTGTCTTTCATACAGCAGAAACAGCAGAATCTCCCAAAAAGAAAATTCTCAATTATATGCTGCCTCAGTATGCTATAGACAGTGAGGTATCAGATAAGGGAAACTACATGATAGTTTATGAGGTGAATTCCGGAACGGTACTATCCGTATTCTATTCAGGTAATTCTCACACAGCATTTGGAGGACAGAGTATTTATACATTTTCAGAAGATGATATAAATAGCGTTGCAATAAATGATGCTGTTAAAATCAAAGCCAATAGAAAGAGTTTTACTGATAATACAGTTATCGGTTATTTCGGAGGTAAAAACAAGGATGTCATTCCAGGGACTAAGCTGAAGCCTCTTATCCTAGATGTTAAAAATGGAAATAAACTTACTGCCATCATACATAATATAAATTATGTACCCGGTGATAGTTCTCAGAAAATAAAACTTATAGTAAAAGGAAGAACTAGTAATAAGAAAAAAGAAATAAATCTTACTGAAAAAAATGATAATGATATAGAATTTGATCTTGATGATATTTCTACTTCCGGTAATCATTTTAATGATCTATTCGGAACGGATGGATTTTTAACTGGTGAAGACATAGAAGTTATAGCAGAGTTAAGTGATAACTCAAGTTTCTCAATGCCTGTTGAAAGTAATCGAGTTACTGAGAATAGTTTGTTTAGTAGCTACATCAAGGATAAAGACAACGAAGATTCGATTGCATACTTAACTAATATAAGACATCTGGAAAATCTTGATCCTTCAATATCAGGATTTTTAATAAATGCAAAAGATGTTGAAGATGGAACTGAAACAAAAAATGTCATTGCAAAGCAAATCAAAGACATAGACTATAATGACTATTTTAATGAATGTGGTATAAAAATTTATGATGGATTGAATAAAGTTATAGATAATTACTATGGTATCGGGAATGATGATCTGAAAGAATACGATGGAACTAATTATGAAATCCGGAACATTAAGTCTACCAGCGGAAACGGCGGAAATTCCGGAATAATCGGAACTGTTAATCGTACAGATAATAAGGCCTTCATGATGAAGAATCTTGACATTGTTGACAGTAGTTTTGGCTCTGAAGATTTAACAGGTAGCGCAGGAAGCGCAATAGGCAGTGCTTCCTCATCAGTTGAACTGCAAAATGTCACAATTAAATCTACCGGTTCAAATGCTATATCTATAAAAGGATATATGGATGGTGTAGAAGGTGCCGGAGGTCTGATTGGTAAGACTACAGGTTCACTAACTGTGAATAATTCTCATATAGATGCAAATGACCTTAGTATAAAAGGCAACAATGCCGGCGGAATTGTTGGCATAGTTGGAGGTGATTGCAGTATTACTGATTCTGATGTTTCAGGTGAAAATTTGAGTACGATTGGTAATACTTCCGGTGGATTAGTTGGTGAAACTGATGGACCTCTTAAGATTACTAATGCTTATGTCATAGGTAAGAACACTGCAATATCCGGAAACTTTGCAGGAGGTATAGCAGGCTATACAGCAGCTAAAATAGACATTAGCGATACCTTCAGTACAGCTTATGTTTATGCTGAAAGTACAAACGCAGGTGGTATCGCCGGAGGTTTCATCGGATCTATAAATAATGCCACTTCAGGCAGCTCAATTAAGAGATGCTATGTATCAGGTCATACTGAAGATGGAATTTATGGAACAAAAGATGATTCCTTAGCTACTGCTGACAAAAGAGTGGAAAATTTCAACATTATAGCAAACTTTATCGCAGGTGGCTTTATTGGAGATGTTGATGGCTCTTCGAATGTCAAAGTTGAGCATTCTTATACTACGGCTTCCGCCTATTCTTCAATGTATGTTTATGAAGGAAGTAATTTAGGAATAGCCGGTGGCTTTGTGGGTAAAATAGGTGATGGTTCAAATCTGACTGTAAACAAGGTTTACAGTGCAGGTCTTGTTTCTATTGCAGAAAATGGAACAGACATAGGTGGTTTTATTGGTACAATTGGCACAAGTGCTGTTGTATCCGCTACTGATGCATATTATTTGAAAGGTCAGTATTCAATTGGTGATCAGAAATATGATTTCAACAACTTTGGTGCTTCAAGCAGTGGGGCTATTAATAATGTAACAAACACAGCAGGTACGGAAATCGCTCCCGCTACTCCTGACACTCCTGCTACGGCTGCACCTTGGGATACAACACTCGGCACAACATATCCTTACAAGACTGTTGCGCAGTTATTAGGAAAGACCGATGATGAGGATAAAGCATTTAAGGAGCATATCGGTGACTGGGTAGAAGTGGTTGAAGCCGAGAATGAAAGTAACATGTTTATAAGAAACGCCGAAAAACTTGCTGTGATTTTCAAGGGTAAAGACTTTGATGGTAAAACAGTCTCTGTAATGGTAGAGGGACTTGAAAGTGGAAAAACATACTATACAAGATATAAATTTAATAATAATATTATTGAGCCGTTAGTTACACATGATGTAGCTTCAAATTTGTATAATCATAAAAACGATCTAAGAGATTTTAACGGAATAGCTAAGGAGTCAGCAGACGGTGGCTATGATTATTATATATTTTATGATGATATAACAAAACAAAATGGTGCATTTGCACATATCTTCAATTGTTCAAAACCTGGAGAGGATATATGTATAACTGCTAAGGAAGGAGAATATACAAGTAAAGAGCTTGAGAACTTCAAAAAATCCGGAAATAAAGGAACACTGGTGGGCATTACCAACAGTTTGTTTGCTGACGGCTCAAATAATGCAAATTATAAATCTGCAGATTATTATAGCGATATCAACCCTGATTATGCCATTGTAAAACCTGTTGAGAGTAAACCTTCTGAATATGAATCAACAGCTTTAGTTACAAATTTCAGACATTTACAGAATATTGATACACTCGTATCAAATGTTGATTGTGGCATAAAACCGACAAAAGCTAAATTATGTAAAGATATATATTGGAAAACTACAGAAGATAATCCTGTTCCAACACATAATAGTGAGGATGATGAGTATGTTACAGATTTTTTGACAGCTATTAATAATGATAATAATAATAGTAATAGTATAACAGGTACTTTAGATGAGGTTAAAATATTCAGATGGAATCCTGTAACTGATGATGTAGTAGATGGAAATTCTTTTTTCGGTATAGAGAATATATATTTATCCGATTTCGATGGACAGAATCATTCAATTAACAATCTATACATGAAATTTGATGCTAACGATTATGGGACTAACACTAACGCTGGACTTTTCAGAGAAGTTGTTGCATGTTCTAATGGGTTAGCAATTCATAATTTGAAAATGGTAAAAACTAATATCATTAATTCAAAAGATGGAGATGCAGGATCTTTAATCGGTAAATATTCTGATAATAATAATCTTACTATTACAGATGTAGAATTAATTGATTCTAAAATTATATCCGAAAAACAAAATGCAGGAGGTGTTATAGGAGAAATTAATGTAGCTGGTATTATAGGAGAAATTAATGTAGCTGGTATTTCTTTAGTTTTAAAAAATATAACAATAATAGAACCAATAGTTAGCGCAATGGATAATTCCGGATCACTATTTGGAAAATATGATTGTTCAGGCTCCCTAACAGCAAATAATATCTACAGTTATGGAAAATTATCAATTATAAAATCTACTGGAGATAAAGGCAATGCTGGTGGATTAATCGGACAGGCATATAACGGCGGATATACTATATCAAATTGTGGAGCATCATCATATGTATATGCTGATGCAGGTAAATGTGCAGGTGGATTTATAGGTGATTTCAAGCCAAAAAAAGAAACAACTATACAGAATTGTTTTGTTGGTGGACATGTATCTGATAATACGTTGAATACAGATTTAATCACATACTATCCTGATTATGTAAATGATGTTGCAGTTCAGAATAAAGACCTGGCAATAACTCGTGAGGGTGGATACAATGTTTACGCAAAAATAGCAGCTGGTGGATTCTTTGGATATATAGGAACGTCTGAAAATAATAGTAAAACAAAAATTGAAAGCTGTTTTTCAACAGCATCTGTCAATTCGCTTGGTACAACGGGAGAATCTGGAGCACAGAAAAAGAGTGCAGTCGGTGGATTTGTAGGCAGAATGCAACCTAAAAATCAGACTTATACTGAATGCTATGCAGCAGGTCGTGTATTCACTAATGCAGATCTGGTTGGTGGTTTTGCAGGTCACAATTATGTGAAAGATAATAATAAGCCTGTATTTGAATTTAATAAAGTACTTCGTGGTTTAGATTTTAATGATAGTTCCTCAGTACAAGTAATTAGTAATGAAGACTACCCTGAAGAAGAATTATGCTACGTCACGATGAATACAGATGATTTGTTAAATCCAAAAGGGTTGTTAAATCCTAATTCAGATGATGTTAAAGTTAAAACATTCAATTTAGGAAAAGTTAAAAACATAAGTGATGAAAACATGGTGTATCCATTTAGAGATAATGCCAGATACTATGATGCTGCAGGACAAAACTATCCTGTATTTTATGGTGACTGGGTTGAACCATCTACTTATGATAGAAAAATTGTAGATCTTGAAAATGGCAATATATTGAAGGCAAATATCCTTTCAACTACAGAGACGAGAAAATTATATCCTGCTGATAACACTTATTATGAAACATATATTAGGATTTATGGGAAGGATAGTAAATCAAATGTATATTTCAGAGTACTCTATAAAAATGGTAGTGACTCTATAGTAAATCATATAAATATATATAAACCTGAGGAATTTAACGAAGCTAATAATCAAGGTTTTAATATAGCTGAGACCTGTCCATCATCAAAAGCAATATATGATGGAAAAACATTGATTTTCAACATTGATGATATATCGAAGTACAAGGAAAACTATCACGGAACCATGAGCTGGTATGGCGGCAAAGCCGGTGAAGACATATATGTTTATGCAAGTTCATCGCTTACAGAAGTAATGAAAGATACATCACCATCATCAGCTAAAGTAAACTCATTGTTTGAAGAGCTTGTTCCAAATGATGATGGAACAAATACTTATACAGCTAAAATTTCAAATGCCAGACATCTTCAAAATCTTGATTATGAAGTAACAGAAAATACCGATTACAAGATAAGTAAAGTTGAACAGACAGATAATATTTACTGGAAGGATGACGGAACTTTTGGAACCGAGAATTATACGGCAAAAACCATGCCATATCTAACGGAGATACCGGATGCGACTATTTATGAGAGAAATGGAACATGTCAGCTTACAAGTGCGGGCAAATTTATGTCTTTATATCTTCATCAAATTCAGTTTAATGAAGGAGTAGATCAGACGCTGGTTTATGATGGAAAGAATCATACTCTGTATAATTTTGATATCAGTAACAATACATACGCAGGAGATAATGCCGGATTATTCGCTAAATTAAATAATAATCTTAAAGTAAAAGATTTAATAATGAAAAATCCTAAAGTTGATCAGTCTGCAAAATCTGTCTCCTCAGGTTGTCTGGTAGGCGCTTCAAATAATTATCAGATCACTCTTGATAATATAGCATTACAAGGTGAAGTCAAAGTTACTGGTATTAATTATGCAGGCGGAGCAGTAGGAAGTGCTAAAAATATCATCATTAACAATTTAGGTCATGACGGCAAAATGAATGTCAGCAATGTAACCTATGGTCATGTTGGTGGAATGGTTGGATTAGCAGACGGGGATATGACTGTTACTAATTCATACTTAATCGGCACATCTTACGATTTAAGATCATTATCAGGAAGTTATTCCGGTGGAATAGTTGGAAAAGTTGGAAATAAATTCGATATTAAGGATTCAAAAATTGAAACTACAACATTGTATGTAATTGCAAATACTGGAGAATCTAATGTGGGAGGTTTTGCAGGTTATGTTGGTGGAGGAGCAAAAATAACCGGTTCGAATCTCAAAGCCACAAATGCAACTATTTCAGGTGATGACGGAAATACTAAAGTAGGAGGCTATATAGGTTATGTAGGTGGTGATGCAACCATAAGTACCTCGAATTTCACAGTTACAACAGCAACTATTGATGGTAAATATGGAATGAGTTATGTAGGCGGATATATTGGAAAAGCAGACGCCAAGGCAACACTTGAATATTCAACAATGAGTGGTGATCTTTTGTCCATTAGTTGTACCGGAAATAGTGACTCATATGCAGGTGGATTTGTTGGCCTTGTAAATAGCGATTTGACACTGACAAGTATGAAAATTGACTATTCAAGAGAAGGATCAAATGGTACCGTTAATGTTAACTCAACATGCATATACGGTCTGAATAGTTATGCAGGTGGATTTATTGGTCATGTAAATAATGGTGTTACTTGTACCAATTCTGAGCTGGTTGCATGTAATATTAATATAATAAGTAAACATGCTACAGGTGGTCTCTTTGCATCTATTAACAACTCTGCCACAATAAGCGAAACTTCTGTTTATGGTGGAACTGTAAGTATTGAGGGTAGTAAGTATATTGGAGGTGTTATAGGAACATTCGAAGGAAAAACAAGCTCAGGAACACTTACTATAAATAGAGCCTATGGATACGGTAAAGTTGGATTCGTTAAACTCAATAATAATGAAGGCGATTCATATTTAGGAGGTTTTATTGCGAGAACCAATAATGTTTCCAATATGAACATTACAAACAGTTTTAGTTGTTTTGTTATAGATGCTATCGGAGATGCTAACAGTACAGGTGTTGTTGCCGCCGGAGGTTTTGGAGGAAAACTTGAAGTGGTTTCAGGCGGTAGAGGAGATATTTCCGGCTGCTATTCAAGTGGACATTATTCTAATAGCACATATGATATTTCAACAAATAGCCAAAGCGCTGGAGGATTCTCAGGTTCCTTACTTGGCCCGATAACAATAATTAAATGCTTTACTACTCAGCATGTTTCAGTTACAAACAGTATACAGGCTGGAGGTTTTGCAGGTCTTGTTGGAAGTGGAGTAACAATAAAAGATGGTTGTTACACTGTAGGATACGTTACAGGAACGGCTTATGGTTTTGGAGCGTTTATAGGATATGTTACAAAATATGAGCCGGCAGGTCTTTCTATACCAGTAATTAAAAATGCTTACTATTTTAACTTTTATCCAAGTGACATAAAAGCTATAGGTTCTAATGATACAGGAACCAGCTACAGCATAGAGGCCGAGACATCAAATCACTATAATGAAATTTTAGGTTCTAATCAGGATGGTACGTACATCACAGATACTAATTCACATGTATGGGATAAATCTAAAATAAAATCTCGTTATGGATTCAAGAACTGGATTGATACAAAATTAATCTATGGAGAATGGGATTACGAGAATCTTCCATATATACCTTAAATAGTTAGTAACTGTTGCCATGAAAATGAAGTACTGGTTCACTGCATTATGAACCAGCTTCAATGCACATTGGTACCGTTTACCATGAAAACTTTATAAACTATTGGATTTAGTTATCCAACAAATGGAGCGCATATGGAAACTTATGCGCTCCATTATTAATATTTCCTGATGCTACGAGATAGTATTTACATTACTATCTTTACCGTATATACTAAAAAAGTGAATGGAGGTGCTGACAATGGCATTAAAGGCTATGAATTTCAAAATGGATGAGATGGAAATCGCAGAGAT